>Ga0123354_10000703_pt1 | contig 35791 bp, 19 predicted proteins | sample TergutLab28metaG_2_FD_97872 | JGI IMG/M metagenome (GOLD analysis project Ga0123354, IMG submission 97872) | Labiotermes labralis P4 segment gut microbial communities from Petit-Saut dam, French Guiana - Lab288 P4 | ecosystem: Host-associated > Arthropoda: Insects > Digestive system > Gut ... | reverse complement strand
GTGTGTGATGTGTGTTGTGTGTGGTGTGTGGTGTGTGTGGTGTGTGTGTGTGTGGGGGTGGGGGGGGGGGTGGGGTGTGTGGGGGTGGGGGGGGGGGGGGGGGTGGGGGGGGGGGTTAGTGAGTGAATGAGGGATCGAGTTTTTGGTTGAGAGTTTGTTTGGCAGAGTTAGTCGGTTGGTGAGTGTGTATTTGTGTGTGTGTGGGGGGGGGTGTGAGAGAATGAGAGAACGGGTTTTTGGATGAGTGTTTGTGTGGGAGAGTTAGTGGGTGGGTGAGTATGTGTGTGTGTGTGTGTGTGTGTGTGGAGCGGGGGGGAGTGAGTGAATGAGGGAACGAGTTTGTGAATGAGTGGTTGGATGGGGGATTTAGTGGGTGGTTGATTGTATGTGTGTGTGTGTTTTTGTGTGTGGGTGGGGAGTGAGTGAATTTTGGAACAAATTTGTGGATGATTGTTTGGGTGGGAGAATTATTGGCTGGTTGATTTTGTGTGTGTGTGGGTGTGGGTGTGTGTGTGTGTGTGTTTGGGGGGGGGCCTGAATGAATGAGGGAACGAATTTGTGGATGAGTGGTTGGTTCGGAGGGTTAGTGGTTGGGTGAGTGTGTGTGTGTGTGTGTGTGTGTGTGTGTAAAGGGTGGGGGCGGAGAATTGAGTGAAAGAGGGAAGGAGTTTGTGGATGAGTGGTTGGGTGGGAGAATTAGTGGGTGGGTGAGTGAGTGTGTGTGGGGGAAGGACGGGAGTGTGAGTCAATGATGGAACAAATTTGTGGATGAGTGGTTGGGTGGGAGATTTAGTGGGTCGGTGATTGTGTGCGTGTGTGTGTATGTGTGTTTGGGTGGGGCGGGGGAGTGAGTGAATGAGGGAACGAGTTTTTTTGGATGAATTTTTGGATGAGAAGTTAGTGGGTGTGTGAGTGAGTGTGTTTGTGTGGGGGTGGGGGGGTGCTTTGGAGTGTGTGAATGCGGGAATGATTTTGTGAATGAGTGGTTGTTTGGGGAGTTAGTTTTTATGTGATTGTTTGTGTGTGTGTGTGTGTGTGTGTGTGTGTGTGTGTGTGTGTGTGGGTGGGTGTGGTTGGGTAGGTGAGTGTGTGTATGTGTGTGTGTGTGGGTTAGGGGTGGCGGGGGAGTTAGTGTTTGGGTAAACTAATTTGTGGATGAGTAGTTGGGTTGGAGATTTATTGGGTAGGTGAGTGTGTGTGTGTGTGTGTGTGTGTGTTTGTGGGGAGGGGATGTGAGTGAATGAGTGGGTGACAGAACAAAGAGTTTGTGGTTGATTGTTTGGGTGTCAGTGTCAGTGGTTTTTGGGTGAAGTAGTGAGTGGTTTCGTGAGTGGTTGGTTTGGATGTGTGGATGGTTGAGTGAGTGGGTAAGAAAACTAGTGTGTGATTGGTTGGGCTGGTGGGTGTTTGAGTGAGGTAGTGAATGGCTGAGTGTGTGAGTATATGGGTGGATCAGTGAGTAGTTGAGTGAGTGGATGTGTGAGTGTATTTCACACCGTGCCTTATTTTTATTGTTCAATATCGATAATAATCGACATACTTTGGCTGGCATTTACCCCCTTCAGCCCTTTAAGATGAGTGAGGTCCTTCGATACGGCGGGAATCGATAACCGTCCTACTCAGCCTAGCATCATTATTGTCGATTATAACCATTTAGCATCGATAATTATTGGTTAACCAATTGTTGTAATGTTTCGGTAGAGAAGCTCGTGATTATTATGGCGGACCTTTTACGACGGCACGTAGTTACACAATATTCAGGAGTTACCTAAGGAAAGTAAAAGTCACATACACTTCATAATTCAAGAATTTGCCGCGCTAACTGAAATTCAAACCATATTTCTACAGACTGTAAGACAGGCAGTCTAACATGAGCCAAATCTAGATACGAAGAATAAACACGAGACCCCGAAACGTAAATGACGTTTCTTTGACCAGACCATAAATTTGAATTGCAAGAACAATGCGAATGTACCTGACTTTTGGCAGAAAGTCCAGCCACGTAGCTACTTTCGTCGTCTTGAGATCTCTTCGCGGGGACTAGTAAGGATGGACAAGAGTGATTGTCTCTTACGTGGAATAGGACATCTTTTACGAGATGGAAGATGAAGCAGGTTGTAGAGGAGGGAGGGAGGCAGGAACAGTGCCAGTGGCAATATCTTGACCCTCACCAATCATTTCCTCCGCCTCCACTCTTCCGTCTTCAGTAGCTCGTCTTGTTTGTAACGTCGCTACAGCACGGTTCTTTGTGGCATGGAGGTTGTATTGGCAGAGAACTTCATAGACTGGGGCTCACTCTTGCCACAACTGCCATATATATATATATATATATATATATATATATATATATACATACACTTCTTTATTTCAATTTTTCGTATACCTTTTCTACAGAAATTGCGGCCGATATATATGTAACTTGTTCCAGCACGTCCTTCACACTGTTCCTATTTTCTCGGTCCGTGCAGTATCCATTCTTTCTCCACCCTCTACCTAATATAACCAATTTCTTGCATCCTACCTTTATACATTTACCCTATTCTCAACCTGATTACGTCCAAACTGAAGAATGAGTCAGCGAGTTCCTAAACGTTTCACTACCCAGCCACAAAAACACATCGTTTTGGTGCTATAAGTACCACAATAAGGACATTTATTTCTTGTTATGTCCTTATACTTTGTTTAACGTTTACTTCAGTGTTGTGTGATGACTGGTAAAGGATATGGCATGAAGCATTCTTTGCCTAGTTTGATATTCTCTTATGGTGTTTGTTCGGAGAGCCTGAAAAAAACTGCGAGAATCTTCATAAAATATAGCCGGTGTCTTGTCCATGTTTGCACTCGGGTACTTTCCGAAATCAAGTTCGCAACATTGCAGTTTGAGGTAACATAATCGTTACAAGGTGTTTAACTGTTTAAATCCCAGCGGTAAAAATACATACCAACATAGAAATTAGATTTCATTGTCTGATTCTCTTTTTGTGTTTTGTATGATTCTTGTAAAACAAAAAGAGAGACTTTTCCCTAATCAGAATTAATTAGTTGGTCCTTGTAATGGATAAGTATGTGTTATTCTTAAGATATGAGATTAATGTATACGAAAGGTGGGAATTAAACAAATGAACTGCACACCAAACTCCTGACCTTGAGCGTTATTAACCAGTAGCGTCATCGTTAAACGTGCTCCTAATTGCGAACAAAACAGACCACCGTTTTTTAGGCGTAGTGTCGACAAATAATTTTTGACGGATGCTGAATGACCTGCCGCTATCACGCTTCGTAAGAAACGAAACAAAGTGTGAATATAGCTTTTCGGGTGAGACTGGAGAAAACTGCCACCGAACCCCCAATTTATTACTTAACGTATATGCAAAAGATGACTGATTTACTTTTAGCGTTCATAAAACGTCTTCAGGGAACGCCTCAAAGACTGGAAACCTCGGCTGCAGTGGGGAGTACTTTTCGATGGAAATTACTTTGAAGGGTGTAATATGTAGATAGTTACTTGCTCCATGGTGCAGAGTCCTTCTTGAGAAGCTAACTGGTTTGCAGCTAGTCAAGAAATTCCCCGCATTTCACGTAACCCGAAGGTTCATTACCGCACTCACAAGCGTCCGCCAACTTTCCCTATCTTGGGCCAGCCCAATCCAATCCATATACCCACATCCCACCTCCTGGAGATCTATCCTAATATTATCCACCCATCTATGCCTAGGTCTTCCCAGTGGTCTCTTTCCCTCCAGTTTCCCCACCAAGACCCTATACACCCCCTATCTTCACCCATACGCACCACATGCCCAGCCCATCTCATTCTTCTCTATTTTATCACCCGCACAATATTGGGTGAGGAGGTAATATGTAGATATTGTAAATAAATTTAAAAGGTTACTTTCTTGATATGTCTCTTTGTAACCGACATGAATTACATATAACTTCACAGCAAATACACTGAAAGACATAATTGCAGGTTTCTTTGAAAAGTCGGTATATTTACGCCTGTACACTTACATTTTACAAGGCGTTCCATCTCAGAAGACAGCAATATTCATAGGCACAACTTTGAGAAGCTGGAATCTCACTCAGATGCCGTACAGTTGCAACATATTCGACTGTAGCAATTAAATACTGTTTATTGTAAACCCTCACGCTTTCTGCCACCAACTCGTAGAGTTAATATTTCCACACTTGCTATCTTCCTTGATCCTCACCACCAATTCTAACAGCAAGGTATGGAAAGGGTAGGGAAGAAAAAACAGAAGACTGTCAAGATGGAAGATGAAACAATGGGGATGGGAACGATGAGAAAATAGTGTATATAAGGAGAAGAAGTTTTTGTTGGGAAGAACTGGCCATAACATAACATACCATCATGTCAAAAAGCTCGTTCTGCAGTGATGATGATAAGTCTGCGAGCAGCGACGGTAGATTGCACGGTAGGCAGTTGGCAAACTCAGCGGCGTACTATGTCTCCCGAGATATGTCTTTACAGGGGTGATCTATTGACAGGAGACACAGAACTGATAATGTCTTAGAAATTTAGACCCACGCAGAAGTTATGGAGCCTTCTATCAGCTCTTCGTGTCTGCTTCCAATTTTCGAAGCGTCAGAATCATTTTAAGGGGTACCGAAATACATACTACACACTACACACTACACGCTTCACACTACACGCTATACACTACACGCTTCACACTACACACTTCACAATACACACTACACACTACACAATTCACAATACACACTACACAATTCACACAACACACTTCACACTACACACTCCACAATACACACTACACACTAGACACTTGAAACTACACACTTTACACTACACAGTACACACTTCACACTACATACTTCACACTACACACTACACACTTCACACTACACACTACACACTACACGCTACACACTACACGCTACATACTACAAACTTCACACTACACACTACACACCTCACACTTCACACTTCACACTACACTCTTCACACTATACACTTCACACTATACACTTCACGCTACACAATACACACTTCACACTACACACTGCACACTTCACACTTCACACTATACACTTCACACTACACACTACACGCTTAACACTAAACACTACACGCTACACACTACATCCTTCCTCTGCAAAGAAAGAAAGAAAGTGTATTATACCTCATTTTAAAATAACTAAGTCTGCAAAATATAGACGAGATAATTAACAAAAATTTTAGATTATTCAACATAACTAAAGGCTAGATATTACAAATACGCAGGTTCCATTCCCGGGACGAACAAAAGGCCTTTTTTCCTTCCAGGTTCAGGAACAGCTGTGCAGCCCACCACATCTTATTGAATGATGAAGCGTTTCCGTTTCCTTTGCGAGAAAAGCAGATCGAATTGAATCTGACCGATTAAAACATTCTATGGTGAAGGATGTGATTATGCTAATCCACAATTCCGCTCCGCCATACTACTTTACGAGGTGGTGCCCAATAATCACAAGAAATCTGTTAATTCTGTTAAATTTGGGCTGTGTTGAGCTTATTGCATTTAAAATCGCTAATGTGTGGCTCTTTAAGGAGGAAACGATTCCCAGATATATCCATTTATATTTCTTCCGCTTTTCCTTTTACCTATTATCAACACTCGTTAGTTTTCTAAGATTGTAAGTTTTCATTTCGGTTAAAATTCATAATGCTATAAATAATTCAATAAAATGGTTTACCCCGTCTTAACACAAATATAATACATGCTTTTTTTACGTTTTGCTGACCGTGCATCTCAGTGTATTTATTTCAGTATTTAACCAAATTGATGTACAAAATTTGTTTCGCAATAAGTTTTATTTCATGCCTCTACATGTTTCGAGCACATGTGCTCGAAACATGTAGAGGCATGAAATAAAACTTATTGTGAAACAAATTTCGTGCATCAAGTTGGTTAAATACTGAGATAAATATAATACATTATTTTCTTGGCTGGTTGTTTCGGTTTTTACAAAACTATCTTCAGGCCATTCTTAACCACAGCGAGGTACATTCAGTGTGTACACACATTATGGGATGCTATAGCATTTACATAAAATCACAAAAATCATGAAAATGTTCCTTTAAAAATGAAAGTTTAAGATCTAAGTAGCATACATTTTGTAATTAAAAAGACATAGGTAAGTGTTCTTAGGTAGGAAGATACTGCCGTAATAAACATTATTTCAACACATTTTTATATCGAGTTGGTTTAAAACTCGCAGTTCGAATAAGACACTGTTACACTTAGTTAAAACCAAAATCTATGGTATGATTGTGCCTAAATGTTTTAAAAATAAATTAGGTTATGATAACATATTTTATCCCCCCCTACCTAAATGGACATTTTCATAACTCAGACGACGACAATAGAACTGGTCAATTCTGTTTTCCCTAAATGCCCGTACAAATACACAATCCAAAATGTGGAAAGCCTTCAAATTAGTCCTGGATCCTCACATAAACGTATTTGTAAATTTAAAGTGGAGCTAACGCACAATATATGAATAAAATGCTTGAAATATTACATTGAATATTTTGTAGAAGTGACCAGAGGAAACGGTTTAAACATAAATTGTATTTCCTACCATGAAAATAATATTGATAATTTCGCACACATGATAAATATTTTATTTGAAAATTATCGGTTCGCTTTTCATATTAAAACAGCACACGCGTTAAACAGACAAGTTCCATTCATCAGCGTCTTATTGTTTTATCAGCAGGCATGGAAACAGCGCTCCTGGTACATCCGGAGGACCAGGTTGCAAAACTAAAGTACTGAATTCTTCACTTACAGATTGTGGCCACTTCTATAAATATATCACGCGGAAGTGTGGAAATTATTTCTGTTGCCCAGTTTTAACCAGTGTTAAGTGCGACCATGTCAACACGGCATGGCGCAGCTTCAGGTTGCGGATGCAGGAACGGCCTCCGTTATGGACGGTAGCTGCAAATATATTGAATATGCAGTCTGAACAGCCCACAAGGAGTAATCCTTCAGCTTGGTAGTTTGGTGATTTGCTAACAACTCCTTACCTTAAGAACTTCACAAAGACCTCGGGTTTGGAATCCTCCTTTGGACTAAGAGGTGTTTTATGATCTCTACTCCTCCGAAAATATAATTGAGATGATCAAATCAAGAAGGAGGTAGGCGGCGCATCCGGCACTTTGAGGGAGGAGAGGTACGTACCGGATTTGATGGGGAAATCTGAGGGTAAGTGGCCACTTGGAAGACCTGAGTGTAGATGAGAGTATAATATTAAGATGTATCTTCAAGAAAAGGTATGGGAACATGGACTGGATTGATGTGATAGGGATAGATGGCGGGTTGTTATGAATGGGGTAATGAACTTTCGGGTTCCATACAATGAAGGAAATTTCTTGAATATCTGAAGACATGTTAGATTCTCAGGGACTCTGCTCTACCCAGTTAGTTACTTAATTTTGATACTTATTTTTCGTCAGACATATTTGTAGTCTGAGAGGTAGAACCGTAAATGGCAGGGCACGTTTACACGGATTAGCGCTTTCAGAAACAAAGGAATATCGTGGTTCACCATCTTGAAAATGTTTTGAATTATAAATTCTAAAATATGGCTTTAGAAACTTATCCAGTACCACTTTCTCTATCCTTGCAGATTCAAAATTCTTCCCTTTTCCTTTTTCAATTTTTAGACAATATTTCCTTCCATAATTTATTTGGATATAATTTACTCTTAAATTTACACAAATTTTCATTGTCATCGACATTACGTTGTGCTTAGCCGGACCGCAACTATTCTAATGTGACTTCCTTTTGCACAATTGTTCAACTTCCTCCGAGTGTTAAATGGCGCTCTCGCAGAATCAGCTTCCTCAAGTCCCTCTGTCTCTCTGTCAACTTCTCCGTCTGTCCTTCTGGCTGTGTGCAGTCCGTCCGCATGAAACAACTCGACCCCCCACTTGACAGATTTTCTTTAAATCTGATATTTCAGTATGTTTCGGAAATTGTCGAAATACTTTAATTTTCATTAATATCTGAGAAGGAAAACTTGTTCTGTCCATGACGACCTGCTTACATTTGTGAAAATATTTCGCTCAGTTCTTATTAGAATGAGGAATTTTTCAGACAATTGTTGCATTCCCCGCTGTTAATAATGGGGGTTCAATTTTCGAGATGAGTATATGCAATATTAATCTGATTACGTGAATATCAAATTTAGTTCGAATGCACCATGCAAGAATTTACATAAAAATTATGTCTGATACAAAACCCGAAAAATACCAGTCTTACTTGGGGCTCATAGCCTCCCATATGTTTTAATAGCCTTAAGTCCGTCTTGGTAGGTGATCTGTAAAAAAAAACTTTATGGAGGAAACTCCCTTTTGAGCAGCTGATATTCAGCGAATTTGTGAAAAAAAATCTTTTTGTTATGTAGCGGGTTGGATTACAAGAGTATTGACGCTCCTGAGGGTTAGGTTGCCACCATTTAAAAGAAGACAGGTTTTTATTCGGGGGATGAATCAGGACGCGTGGTACCCGACACTTGGATGTAGGAGCGGTAACACTTTTTTAGACAGCCGTTACCCTTTAATATCCAAAATTTCTTAAGAATGACGCATATTTACAGAAGCAAGTTACAGTCAACCTAGTGTGCACTAAGCAAATTTTGTGACCTTTTGACCTAACATCGGTCGTTATTGGAGCAGTAAGGCTACTTATTTCCGTGCAGAATTGTGAGTAATAATGGTGTTGGAAGCAAAATGCTGTGAGTTATATCTGCAGTACCTTCCTACCTGTGTGAATGTTGGCCAGTTGATTGATTATCACCCAAGTAGTACTCCAAAGTGCACAGTGTCTATCTTTCCACTCACTCTTCTCTGAGATGAACTGGTGAATTATCCATGAATTAACCGAATTAGAATGGGATTTTGTACCCAAAATTGGTTTCAACCCACTTAATTGTTATTTCCTCAATTTTTGAAACCTCTGAATGATTTCACGTGACATCCCTCATTGCTGACTTTGCATTCAAGAGTCTTTTCTGTCCTGGCTAATTTTTGTCTTGCATTTCTTTCTTATCCAAAGGTAATAATATAAGAAATTAATACAATAAATTCGTTTCCTTCGGCATCTACCAAAATTACCTTCCGCTGATATTTATATTTCTTTTTCTTCTAACTTCTATAATTAAGAATGTTTCCTCAGACAGAAAGGGAGAGAAGAAAGGGAGTGAAAACAATAACAATGATTCTAATTATGTATACTGAATGCAACAAAGAAATAAATATTTTAGAACAAGAAGGAATAGTAAAAACTACAGTCACTTAATTTTTCTAGTATATTAAAAGTGTTTTAATTCTTAGGACAATTGAATTTATTATAAATTGCAAATTCGTTCCACTAACAATGGGCTTCGCTGTAGCCGGTTTTGGACTTGTCCTTTTTTTCCTAAACACTGCAGATGTTGCAACACACTGGTCACCAAAAAAAACCCTACCTGTCAAATTCAGGGTGGTATATTTTTGACATTGTTGAATCCGAATATGACAACCAAATTGCCCTATCACACATCAATGGTGAGGGAAAGGGGATTAAATTATTAAACTGCTTTTCTAATAAAAATAATTTGTTGGTTTCTAATTAAAACACTCAATGTCAGATAGCGAAAATTGTCTCTAAATACAGTATCATAACTCGAAAAAATTCAATAGATATTCACTTCGCCTTTTTGTGCCCATTATTTTCGCCAGTTTGTCTCTCTTATAAGACTACAGCAGTATTCAGCCAACATATCTGGAATCCATTTTCCACTGTGCCCCTTTTCAATTTGGGAAATATCCTGATTGAAATTTTCGCCATGTCCCTCGGAGACGGCTGCCATATTTTCAGGAAAAAATCCAAAATGGAATGCAAAAAATGACGTGTGAGTGACATGTTACACCCCATAGCACTTTGTGATGAAATTAGATCTTGCACAATTTCGCTGTAATTTTCATCTTTTTCATTGCCAAGAAAGTTTCTGCAGAAGTTTTCAAATGCCTTCCAGGCTCTTCTTCCTTTAAAATTTAATTTTGTTCTGAAGTCTTTTTCTCCGAATAGTTGTGTAATTTGTGGAGCAGCGAAAATTCTTTCTTTCAACTTGGCCTCATGTATTGTGGGGAATTTTTGCCTTAAATAGGCAAACCTTACGCTTATTTCATCCATCGCTTTCACAGATTTTTTTTTAACTAAGCTCGATATGCAATGGAGACAAATATATTTTAGACATAGTTGAATAAAGAGAGACCAACTTGATGTCACTTGCTTTATTATTTCAGTGCTTCAGCCTGCATACGGATACCACACCACACCACCCCAGCCAAACCACAACGTAACATCAACACACATCGAACCAGAACAATACAACCCATGAAATAACTCATCAAATAAGTCGCAAGCTCCTGAGGATGGATGTATTAACATCCGAAACATGTTGAACAGTAAATAATGAAATAATAAAGCAAGTGACATCAATTTGGTCTCACTTTATTCAACTATCAAGATGATACACGGTCCAATAAACGTAATATTTTAGACATATCTCCTAAAGCAGGATGTGCCACATTCTACTGACGTGATGTTGTTTCTGAGCTGAGTGGCCATGTTGTTATTCTACAGACGGAATCCCGCGTTCGGCTGTCCCATTCACATTTTAAGGAGCAGAAATTAGTGTATCCGCCTGGCAGCACAATAGGCATTGCTATGACGTTTAGGTCAGTGATTATGTTCCACCCGTGTTCTTCTTAGCACATATGTTTGCAGCAAAAACTGAAAGTTTTCTTGCGTTTATTTCATGTGAACTGCATGGACCAGTGCGATAGAAGGGAACTTATTTCCATTGTGGAATAACACCCCCTTCCAACTGAATGGATGAAGCAATGAAATCCTTCATTCTCCAGAGGTGTGTTCAAGTTGGAGTTCTATCTATTCTTGGATGTTATTGCAGTACACTATATCACCACCCATTGAGCAATACGTTGCTATGTCTGACTGCCTCTTCCTATAAAACGATATTATTACACCTTTCTCAAGGAGATTCCACTGCTTATGCCATGAACCAAATAATTGTGCCTTTGTTCGGTCGCTGTGATTAAATGTCAGCGTGTTTAGCGCCTCTTTAATTTGCAGTATGATAATTTCTCACTGTTAATTCAAGGGGCGCTAAAGATCTCGAAAGAAACCTTGTCAGTTTCAGATATAATTTGATAAAATATTATTCTGGTTATTTACGTGACTTAAACAAGTAAAAATATATGAAGAGTGTAAATATTTTAGGTGCAGTTTTAATTTTTTTGGCCATTCAACTGATGTATCAACTTGTATTATCCAAACAGAGAGTGATATAAACATTTTATTCAGACATTTAGGTTTCTAAACGTATTTCCCATAAAAACCAATCAAACTTTAAACTGATGCCGATCAGTGACATCATATCTCTCATCTTTCTCTCTTATTAAACCGTTATGAGGCAACTAAATGTGCTAAATGGTATTTTATGTGATTCTATTAAGTATCTTAACAGTAAATCAAAGAAGACACTTTCTACGAAAGCATTGTGATATGAGGAACGTGTAATTTGACTGTAACAAGACAGATGTGTTAAAAAAAAACATTCTGGCGCATAAATGTAGTGTGATTACCTGTTCGGCTATCCTAGCAGCCCATTGCAGTGCCACTCGAAGAGAGAGCTTTTATGATTATCTTATTCAGCCGACAACATTAAGACGCGCTTTGTTCTTCAAGTAAAGGGCCAGATGTTTCTGCCCGGCTTCAATCACATTTGGACTTGCTCGACATTTTTTTATTAAAGCCCCTAACACAAATTTCAATGCAATTCTTCCAGTGGGAACCGCGCTGACTCACACGGACAAACGGACAGACTGACATGACGAAAGTAACAAGCGCCTTCTAAAAATCTGGATTAAAACTGTGTCTACTTAAGAATTAAGCTGAAATATGCAGTCACAAAAGATTTAACCTGCAGAGCGAACGGTTCATTGATACTCGAAAAATGCACGAAGAGAGAAAATGGCAAACTTTCTTGATGACCTGCGGGGTCAATATGACGATAAAGCCCCAACACTTGTAGACCACCAGTGCCTTCTTCATCAGGGAATACTCTTGTCGTGGTTATGAAGAAATGTCTCCGAAATTTTGGGCTTCAAATCTAACCTGACACTGCTAGTTGCCAGAATCTGCCACGAAATGCTCCCAGTCCGATTCCTTCAGTGAATCTCACTATCATTCACCTCATAGTTCTGTCAATAAGGCTTTGACCTTATCCAATCTTCCATCAAATGGGCATACCGAAGTTATACTGGGGGAGGGGGGGGCTAAGGGTAATCGGAATGCGAATTTAATCTCGTTTTTTGTCATCATCTTCGTTCTTCATGAGAATTACATTCCGACACTGAATCAAGTTCGTAAGTCCATAAGCAGTATGTCTTATGACCTATGTTCATGCTAGCAGCCACACGCTGGCCCTGTTTGTATCAGACATCTTGACATTATAAGGGAATGTACTGCCATATAATACAGTATATTGGGTTAGAATAAAGTGTATATCATCTGGGTAGCATCGGCAGAGACATCTAGAGTAAGGATCTGCAGTATTGCATTCCTGAACAGATAATTCGAGGCGAGGAGGCAGAATACTGTGTAAACCTAGATATGTCCCTGATATAGGTTTTATCTAATTCGTGGTGTAACATACTAAATTTTCTATGCGTTATGTGCGTTTTTCACAAACAATTTTAAAGGTATTTCCTATATTGATCCGCGTGGTCATCGATGGAGAACAGTTAAAGTTAACTGTAAAAAACATATGAGATATAATGACATCTGAGGGTGCTGTAGTACCCAACAAAGGATGTTAAGAAACTGATTAGGTTTACTCTATTAAGTGGTAATAATAATAATAATAATCATCATCATAATAATAAGAAGAAGACGACGATCCTAAAATATAAAAGACCTTACAGTAGAAATACAGCACATGTGGAATGTAAAAACAAAGGTAATACCAGTAATAATAGGGGCGACTGGGACTATTTCAAAGTCATTCAGAAAATACGTGAGCAACATACCGGGAAAACTGATCGTACAAATTCTCAGCTTTCTTCCTACACCAAAAGTGCAACTCTTCACTTTTCTCACCCCCTTCAACAATGTAATCTCTGAACTGTATAGTTACACCAACATTGCAAAATCTGAACCTTACCATCACTTAACAGTGAAGCCTCTGAGCTTTGTGACTACATCAACAATGTAACCTCTGAGTTTACTCACCATACCAACAATATAACTTCTGAGCCTTAACATTACATCAACAGTAAACTTCGAGCTTTCTCACTGCCTTAACAATGTAACCTCTGAACCTTATGAATTCAACAGTGCAAACTCTGAGCTTTGTCTCTACATCACCAATACAAGAGCATGAATTTTCTCACTGCCTTAACAAAGCAACTTCTGAACTTACTCATTGCAATAACAATATAAATTCTGAGTCTTATCATTACATCAGTGTAAGCTCTGAGCATTCTTACTACTTTCTCGTGTACTTATTAATGTATTGATGTATTTTCCACATACAAACACGCAAACAGACACGCACACACACACACACACATATATATATATATATATATATATATATATAACTATTTTACGTGTCAGTTAATTTTTGCTCTGCTAGCAAAAAAAATACCTCCCTCCCCTCACCCCCATGAATCGAATAACGTATTACCACATTCATAAGAACTCGCCACTAGATCATAACATGTTCTGACGAATTCAGTTATCACTTTCACTCATTATTAGGAAGGGGAATATGATAATATGATAAATTAAAATTCCCAGACCTCGGCGAATTCCATATTTATTCACGGCTTATTTTTCTAATTTCCAGGAATAAGTATCTCGTTCTTTATTTGCACATAAATACTGTAAATAGAGTATGCTTTTGATCTGTGATCTGTAGACCAGTATCGGAAATAGCAGCCAAAGAATTCTGATGAAACATTCAGTGGTTGATTAATTCAATGCCCTTGATTGGCACAACCTTTTCCCCTCGCTTGCCCCCACAGCAAATTAAATTCTGTTTGCGCACCAAGCAATCAAACAACACTTGACAACTTCATAGTATAGAAAGAGGCCTAGATCCCCTAGCCGGCGTGTTCTTTTATACATCTGTCCCATTCCATTTTAGACATCTCAGTAGGTCTGAATTCCTATGCATATTTTCAACGACCAACGTAGGAATAAGGACCACTCTATGCTCTGTGGTCTGGTTGAGATGGATATCAAGTCCATCTGCTTGATTTGCTTCCGTACTTGGTGGCAGGCTGTACACACACAATGCAGTGTGCTCTACTGTGCACAATTCTTTTGTATTGGCAAATTGATGGTTTGTCGTCAGATTTGAGATTTTCAGAGCGACGCTATTGACGATTAGAGCTTGTGGGACATATTTCCGTGCCGACTGGTAAATAGTAATTATTTGTAGTAAATATTGTTAACGACGGATCTCGGGGACCGTGCTGTCTAAGGCGTAGATCTTCAGCTGCTTTGTTCCTGGGATTGCGGGTTCTGAACCCGCTTTATGCATGGATGTTTGTTTCTTGTGCTCGTTGGGTGTTGTGACAGTAGCGGTCTCTGGTAACGAACTGATGACACGTTCAGAGAAGTCTTATCGGAGGTGTGTGTGTCTAACTGTGTGTATGTGTGTGTTTGTGTGTGTGACCTAGAAAAGTCAATGAGGGGACCTAGACGCCATATGGGCTCTAATAGCACAAGATATAATTATATATGAATTTAATAAATTAAAAACTTTAAAATTTACGTTGTTCAAGTAGAGTGTAGACTTGAAACTAATTTGGCAACTTAACTAGAAATTCTAAATTTATACAATTGGCAAAATTATAAAACGGGCAAGAAACTTATTTTACTTTTACACTTTGAAATTGTTAGGATATTATTTATGCTTGTAGTGAATTATTAGATAAAATAGAATAGATATTTATTTTTATAACTGTGATAGGTTTATTTGTGAAATTGACTAAGTGATTGTGTTATACAACTTAGAATTCTATTTGTTAAACTTTGCGTATGTCAGAAGCTTTCTGACTGGTAGTAGTTACTACCGATGTGTTTAATACAAATCAGTGTTAATTAGTTCGCTACCCACATCCAGTGACACTGAGAGGAAAAGCTTAGTAAGATCTAGCAGATCTAATCAGTATATTTGAGTACAGATTTCGATATGACGAACAACCTCCGAAACGGCGTTACACACACACACACACACACACACAAACACACACACACACACACACACACATATATATATATATATATGTACAAACAAATGCACGAAGAAAAGAAAAACAAAGAAAAGGCCGTATGATGGATAATACAGAGTCACAGAAAACAATAAGAACACCCGAAAGAGTAACATGATAGAAAGTCGAAATTTTGAAGGAGCGGCAGAGGAAAATTACTTGTGCATTTGTGCTTTTTCGCAACCACAGAAACGGGAGACATTTTAAAATAGTCAATATTACCAGCCGTCTGTTTCATGTTCAAGACAATACTCGGGAAGAGACAGAAATTACATGCGAGGTCTGAGAAGGAAGAGTCGGATATTCACGTCAGCCCCGCATATAGAACGCAACTTCGATGTACGTACAGAGGACACGAACTGCTAAGACGGCAGACGCGAAATTGAACATAAGGTGCTGCACAAATTGCAACCTTGTGCTGTTCTTGTAGGTGGTGAGATCGGCAGTTAAAGTAACGTAGTTGATACTGGTGATGGTGACAGTGTGATAATAGAGCCTGTTGTTTTCTTGGATGCGAGCGTGCATTTGGGGGGGGGGAGTGGAGGGAGGGGCACACTGTCTCCCTTTTTAGAGGTAGAAGAGCCTGATAGTGCAGACAGCACAATGCCCAAAGCTCGAATACTCATATACCAATATACACTGTGTCAAATACAATAAAACCAAACCTTTCACAAAAATATTTATATTTTCGAATTATGCGTTGTGTTTCCTGAGATTGGTCAATAAATAAAATAAACTCCCTGACACAACAAACCACTGACTCTTTTTTGTCGTAGCCACATGTTACGAACTTGTGAGGTCATCATCAGTCCAACAATCAGTAACGCTTAGAAAGGAAGATACAAATATCTGTGCCAAATTCATCTCACTTCCAAAAGTCACAATTCAGTCTAAACTTAAAGGACGTTGCAGGAAATTACTCTTTATTTCGAGACACTGAAGGAACTAGACCTCTTGTGGATGATGCTACAATTGAGCTGCAAGAAGGAGGGAGCGGTACGTAGATTTGTGGAGTGGCTTCATATGACACTGGAATGGTCTAGCAAAGGGTTGTGTCGAAAACTATTAATGAAGAGTCAGATTTCTTAAATTTCGACTAATGCTGCATCGAGCTACATGCCGACTAAGATTTGAAGGACTATGGGCCATAGATTATTAATTGCTGCTTATAAAACCTTAAATTTATGATTACAGCACAATATGTAGATTGGCGAAATGAATGGAGAGATTGGACAGAGCCAGAATTAGAAGTGTCCCAGTGGAATTGTCAACTGCCGACCTCACGAACAAGTCAGATATGTTCATTTCATAATTATGTTCTTCTGTAACGTGATACGTGTAGTTCGGTAGACACCATTTTTACGAAGAAAACTGCTGCTCCCCTATTCACAGTACAGTTGTATACAAAATACATCAAATTACTGCAAAGTTTCGTTCTTCATAACTCGCAGTCGCTCAATCCTTAAATTTGATATTGTAATTTTAATTAAAATTTAGATACAACGTGTTTAATTCACTAGCAAGACGGTATTCGTATTCAGTCCAACCATCATTTACAAGTTTTATCTACGAACCGGGATAGAACGTAAATGAAGCCATGCCTCCAAGAGCGTATAAAACCACTATGTGGACAGCAGAGTTGGTATTGCAAGAGCAGATTCAGCCGACACTACACTCCCTCTCCCGGATCTCCATCCTCTCAGAACCCCTGCTGTGGCTGGCCGCACACTACATTCGTACAAACAAATGTCTTAAAATGCAACATGTCATATAATGTGAATTGAGTATTGAATTTAACATGAAGTGGTCAGTCTAACTCACCTGTGTTTATTATTCAAAATCCACATGGTTCGGTCTACAGATCGACCATCGTCAGGCCAAAATACACAGTCATTAAGAATCCGACAAAAATGCAATATAGAATGCGTCGATTTTTTTTCGCGGGGTCCCATAATTTTACAATTTTTTATTTGCCAAAAATTTGTAATTTTTAAATGTTTGTATTTTTTTAAAATTTTTCCTCATTTTGGCTTATGTTCGTGTTAAACTGGTTAGGGTCTTGAGCTTATAGTGATTTGTCTTCTTTCCCGGAGAGACATTACGAAACTCATACCCATGTTTCTGTTAAAATTTGACTGGTGCTGTTGCTGATAGGACCAGAGGCAGTGGAGAATTTGTAATTGCGTGAAATGATTCTTTAATGCCACGTGACGATGCTTGGTGCGTAATATAATCAGTAGCCACTTCCCTGGAATATGAACAAGTTAATATGCACTATTCACAGTTTCTCTGCAGCTCACAAATCACGAAACGATTCCCAGAGTGGATGGGGTTGATTGGCTCTTCAAGTACTCCGCAGGGACATGCTGACTGTAGGGGAAACTGATGTACTGCTACTGGTACGAGCGACAGGCTTTCAGACTGCTACTGGTACGAGCGACAGCCTTTTGTACTGCTACTGGTACGAGCGATAGGCTTTTGTATTGCTACTTGTATGAGCGACAGCCTTTTGTACTGCTACTGGTACGAGCGACAGACTTTTGTACTGCTATTGGTACGAGCTACAGGCTTTTGTACTACCGACACACAAACTAAAAAATATCAACATTTCCAGTAGCGTATAGTGCACTATACCAGTGCACTCGGATTGGGTAGTAGCAACTTGCCATTCGCTACGAAAACTTGAGAGCATGAGCGTCAGTCACATTTCTGACAGTTATCGTCTCGTGTTCTGTGAACAGTAAATATGATTTATACAGAAACCGGTTCAATTGATCCTTTCACTTAACTGAAAGTTCACGCCATGAATACAGATTGTAATTTTTATAGTCGAGATGGGAGGACAATATTTTATAAAAGAATTAGTGGGGGAAAATTTTGGAAACTTGTTTATTCTTAGTTTTGTTAATATAATTTCATTTAGTTAATACCGAACTAAGATACTTTTATTTTGCAGGAAGACAATGGTTGTATTTCTTAAAATCTACTAAACTATAAGTTAAATATTGTGTATCAATGAACAGTGCCACAGTCCCATGTACATGGTCTTAATGTTCCCATTAACAGGACTATCCCTTGGCAGCCAAATATTGCTAATTGTGAATAAATGTTCCAAGAATTTGGCGACTCAGACTTGAAGAATTTTTCTTTGTAAAGAGCGAGGTCCATTTACATTATGTTTAAAAATAGAGTTTTGGTAAGTCAGAGAGAAATAGCTACTTTTTCACTACAAAAACTAAACAAATATTACTTACGAAAATAAGAGGTGGTGCCTGTGACGTTTATGTGGGAAACACTTTACACTCTGTGGAGAAAATACGGTGTTTCCACATTTTACGGCAATTGGTAAATGTAGCTACTACTGGGCTCAAAATAGTTACTAAAATAATGACTCGCAACTTTACATAGAAAATTTTGAAAATTAATTATTATACGTGTGTCTCTATTTCTGTGCAGCGGACGACACACGCCAATAGAGTGCTGTACTGCAGTAAAATCGAATGTCCTTGTCCAGAGACTAAAACTGTTGCTTCGTATTCGGGAAGTACTGTGTTCAAATGAAGGTAAGATGTTTAAAAAACTGACAGAGACTTTTCCTGAATTTTCTCATTTTCGTCCACTAAATTATACATTTGTTATTCAGTAACTGTCGTATCATTCGACGCCAATATTCTGTGCTAATGGCGGTCTTATTGAATCAACTAAAAATTAATAGTAATTAGCAATCAATCTTTTAATGTTGTTCTGGGAATGATAAAATTACATCTTGTAGTAAAGACCTTTATCCTACGGTGTCGGGATTTAAATATAGTCGAAGATTTATGAAAAAATTTTAGTATTATTTGCAAAAAAATAAAATAGAGTTATAAAATTGTATTGGGTGGGAAATAAAATAGAGAATATGCAGTGCGTTTTAAAAATGTGGTAAATTCCTTGTTGCCATAATACTTAAGATGAATCTCTAGGGATGTTTTCTTGCGTGTGTTTGCAAATGCAAACGAAGGTCGTAGAAAGTTAAATAATTTTTTGAAAATTTTCTGATATGAAACATTAGTAAAAAAGTCTGCTAAAATTTATAAGGGATCATTTGTGTTTTTATTTTATCCCTCTCTCCTTCTTTGTTTTCTTATCTCCTTCTTACATTTGCATTCACCTCCCTACGTGACCTTAAAACACTGAATTTTTTTTACATCTTTGTAATTTATGTGGCGCTGTTTTAAAAATATCGCTGCCACCAGTGTAAATATGTCATAGATAGATGTGTTTAATTAAAACGTAATGAGAAAGAAATAACATATATTGTCAATCATAAACCGTCGTCTATTATGTACATTCAGTTTCATATGTACTGTATAGTTCAGATTTCGTGAACTATAAGGGCAAAATTATTTATCTCTGTTGGCCCACCGCGGACAGCGGGCAGAGTGCGAACAGCCAACCGTTTGATCATCCACACACAGGCGGACCAAGCGTGATTTGCTTATCACAAGTGGCACACCCATTAGGATGACACAAGAATTAAACAAACCATTTAAAAATGTCAAATGCACGCGGTGGGTTTTAATTACTGCGATAATCGCGGCCATTCGATGACGTCACCCACCGGACGATCAATGTCCACCAGAAATGAATGACCATTAACCACTTCGCACACAAAATAAAAGCTCTCTCCTACCCTGCAAATCAATTTCTGTTCAGCGCATGTGCAGAAGATGAGTTGTGTTATCTCCAATTATGGCAGGGTATGATAAAGTTTCGAGCTGAGTTAGGACGTAGAGGAACGGATAAATATTCTTTAATTTCCTAGGGTAAAGAAGAAACGTATTTTATGTAATAACTAATATCCCCTAACTGGCATATCTTACATCACATTTCCTGAGTGATATTCATAAAAATATCTTTATGTGTGTGAAGTTTAAAACTGATATCTGCTTTTAATGTTAACTGTAAAAACTCAGTGGTAATGAAACAGTCAGTGTGCTCTACCTATAAAGTAACGATGAGGCACTGTCGCTTATTGGTGAGATGCATATTACTGTCAACAAACACAAAAATGTTTTTGTGGCTAATTTATGACACCAATTCATGTATTTGAATTTATAAAAGATAAAAAAGTGGGCCGGGTAGCTCAGTCGGCATAGCGACTTACTACGGGCTGGAAGGTCCGGGATCGAATCCCTGTGGGGACGGTATTTTCCGCCCGTCCAGACCGGCCCTGGGGCCCACCCAGCTTCCTGTAAAATGGGTACCGCGTCTTTCCCGGGGGTAAAGTGCGGCCGAGGCGTGATGCTGAACACTCAGCCCTTCAAGTGCCATGGTCATGGAAGATTAGAGCTATACCGCTACCCACCCTCTGGGCCACACCAGCCCTGTAATGGAATCACTTTAACTTTTTTAAAAGATAAAAAATCAGGGAATGATGTAGGGCATCAGTGACTTCAAGAAGGATTACCAGCCTAGAACAAATATAGTACGGGATGGGAAGGGTGATTTCGTTAGAGACTGCCACAGTATTTTCTCTAAGTGGAGGAACCATTTCTTTCAGCTCTTTATAGCACATGGAGCTAATGATGTTAGGCAGACAGAAATACACACATCAGAACCACTAGAGCCTGAGCCGAGTGCCCTTCAGTTCGAGATGGTTATTGAAAAGCTAAAAAGACTCAAATCACCAGGTATTGATCAAATCCCAGCAGAATTGATTAGGGAAGGGGGTAGGACAATTCGCTCTGAGATTCATAAACTATTAAATCGATTTGGAATAAGGAGGATTTGTCTGAGCAATGGAAGGAGTCAATCATTGTACCTATTTATAAGAAGGGCGATAAAACATGTTGTAGTAATTATAGAGGCATATCACTTTTATTAACTCCGTACAAAATTTTATTCAACATCCTGTTGCCAGGAGTAACTCCATATGCATAGGAAATTATCGGGGATCATCGATGTGGATTTCGACGCAACAAATCAACTACTGATCATATATGCTTCATTTGTCAAATAATTGAAAAAAATGGGAATACAATGATGCAGTGCATAAGCTATTTATTAACTTTAATAAGTCTTATTATTCAGTTAGGGGGAAGGTCTTGTATGATATTCTCACTGAGTTTGGTATCCCCATGAAACTGCTAAGGCTAATAAAAATGTGTGTAACTGAAAAGTATAACAGAGTCCGGGTAGGCAAACATTTGTCTGACACGTATCCTACTGGGATTTATTTGAAACAAGGAGATGCTTTATCGCCATTGCTCTTCAACTTTGTTTTAGAGAATGCCATTAGGGTGGTTCAGGAAAACCAGGATGGCTTGAAATTAGATGGTACACATCAGCTTTTGATTTTTGCTAATGATGCTAATATGTTGGTTGGAAGCGTATATAATATAAAGGAAAACACAGAAACGTTGTTAGTATGTAGTAAGGAGACTGGTCTAGAGGTGAGTGTTGATGTAACTAAGTACATGATCATGTCTCGAGATCAGAATGCAGGACGAAGTCACAATATAAAAATTGATAACAGTTCCTTTGAAAGGGTTAAAGATTTCAAATGTTTGGGAAAACCTTAACATATTAAAATTCTATTCAGCAAGAAATTAAGGGCAGGCTGAAGCCAGGGAATGCTTTCTATCATTCGGTGCAGAATTTTTGTCTTCCATTTTGCTATCCACAAATTTAAAGATTCAGATATACAAAACTATAATTTTACCTGTCGTTTTGTATGAGTGTGAAACTTGGTCGCTCACTTTGAGGGTGGAACGTAAACCGAGGATGTCTGAGAATAGGGTGCTGAGGAGAATATTTGGGCCTAAGAAGGACGGGGGAACAGGAGAGTGGAGAGAACTATAGAACCACGAACTTAATGATCAAATCGGGAAGAATGAGATGGGCGGGGCATTAGCAGATATAGGGAACAGTAGAGGCGTAATCCGGGGTTTGGGCGTGAAACCTGAGAAAAAGAACCTCTTGGAAAACCTAGGAGTAGATGGGAGTAAAATATTAAGATGGACTTTTAGGAAGTGGGATTTGAGGGCATGGACTGGATCGATGTGGCTTAGGATAGGAACAGGTGGCTGGCTCTGGTGAATGGGCTAATGAACCTTCGCGTTCCATGCAAGGTACGGACTTTCTTGACTAGCAGAGAACCGCAAAGCTACTCAAGAAAGACTCTGCTCCATGGAGTGAATGTTTATGCGCCAGCAAAAATGAAACCTCTTCAGGTATTGATGTAAAGTGCTAGATACTTGTGTCCGATTTTAACTAAATTTGTGGGTTCTGTCACTGTAATTCGTCCAGTGGGATTCGTACTGATATATAAAGACAGACGGACAGACGGACATGAAAACTAATAAGCGCTTTTCGTGACTGTGAGAGAAAGCTTTATGTCTCTCCTCATTTCGCCCTATTTACTTGGAAGGTGATCCATTGCATTTAAGATTCAGGCCATCAACTACAAAACCCACACCGGCGAATGCTGAGTGTTAATTCCTGAATTTGTATTAGCGGTAGGTCTGATTTCAACGAAGAATGTGCTAACATTCTCTCTAAATGACTTAAACCTAGTGCTTTGGAACAAAGTCCTTCCAGAGAAATCGAGATTTTCTTTGCTAAGTATGAAGTCCGCGTCTTGTGTACTGATCAACGGTTCACACTTGTGTTCACAAGAAACCACCAATGATCCCGATCATGAAGAAGATCAATCGAGGCAACAATTTCCATTCTCTTTGTTATGATGCTTTTTGTTACCAAGATCCTGTCTAAATCCAGGTATTCCAGTATGTATCTTTAATTCAAAATTTTGTATTGAAATTCTGCATTTATTTCTTATTTCTCGCATCGTGCTTCATTTTCCACCATTCTCATCCACATCGCTTTCACACCCCAGTAATATTTCAAGAAGATCAAAATTATAAAGATTTGCAATACGTAATTCCTTTGTACTGTTACTTAGTATCTGTAACAATGACGGTAACAAGTGAAGTGCCGCCTCCAGTTGACATGCAGCAATGTTTGTAACGCTAAGGAAGGCCAGGCACTTCGGCTGCAGATAACGTAAGTCTTTGTATGCGAACATGTCTGGGCGATCCTGGTGCTTGAAGATTTATGATTCCACTAAACGTTTAAAAAAAATATATTTAATTTTTAGAATGCTTTGTATAACACAAATTTGTCGTTGCTTTATGGTCTTACTGTTTTATGTGTCCTCCAGTTAGAAACGCTTCTTTTCATGACCGTCTCCACACAATTCCCCCTTATGCCCGACTGTAAGCCATTCTGTACAAAATCATCCATAAAAACTGTCTCCATAAGACCTAAATTTATACAACCTAGTTTCTGCGACAATCTACAGACGACCGTTTCTATATTTCGTTTATTTTCGACGTTCTCTTTGAAAGTGCCCTTATAATACCTTCTCCGTGCTACCGTGTCTCTACTACCGACTCCACGTGACCTCTAAGCGACGAGATCTAACAATGAATACCTACTTTATTTTCGAATATCTCAGTTATCGAAAGAATGTAAATTAGAAATTTTGAAGTTGTTTGGCTGGAATTTTTCAGTAATTTTAAGATTCCTTACCCGAATATCACATCAACATTTCCTGGTACTTATATAAGCTATTTTTGTACCCCACTGGTTTTGTAAGACAAACGCCGGGAAATAAATCTACGCCTACACAAAACATAGATGAGTTTCATGGGTCAGTCTGCGTGACCAGTTTAGCCTGGTGGAATATTAGTGATAACGATATAACACTGCCTCATGATTAAACTCGTATAAAGTACGTCTACATCCCAAAATTAGATGTCGGTGTAGTCGATGGATTTTATTACAGAAATATACATGTGTTGAATTACGCCTTGTTATCGCTATGTCGAGCCTTGATGGCTAGATTCCTCGTGTTGACGTCATTCTCTTCGGTTTCCGGATGTACCCGTCATATTCATCCGTGTATTTACATAACGTGTTTCTGTTCTCTGATTACAGTATACTTTGTTAAATAACAATTTACGTGTCAGGAATTATCCATTGCTGTGTTGTTAGAATTTCTGTTACTGAATACGTCTGGTGGTTGTTCATGTTTGAATCTATGGCTGTTTTTCGACGCATTTGCTCAGCACTTCTTTTGATGTTTTGTAAGCAATCGTTGAGAGAGTTCTACACTTTCCGAATTGGGTAGTGATCATACTAAACCTTTATTTTGGCAAAGCTGCTTCGTCATACACAATTTTCACCACTGTATTGAATACTGCCATGGACCTTACCCCCCAAGTTATGTGAAGTGTTTCACAACATTTTTCCCACACACCCGTTGTTGATGCGCTTTTTGATTCGTAAAATAAACAGCGATTACTTCGTTGAAGCCTGTTGGTCTCTTAAATGGAAATTATGTGATTTTACCCCGAGAAACGAAATGAATTTTTGTTCTTTTATTTCTATTATTTTAATTCCAACAACTGCACAACAGTTAGATACAAACATATACACTCATGTTGTAAGCTTTAGGTTTCTGTGACCGTGCATCGTGAGCAAATTGTGAAGTGAGAGAGAAAATCAACAAGATGCAACAGATGTTTATTATCAACACTTTCTCAACATGTTACGGGCCGTAACATGTTGAGAAAGTGTTCATAATAAACATCTAACTGTTGCATCTTGTTGGTTTTCTCTCTCGCTTCACAGTACACACTCATGTTGTAAGCCTCCTACGTGTTTCGGCCTCTTCATGCCACTTTCAGGCGGTATTCAACAAAAAACGCGACATTGGCTACATACGTTGCAGGAGTGCAATTGTCCGATCGCACATCTGTGACATAACTAGACTACTTTGTTTTTCTTTGTAATACATTTTACTCTTCGCTCTTGTAAGTAATATAGTTAGTGAAAATGAGCTGAAGCTTTCACTATTCCGTACACAATACCAAAAACTACAGTAATAGCAATACAGGCTTGGACAGGCCCTCAGGGTTCTAGGAGGTTCAAACATCCAGAAATTTTACAAATGAGCACATGAAAGTGCTATGGTTGTCAGCCCTACAAACTGACCGCCTTTAAAACCCAGGCAACATTGTTGGTTTTCATTTCTGTTACAGCTTAATTCGACCCCAGGGCCATATTTCGGCAGGAGGATTAAGTGACATCCTCGTTATAGCTCAGCGCCTCACCCAACAGCGCCACAGCACAGCACACATAGTACCAGAAGTTCTGTTTAAATTATTAAGTTTAGTTTGCAATGTTTAGTGAAGGCCGTGTGTGTTCAGTGATTTTACGAGTAAGAATTCAATTTGATATACCAAAATTAAACAGACTCCAGTGGGTGTTAAAACGTTTCATTCCTAAATTACATTTTATTTGTTATTTTTTACTGTTGGAGCAATAGTGTATTGTTAATAAAACAATACTTTACTTTCCTGTGAAAGTTAATTGAAGTCTGAGAAAGTAACAACTGACTGTTACTCCATTTCCAATATGCCAAAATATGAATCAATATAAATTTTTATTTTTAATTTTAACACTTGTTCACAAACCTTTTTCTTAAATTTGTGTACGATTTGTGCTGCAATTCGTAATACAGTTTCAGTACGACGATATTATAAGGTAAATACAATAAAATTACGTCTGCCTTAAGGCCAAACTTGTCCATGAGGAAATGCTATTTTGTTAGACAGCTATGTAATTTGATAATATGTCCAGTTTAACCCTTTAAGTGCAGAAAGCAAACCGTTCTATTTAAAGCCCCAGTTCCTACCGCGCAGTAAACACTTGCGATCTCGGTTATAAAAAGTAATAATCGGGTGTTGCATAGGGCGAAATTCGCTGTTTATTGCGAGATACATGCAAAATATGTACATGAATTGTGTGAGAATAATAACAAGTTTCTGAATGTTAGAACTGGTGTTAAGTTAACTAATTTCTAGGCTTTAAAAAGCGACTCTCATTTTACGGTAACATTTTCTTATTTATACTGGACTTCTTGTAGCTGTTCATCTGTGTGCTCTTAAACGTGAGCGCAATTTGTTACCCGAATACCTCGCAACCTAATTATATATATGATTTTCATCTTAGCTGATATTTTCACTTGCACTGAATTCTTAAGTTGAAGATGTGTCTTATCCTGTCGGTCAAGAATTGCAAAGAAATAGCAAGTTTTTTATCTTCATAATAGTAAATAATATTCTTAAGGAAGAAAACTGGTTCGTAAAACTGTACAAAATATACAGATGAATATGGATATACTAAGCATAATGCCTGCAGCATATTCGGTGGAACACAGTCACTCCCATAACTCGAAGTGGCCGTTACACACGTATCCACATATCCCAGTCTTTTCCGAGTCTTTATCAGCGTCGTCCAGGACAGGGCTGGGCAATTTGTTTTACTCGAGGGGGTTTTCAGATATATCGAAGTAACCGCAGGTCCGATATTCTAGTCAGAAAATTTCTGTGCGAAGTGAATTTTAAACATCTGCTATGAGAAAATTCTTACCATACAGACGTTAAAATAAATTACGTAATTGTCTTTTGGAGTGAACTGTTTCCTCAGTCAACAAGATAGATTGTTATATTTTAGGGCAGTAAGTTCCACAGGCATTTACCTTTAAATTCACTGCCGTGAAATTTTGAAATCTGCACATAGGCTAATACTTCTCGTCCTGTCGCTATGTTATTGCCTCTAAATTTTTAAATCATCTTATTAAAAAATACCACTTCTATTACACTTGTCTTTACAAATTTTGAGGCGGGCAATTCGAAAGATTTTAGAAAAATTCAAGTATGAATTTGTATTAAAGCTACTAAAATTCTTCTTAACTTAAAACATTATATCACATAATACCCTCTTTTTTAATTTTCTCGGAATTTGGGAGATGTTTGTTTTGCTGATAATCTGTGCTTAATCTTTCTGAAAAAGAGTTACTCGGACTGTTCTCGCGCCCATAAAACCTGCAATATAACCTGACTAGAACTGTGCCGTGTACACAAGTTGAGCAGAATGAGCAACATTTTACTCTAACTAAAGTGTAGTGAGGAATGACAGCTATGTGAGGTTTCGAACTGTAGAATTTTGAATATGGAAAGAATATTAATTCTTTTAATACTGAAACCGATCTAAATTGTGTATAAAATATATTTCTGACCTCACAGGGGACATCTTCAACAGAGAGGAACTTATAAATTCTGTTTATGGAAGTAATCGATTTGATTGTTGGCATTCTAGGAAACAGATAAATGCAAAATGTCGGCGAAAATGCAGCGCCTTTGGTGTTGCATTAGGTGGTCTGTTTGGTGACCAATGAAATTTTAAGGATTAAGCAGGGTCAGAAAATTGTCATGACGAAGCGTAAACCACAGGGTTTTCGTCTTCAGAGTCTAGAGGTCTGAGAAGTGACATCTTCTTTCCAATCTCGGGAACTGATTACCTACAAGAACTAAGTACCTAACTGCATATAACAAGTCCGTTTTCAGAAAAGGATAGCTCCACAGCTACTCAAGAAATTTCCCTCGTGTTTTGGAATCCTGATTTTCATGCCGTTTTTACCAGAACCCGCCACCTGTTCGTATCTTGAGCCAGGTCAATCCAGTCCATCCTTCACATCCCACTACCTGAATATCAATTTTAATATTATCTTCCCATTTACTCCTACATCATCCAAACGTCCCTGTTCCCTCAGATTTTCCCACCAAGAGCTATATGAAACTCTACTCTCCCCAGTTTACGAAACTCTCCTGTCCCCAGTATAAGAAACTCTCCTGTCCCCAGTATAAGAAACTCTCCTCTCCCCAGTATAAGAAACTCTTCTCTCCCCAGTATATGAAACTCTCCTCTCCCCAGTATATGCTACATGCCCATCTCATCTCTTTTTCTTGTTTTTATCATTCAAATTTGCCGATGTGGGGTGATCATAAAGTTTCTCTTTATGTAGTCTTCTCCAGTCCCTGTTACCTCGCTCCTCTTATGTCTAAATACCTTACCACCCTATTCTAGAACACCCTCAACCTACGTTCCCCTTTCAATGTGAGAGACCTAGTTTCTCACCAGTACAAAACAGAAGGCAGACATACTATTTCTGTACATCGCCAACCAACAGACAGGAATCCTAAAACTTTAGTTCATTAACTTTAATCTAGGCGGTTTGATTACCGGGTCCCCTTTCGGAATAAGTTTATGTATTCTGAAATACAGTCCCCTCTACGGTACAGCATCAGCTGGCTCACTTTATAAGGCTTTAGACTACAATTATAAATATCCGATTTCGCAACTTACACTGAGTGGAAATTTTCAGGGGTTTTCTTCGTCATTCTCTTCTGACACCCAATTATATCTTCAGTTTATGTTGCTACCACTTACGTTTACGTAATTGCCAATTTATTATCCGCTACCACCGAATAATTCGATTCTGTTCAATTATTTTGCTTTACTGAGAGAATAAATATAAATTTTACTACTATGTGCTCTTATTTATAGAATTGTATTTTAGTAATTTTAGACCACTCACTTGTTTCAGTGTGATGATACCAGATGCTGTATAATACAATTTTGACCTCCTGATGATGAGCAAAATAGTGCTCGAAACATGTAGAGGAATATAATGAACTAATTATAAAACAAGAATTTATGCATTAAGTTGGTCAGTTACTAAGATTGTATTATGTTTGTCTCGTAACTTCCATGCGTGCTGTCTTTATCACTGAACAAAGGAGTTGACATAAACGTCATGTTCAAAAATGCTCGTTATAGAAACAGCTGTCAGTTCTTCATGTCACATAATAATTATGATGTTAATTTAACATACGCAAATTTTCAAAGGCGTACCGTCTGTGTGCTTAATCCAAGTAGACTGTGAGAAAGAAAGGATACCTAAACTTGCGGTAGCCCTGATCATGCTCTCGCAGTAAAGAAAGCCGAAAGCTTCCCAAATCCTAAATCTCTAGAAACCAGAACACGTCCGTAGTAAGCTGTTCTGTACTCGTTTCCCATAGCTCACGAGGTCTCCGTAGACGATAACAGTGAGAAAATCCGCGACGCAGCTGCGTTCATTTCTTGCTCTTTATGCGAGTTACACCCATTTCCACCCTCTCCATTTGGAATCCTGAGAAATATTCCAATTCCATCGGATACGATATCCATTGCATGACATTACCGTATATAGTTTTGAAACTAGTCATGCACACAAGGCTCAGGCGGAAATCTGAATTCGCTGATTCTTTCATGAATTTCATATTCAAAATCGTAAATGTGTTTTAGATGTTTCAAATGTGATATTCTTTCACTGATTCAACAGCTCAGCCATGACATGAATCGAAAGAATTTTCACACATTAACGGAATAACATAAATTGGGAATGGCTCGGAGAAGGTGGTGAAGAGAATATCTGGACCGAAAAGTGAGGAAGTCAAATGAGGATGGGAAAAAATCGCAAAATGAGGAGTTTCATAATTTAAACTATTCAAAGGGAGGGGGGATATGGGATTAGTTTGTGGAGTGGGTGGAAATGTAAAAAATGCTACGCGTCCCCAAACCTGAAAATCTGGAGGAAAGAGACCATTTGTGTTAAGTCTGGTATTAAACAGACCTGCGTAGGATGGCAAGATGTTGACTGAATTTATTTAGAAACACTTACCAGTGGCAGGATTTTGTTAACATAGTAATGAAATTTCTAATTCAATTTATTTTTGCAAATTTCTGAAGAAGCCAAGGGGCTATTTATCTAAAAATTGTTTTAACAATATTCACTATAAAATGGTTTTAAAATAGTTCTTACTAATACAAACTTTTTAAAATAATTATATATTGCTTATTGTTGGAACAATTTTTGGATAAACAACTTGCTAAGTAATGCAAATTGAGAACAATAATGTGAAATTAGCTAAGAAGCTGTTAGCTTCTCAAAGACTATTGTGTTTCAGGGAGTCAGCTATATCTTTGGTTCGTTAGTTAATTAGATAGTTAGCAGAAATGTATTGTAATTAATGAATCAAACAATTTCAAAGTTTCTCTATTACCCAATTCCAACCAAAATCAGGTATCTCAAAGTGATGTGCTGAGGCAGTCGTAAGCACTGTTCGATTCTTTATGCCGTATCAATTTTGTATGAACAATTCGGTCAGAATTCGAGTTTATTATATGCGAGGTTCGAGGGTGGAGTGAAGTAACCTGGTACACACTCAGAATATCACCTTTCCACTTTCCCAAATGACCTTTAATGTGAACAGTAATAAGAATAGCATCAACTGAAAAATAACCTAATAATATATTCCCAATCACTTACTTGCTTACTTACTTACTTACTTACTTACTTACTAAGTCAATGAAGCAGAGTCGTTCTCTAGAAGCTAAACGGTCTTCAGCTGGTCAATAAATTCCCCACATTTCATGGAACCCGCAGGTTCATTACCCTGTTAACAAAAGTCCGCCAACTTTCCATATCCTGGGCCAGATCAGTCCAGTCCATGCCCCACCCCCCCCTCCCCATCCCACGAGCCATCTTAATATTACCTTCTCAACTACGGCTGGGTCTTGAAAGTCGTTCTTTCCCTCAGGTTTCCCCACCAAAACTTTGTATGCACCTCTCTTGTCCCCCTGTCCCCAATACGTGATAAGTGCCCCGACCATTTCATTTTTCTTGATTTGATCACCTGAATAATATTTGGTGAAGAATAAGGATCAGTGAAGAATGTAGTCTACTGATACTAATTCTTTAATATTCCTGAAGACTTCTCTTTAATCTTGTGACATTTTTCTTTCCATGATCTCTGCAATCACTGAGCTTTAGGAAACTTGAATACTTTATTCTAAGTTTATGTCTAATTTAGTGTAATTTGCTTAGTCAGCATTAAGACGTGTTGAATTCTTAGAAAGAATTGAACATAATCTAACATTGCATCTTGAAGTTCACACGAATGCTGCGAAATTTGTATAAGACTTGAAATGCCCACTAGCCGTGTACCGCTATGACCCAAACGGCATTACTCCAGACGTAACATGGAGCAGGGTCATAAACTCCCGTTCTTCCACATGCAGAGAACTTCTTGCTATCGAATACAGTAAAGCAGATCGCGCAACACATTCGCTCTTCTTTAAGGTTCTCGATCGTAATTTATTTACCTAGTATTGCGCTTTCCTATGGATGAAAATACAGAACTGAAAGCATTACATTTTTTGAATAATAACAATTTATCTCGTGTTTCGTTTCATGTTTTGCCCCACTATCTTTGACACCACCGCTCTGCCTTCCTGCCCCCCCCCTTCTTTCTTTAGTGTGTTCTGTGTTTCCTTCTCCTCTTCCTTCATCTCTTATCACTCGCCCTTTCTTTTTCACTATCCTCCCATCCATTGTCCCTTAATTTCATCTTCCTCTAGGTTTCTTTATCTCTTCTCTTCTTCATGCACTCATTTTCTTTCTCTTAATATCACCTTCCCCTTTAATCTTAAATTTTCTCCTGTTCTTCAGTTTTCTTCCTCGCCCGATCAGTTTCAGTACCTTCACCATTTTCGTATTCAGTTCCCTCTGTTGGCTGTATATGAGCATTTCATATTGACTGTGCGTCTAAGGATTAATTTTCAATGCGAATTCACACACCGGAAATCTTAAGATAACGAAAATTTTAAGAGCTAATGTGGGTTAAGATGGGGAAACGGAGGTTGGCTGAATGAGCTCCGAATGTGTGATGATTTTGCGCTTAGTTAAACAAAGTAACTTGCCTTGCGCAGCAGAATGATTTTTCAAATTCTAAGAAACACTTGCCAGGTCAAGAGAATACCTTCATTTTGTTGAACACGACTATTTATTACACTGTTCACAAGAGTCTGCAAATACTTCGCATTCAGAGTTAAATGAATATTTTGACATGTATTATACAAGTATAATTTCATCTACGTAATGGTTCACCGAATGGTAATTTTGGACTCAAAGCCTGATTCACCCTGTTTGCTGCAAGCACCGGCAAGTTCATTGATGAATATCTGCGAGATGAACAAAATCAAAGTCGGCATTTGACATTATTATTGTCTATTTTTAATGAGCAACTTAGGTTGATAGTTTCCTGCATGTATTTGCCTACTGTCGGTGACTGCAATAATGTTTAACTCAATTACCCTTCTATTCTACCTACCAAAAATGTAAGGTATTATAGCCTTGTGGAATTATTTCAAAAGGATGGCAAGACTCAATTGTTCGGGCTGCCGTATAGACATTATGGAGCTAAACAAACCTGTCAGATTCCCTAAAACTGAAAAAATTATATCAAAATAATAATAAGGCATCATTGAGGACGTTGTGTTAATTGACAATAAACATGCCTTCCAGAGCGAAGTCTTTACGTAATACATACTGTACGGTTGTATTCGTGAGAGAGAAGGCAGCTAATAATCGAAAGTGTTGTGGGAAGAGTGTTATATTTTCTCCTGTGAATATTGCGACGAGTTGGCTTTTTAATCATTTTGGATTTGCGGTAAGTCCTGTGAATACTGAGAATAATTGAATGAATCTTGCTATGATTGCGAAGATTGCTCTGAGCGATGAAAAGTAACGGAAGTGTACCACTGTGTAGTAGGTGCCGTTTACTACGATATCGATTGATAAATTTGAAAGTACTAAGCCGGTTAGTCCTCTTATTGTGTAAGGAATCAAAATCCTATTACTCATAAACATGTTGTTCTGTGTGTTAATTACGACCCTGTATTGTGGCGAGTGGTTTGAAGATTTTAATTCCTGTTGGTGCAGCAATGTGATATGGCATGAGCCGGCAAAATGCATTCATATTTTACTCGGTTCAATATTATGTTTCAATTCTGAGGGCTGGAAATTGATATTGTATTAGGAAGAACCTTTTTAACTTAGCATGAGTAATTTTCAGTAGCAGGAATTGCAAAGCAGAGGAGGCCATGTCCATGGAATCGGCAATAGGGCCCTGTGGAAGAAGATAGCCTCGACGGCTCAGTCGGTGTAGCCACAAAACTACAAAGAGGACGACTGAACAATCGCGGTTCGCTGGACAGTCAAGAGTTTCCATCTCTTCAAAGCGTCCGTCACGGCTCTGGGAGTCATCAGGACATCTCCTTTTCAGTAAATGAGGAGGTTATTGCGCTCGAGGCCTGAAGCTGACTACCGGCCATCCACTGCTGAATTCTTTAACGGGTGGTGCTCTGCCCATTTCATTATATTACTTCACGCCTAGAAGCTCAAATAAGTACAGGACCAACTGTACCTTCTTACATATAAATCAGTGTAAGAAGCTTAACTTAAATTTAACATCTCAGTAACAATTTTAGGCACAGCAACTATCAAGCTAATTGCTATTTTTATATTTACAGCCACCTCACTTTGTGTCTTCAAGTTGGAACAAATGAATACGAAGCTAATAGTTCTTAGGCATTTAATGGCTTCCCGAGTGAATAGAACGTGGGGTTCGTACAATACACTGTAGGGTTTTCGAATGTAAAACAAAAGGAGTCACTGAGATTCAGTACAGCTTCAGAGAGAGGTCTTAAGACAGACGCAGAAGCCCATTATAATGCCTCTAGTGTAGCCAGATCTAGAAGATACCATCAACTTTACTTAGTTCAAAATTCTGTCTTTAAATCCTTCCCTTTCGTTATACGAAGGAAGAAAAGGGGGACTGGAAATGAACGAGCGAGAACGGAGAGGTGTTTACAAGCTGAATGATTTCATATCCTCTTCCAATTTACTTTGTACTTTATTACAAAGGCTTCATATCTGTTAAATTCAGGTTACGTTTTGCTACACTCACGCGAGTGCACCTAGAGATATATACATATCCATTACATCCGCCTACTTCTTTCATCTGAAGAAGAGATGTACAGAAAATATGGGTTTGTTATAAAAAAAGTGCTAGCTGTGGAGAGACAGGCTGTTTGGGGGGGGGAGTTTATTGAGCCCAGATATTAGTCCAAATTTGTACAAATTTTTATAGAAGGCGACAGTTAAACATTCTAAGCACCTTTGCTGGATAAATAAACAACACTACGCTGTAAACTATGTCATTGCTTTAAGAGTACTTTGCTCAAAGAGTTGAAGTAGCATTTATATGTCCTATGTCTCTATGGCTTTTAGGTTTTTAATCTAAACTTTAGATTCAGTCTTCATTCTTCTCTCATATAAAAGGCTCGAGTAAGTGGATCCTCTGTGTGTGTGGTTTGAAGAAGCGTGACATAGCTAACCACTGCAGAAATTCCATTAGAACCACTTTTAGAATTATTTTTAAATAAAATATATATTTGCACGCTTTTTCACTCCTAATGTCAGAGATCCTGAGTGCCTGAGAAAATGTGGAATCGCTATACATGCGGGAATTAGGAGCAAGGAATCTGGTTTTATTACAACATAGATCAGTATTATTGTTATTATTATACAAACGTGCATTTATAGCGGGTAGACAGAATGTCAGTGCTAAACAGTTTACACGCTTGCTGTATATTCAGAAGGCTGCCGGTTCAAATCTTGGTACAGATCCCTGATATCACGACTGAGGTTTGTCATCATTGTATCAGTTCCTGCAGACATTTGGCGCTCTGATGTGTCAAGTTAGGACATGACTGCTCCTTTTCTCAGCTTTAAAATTGGTTGTACAATAAACATATTGTTATTCGACTTTACAGATGTGTTCTGAACTACTGACTGAGTTATGAAACGAAAGGTAAATAAGCACCAGTAATGGCAGCATATGCTGAGAAGTATATAACAGATGTCGCTTTTCAAATGGTAGAGAAACTTAGTTTGTCGCAGTAATACGCTGTGTGTAGGAAAAAGTGGCTATTCAGTAACATAGAGAAATACTGCAGCAAAAATTGGAAACAGGAACTCAAAAAGTGAGAACTCAAGCGTCCATAGACTCATGTAGCCCTTTGCAGTCAATAATTTATCTGAATTAATTCTAAAGCATAGGGAGCAGCGAAACATTTCCATTGTGGTTGTAATCACCATTGTGTTAACATTTTGCAGGAAACAAAAGCTGCCTGTGCTGAGAGTCATAAAATTGACAGAACTGCTCCATTTGGGAAGGAAATAAAATTTCTGAACATTAACCCTGGCGGTGTATGTAGCAACTACAGGGAGACGAAGGTTGTAATACATAGGTACATTGAACAGAAATTTCCTACTGACACATCGCCTTACAGCCGTTCTCAGTGGCCGCGTGGTCTAAAGCGTGGGTCTGGGGCTGCTCGCTTGCCAGGATTGCGGTTTCGAATCTCACCGGGGGCATGAATTTCTTCGTCTAATGATTGTTGTGTGTTGTCAGGTAGAGGTCTCTGCAACCGGCCGACTCCTCGTCCGGAGAAGTTATAACGATTGTGGTTTGTGTGTGTATGTGTGTGTGGTGTGTGTGTGTGTATGTGTGTGTGTATGTATGTATGTGTGTGTGTGTATGTGTGTGAGTGTGTGTGTGTGTGGGTGTG
>Ga0123354_10000702_pt1 | contig 35811 bp, 17 predicted proteins | sample TergutLab28metaG_2_FD_97872 | JGI IMG/M metagenome (GOLD analysis project Ga0123354, IMG submission 97872) | Labiotermes labralis P4 segment gut microbial communities from Petit-Saut dam, French Guiana - Lab288 P4 | ecosystem: Host-associated > Arthropoda: Insects > Digestive system > Gut ... | reverse complement strand
CTCTCTGAAAAGACAGATAGTGCGCTCTCGCGCGTTTCACGCTATCGATTTTTACACGCTATTTTGTCTGTCTTTTTACTATATAAATATATATATATATATATATATATATATATATATATATATATATATACTACCTAATATATGATATTATGAGTAGAGGAGTTTAGCGTCACGTTAATTCTTTGGGTTCTCAGATGCAATTACGTCTATCTTCGTGAGTAGTAAGTGAGATAAAAATTGTACTCTAGGCATTAATTTATTTTCTCTCCTTCTTTGTATTTGAAATACCTGGCCACTGCTGACTTAATGCGCGGCAAAAGGGAAATTAGTTTGCATCTATGTTGGAGACCGGTAGTCAGTTTAGTTGAGTAGGGACAGCGTTCTTAGATTGGGAACTTTCATTATTTTGGATTCTGTGTGTCCTCTTGTGGCATTTTGGAGCCTGGTGCAGCCGAAGAACAAATAGGATGCACATAGTTTGCACAATTTGGCGTGACGAGAAAATATTTGGAAGTCCAAGCAAGCAGACCTTTCAGTTTCTCATAGAGTGGCGCATTCGGCCACACTTTATAGTACGTAAACTAAAAATTATCACAGCGGGAGTTCTTAGGATAACTTTTTATTACCTAAAACAACAGAACTAAATCTGGGAAAACGGAGTTCTAACTTCAGAGAAAATATTAAATGTTTATTCAGTGTCCGGAATGCATGGATTTTACTGTGCTTGTTGATCATAATTACTTGATATTTTGTTGACAGTTCCACTGAAGGCTTTTATCAACCAACTGACTTTGTAGAGGCTAGTCACATTGACACATTGGTTAGGAAATTCGCGAAAGTTTGTGCACTTGATGATGAATTCTTCTTACTTTCCTCTTGGCGATTGGAAGGAATGCTAACTGTTTTATACACAAGCAGATTTTGAACGCAGCACTGGGAAATCGATTTCAATACGTTCTGTCAACAGCCAAGTTTACAGCACCATGGTACTAACGTGTAAACTAAGCTTAGTATTTCAGAAGAAGGAAGTACTAAATTTGTGTGCAAGGGTTGGATTTACAGTAACGGCAGCAACCAGCGAATTGACCTAAAACGCAGCAGAAACAAGGCGTGGTTCACAATTAGCCTGCGGATTCATTTGAAAGGAATAGTGAGGAATGCCAGTTGACGTTACATGTTTGGACAGAACTTTCAGTTGTACCCATCAGTACTTGGTTACCCAATTACTGCAGTTACTCGAAATGAACCACTGATATTTCATCATACTGTTCCAGCTTCCCCCAAGGAACGACAGGTCTTGCTCAGTACTCCGACAGAAGACATCTCTGAACTGATCAGATATCGGTTGGCGTGGACACTATGAAAAACCGGAGCTTGGATAATAATCTGAAAGTATATGAATTCGGTATCCAAAAGTCTACTCAGTATTATTCCTATCTGCATATTATAATCCCATCCTTCACAATTATCCTGTTTATAATGATTTCCTGCTAAGGAAAACCTTACTGGATTACAGAAATAATTCGAATCCTGCCAGACACCAAGAAATTACAAGATCCTAAACGATGTGAAATAATTCTTAGAGCAAATCCTTGGATGAACGCTAAGCAGAGAGTGAACGCCGAAATGTCATGTTCCAGTGAACTTCACACAGTCCGGAAATTGAGAAGAGGTAATTTGCTACTTACGGAGCTCAGTCCACAGAATGAAGGCTTCGTCAACAATGAATCATAAAGGAGAATATAAGAGGGTGCTGACAAGTCCTTAGCCCGACTAGGAAGGAAAAGCTACAGCGACCATAATAGGGATTTATTCAAGATACTCCTCACGAAACTCAAAATACTTCTTAACCCTTTGCTCTAACTTTTGCAAGCCATTCAAAAAAAATCAGAAATTTTGTCCGTCCAACCAGGTCTCCGCGACAGGAATGACCTTCGCGTCGGAAGAAATGTGGTGACCTTTCAAATTTTTTTCAATCCAGGGAACAGGTGGTAGTCCGACGGGGCCAGATCCGGAGAATAGGGTGGGTGATCAAGACACTGGAAGACCAGGTAGGCCAGTTTCTTCTGGGTTGCAAGTGCCGGGTGAGCCTGGGTATTGTCGTGGAAGAACAATACCACCTTGGTGATCTTCCCGCCGCATTTTTCCTTCAAAATGTCCTTCAATTTCACAATCAGAGATGAGTAATACTCCGCGCTGATAGTTTGGCCCTTTGGAAGATAATCAACGAGGAGAATGCCGTTTTGATCCCAAAAAATCGAGGCGAGAAATTTTACAGCGGATTTTTGCACTCGGAATTATTTGGGGCGGGATGAGCCGCTCTTCCGCCACACCATTGATCGTTGCTGTGTCTCCGAGTCATAGTGATATAACCAGGTTTAGTCTATGGTCACCAATCGCAACAGGAAATCATCGGGATTGCGCCGAAAAAATTCCAAAGTTGCTCAGACGACCGGCACCGTCGACGTTTTTGATCGGCCTTCAGTCATTTCGGGACCCACTACATGGAGAGCTTCCGCATGTAAAATTCTTCACGAATGATGGACCCCACCCCCTCACGTGAGATTCCCAGTTGCTCAGTTATTGATTTAGCCGATATCCGGCGATCTTCCAAGATTAGCTAGTAAATTTGATCAATAATCTCCGGGTTGGTCACTGTTTTTGGGTCGTCCAGGACGAGGCGTATCACAGGTGGAAAAATCACCACGTTTAAACTGGATCACCCAGTTTTCGACGGTGGCATAAGATGGTGCATGTTCCCCTAATGTTTCTGTCAGAATGGCGTGAATTTCCTTTGCCGCCTTGCCTTGCAGGAAAAAAACTTGATGACAGCTTGCGTCTTCATGTTGTTGAAATCGCGCGCGTCGTCTGGCGTGCTCCCATTCAGCCTCTGTAACAAGAAACGACCTGCAATTCGGCACATGAACAGAACCCTCTTTCCAACGACACTATCGATTCCATCCTAGGATATTGGGAAGTAAGTCGGCCTAAGGACTTATCAGCAACCCATCGCATGTCCAAAGGCGACATACAAAGTCCGCTGGACGTAGACCGCGTGCAAACTCATCGACCCACTTCCTGAAACGTCGATGGTGGGAGACGACACGGTGTGACGGAACGAACTCTTAATTCCCCACAACCAGTGGATGAAGACGAACTAACACATTGAATACAGTGATGTGCTTGGAATAAGCACAGGTAAACAATAAAGTGTTTTTATTTGGAGAATTTTCAAATTAAGTGGTCACTATGCTCTGCATAATTAACACGTAATAACTTCGCCCGTTATGCTATTGCAACGGTAGCGTTCAGCGTAAGCGAACGGACGACGCAGTCAAGAGACAAACAGAAATGCAGTATTAAAGTAGCGATAAAAAGGAGTAAACCTTCAACACTGACCCACTGGTATGGATGGAAAAAATTCCACCCTTTGTCCTCACAGCATTGTTTGTAATTGGATTATTTATATGCCTCTGTAATTATGTGTACATTGTTGTTTGAATTATTTGTTTTGTTTTATTGTTTTTTTTTCAGATTTTTTATTTTGTTCGGTTTTTGTATATTGGGGTCCCATGTGACTAAAATGTTTGACTTCGTTCTGTTTACTGGCTGATGGGTAAAGTAGTGATAATGCGGGACGCAACATAGTTTACGCGAAGGGAGATGTAGTGTAGATATTTCATTATTTTCTCGCATTCTTTGTATTTGAGATGCCCAGTAACTGTCGAGGTAGTGCACAGCAACAGGGAAATTTGTCTGCTTCTATATTACTGACCGGAAGTCGATTTAGCTGAGTAGGAACAGAGTTCTTAAAATGGGAACATTCTGTTGGCGGCCATGGGTGGTAATGTTTGCGGAAACTTGGTAACGCAGAGACAAGGTAGCATCAAGGGATGACAACGCAAAAGAAATATGTTCTGCGTGATAACGTTCATTCTACACCATAAAGTGAGCTGAAGTAAAATTTGGAAAGCATGAGAGTGTTAAGAAAGCTCCGGATGGGGAGAAAGAATTAAGTACACATTCCCCATGCGCGCCCAGTGAACACAAGTGACTAAGCCTCCAGTGAATTCGGAAGATTATATTGTGCCTTTAATTTTGAAAAAAGTTTTATGTACCTCGACAGAATAAAGCACAGCAATTATTAGAAAGGTACCTGAGGGGAATATGGCCACCTCAGGGAAAACTGAATTTTTCACCTTGAAATCGCAGGAAGAGTCAGGACGTAGCATTGTTGTTGCTTAGACAGATCATTTGTTTGCGTAAACAAAAAAGATCATTGATGAAATCCCATTGGTTATGAAGATATAAGAGTTTTCCTGAAAGTTTGCAACTGGCCACATTATCAGCACCCATGAGGGCAATATGGTCAAGGAGTGCTGGTAAAGTTTCCAGTCAATATTTCTTCAAGCCATGTACACAACTGATGTTGTGTGTGAAGGCACAAACTACATAGTTTTTAATCGACATTATAAAAACACTCTTTTGTTCATTACTCTAAGTTCTTCCACTCTTATCTTCAGTTTTGCATAGTAGTCATTAACAATTAAGCGGTTCATTTTCTGGGCTCTTCCAAGATTAAGATTTTGTGCTTTGCGATATTCAATCATGGGATTACGACGCAAAAAACCATCTATCGAAGAACGACTAGCCATTCATTTTTCCTTCACAAATGGATACGGAATATTGTTTTTCTCACAATATTTTAACATACCCATTCCCAGTATCTTTAAAGTTTGGTGTACCCAGTTTGAGTTAGCCTAATAATTCTTTCGCATAACTCTTTCTCCTGCTGTGATAAAAGAACAGTTTTCCTCCGCAGTTTAGATTTACACTGCTCATTTTCAGTCAAATATGACACTTCCCAGTCTTCCCGTCGTGCTACATATACCATCTGACGTCACACATATCACACCATTTCGCAAAGGCCATTTGGTCATATTACCCTCGTTGGCTATATTCCCTTATTTGTGAAGTGAGTGTACAAGCAGGGCTAGTTGCCGTGTGAAATCCTAGATCAGCACATTCCAGATTCACTCAGTGTCGACTGTTATCCACCTGCGTAGTACATACCTAACAGAGTGAAACCAGAGCGGTCGTCCCCAAAATTTTAAACTGGCTCTGTACCGCTCGGGACCCCTTAACTCAAATCGCAGCGGAGCAAACCCTAGTTAACTAGAGGTGCGGTAAAAACTAGTAAAAAATCACAACATTTTTCACACACACAAAATCCTATCGTTACAGGATGGTGCACTGCTACATGGAACCTCTGTGTATACCATCCATTCAGCAATAGCATAACTGTAGCAACGTCATCTTTTATGCATTTTAAACTATGATTATATGATTGTCATTTTGTATCTTGGAACGGTACCGTCACTTCAATAATTGTATCACCTTTTAAATTGTTTCCTTTGTATCATTTCGCTGAAGATGGACACATGGGTGGCCGAAACATGTAGGAATTTGTTGTATATAAAAATTATTTCACTAGTGTAAATTTTATTGGTAATAATATTATATTTTATGTATTCAATAAATGCAGCACGAACTATGAATCATTTAAAGTTAAGATGAAAATCTTTTCAACTTTGACACAGTTTTATCGTCGTAATTTCTGTAAGTTCAACAAGCGTTTTACTGGCGTAACGTGGGTCTCTGTTGCATGGCTAGAACACTTCACCTTCAAGATATGTGTTTGCGCGAGTGAAACACAATTTTGTATCTCTTTAGTTTCCTGCAAATGAAGATCTCTTGAGCACGTTCACTTACTTTATGTTAGTGCCTGTTAAACTATAAGTCAATGAAAATGCCCTACTGTACACCGTTTGTGTTACACGTAAAAATAAATGTGTTTTAAGTAACGTAGCCGAAAAACGTGGTCCAACTTCTTGAAGTGGCTGCAGGAAAAGTTGACTTGACAACCTCAAATATAGCCTATTCAGAATGCCTATTTCACGTCCGATGTGTTCACCTAATGCAGACAACTACTCTACAGTGACAATGAATTTCAACTTTCTGGGGACCATTACCCCAACATAGAAGCAGTACCATATTCGATCCCTAATTTCGTCACTAACCAAGTAGCATAGGTATAAAATGTGTAACTACTGCGGCGCATTTGCTGTTAACTTATGTAGCGTAGAGTTTGCTGTTCTAGTCTGCTGTCTCATAAAGACACCCTACGGAGTAGTGTGTTTGGGCAAGGACTGTCTCTCCTCATTGAAGCTCTATACCCTGGAACAAATATTCTTTTGGCAACAATGGATAGTTCTCTCTCACAATATGGTTTTATTTTCCCACTTGATCACCGTTAACCATCAGAATCCGTGTCTTTACTCAGACTTCTACATTCCAGAATTATTCAAGTAAATAAAGGGTAGGGTGTTAGCTTCATGCGGTTTTACTTTATCTGAAGAGATCTCATAGCCTTTGCTAAGAAGTTGTCTGGGAACACGACAACTCATTACTTCTCAAATTTGTTCCCTGCACTTAAAGATTGATCACGCCAATTACAGTCTAGTTTAATAATACAGAAATTTAGTGTATACAAGTTCCAAAGTATGCAAGCAAAATAAACAAAGGGACAATAAAGCTTACAGCATAAAATGCACCAAATGCCAAGTGTTCTCTGGAGCTAACATGGTTGGGCTAACTTTCTGTCTAGAAACTCAACATAATTGGAATTTTGGAAACAATTTCTATTTCAAATAAACAAACAGAAGTTGCCCTCAACTTACGTCTTATCATGGATTATCTCGTTTAATCACATTCAACATACATTACCTGTTGCAAACTGAGGAAACAAAATGGTGTCAGCTTTATTATAAAAATCAGATGTTCATCATACTGTAGAGTGACCTATAAACGAATAAAAATGTAGCCGTGGTCGTATTTCATTTTGTGGAGATAGTATTCAGACACGGATAAAAGGTAGCAAACAATATCGCTCATGTAACATTGTACAGCAGCAAATAGATTATCTGTGCCCAAATAAAGAAGCCTACCGTAACCAATAAGAAGGAAAATAAAATAAACAAAGCTTATCACCGATGAGTCGTCCAATACAGTAATTTAAGTTCATTATACTTCGGGAAATGTGTGCAAGGAATTACAATTACCTTCTCATTCCTTCTTGGTATGGCCCAAAATATTTCATAGCTACCATATGGTTCGCGTATAATGAGAAACATGCTGGCACTTTAGTGAAATATCCTCGTCAGCAGAGGTCAAAACACAGACCAGAAAATACTACCATCATTAAGTCGCTAGAGTGGCAACAGATGACAATAAGCATTGGATTATTCCAATGATATCACACATGTTAAGTTTATATAATAAAATAAAAATTGACTGTTAAGCGTCTGATACGAGGGGTTGGTTTACATTTGCAAAAATCTTCCGTTTAACTGTCACAAGAGCGAACTGAAAAAAAATAAAATAAACGCTTGTATGGGGTAACAAGAAAAACGCACATAAGGCAGTCAAGTAAACAATGCCAACAAACTTTCATATTCGTAACTACGACTTTGTTCCTTAAATTTATATTGAACACATTATTCTTTGAATAGGACAAAACTTCGTATAATTCTTTTAATTAACCTTCCTTCCTTCCTTCCTTCCTTCCTTCCTTCCTATATCTTGCCATAACATTAAATACCCCGTCAGAAACACTTCGTACATATATCGCTACTACAAGTTTAAAGATGACGGTTTCTTGCTTTATAGAGCAGGTATGTTAAAATTCGCCTTACAACTGACGGTCGGTCGGTCAGTCAGTCACTCTTACTCATTTTCGGCTATATTCTCCGGTCGGCAAGTTGGTGTATGAACAAGGCTTCCTATTTCAATCCGATACCAACTGGTTAGGACCGTCTTAACCCAAAGTGGTTAGGAATACGGAAACAAAAGAAAACCATTCCACCGAAAAAGATCTTTGTCATCTTATTGTGTTTACTGTGGTTAGAAGACTGTGTGTATGGACGGGCTGTTCCATCTCGCTTCGTCTTGTTGACACACACAACCCCTAGAATTGGACATAGTTGGATTCGGTTTGGCAAAGTTAACTCCTCAAAGAAGGAGAGAGAGAGGGGGGGGGGCCGGGAGTTCTAACACTGAAAGACATCTCGTCTCACTGACTCAATAAGATATCTGTGCCCGGAGGGGAAATGGTGAGGTTCGAGCAGAGAAATTGGGATTTAAAGAAGGAAGACAGACTTAAAGACAGACGTGATATTATAAAGAGAATACTAACTACAGCCACACGAAACACACCAATACAGAACTAATTTTAATTGCTTGCGAATGGCTTTCAAATGTAATGTCTTTCAAGCTATCTTTTAGAGAAGAAGGCAGAAAGGAAATCAACATTATTCTGCAAGGAGAGCGCATACTTTTAATTAAAGAACAGCGTTCAACTTTAAGCCATGACTATTTATTCCTCTTTAAATACATCATTTCTGTTATATTTTGAACTTGTTTAAAGCTCTTATAGCATGTAGCGAGGACGTAAGATCAAGAAATAGAGAGCATCCGCATCAATATGGTTCCCAAATCAGAGACCAGCTCGTCCAGATTTCATAGCTCGTTTCCGGTAGGCGAATCGATGTGCTTTGCCTTACAATATCACCTAATAAAGGTTTATTCACGCATACAGACGATGCAAGAAAGAGAAATAAATTGCTGTCCGTGAGTACGAAGTGAAGAGTAACACAGGAGATGTTTGTTACTACAATTTCTATAAGAAAGAAACCACATAAAAATTTCACCAAATGTAGAAGTTGGTTTCAAAATACTTCATTTCCTTCGAAATCAACAATGCATAGACTGCATAACAACGTTTGGAATAGATAACGTGTTACAGGAAAGCGACAGCAAACGGAACATGCTGTTTGAGAAGGAACGTGAGGGAAAATTGAATTGTGCTCAGAATATATAACAAAGAAGATTTTTGTGGGAGATTACGGTTTCTTATCTCGGGTTGTGAAGCAGTGTGTAATGATAAAGTCTATCCATCGCTAATGTATTTTAAAGACAATAGAGTTTTGTTTATTTCAGCCACGTAAATATTCAGTATAAGAACCGCTGGTCGGGAGACTGTCCAAGACTAAAACATGAACTGCCCTTACTTAACATTAAATTTGAATTACTGTGTGTTGTTCGTAAGACAAAAATAATCCGACTCATCCTCTTTTAGAAAACAATAAATTCAGTAACACAGCTGAAAAAAATTCTAACCACATATTGGAAACTTATTTAATCAGAGGAATTAATGCGATTTCCTCTAGCAAGAGGTTGCAACGATATATAGAATAAGGCTATAAGAAGAAATTATCATCATCATCATCATCATCATGTTCCTGAAAGGTTAGGCATGTTTCCTGTTCCTTGATCCTCAAGATGAAGTTGGTCCCTCCATTTCTTCCTCGGTCGTCCTATGTTCCTTCGTCCATTTGGTTTATATTGTAGTGCTTGTTTTGGTAGTCTGTTTGTATCCATCCTCTGTACGTGTTGTAGCCACTTTTTCTGGTACTGTTTTATTTCCTTTACTATGTTCTGTGCTCCCGTTTTTTGTCTAATACGTAAGAAACGTTAATTTTCTCATGAAATTATTTCCTTCAGTAACACAGGAACATCTGTGGAAATATGAAACACATAAATACACAAGGAATACACCTGAAGAAAGGGTGTATTCCAGGAAGGAGAGAAAACTTCCAAGATGGGAGATTAGTCACGAATTTCCTGTATTTTGAGTGAATTATACGATAAACACATAGTCACACACAGTCACGTCAGCTTAAACGGCCCTAGACCCGTAAATTTGTAAAGCTGTAAAACATCGTCGACTGTATTAACTGTATTATATATGAACCAGCACAATAAACCACAAAAAAACATAGTGTGGTTACCCATGGTATTTACATCACGAAATATTCTCTTGGTTGGTGAATTACTACGTGAAACCTTTGTGCATAAAATTCAAGCAAATGTTCATTTATCTTATTATGCAATTAATAAATTAATATATCTCTCACCAGTAACAACTTATTTTATGTATTTTAAACTATGGTTTTTTATGCCTGCCATTGTGTGCATGTGCATTTGTTCTAATGTTATGTAACTTCAATTTCTAATCATTAATATATCCATCCTTTGCATTTTGACCCCCTGAAGATGGCCACATGTTTGGCCGAAACTTACAGGAAATCATTGAGCATATAAACTAATTTCAATATACGTGAATACATTTGTTGGTACTACTATTGTGTATACAGCAGCATTGCTGTTGATAGGGACGTGTTGAAAGGAAGAAGATCTCGACTTTACTAGTACCGTACAGTTGGCAAATTCCCCGAATATTAATATTAAATTCACTCTAACTTCTTCTACATCCAAATATTCTCAGTCACTCTCATTTCTTCTTGTTCTTCTTGCCACCATGATTATCACCATCTTTCTCACCGTCGTCATTACCGTTGTCCCCATGACTGACACTGGCTACCCCCTATCGTTTGGTCGCGCTATGTATCTCGCAAACTGTTAATCATAGCGCAATATTATTTGGAGGCGTTGATTCCTTTTAAGGTGCAAGAATGAAAAAGTTACAGGCAGGAAGTGTTTCTTAACTTAGGCACAGGCACGCAAATAATTTCATTTAGAGCATTGGTATTCAACCCGCGGCCCGCCATGTTTTACCGAGCGGTCCGCGGCCACATTTGCGAATTCTTTACGTATTATAAAAATTAAGCAATAATTGAGACAGTAGGTTATACCACCTATTGTTATTTTTCTACCTGTGATCCGCGAACAAACTCACAATAACGGGTGTGACCTTTTCCCATGAAAAGTTTGGAGAATTTGCTTGAGGAGGCACAAATAAAAAAAAAATAGAAACATGATACCCAAAAAACTGATTTGGAGCTTCATGCTGGAGTTTAGACAGAATGAGGCACAGGATGTTGAGAAAACGTACTTGATACATCAATCTCAACCTTTGCATAAAGTGCTCAAACAAAAGCGTAGACTGTCCAATCATCCAACTTCGAACAACATCAGGTGGAAATTCCCTTCGCCTGGAGAAAACCCTCACATCATAATTCACAGACTAATTAAATACAGAGTGTCCAGAATCGTAATAGCGAGCATAAAACTTCAACCTGTGCAGTGCCTCAAAATCTTTCATAGGCGTTATATGTCCGTTGCGATAATAATTACCGTTCGTGGAATACCGCCTTCTGTTCAGGCCCTCACATATTCCTGGAATATGAAGAGTACTCCATTATTATAAGGCTTCCACGAACAAGGTTTCCTGTGAAGCACAAGTCTTTACTCCACACGCTTTAATTGGGACCGCTTCACATCTAGTGGACTACCTCAATCTCCGCCTTTTAGACTCCACTTTTTTAAATCAGAAACGCACCGGAATCATTATCTGAAAGTATTAGCTTGGAATATTAGTTATTGCTTTGAATATTTCTGATTGGAGAATTCCACAACTTTTCTCAGCCCGTTTAGCAAGACTTTAGGATATGCTTTGAAAATAATTAGTCATATTTCATTCATCTACATTAATCTCACGTCAGATTCAACAATACCCGTACCTGATGCAACATAGCTAACTAATTCACTTACGAATATGTAAGAAATGTTATTTAAATTCGAGAATCGCAGAGAGGAAGCTGTGGTTACAAAGATTCTTATTACTCACTTTCTTTCATTATATGAGCCTGTTAAACTGCATTATTGATTTTTCCGGAGAACAGTTCTTATATATATATATATATATATATATTCAACCAAGGCTTATATATATGGTTGAATTTTGGGTACAAATAAAGGAACAGCGCTTTCTGCTTACAAAAGATTTCCGCGACTGACAACCTCAAGTGGTATCACAAATAGAGCTGCCAGGTAGGCAGTCGGGCAGGGGATAAGTGTGGCTGCGAAGTGACGTTTAGAGTGAAGGATTTGTAATATTTCACTCTACTGAATCGTCCCCAGGACTTCATTACCATGGGTAATAGGCTGATACCAAGCAACTTACTTACTTAGTTACTTACTTACTTACTTACATACTCACTCCTTGGAGCAGAGTCCTTCTTGAGAAGCTAACTGGTTTGCAGCTAGTCAAGAAATTCCCCGCTTTTTATGGAACCCGAAGATTCATTACCGCATTCACAAGTGCCAGCCACCTGTCCCTATCCTGATCCAGCTCGATCCAGTCCATAACACCACAACCCACTTCCTGAAGATCTATCTTAATATTATCCTCCCATCTGCGCCTGGGTCTTTTCAGTGACCTCTTTCCTCAGGTTTTCCCACCAAAACCCTGTACACGCCTCTCCCCTCCTTCATATGCGCCACGTGTCCCACCCTTCTCATTCTTCTTGATTTTATCACTCGCACAATATTAGGTGAGAAGTACAGAAATATCCTGCTCTTGTACATACGAAAGGGTTTGAAAGGTTTATTGTCGTGTCACATATAACAATAATGCAGGATAATTACGGATTACATTTCAGAAAAGTTTATAAAATTTAAAACAATAGGTACGCTTATTTAAAAACTACATTACAGAATTTTGTGTCAACACAGACCGCTTCATGTACTGTGAAGACCATCTACAGTCATAAGACCAGAGAGGGAGAAACAGATGTACCTAGAGAGACGAAAACACGTTAAATGATCCGAGCGGCATATGCAGGTGTTTTACCATAGAATGTACAGTTTATTTGCCTTGCAATATGTGTTTGAGAACTGGACATCACAGAGGTAACGCTGGTACGTATCGTACTTCCTTGATCTTCAAACCAAACCCTGTTACTTGTTTGCTTGTCATTTCATATTAGCTTATAATCCTTATGCTCTGGTAACTGTCGGCAGTTTTACGCATAAACGATACTGAAGGCTATAGAGCAGAGTCAACATGGGTTTGTTTGAAGATTTGCTAAAGTGTCTGGTGGATTTATGTAAGCTATACGAGCAGAAACAGTCAATACGAGTAGAGAAAGGATTGCACAATGTTGCCCATTCTGCGTATTATTTACACAATAGTGCTGAGCAGTAATATTTCATGGTTAAGGATTTGCGTGTATTTTAAATGTAAAAGAAAACTATTTGCTTAATTTAATTACTTAATTGCAGATGATGGACACTTGTAACGATGGCAACCATACGTTACCGAAACATGTAGAGTGCAGTTATTTGTAAAGACAATACATGCAATATCGTATTTTAATAACACTACATTTTTCCTCGTTTTTAGATATCCAATCTGGGGAGTGATTCTGCAGTCGTCTGTGCCGAGCAGGTTGTTGCAGCTGTGTGTTCTAGATTTTTATTCGATATGTACCCCTTTCGAATCTCGGCCGCATTACTGGTTATCCAGCCTGAAAATTGCCACGATTTTTTTCTGTACCTCCTTATAAAATGCTGTTTACACATGTCATCTTATTTAAATTTCCAAATTTTCGGTTTTTTAATAGTATGTTGATTCGGATCTTATATTTTTTTATACCTGAACATCAGATTATGAGATTTGAAGTAGGCACGGCAATGAACATAAAAATTACGGTATTCTTAACTATGGCAGTGTCAACATTGGCAAATACAAGCATTTCGGGTAAAGCTATTCCGCAACTTTCAGAGTAGCCCTTATAATCTGAAGATGAGAGCATAACGTTTCTTCTAGGCTTAAATTCCTACGCACCAAATTACACTGCGCCACGTTCAAGAATACCGCAATTCTTCAACTCAATTTTATTCAGACTTTTAAGTCTTCTCAAAAGTGCTTCCAGATAGGTGAAACGAGTTCTTAAAAAAGGGAGTATGCAATTTTGTCGTACATGTCGAGAACTCCCAACGCATTTTCATTTTGTAAACCTTAAGACCTTTCTAATCTCTCAGGTTTTCAAACTTAAGTTTCTTGTCCGTCTGTACGTTGTGGAATGGCCCTTGAAGAAACAGTTCTACAGGACTCTGTTAAGTGCAAGCATAAGTTTGTGCAATAATGTCGAACGCGAATACAACAAGGACCATTTCCATGCTACTGATAGTAGAGTTAGCTAATCGTCTCATATGTTTATTGTAAATAATCTATTAATCAGAAAAACAGAGTCGTAAATAATTTAGTGTTAAAATCATTGCTTTTACATACACATCTGTATCGACATTCGCCAAAATGTTAGTAATAAAAATAACCGAAAACAAATAAAAATCGCCAGGCAATGTGATATCGACGGCTCTCAGACAGTTTCGACATTACTAACCAGATAGTTCCGTGGAGGGCAGTTTTTTAATCGGAAAATAATTGCCTTATTAAAAATGCATGAGTTTTATGGAATGTGGATTTTTTTTATCGAAGCCTCCATTCTAAGCGAGCTGAATCCAGTCCATAACTTTCCTTCATATTTATTTAAGGCGGGATCCACATATTTTCCAAAAATCCGGCAGCTACCTCAGAATTCTAAGGGCCTGTAAGGAGCTAGCATGCTACTTCCATGCTGAGGGACCGGAAGTATTAATCGCCACCATGCAAAGATTAGCTGCTCAGGTTACCTCGCAACCAGGATATGTGCACCCCTGTTTTAAAGTCTCTATTAATTGTATCTTTCCATTTATATATTACAAAATTTACCGCTATCAGCATGATTTTACGTATTTGTATTCTTTCCCATATGTGCAAAATATGGCGCCCATCTGGCCAAAAATATCCTACAACAAACCTCGATTTTATACAGTGTACAGTCTCCTATAATATTATTTCCTTCGTCTTAGGATATAAATTATATTAAGACTGTAAGATTAAGATACTGCGTAACTACAAATCACGCAACTTAAGAAAAATATCTTACAGAGAGGCAAAAATAATGAATTACCATACGGCAACAACTATAAAATTTTCACTTGCCAATACCAAAGCCTGAAACGATAAGCTGTTGTTAGCAACATGGGTATTTTGGATTCAGTTTCTGAATATCAAAGAAACGTGATGAAAGTGCTTCAGTGTACCTCTTAGAGGTATTAATTGTTCACGTTATATTACTAGAGACTTAATATTTAGTCACTGGATTTGCAGTGCTTACTTCAGCATAGAAAGTGACATTGAATTAAGGTAGGACGCAAGATAAAAGGAGCAAGCAAGATGAGGGAATGGCTAGCAGTAAAATATAACGGACGCACGTTGTAATATATGTGTAGCCAAAAGATAGATTCTCCAGAGAAAATTGGAATTGTTTAACTGTTGACCCAATACGTTTTACAGCCTAATTCGGGTAGAAGAAGAGGATACAATGGGGAATAGAATGTTAAAAGAGGAGAAGAATAAACTAAGGTTTTCGTTAGGTGGACGGCCCCTCTCTGCCGTATACAAGAAAATCTTCATCCTAATACGGCTACTCTGAGCGAGAGTTTTCGCACAAACATGACGCTGCACTTGTATGATATCTCAAATTATGCCATGACCCTTTCTTTAATTATTCTTTTGAATTAATTATTCACTTATCACTGTAACATCGACCCAAAAAATATATAATGGAAGGCGCCGTTAAATAGTCATAAATCAAGAAAAGCGTTGTCGCAGTTGTAATATTAGGTTTAATCCATTTTAACTATAGCACTTTTGTGTAATGGAACGTAAGAAAATAAGAGACGAGGCGCGGAATATTGCAGTTTGTGTATATGAACACTTTGTAATGAGTCGTTAATACTTTAAATGGCCAAAATAATCTAAATAAGCTTAAAAATGTTATCCCTACCTCCATTTACCCACAACCAGTGTATGATGCAAATATTAGTCGGTAAATCCTGTCTCTGTAAACAGTTAATCTATGGTAATGAAAACCAAACGGATCAGTAAACAACATGTGAAAAATTCCGACTTACTGGACGAAAAGTAAGGTGGTTCACATAACTACAACAGAAACTTAAGTAATGATGAAAATAGCTAGAATCCTTACACTAGTGTTAAGTTATCAAATTCCCCACATTCTAAGCACATGTAAATGCATGAATCAGTAATTACAAAAATTTGGCAAATTATTTTTACCATTAAATTTAAAAAATCACGCCGGATGATTTGACGAAATACACTTAGTTAAATTCAAAAGAGCAACTCCAAATGTAACGCTAATATAAATACACTTAAATTACTATGACCTTGCCAAGTTTATCAGAAAGAACCTTTTTTTTATAGGTTCTGCTAGTAGTGCAAAATGACGGAGTGGTAAAAACTGCCAACGTTTCGGAGGAAATTGTTATCCCCTTATTTAGGATAAACCCTGAGATAGAAGGCCTTAGGAACTTGTACCACTTCGCTCTGATAAGAAAAGCAGTCGGTGCTACAGTAAATGTGGAACGTCGCGAGACCTTCTTGTACCAAACGTTTCAATTTATACAACAAATTTAACCACAAGAAGTTGCATAATGAAGTAAAGTGGATTTGCAGACATCCTATGGGCACCACGGTGCACGTTCGCCCCGTATTCCGGCCTGGAATTATGTTCCTCAGTATACTGCAATGGATGGACTCAATTTCCGTCGCCGGAGAAGGAATTCTGCTAGCTGCAAGGAAGCAGAGTTCTCACACGGCGTCACACGAAGATGACAATCAGCTGCCATGTTCAAACTTCTCGAGTAAGGTATAGACCTCATTTATCTGACTTCCGGGACAACAGTCTGTCCCGCTTTTCGCCTTTGATAGAACTCACTTTTTATTCGACTGTCTTTTCATAAATCCGAAAAGAATGCTTTCGGATTCGAATAAAAGAAGATCTCTATTTCATCGGAGTGTTATAAACCATGCGATATATCTTCCCAGAATCTGCATTAGAATTTCTTTTCCGTTCAAGGCGACGGAACTGCTAGAACAGAAACAGGAATTCGATTTCCTTAGTGGGAAGTAAGTAATTGTTCATTGATTGATAATAACGTTTCAACAGTAGAAATTAAAATTAGTAGAAAAAATCGTAATTAACTTCTCGAGTTATTCATGTACTAAGCCATAAATCAGAAGACAACCCTCCAACTGACATAAAGAACGAAGCGAGAGTAAGAAAAAGAATGAAAGAGAAAAATTGATGGCTCAGAATTTATCGGGTTGTGCCCGCTCATCCTTTTGATAAAGGTGGTTGGAGATTGGGAAGTGAGGAAGACAAGGCAAGTTAATGGGGAATTGAGCGCTTAGGTATGTCGCTGGGAAAAGAATTTGAATGTTTGGTATTGAATTTGAAATTTTCCCCCGTATTACGAGTACATAAGAACAATTGGAGACTGGAAGTCTTCTACTTTATAAGATACTCGATAAAAAATAAAGTAAAATTATTAATACTGCTTATATAATAATCTGTGAGAAATGCAAACTCTATCATTTCTCAACATAATCACTCCTTTTTTTTTAACTCATTTTGTAGCAGTTCACAATCCTCCTGACTGCATGTGAGAAGAAAATTGCGGATGTGATCGAAGCCACTTATGCACCGCGCCCTTAATTTGGTCGTGACTGGCAAATCTTCATCCCCGCAAGGCTGCTTTTAGTTGTCCAAACATGTGATTAACCAAATGAGTTATGTCCAGTTGGTGTGGGAGAAGTTCAAATTTCAGCGTCGTGAGTGTTTCAACGGCAGCTGTTGAGGATTGAAAACGCACCTTATCGTAAGACAAAAGAACCACTCCAACAGGAGACCTCTGCACTTGTTCCAAACCGCTAAAGTTTTCCCACAAATTTTAGTTGTTTTAATGCCTTCTGACCAAAAAAAGATCCGATCACAGCGCTCTGTTCTACAATGGTGCAATTGGGAAGCAATGACGCAAATTTTAAAGTAGATTTGTAAACAAACACAACATTAACTAAATCTGACACTGACTGTTTTGACTGTGCGTGGTCTGTAGTTATTTTGGCAATCACTAATTTTCGCAGTGCATAGGTTGTATTCTCCACAGGAAAATTCACTTCACATATTGATTCACATTCTTATATGAGAATCCACTTTGTGACTCACAGAGAAAAAAAACCTCTCAACTACAAAGACTAATTAGTTAGTGTTGTTTATAGAAGCAGTAATTATTGATTTGAGACGCGCGCAAAAAAATACACAAACTCTCCGAGCAAAGTGCAAAATTATTTAATTTTAACGAGGGTAAACACTTATTTACCTCTGGGAATGACACGGACAAACTTCTTATTCATAATGCAATTTTGGATGAACTAATGGACATCAGGGAAGCCAGTGTAAATCTCACTCTCTATCTATCTACACTTTTGTTTCTGTGAGTTTCGAAATATTGAAAAACTGTATTTTATAATTTTCCATAAAATTCGTCATAAAATGGTTTTCCACCCCCAGAATATCACCTATATCATAGTCACCCCGCGAGAACCTCGAATCCCTAATTTTATGTGTTTATCCTTCAGTTCCAAGCTCTGCCCTCAAATCACGGATTATACTTTTAGTTTCAGCTTGTCCACACCTTATATTATATGCGTCATATAAGCAACACTCGTACAACTACATTTTAAAATATCAGGGCAGTGTAATTAATGCTGATTCTCAGGCGTCGTTACGCTGTTTCAGCTGCAATATACTAATACGAGTTGGAAATACGATCGTGAAGTTTAAGTTATAAGAGTGAATACAGTTTGCAGTGATCTATTCTTAACGATCACGTTTAAATTGTCCGCCTAATGAACGACATTTTTAACTGGCTTCTTATTCAATCCAAATAGGTTCGGGAATAAGTTACGAGTCTTTCTGTCGTTTCCATCTCCATGTTCATAGTCATGCCACTTGAAAATATATAACTCGCATACCGACAACATAAAGCTTGTCTGATTTACTAAAAAGAAAGCATAATTAATATGAATATATAGCACTAATGTATTTTTGAAAGGTTAATCCGTCATCATAAATTTTGATGAGCATTTTCTGACCGTGTAGTACGCGTAAGGGTCAAAATAATCCTAAACCTATTCATTGTTGTGAATGCTTTAGAAGTAATTTGCCTTGATGGAAACGAGTCGACGTACTCACAGTGTCAACCTTTGCATTGCTGAGTGGATCAGAGCATTTGAGACAGACAGGCAGCATAATAAGCACTCAGCTGGATCGGGAAGAGAGAAAACATTCCCCTTCGTCTTCCTCATGAGGTTTAAGCCTCCTATTAGTAATGAGACCCTTAACGACTCCACAGAGAACCTGTGGGAGATGCTGATGCGTTGAGACAGTGTGAATAATAATACAGTTGCCACAGGTCAGGTGAGGTGACAAATATAACTAGACCGTACGTAATCTACTTCAATTTCCCTCACAAAAAAATCTTGTTTGTCCAAAATGAGTTATATTTCAGGCACAGCGAGCTTCTTGGTTTCGTCAGTAGAACGAAACCTGTGAAAATCACGAAGCTGCTTCTAGTACATATATTCGGTCTCCGTTTAATATCTTCCAAATTGTTACAATCACAAGTTGTAATCCCTGCTGTGATTATATTGCCTTCATTAATGTGGTTATTTTTCGACTTTTAAAATTGAACACGTAATGCGATATTTTAGGAATCTATAGCGTTGATGCTGAACACTCTAGTCTTCGATATGAACATGTGTCGTTGCGCAGAGTGTACCCCGACCCTAGAACATGACAAAATTTTATGTGTCAGGAAACACAACAAAAGAAAGAAATCGTTTGTAACCTGTGTTACCAATATAGTTACTTTAGTTCAGGTGGTTTAGTGGATGTCCAAAATCTGACGCCTACTGACTACATATTATAGGGCACTGGAAGGACATGGCCTACAGACAAACATTTCACACAAGAGAACTATTTCAGCAAATCATGTAACCCATTGTCCGCCTAAGGAAAAATAATGCTGAATTGTGCCTACAGAAAGGTGGAAGTTATTTTTAACGGTAATCACTAACATAACCGAAATTGACTTTCTTTGATTTTATCTAATTAAAACTGGCCTTTTCTTCCGTGTCGTAATATAACTACTCATACTTTCAAAACTAACTCGGTAACATAACCAAAATTTATGCATTCCCTTGTTATTATGTGACACATAATTTTCTTTTGATGTTGTTCAGCTGCTTAATAAGTTGTATTGTACCATCACACACATATTGTACGGTATGGTAATGATTAATGGGTATCTCTCTTTCGTGACGTTATCTGACACGTACTTTTATGTTGGTGTGTCCGTATGACAAAACAAGAGTACTGTAGAATTTTAGATTACGGCTATGCACGTACATTACAATGCTCATAGGGGTGTAAGGGTTCATGTTCGGGCATAACCTGGAACACAATTTTTTACGTAAAATTACTCATATAATATCCTGAGGCTTGGTAAAACTTATTCGGAACATCCTGTACATACTTTCTTTAGGTTTGCATATGAAAAATGATGATAACTGTGGCCTGAACATGTAGCTGTTGGAAAACGAGACTCTTTGTAATAGAAATACGGTTGCATTTGAAGGTATTTTTATTAATCAACAAGCGAGTTTTCAATGGCAAAGGAGCGTTATTCATTTAAAAAAATATATAGCACTCTTCTTTATTTGTCTCGTTATTTATAATTTTCCGATCAAATACTGTCATATCACACTCCATTTTCCTTCCTTGTTTGCTACATCGTGGGTCAAACAAACTTAATGCCAGTATGTAAGTGCAGCAGTGTGCCATGCACGACGTTCTTATGTTTTATTTAGGAGAAACAAGGCGACAGATGTTTCTGCATTCATCGTTTGCAATCAGCTCACAGCGTTATAGCAGACTGACATAGCTGCACCTCCTTCTGATCACACCACCTTGTATTACCGGCGTATTGTAAAGATCTGTGAGACGAAATTTTTATTCACCCGGTAGTGTGAATTTCCTTTCGACAGACTGAAGGCTTCTTCTCAGGGTTCATAGCTTCCCTAACCTTGTGTGGATATTATTCAAAGCTTTACTCTTCAGTGTCTAACAGGCCCTGCAGTCTGAAGAGCGGTGATTCGGTTTCAATGAAGTGTGTCTTCCTAATTTTCATGTTTAGCTGACCGTGCATCGCAGTATAATCTTAGTAACTGACCAACTTAATGCACAAATTCTTGTTTTATAATAAGTTTATTATATTCCTCTACATGTTTCGAGTACTATGTGCTCATCATCAGTACGTCAAAATTGTATTATGCAGCATCTGATATCATCACACCTGTATGTGGCCTTCCGGTGCACCATACGGCCTGTGATGATACCAGATGCTGCATAATACAATTTTGACCTCCTGATGATGAGCACATAGTGCTCGAAACGTGTACAGGAATATAATAAATTATTATAAAACAAGAATTTTTGCATCAAGTTGGTCAGTTACTAAGATTATTGTGTCTTCCTACTTTCCATGCATTAATTGTACTTTCTGTTCCTAGTCTCGTTCTCCGTGTATTTTATATCACACTTAAAAAAGTCTTATTTTAACAATACGAAGACATCCGCATCAAATTTTTTGGGTCCCGGTCAAGAGAACTCGGATTTCTATTTTTTAATCCACAAGTAGCCAAATGAGCTAGAAAATAGTGAGGAGATGCATGAAGTTCTTTCAAACACGGACAAATGCTTTCGGAATATTTATCTCTCCCAAATGTCTCTGAGACCCAATCAGCTTAGCCAACAGCTACGGACGAAAGCGGACTGAGTGTGAAACTGAACGCTTGCTTAAAGGCGTGGTTCTTTTAGTTTATTGCGTCTATGTCTTCTAGCTCAAGCAGAAGGCGTAGCGTGTTCATCACTGGGCTAATCAAATCACTTCGAAGCACGTCCTGTACGACCGATAATACGATAATATGTAATGTAAATATGGTGAATACCGTAAGACCTGATGTAGAGGGCTGTGATAAAATTGAATGTATATCACTTCTCCAGTGCAGAACAACAGAACTTACTTCAATGACAAGGGAAACAAACGAGGAAGAGAATTTTGATCGATTACAAATAAATTCAGTACAAACTTTGATGTAGACTACATTAAGGACCTCCGAAACTTATACACACACACACACACACACACACACATATATATATATATATATATATATATGTTTCTAGAGATTTAAACTTCTTGTGGTTTTTCCGTTTATACACAAACCATTCAATGTTTCTCAATTTATCAAAGAAAGACGCGTATTTACAATTCCACTTTCGTTGGTTGACGACACGGTACGAAGCAGAGTAAAGAGCGCCTTGGAACAGTCACTTGTTGAGTTCAACAGGAGAGTCTGAAAATATCTTCTTTCGGCTCTGACATATGGCCGATTAAGTAACTTCAGCAGCCAGATATAATAAAGTGTCGCTGTTAAGGATGGCATCCTTTCATAACGACAAGCAGCTGCCTGAACAAACACTAAAATGATATTTTTTAGGTTACGGGCCCTGGTGGAAGAGACTGGCGCCTCTCCTAAAAAATCAGGGTCGATTCGTAATCACTAAAACACGTCTGCTTCAAATTCTGGGAACAAAACGAAACGACACAAAAATAATGCAATCAGCAGTCACTGACTCTAACCGATCTTGAGGTAAAAGGTACCAAAAACTTAATATAATATTAAACAGTGTACGTCAGCACAACTACTTTATTACTCAAGGTAATTACATAGGCTATATGTATCGACTATAGATTTGTCATCTTCAGGCCTACTTTTGTCATTTGAGTCACAAGATGCTATACACACTTCGGGTGTGCATAGCATCTTGTGACTCAAATGACAAAAGTAGGCCTGAAGATGACTAATTTATAGTCGATACATATAGCCTATGTAATTACCTTGAGTAATAAAGTAGTTGTGCTGACGTACGCTGTTTAATATTATATTACGTTTATAAGCACATCGTGATGCTTCCGTACCAAACATTGCTCAGAATCAAGAAGAGAGTAAAACTGGAAGTTCGTATTGACAGAATAATTCCGAAACTTGGCTTTGTCATTATAAATCTAAGTATTTTACGATATAAAAGGCCAAATAGGCCCGAAAAAATAAGCGAGGAATAGTTTTAATTACTGTCACCATAGATGCAGGACAAGCACTTCATCCGTAACGCTGATGATGAATCATCAGGTAAAAATATCTTCGTGTAGGTATATTAATGTTTATTTTTGTAAAGCGACATCAGTGTTAAGTTTGTGAAGTGAGCAGTCGGGCTCCCACTACGTTAACATTTTCAAGCACCATGGTTTCTCTTACGTGTCGCCTATGTCACATAATGAATTAAATCTTTGTCCTGAACGTCTGTAGAAATCTCTTACTATTCTCATAATAAAAGATTATTTCTCTTTATAACCCTAAGTTTTTGGTTCGGTGTGAGAGGAACTGAATTTTGAAGTATTATAAGAATGTTTAGTCTGTCAAAGGTTAAAGCCTAGATTTATTTGAGGAAATAATTCTTTTCAAAAATGTCAATTTTATAACCTGCGAGGTAGTAATTAACGCGCTGCTAGAGGAGCGAAGCCCTGCAGCCCTTCTTGACAGTAGTGCACATTGTTTAAGCACTCGTGGACCAATGTCTGGGGAAATGAGTACGTTTGATATACGTCACGGATAATACTGTTCGCAATACAAAAAAAAATCTATAGCATAGTCCTGCAACTGCACCATACATGAAGAACAATGTCTTACAGGTAACCATTTATTGGTACACGCATAAATACCATAAAAATTTCAGCTGGAAAAAGGTATGGCTTTTAACGTCATTAATCAATTTGGAGAATAGCATAATAACAGCACATGCAACATTTTGCCTATAAAAACAAACAGTTTAGAATGCCTAAGCCAGTAATTTGGTCAGTTCTGGAAAAACAACGAGTGTTATTAATTTACTAGGCTTCAATAAGTAACAACATGAACTAAGCTGTGTTGCTGTCTACAGGAAGGTACGCTAAGATTCCCTTCGACAAGGAAGAGCACTGAAATTGAGATTCAAACAGACTTTCCGCTGTCATCTTCTTCTCCTACGTGTAACCCGTTTCTAACATTCGTAACACAAGAACGGGTTGTAGTTGACGATGAATGGATTGGCTTCTCATAAGCCCTAAGAACATGGGTTCAAGACTGCTTCTCTGAAGGTATCTATGAAGTTATTCTTGGCTTATTTAACGACACTTTTAATTGAATTATTTATGCAGCATCCAGTGGTGGAACTATGCTAAATTATGTAATGAAATGCACATGGAAGGCATCAGATATACCATATCATAATTCATTAGATGGGATTGAGAAGAATAACTAGAAAATTCAGGCGGAACAGCAAGTATGGAGACTGAGGGCCAAAATTCGAATAGATAACTTATAAATTTTCATTTAGAAGTTCGGTGCTTAGTTCTGCGCAGTAATTTGTATGAAATGTTTGATTGGATATTTTAACCTATAAGAATGTATTTAAAACAATATTACATCGTCAGTAACACAACTGTATTATTATTTAAAGCTACATGTATTGGTCTAGATATCGACCATCATTAAGTTAAAAACACAATAATTAAAAGGCAGGTAAAACTGCAGTATACAAAAGTCATTACACTATATGTGTGATTCCGCAGTCTTACAATAGTATGATTTACAATAAAACTGTAAAATTATATAGGTCGATGGTAGCTGGACAGCAGTATAATAATATAATATAATATAATATAAATAGTTTGTTATTTTTATTAACTTCTAAAAACAAGCGGGCAAATGGGTAATAGAATATTTATAGATGTTAAAGTATGAATTTAATTAGAGTGTTACTGTTTGGTGTAAGATGTAGAATTTTCACATACTGCACGCCGACTTTCGGAAGTATAGAGCAGAATTTTATATTTTTAGTTTTTATTTTTACTCTTAGTTTGTTAGCTTTCCAGATTTCACTAAACTTCATTCATCTTAAAATTATTCACTACAAAATGTTGAGTGAGTATTTTGACGAACGTTTCACATCAAACGTCACACTCTTCCGGTCTCAGCGCATACATTTGTTTTTGTTGCACCTGAAAACCTAAGACACCGTCTATTAAGTAACTACGGGAAAGTATTAACATCGTGGAAGTTACTAACTATTTGCAATTTCTGCTCAAAGACTTTCATGTCATTTGGGATTTTTTTGGTAACTTGAAGTGTTATAGCGCCTTCTTTATTATTCGTATTTTAAATGTTCTTCTGGAAACAAAATAACATGAACATAGATAAACTCTTATGTCTTATCTGAATAGAACGCATAAAATTAACGCACAGTGGACATCATGTTTGACTCGCCTCACGGTTCACTTCCATTCCCATACACAGACAAAAAGTATTTTTTTGTGTGCGGATTAGGTTTTAGTTCGAAACTTCCATCTTACTGAAAGTAAATATTTTACGAGTCGTGGTCGTTAGACTTACTGCAAACTCCTGTGGGGACATTCAAGAGCAGACAGGATTTGAGTTCGCAGCGCTTGTGGCCAGATTTACAGCACCATCCCAACACACCTGTTGGAAGGGAGAGACACGATACGAAAATTGGAACACTGGAAATACGGCCAACTGCGAACCAGGGTCATGGAAATAACGACTTTTACGGCGAGGAAGTTATACAATAAAAAATTATATCTCATTCCAAAAGAAATTTTGGCAGCATAGTAAGAAAACAAAACCCCCTTCGTACACCACAAAAGTATAATGGGGAATTGGGTTACAGTTCACGCCTACTTAGCCTTGGTACTTCAGATCCTCCCCGACTTGCGAATTCTTTACGCTCCACAAGTTTAGGCGAAAGTCGAAATTTGCGCAAGTCAGAAATGAGTACACATGCGGTCAACTAGACATAGCCCTCAGCCGAGTCAATACACCGCCTGAAATATCACGCCCGGTTGAATTGGCAGAATATCAGGTACCTTACAGAGGGTAAGACCACCTTCATCCTTAAACTTCCCAAAATACAAATCGTCGTCTCAACTCCACATCATATTCGACGTTCCGTATTCATGCAGTTACAACTGCATCCTTGTATATAAAGAGCCAAAATTTATCTTCCTGTCTTCATTCTGCCTGTCTGTACATATGTTCATTGTGTTGACAAGTTTTAGCAAATAGTTAAGCTTAGACTCAAAACAGAAGGTATGCTTGAATAGGTATTGCAGTGTCCATATTTGATTTCCTCTTTATAACTGCATAGCATAATGCACGTTATTATTCTAACAAATTACTTGTTACTGTAACTGTAACAGTTGTTTTCCACAAAGATTCAAGTTCTTGAATTTAGAATTGTGATTAAATTTACTTTTGAATTTCCCTTTGAAATACCAACGGTCTCTCTTTACTCGGTTAATAAGAAGAAACATTTATTATGCCTCCAATATACTTCTCTGGTTGTGAAGGGTAACCCATCCTACACCGCTCTTACGTCCAAAGGATATCGTACATAATGTAAGTCTGAGTTCCCCGCAACTAAGATGGAATTTCTCTGATTCTCTTGCATTGTATGCACAATAGTTATTGATGCTCTCACCGTCAGACACTGTCGAGTCAGCATGCAGAGCAATGTGCCTATACAGACCTTGCAACTCAACTAAGTTAAATTAATGCTGTGTGTGCCAACAACTCTCTGTCGGAAGACAATAGACACCAATATTCATATCCTACCAGCACGTTTCATTACAGCACAATTTAGACGACCGTACTATAGCTCAGGAAGTTTATTTTTATAATGGTGACAGGTTCTGCCTCCTGTTACTGCTGACTCAGATGGGCCAATTTTAACTTTTGGGGTTATCATTATCATCATCTTCATCATCATCAACCGTCACGAATATAACTTTTTCGGTGTTGTCTAATAATTTTTTCAAAGGTCTTCCAAGTCGCCTTCGTCCATTTGGTTTTTAATTCAGCATTATTTTTGGCAACCTGTTGTTGTTCATTCGTGTTACATGTCGTAGGCAATTTGGTTTTTATCTTCATAGTTTCTCGTTAACTGGTTCTACTTTCAACTCCTCCATCTTTCTTCACTCCTTGCGTGGTCAAGAGGGTTGTATCCGGCTTTTCTTTTGAAAAATTTCATCTCAACTGATATCAACCCTTTTTATGATTTTTTATAATGGTCCAAGTTTCGCTTCCATATAAAATAAATGGGGGAGCCAGTGCGCAATGTATACTAATTTCACTCTTGAAAATTTCTGGACCAAAGTTTCTTTAAAGTGTTGTTCAGAATTCCTTTGAGCAAATTTTTCTAATGTTTGTAGAATATCTTTTTCTTTCTTATAGGAATTTTCACAACTGAGATATTTAAAATTTTTAGTTGTTGTAAACCTATATATATATATATATATATATATATATAATGTCTTATCCCTCTAGACTGCACATCTCCACAGAGTGTCACGAGGGCGCTTCGGGTTACAATTTCCGAAGTAAAATATTCAGCATAAAGATTTCATTAAACAACAATGACTAATATGTAAAATGTCGTAGACAATACTCGTAGGTCCAGTACGGGCAGTCCACTATAAAGTAACGTCCAATTAGGTATGTGACTAACTTTTCTGGGCCTTATCTTCATTTGGACGTGAAGGTACTTCGGATGTCTTAAACTAACTTGTTTGGCCCTCGTTTTCATTTAGATACTCAAGTGCTGTGAACTTTTGTTGGCTTGGGATGCTGTGGCTCAGTCCCTGAGAATGCGAAGTCAGCCCCATTGGCCTTGTATTTGTCACCCGTTCCGACTGAGTGTGAGTTAGGGGGTTATCGATTTTATTAGTAGGAAGCACTTGAACAACAATAATAATAATAATAATAATAATACGGTACTAACTCACTTGAATAATAATAATAATAATAATAATACGGTACTAACTCACTTGAACAATAATAATAATAATAATACGGTACTAACTCACTTGAACAATAATAATAATAATAATACGGTACTAACTCACTTGAACAACAACAACAATAATAATAATAATACGGTACTAACTCACTTGAACAACAACAATAATAATAATAATAATAATAATACGGTACTAACTCACTTGAACAACAACAACAATAATAATAATAATAATAATAATAAGGTACTAACTCACATTAACAAAAACATTCCTAAAACCCAATAAGCCCTACTCAAGAACTTCCCAGCATATTACGAAAATTGTATTTTTGTTACCGCGTTCGGAACGTTTTCTCTTCTCCTAATTAGGTGCATTCACAAAATTGCGAAAGCCGACTCTTAGCTTTGACATGAATGTCTGTCTGTCTGATACTCCGTATTGAACATCTCAGCTCCAACTGAACGGATTTTCGAAAATTTGATTTTTCATTATTCTTCTAAAATCTGTGAAGAAAATTCAAGCGTCATCAAATCTGACAAGAACAACAGGTAACTTACATGAAGACTTGGGTTCGTGTATGATAATAGTCGCTGAATTCTTATTAGAATGGGAAAAGTTTCGAACGAAGTTGTGGAGAAACTAAAAGCACATATTTCATGCTCAGTGAGGTTTTTTTTTCGGAAAATCCTTTCATTTATGAGATAATGTGGAGATACGTGGTAGAGAAAGGCAAACCATGGATAGAAATATAACACGATGCATGCTCCATGCATGAAGAATAATCAAGACTAATTACATAATCAGAAAATATCATACTTTGTGCTTTTCCACGGCAATGTTTTAAGCGAATGCGCCCCCATTCTATTCTATGTTCTTTGCCTCTCTTGTCATACTTTATTACGCGCTGTCTTTACGGTGAAGAGTTTTTAGTCTGCTGCCAAAATCTCAGGCTAGAGGATAGCCCTGTGCTACCTACACGCGATTCTGATCAACACAATTTTCTCTGCTCCACGCGAAACCTGTGGACTCTCCATTGCGTGGTGACAGGGAACATATTTGGATGATAATGATGATGATGATGATGATATACATACATATATAGAAGGCTACTAAGTGTTATTCTGTACGTATGTGTATTAGCACTCAGCGAGAAGATTGTAATAAATAAAAGCAGAAGATGATTCCAATTAACAGCAAAGAATATCGTGTGTATTTCGGATTTGCAGGTTCCAGTTTATCCAAGTATATTTATGACGTACTCACCGCTGGCAATAACTCTTAGTGCTTCACATTATTTAACAGGCTTAGTACTACAGTATTAATGTACATACATTTCCACAACATCTCAGTTTCAGAGGAAGTAGGCGAACATTTTTGAACACAAATATAAAACTGTTTATCGACAGATCGTATGATGGAAATTCAACACTGGCGCTGAAAAGAGCAAAAATGTCTTTTTGAAATTTCAACGGCCCTCGTACTGATATATCGTACCTTATAGCCGACATCTCGGAGGCTAAGATAAAAACAACTCCCAGGAATACAATGAAAGGTGATGAACAGTTATAGGCCAAAATAAGAGTAGGTCATAAAGCGTGATATTTAATTTCCGGCTTGGCGCCACTTTTCCCTTCAAGTCAAATTACTCGTATTAAATAAAATAGTCAGTTCTGTATCTTATTATGGGCAGTACACTTTGTTATATGCTCATTCCATATGCAACACTGTTGGTTAGTTTATTTGAAACATACAAGCTACCAGAATCTTTAAAAACGAATAAATGGAAATGTTTCACCATTTAATGTTTACTACTACATTTCTTCATCCCACTACGCTAAACGATAGTTTTCTTCAATAAATTCTAACTACTTAATGCGGCACGTGTTTCAACTTATATACTTAATTCTGCGTAGCCCCGCCCCGTCTTTACGACAAGAATAATATTTTGTTCATTATATTTCAATTACTTACATTTTTATATTTTTCTGCCTTATCGGAAATACCAGAAACAGACGACGCCTCTTTCTGTGGGATTCTGATGATGACGTCACTCACATTCTGAGCTTTAACCATCGTACTTTCTTTAGAATGCAATTTCAGACACAACGTTCGGAGGCAGCATCTGTCCCCGTCCTGAAGCCAAAAGCAGAGCAAATATCAGCGCAGTTGTTCCGATAGATAAAAGTTATTCTGGACTATTCGCAAATTACAAAGCTTGGATATACGTCAATCTCTCTTTCGTGTACCAATTTGTTTAATGTATAAAACTTATAAATTAATACTTTCTAATCTAATACTGAAAACAATTGCAGCAATATATGATCGAATTATACTGTATTTCCGTCTTCTTCCTTCGTACGGTTTGGGTTGTTAATATATGCTTTTGCTGTAACAATTTTTTTGGCAGCAAATTAATGCACAAATGTGAATATCGTGTCTTCTTCCATTTTGTCGATATGCTACCTCCATCTCAAGTTACTCAAATCTGCTCGCATTATAAAATGCGTACGGTTCTGCAACGTATATTTCACTCAACACACAAACAGGGCAAAAGAATTACTCTCACAGCAAAATACTAAATACTCGTATTATTTTCTGAAATAACAGAACATACACAGGCCGAAGTATAAATCTACTAACATACCATGGAAGGGCGCGTAAGTGTATTTCATACAAAAGTATGGGAATGAAAATGGATTACACATTTACATAACAAACGGAAAGGAAATAAACAAAAGAAGACATTCACAAATATAACAACCTGGAGACAAAGACATTTAATCCGTTTTCGAAGTACTCCTTGATATTTCAGTTTTGATATCCGGTAGGGATGTGCAAAGGTTGTGTAGCAAAGTTAAACGTCAGGTGCAGTAAGCTGCAATTACATTTCCTTCACGCTCGTCCTCCCAGTCAAATTGGAGTGTACATCTCAAGAGCGTAAATATAATTTTCTTATTTGTGGTTGAAGCATTAAGCGATGTAAGTCAGAAACTGGAAGGAAAGTTGATATTTTATATAGTCATTTATCTCTATAAACCCCATCACTAGTAAGGCAGAAGAGGTGGTGAATACGAAAACCAAAACAGGTGGCTCAAAGCCTCGACCCGTGGACGGCATGCGGCCCGCCAATTCGTTTAACACGACCGCCAACTGACCTTATTCAAATTACTGAATGTGACTCGGCTCACTGTCGAAGAGTCTTTCCCTACCAGTCTGAAGGCTGAAAAACTTTGCTACCGCTGCACAGCAAAGTACACGTCAACAGAGATAGACAAAACTGAGAAAATGTTAGTTTAATAATTATAATATTTTGACACTACAACATGAAGTTTTCTTAATAGTATGTTTAGTTTTAAAGAAATGCTTACTTTGTTTGTCTTGCAAAATGACGTACTGCAGGGTTGATTTCCTGTTACAAGACACTGCACGTTAAGAAGCAGAGACAGTAGTTTTTTTAATAATGTTTTTGACTTCATAGAGCAATTGTGTTTCAGAAGGTGATGCCTTATCACCAGCTCAAGAAATTTCTCGCATTATATAAAACTCGAAAATGCATCGCCGTCTTAAAAAGAGACCGCCACTTTTCCCCCTACCTTTAACATACCTGAAATGCTCATAGCCAGCATTCACGCTGCTTACATAGTTCAAAAGAAGTAGTCCATATTTTTCAACATGAGAAATGTCTAGCGCTTCACTCAACCACTAATCTGAAAGACTTCTTTCTCAATGTACAGAATGCTTAAAAATTACATTTTTTCTGCATAATTGTTCCGCTAGTAGCATGACAATCAATATAACATTAGTGGCCCTTCAGATACTACTAAACAGCCAAAGTGTATTCAATAATGTCTGTGTTTTTTCTATAATAGCCACTCTATGAATACTCCACTATCAGTGACTCTGATTGTCAGGATAATCTATTTAAAGTTTTAATACTCAGGTCATATTCTTATTTTAAATTAAACTTTCGTTGCAATAAAAGTTCATAACATAAAAAGCTTAAGGAATCTGCATTTAATTTTGCTAGTATTATTTTCATCTCGCGAAAATCAAGTGAAACCCGTGTTTATCTTGCAGCCGAGAGAAACCGAGAAACTAGAACTATGGGCAGATTTCAAAGGGCATGGTGTTTGCACAGGGTTTCACAAACATGGTTTAAACAATATGTATAGGGACGTTTTTGTAATTGAATGTAGTGGGCCACGATGACGAAGAGATCAAAGCGCGGCTTGCTGTTTTAAACTCAATAGTACTGAAGAAAAATAAATGCCAAGCAAATAAAATAAAGACAGAATATGAATAAGACAAAATAACGCGTAAAAAGAAAGAGAGAGGTCTATAAGAAGGAAATAAACATGCAAATATATCGAGTGGAAACACAAAGCAGTATGAGAACGAGAGGGACTGAAAGGGATAAAGCAAGTGTAAAAACATCCAAATTTTGTTACTACCTTATAAAATATTTTAAATAATCATCTCTGTCTTTGGTGTGAGGAGACAGAATCAGTTACGAGAGGGTTTACTAAGACGAAACACCTCAGGTTTCGGCAAGGTTGAAACATGACGTCATATGAAATTCCTCATTCCTATACTCATCGGCCAGTAGTTGAAAGTTCAGTGTTATGGGAGAGAATGCTTTGACCATTATTCAGCATTCTTCAATTCTGGAGTTTCTGATAGGGGCCGTCATCGTCGTCGTCCCGTCGTCATCATCATCATCAACATCACGTATTCTCTCTTATGACAGGCCCATAGCCTCTGCTAAAGCGAGTTTTCCACAAAGTGCAATCCAGTGCTGTCTCTTTCGATTTCCAGTACCCTCTCTTTTCCTTAAGGTCATCCAGTAGCTGTTTGCGTCTGCTTGTTCGTCTTCCCGTTGCTTCTGTCCTTCCACATATCCTCCTTCAATAATGTGCAGTAGAAAGCAGTTCTTAAACTAAGATATTACCATTCCGGTTCAGCCTTCTTTTTTTATTGTATGTAGGATATTTCCCTTCTCCTTGACTCTTCTTCATTTCTCACGTGATCCGTCCAACTGATCTTTTCCATCCTTCTCCAAAGCCGCATTTCAAAACTCTCCAGGTATTTCTGATCGGCTTTCCAAAGTGTCCAAGCTGCAGCACCGCACAAAGCTGCCCTCCAAATGTAGCACTTCCCTAGTTTCTTACTTAAGTTTAAGTGTAATTGGTTGGTTAAAAGAGTCTTCTACTGGAATGTTGCTTTTGTTATGACAGTTTTGGATTTAATATCACGTGTACATTTTGCATCCTCTGTTATCATCCTACCTACATAGTTGCAACACTTCATATTCTCCAGTTGTTTTTGATCTGTCACAATCTGTACTGCGGGTGGTTCCCATTAGTTACCTTAGTTTTTCCACATTCATTTCGATTCCACAGCATCTTCCAGTTTCAGTCTGTCAAGCTTATCCTGTAGCACACCACTCGAAATCCTTTTCCAGTCTTCACAATTCTTGTCTCTTCGTGGTCAAGTATTATTTTAACACACTGCTCCTTGTACAATTTGCTAATCGCGCCACTTGATGCCAGTGGTCTTTACGAGCTGCATTAATTTGACACCGTTTATTCGGTTAAATGCATTCTGTCAGTCTATAAAGCAAGCACACAATTGTTCTTCTATTTCCAAAGTTCGGACAAATGTTATTCTTTGCATCTTAATGCGTTCTAGTTCATTTTTTTCCTAAAGCCAAACTGATCTTCCACAGTCACTTCCTCAATTTTCTTTCCAATTCTTCTTTTATTTTTTTCACTATTAACTTTGTTTCTTGTGTGTTGGGGCTCATTGTGCGGGGACTGTGCATTTTGTAGCTTTTGGATTCTTCTTTAAAGCAATCATTGTTACATCAGTGAAATGCGTGGTCCACTGTTCAGTTTCATATACGACGTTGATCAGCTGTGGTATTGGTTTGAGAATATCTTCTCCCATAAATCTGAGCACATACCATGTACATCATCAACCCTTGTGACTTTCTTACCCCTCATTTCCTTCAAACATTTTTTCCACGTCACTGTGCCAGAGATAAGAGGCTTTCTAATCGGCACCTACTCCCCCTTTGATGCCGAATTCTAGGCTTTCCAGCCAAATTAACTCTTTAATGTAATTCTCCCAAATTTTCAGTTCTTGTCTCTGAACTATTATTATATTCCTTTGAGGGTCTTCCATAACAAAGTTTGGAATCTCATGGTTTTCTTTCTAACCTAGTTCCTTTGTCTTCGTTTGCATTAACGCTTTTTTTTTAATTTCATGATCTCCTCACATATTATCTCGAGATATTCCTTGTAGGCTTTCTTGTGTCTCTCTTCAGTTCGGTCTTCTCTAGTTGTTCCCTCTTTCTTCGCTGTTGAAATTCTTTCACCTCCTTTCATCATCCATGTCACTGATCATTTCCTGTGTAGGCTACGGCTTTCTTGCTCTTCTCTCACCTCTCCCATTTAAATCACTTATAATATCTAAAACCCATTTCTTCATATTGTTCCACTGCACTAAAACATTTCGCATACATCACTTTCTCTACCCGAGGATAAGTAAAGATCTTTAGTTTATTTGAAGGTAATAATGGTTCCTAAAGTGAGCTGCAATATAGCCTAGTCACTTGTCTTTTAAAATTGTGATCCTAAACTTTAATTATTTTATACCACTTTTGACGGCGAAATCCTAAATTGAGACAGTGTCTAATATTTGGTTACCAGGAACTCACTTTAGGATACACTGTTCACAACTGATTTGCTGCAATAATTGCTTTTATTGTCAAAAACCTTCACGTGGCACAAAGCAAGTCAATTGGGTACGGGCCGTGAACTTGCTGCGAAACTTGTGAGAAGTGTAGAAACGGTAATGTGAAAACTTCATAACACTTTTCTATGCCGGAAAGAATTCTGTACAGGTATAAGAACAATGCGTTTTCTTCTCCTGAAAAGCTGATGAAGATCTATTTAACAAGAAGTCACTTTTTCTCTAGTGAGCTTCCAAATGACCACGTGCAAAACAGTATAGGCAGGAATAGAAAACACTACGGCTGATACATCAGGATAAAAAGCATATGACATTTCAGTTTACATAAAGCAATGCTCTGAAACATCCATTAAACCAATAAAAATCATTAACCAGTAATACATAAATTCGATCCTTCCTGAAAAACCGTTCCTTACTAACTGTAAGAACTAGTGAAAGCATCTATGCAGAGCCGGTGAAACACTTTGCATCAGAAAACGTGAGAAAGATGCTTGAAGGAAAGAATAAAAGTGTTCAAGAAAGAAAAAAGTAGATGTAAAAGAGCCTTATGGTGACTCATAGAAATAAAATAACTTTTAAACTGATGATTGCAATGATGACAAAGGAGATAGACAAATAGACTGCTTATTCTACATATGATCTTTCGTGCATCATAAAAATAAATATAAATGGGTCCATTGTTTGAAGTTCTATCGTTAGGCTTATGAAGCCTATGTGGTGGAGGATTTCTCTATTGTGTAGCAAACAAGCAGCGAAAATGTAAAACTGTATTTTATCATGTGAAATCTGACTATCTCATATTGGGCCGAATTTGTAAAAGAAATAAAAGTGACATCATTATGTAAGCCTCTTACTGATGACTGTGTACTGATGATTGTGTACTCCTTAAGTGTACTTATCAGAGTTTCAGCATGTCATAGAAGGTATTTCTGATACCTTGTCCTTGGCTAGAGCAGAAGTGTTGAATGTCTTACAATGTAATTTTAAAAGTTTCTCATATTCGATACGTTTCTCCTACTGTGCTACGTAAATGATACGGGACGTCTTATATTTAACCTTTAGACGCCTAACGTCCAAGTATAGTTGACGTACCGCAACGCTAACCTCCAAAGTTGCATTTTATACATTTATTCAACAAATATAGGTACTGAATATTTTAAACATGGTGTATACTCTCCGTTTTTTTCTCTTCAAAATGCAGTTTGTTTCATAATTCTAACATATTTGGTTCCTGTATTATTCACATTT
>Ga0123354_10000699_pt1 | contig 35844 bp, 15 predicted proteins | sample TergutLab28metaG_2_FD_97872 | JGI IMG/M metagenome (GOLD analysis project Ga0123354, IMG submission 97872) | Labiotermes labralis P4 segment gut microbial communities from Petit-Saut dam, French Guiana - Lab288 P4 | ecosystem: Host-associated > Arthropoda: Insects > Digestive system > Gut ... | reverse complement strand
AATATCTCCGTAACCATTGAACTTTGGATATAGGTGTTTTGGGTTATATCGGTATAGTTTGACCTAAGGAACACTCTCCCGAAGTTAGGTCCTTTCCTCCTGGGACACCCTGTATATACATACGTACAAACATACTTACACATATACACATACACACATATCCACAAACACACACATATGCATATACATAAACACATACATACTCACACATATACACACACACACACATGTACATACATACATACATATACACTAAAATACACATACCCATACACACATACATACTCACATACACACATATGCACGTACACACACACACACACACACACACACACACACACACAAACACACACACATATATATATATATATGTACACACACATATACATACTCATATACACATACATTCACACATACACACACAAACACACACATACACTCATGTACACATGCACACATATATTAGTTAACAATACAGAATGCAATCTGGAAGACCATAATTTATACTATGTTAGTAAAACTGAGTGACCTTTATTTTACATTTTATATGTAACTGTTTATATGTAGTATATTACATAATTTTTATCAGTTTTATTTGGCATTTTATGTATTATCTTTTATTTAATTTTAAGAGTTATGGTATGGAAACCTTCCCATGCAATATATCTGTATGATCCCTGATGATGGCATTCAGCCAAAATATGTTGTACCCATAATAAATATCTTACACACAGTGTGCATCGTTGGTTTCGTTATGTTAATCTACTGGTGTTCACAGTCATAATGTGCTATAACATTTCTTTAACACACTTTAGTTGTGTGTATTTAAGTAAAACATGAAATATAAACTGATTTTTTCTATATATTCATGTGATGCACATTCAGATTAAAAAAACCCTGCTCATATGTTTTAGTATTTGAATGCATATTAACACTTCACAGAGTTATTATAAAGTCACATTTGTAATTAACTGCCTAATAATATGTTAACAGTCCTGATATAAAAATAAGTATGAACTCTCACATATTTTCACAGACAATGGAAATTTAGAAGAGAAATGGATACAAAATACAAACATAAATTTTTGTATAGGCTTATATGATTACGTTGATGATTAAATACTTAGGTTATCTTTCTAACAGTAAATCCGAGACAGACGTCAAAATGGAAATGATATTACTATGGAATATTGTCTGGAGTACAAGTTCTCTATCCTCTCACTTTGGAAGCCAAGGTACTCTCCCAGGCCAGTCTGTTTGGGGTTGATAGTGGTAAAAGTGGCACTGGGACAGATTTTCTCCAAGTTCTTCAGTGTTACCCTGACAGTAACTCTCGTGCAGTAAGCCTACTCTACACATGCATTTCAATTATTTACTACTGACAGTATATAATCTTAGTAATTGACAGCTTTGGTACATAAAACACTCTCCTCTTTCTTTTTCATAATCTGGTCTTGAGCATATTCTTTGAAGATGATGATGTTGGAAGACTTTTACTTCCTTACCAAATATTGTGCGAATACTTAACTACATGGGAAAATTAATAAAAATGTGCATTCAAGGTTAGTCTCCTGGCCCAGTACTTTTTCCTGGAGTAAAGTGGACAGGGCATTACCGTGAACACTGACCCCATCAAGTGCCAACATTAAGAATGGATAGAGCTATGCCTCTACTTCCCCTTGTGCCTTAATGGCATGTTATATGGAGACCTTTACATTTAAGGTTATGTTTTTTACAACCAACTCTCAGGGCTGTATAAGCATAAGTATAGCATTATGAAAGCAATGTCTCCGTTATCTAACCAGTGGCAGGAAGAAGACTATACTTACTCTGTTCCTTCTTTAACGTTTGATGCATTAGAAGAACTCTCAGGCCAAGCCAAACTGGGATGAAAACCCTTCTCCATTGTATCAACTGGTACAAGTGCATTGCCACAAGGAAGGAAGGCATACGTGCACATGTAGGACATAATTAAATATGTGATATTCCATTTTTTAATGACACTGACTTCCACTGTGCATGTCATTATTAAACACGCAGTACCAAATATAATCTGTTCAGTTACTTTCTGGCTTTTCATTGCATTATACAGAAGTCATTGTAGATGATATCAGTGTATTTCTTATTACCGTCAATATAGTCTTTGTCATCACCTTGCAATATGTTCTCATTACAATGTCCATTCACTCGAGTATACTAAACATTTTATGTAGCACTACGTTCGGAATCAGTAAAACGGTAAACTCGACTCTTAGAAACGAATGCACTGTGTTGGCTGTGAAGATTACAAATACTTTCACTTATGACAGTTGTCTGGCTTTATATTTAAGGCCATGTAAGATTTAGACCGTTTATCATTGCATGTGCTGCATAGTGATGTGCATAAGTGAACTACAGGTAAAGGTAAAGCAGTCCTGTTACGGGCCTGGAGTGGCCCAGAGGGTTCTGGAAAGTTAAGGTTCCCAGATTATATGACAACGGCACATGATGGTGGTAAGTTTGTCAGCCCTACGCACCGGCCGCCTTTACCCTCAGAAAATGCTCCTGGTACTCATTTCTGTTAGAGGCAGAGTCGACCCCAGGGCCAGAGTGTGGTCAGAAGGATTATGTCAATGAAAAATTCCAATGACACCATCTGGAATCGAACCAGGGACCTTCCAATTTGTAGTACAGCACCTTAACCACTGCGCCACTGCGGTCCCCATGTGAACTATAGGACCCTTGCCAAATGAAAGTATCATTGTTTCTTATCATTCTGTATGGTTGTGAAACTTGCTTTCTGACACTGAGGGAAGAACATAGACTGACAGTATTTAAGAACAGGATGCTGAGAAAAATATTTCGTTGTGAGGAAGGACATCAGAGGAGACTGGAGAAAGTTGTGGGAGGAAGGGCTTCTTGAGTTGTGTTTCTTTCAAATGTTGTTATGTTGGTCAAATCAGAGAGGATGAGATGGGCAAGGTATGTGGCAAGATAAATATTCAAGGCATACATGCCACTTTAGTGTCTCCTTTACACAGCTGACTGTGGACTCAATCCGAACATCAGTGCAGAACACTGTATTTGTTTCCTTAGTTTTACATCACATATGATGGACCTTCAGATTTGGAGCAGTATACTGTTTGCTGGAAACACATTTGCCTTTACTCAGAAAGACTGGTAGCTAGGGCAGGGGCAGGTGATAATATTCTTCTTTCACTTTTGACATTTCGGGAAGTGGCCATGATCCCCTATTCAGATAACTGGTTGTCATGTATGGAAAGATACTTGTATTTTATGATTAGTGGGGGCAATTGCGAACAAATCTGGTACCTTTGGAATAACAGACAAATAAGTGAATGGACAGACCATGTATGAGTACTTCTCTGTCGAATGTCACTGTGGAGACCTGTGTTCGATCCCAGGCCAGTTCATGTGGCATTTGTGGTGGATAAAATGTGATTGGGACAGGTTTTTTTTCTCGAATACTGCAGTCCGTTTCTGTGAGTATCATTCCACCACTGCTAAATACTAATATTTGATTTGCCTACCACCGACCCTGCACATTCTCAGCAACTGACCGCGTCATTAACAAAACATGTCTGTCCACTCCTGCCTCATGATTGGTATGAAGACGTCTCTCTTCTTAATTCAGCATCACACCATGAAAACGTATGGAGAAAATATGATATTAAAATGAACATTAAAGAAAGAGAATATGGAGATCAGGGCTAGGTCCAGTTCTTGATATCGTGAAAACCATGACAAAATCTTTAAGTTATTATCCAAATATAACACCCCCCCCCCCACCTGGAAGAAGTTGGCTGGGCTGGCTAAAATAAAGAAGATGGTGAGATCATTTAGAAATGCAACAGGTTCCTTCGCTCAGTACGTGAATGTAAATCAACATTAGTAGAAACGCCGAATGAGATACTACGAATAATAAATTAGCACAGTACAAATAAAACAATACAAATTTCAAGTTACAGAAAACGCTTTCTTTTTGGGGGGGGGGGGTGCTAGGTAAGAGTTTTATAACTCATCAAAAAGAGCTGTGCCCCACGCAGATACTGACGTATCTGTGAATGTGTCAGTGTTTCTCAACCTTTTTTTTTTTTAGAAGGAACCCCTCAAATAATAACAATATGAAAACCTTTACAGGCTATAAGAGTTGTTGCGGGGTAACTAAATGTAACTGTTAATATGAAATGACCATAACAAAACATGGGCTGTTGGTAGCACACGGAAGTTACACCAATATTGTAAAATGCCGCACTCTTTTTGCGGTAGGTCAACTTTTTTTTTTTTAATTATTCCACAATTTCTGACGGAACGATTTCCCGCGGAACCCCGGATGGGAAACGCAAATTTATATAACAGATACTTTTCCAGCACGTCTACATTTTGTTATTCGCCTTATGCCGCTTTCGTTGGCAAGGTATCAAAGCTTTGTGCTCTCTAAAGGTACCCGCATGACATTAATTGATCCTTTCACTGGAAATTGTAAACATATCGTATTTACGAAGAAAGTGGAGAAATCATGAGTACCGCAAATACAGGCTGACTAAAAATATACATAACGTCCTACCTCTTGGAAACATTTTATTGGGCGATACAGTATAATGACGATTGACGCTCCAAAAATGCATAAACAAAGTACTTCTTGCGGGCTTAGTTAAATTTGAGTTTAAACAAAGCATATGACGATTTATAAGTACGAAAATAGCTGCTTGAATGACCACACAAGTCTGGTAGAGTACCTTCGGACAATTCAGATTCGTTGCAACTAGTGAGCCGTAATGCTCAATAATATTTTTGTTTTTGGTCACTTGGACTAATTGTATGCCACTCACAATTACTTACGAAAATGGGCTACGTGTCATTTCGATCATCCTGTATATCGTGCAAATAAGTTCGATGACATTTCGCAGGGAAAGTTGTTTATAAAATTGCAATAATGTACCGTTTTTAGCACACAGTCATACTGCATGATAACCCTGCTGACTGCGGGCCTGCATGCATGCGAATGAAGTTCCATGGCATTGACCTTCCGATAAAGAAGCTGGATTCATTTTCAGTACCAAAGGAATTAGCAGAGCCACATTTTATTACTTGCTAGCATTATTCCATCGTATATACAAGTGGGTTATTAAATTTTTATTGCTGTTAATATTGATATTCAATTTACCATATTTTGAAGTCTGAACGAAGAACAGTTAGGGCAACATACCTGGTAGGACAGTGTCTAGCATATGGATGTTACTCAGTGTCTAGGCACTGCTTGTTAGTCAGGACATTCAGGATTTGAGCACTGCTTGTTAGTCTGGAAGTTTGAGATCTCAACATTGCTTGTTAGTCAGGACATTCAGAATCTGAGCACTGTTTGTTATTCTGAACGTTCAGGATTTGAATACTGCTTGTTACTGCGAGCCTTCTAAAGCTTACATATGTGAGAAATGTGACATTTTTGTAAGAAAATTGTAAGTCTCAAGGTAATTCTTTTATTCGCCATACATATGGGAGAGCCTTTGGTTTATTCTTGAAATTTAAATATACTTACGTTAATGACTTAATGATTTGTTAGTTCTCATAACACACTGGTTTATCAAAAATACTATTAAAAATATAAAGAAACAAAAAGTCAATTTTGAGGCAAATTTTTTATAGTTAATTTTTATTCTACACATTTCTGCCCAAAGGATTTACTTGCACAGTAAACACGGAACATAGTAACAAATTTTTACGCATTTTCGTAAAATATTTTGAGGTTAAGGGATGTTCATTTTGTGGAAACAACTGCACTATCCACAACAAACATTATATATATATATATATATATATATATATATATGTCACCTATGCACTAGCGAGCATTGTCCTTGATAACCGTCACCCGGTTCTGCATCTCCGCCTTTTTACCTGGTCTATGTTTTGTTCCTCTACTATGCCTACAACAGTCCTGCTCCTACTAATCAGAAGAATTCTATAAAAAACCGTTGAAACATTTTTCCCGTATATTTTTTTGTGTTTTCAACAAAATATCAGTAAGACATAGCATCTAATATGCCAATTTTCCCCGCGCAATGGAATATCTTGTTATATATACATATATACTGTTAACCATGATGAATATGAATATGTTGGGAATATTCTGCCTTGCTGTGGATTGACAGAAGGATAAGGACCCTTTTTCACGAAAGGCAGCAGCAAGAATTGCACCTTTACAAAAAAATTTTCTTGCCAACTTTAAAATTTCTCCAAATAGCATCGGAGGAAATTTCCTGTTTCTTCTTACACTGCCTGTCACAAATGTGCCTAATTTGTATAACTCTATGGAGGGCAGGAATGTAATAAAAACTGAACATAAAAACGTGTAATTTTCCAATTTCCGTAACTTCATTACAAACGTAGGATTAAACCATCTTTCTGAATGGCATTCTTATGTTCTGTGCGCTTCGGTCGCTGGTACACAAGAAACGCCAAGCAGTAATTTGTTATTCAGTCACACAGCATCCACAGTTTGACCCCCAATGGTTATGCTGTTTGTTGGGCCAGTATTGCAGCCGCTGCATCAGCGCCTACTAGGCTCTCCTATAAACTGAGCTGTTTATTTGGAGTAAAATGATGCCTGAAACCAGATTCAACAGGTGCAGCAAGATTTTCTACCGCGTGAATAAAACGTCAAGGTTAGTTGGAAATGGTCCCTGGAAAACATGATATGAAACCAGGGACCATAATGTGATGGGATGGTGCATCTACAAGGTGCTATAGTTGGTCATCCGTATACAGCCATACATATTAGACAGGACTATAACTCCTTTTAGCCTGGCTAGGTTTAAGTTTTTTTTTTAATTTCTTGCCCTGGAGTTAGGCAAAAAGGCTCTACAAGCCCGGTGAATTTCTTTTTGGTATAATTATTAGATTCTGTTACAAATATGCTTAGAAGTTGCGTTGTACAAAACATATAGAAATGAGACAATGGGGGTACTTACCTAGGTTACTGCCAATCAGAATACTGGAAAGTGGGTTGGACCTTGGCGGCATTACTATCCGTGAATTCTTCCCATTCACTTACTTCCACTGGTAATGCCATATTCGTGACTCGTAACTTACATGACGAAGTATGCAGCTATGCATTGACCTTAGGCCTGTGTTTCCCAAGAGGACTGTCGTCTGCCAAGGCAATTCAAAGTCATCAACCGTCCCTCTCGGTAAACCTCTCTCACTTTGAGCAATAATACGTCCTATTCAGTCTTTCACAGCTCATGCCATCCGGCACACGGAGCCTCTTAACGACACATTAAAGAATTTTAACACATTTCAAATATATTTCAGTAAAACAGACCATCCATCACTACTAGTTCTAAACATTTCCGCCTAGTCGCATGTATAAGGCTTACTAGAAAGTCGAAATCGAATAAAAATATGTATTGAATCAGAGATGCAAACGATGAGTCGCTGCAATACCACATGTCTTACCTTTGCTGCAGCTGAGCGAAAGCTTATGACATCTGAAAGGAAACTTTAGTACTAGTAGTATAAAGCTGCAAGAAAGAAGGACGATAGTTCGACCGAACGCAACTGTAGCGAGCGCTGCGACATTCGACAAAGCGGCCGGCGCGCATTATAGGACCTAAAAGGAGAAACGGTTTGTCCATTAGTGAAATGATACTGCTTTATAAGCCGCTTATCCGTCCTATGACAGATTACGTACGCCTTATATAGAGTATAATACTCACAGAAGTGCTCAGGAGCTGTGAGGTCTACAAGCCAAGTGCCTTGCCATTGTGAACAGCATTCACAGGTATGTAACTAACAGGCAAATTCACAGGGATATGCGCTTCCGAGTTCTTACCACCAAAATCAAGAGGACTAACGGAGAGATTTAACTCAAAGTGAGCTCATGTGCAGAACCCCTTAGTTCGGAAACATAGAGGTACTTGTGTTGATCAAGGGATGTCTGAAGTGACCCCATGGTTCCAACCAATTGCAGACAGAGCTGAGCAGACCACTTGAAGCGTCATGTAAGAAAGCAGTCCTAACAACGATTATTACCTAACTCTAATGGGTTACCCTGACAAAGTTTTCATGCCTCTTCTTAATCATAAGACAAATCCCAAGGTTCAGTAAAATGGAAAGGGTGGCACAGCTCACTGAATGCAGTCACAAAAGTCTTCAGTCAATGAGATTCCCTTCAATCATAGATGCCCAGCCAGTTTCATCATATTCTTTCAGGTTTAACCCCTTGACATTTAACCCAAGTCTTTTCCCCAAAAGATTCAACTGCCAGATGTGAATCTCCTCTCACCACCTGCACTGATCCTTATTGTGAACAAACAATCTGACCAAACATGTCAGCTATGTGTTTTTAAGCATAATTGGTCTAATATATCAAAGAATGATGATTTGTGCCTTGTACAAGTCTGTGCCCTAAGTTAGTTGTTTGTTTAATTGGGTGATACAAAACATTCCAATGCTTCACTGAGGAAATACTGGACATGAATTCCACATTCACATGGCCAATTTTTCAAGAGCTGCCACTACCTACACTCACTGTGAAAACTTAAAACCTTGTCCATATACAGGCAGGACTCGTTTTTATGCCAGAGTTACATTCTTGAAAATGTCGTGGAAATTTAATATACATATGTACATACATACATATACATGTTTCATCAATCCACCATACAACCACAGCAGTTGCTGGATATGACACAAGTCATTTAACATAATTAATATACAAAATTCCCATTTAAAAGTGTATTTTTTGGGGTTAGGGGATTGACCACTTCATCCTATACAGTGTAGGGCTATACAACTAGTGTACATATGGACCTGTAGACTATGTGTTTACTGTATATACAGTAATATACATTTCTATACAATATATTTATTTATTTTTTTGTAATGCAATAGAAATGTAAGAGACTCACATCCATAGTTTTTGGTATGGTTCATTCCAATGTGAATGTGCTAGTCTTCCTACACTAACACTTGAGTTCCTAACTTAGCACTTTCTTTAATCGTATCAGCATTATTACGAATTGTATGTATGCTACCATGATTGACTGAGTGATTGATTAGTAATTAGGTTCGAGCCCTTATGGTCCTGATGAAACCTAGGTCTTAAAAACGGGCCCCTAGTGCCCCATTATCTGATATCAGTTCAGGGAAGCCCTGTTCCTTTGCTGCAGTTCCAGATGGCCCCTAGACTTAAAATCTTAATGTCCTCTGGATCCAAGAAAAAGGAGCCTAGATGTACATGACTTAATGAAGCTAAAGCCTCACACGCGCAGAGAATGTGGACTGAGGTTTCATCCTTTGCTCCACACCTCCTACGTACTTTCTCAGGTTGTTAATTCCAGTAAGGAGGCTGGTAACGGCCCTGGTTTGTGTCTTGTTAAAGGACAACAGCCTGGTCTTAGCAGTCGGACTAGGGTCTGAAATCAATTCTCGAACCTGTCTCCAAGTACTACCAAGACCTCACCACCATTTCAAGTGTTGGTTATCCATCCAGTGTTTTATCTTTCTTCTTATATTCTGCCTAGAGACCCCGAAAGATGGCTGAAGTCCTACAAACTTCTGAACAGAACCATACCTTGCGAGCTTGTTGGCGATTTTGTTTTCTTGTACCCTAGCATCCTAGTGTGCTGGGTAGAGATATTCAACGCCTTTTGGCACTGTTGTACCAATGGGTTTTGGCAGCCTGAATTGCTTTCACAGCTGCCTGGCTGTCAGAGCAAATACATATTTCTCTGGTCTAACATTCATTTGAATTTCATAAGCACAGGCCAAGATAGCATATATCTCAACCTGAAAAACTTTTGCATGCTTTCCTAGAGAAATAATGAGCTTTCTTTCCACAGATTGCCCATAGACTCAAGCCGTGGTCCCCTCCTTCGTCCTGGACCCATCTGTAAACCAGATGAGACCTTTAATTACAGGGGGAGTTTCAGGTCCTTTGGTCCACTCTTCTCTAGTCAACATAGTAACCCTGTATTTGGGTTCATATGCTACTATCAGCAACTCTAACATTACAACATGTGTCAGCAATTCGTCCACATTTTTTAAGTTGGCTTTTTACAATCAATTTCTCTTCAGCACTGTTTGTCTCTCAGTGATTTATCACTTGAACACCACCAGGTGATGTAGCTTTATTTTTCTTACTCTAATGGGTAACACGAGCTAATGTTGTTGAATAGGGAACTACATCGACCACATGATTCAATTATCATCGTAATCAATCCATACATTTGACTGGTGGCGTGACAGTGACTTCACTTTCCGTTAGTCTCTAACACAAGACAAGAGTGGCCACCGATTGTGTACGCCAAATCACGTTAAACCACAATCGCGTAAAACGAGACCTACTCATGTATCTTCACATCAGTTGTACTATTATGACGCATGTATCATGCTTTGCCGAGATTCACAAAAATTATGGATCACAATTTGTATGTGTACAGCAGTGTTAAAATGAAGTAGGAGTGGAAAAGCAAATGCATTTTGACCATGGGAAGTAACATGAGTACACTCATTTTCAGCATATTTTATTACTCAAAATTACACATTTATTCTCTCCTGCTGACGGTATCAGTGTCTTCTGAATATTGTTTGCTTATCTATGCAGTGTGAAAAAGTGTTTTATCCTTTTACAGTGCTGTGGCCAACAAGACTTTGTTAATGCTGGATCTTGCAGAAGCCTGTAGCAAATGTTTACTGTTCACAGAACTTACATTTAGTGCAATATATGTAACAATCACCAGTTCCTTCTATTAATTATATCATTAACAATAATGATTCATCAATATATTATATAGAGATTTCAGCACATGTCAACAATTTGTATCACTGTTATGGGTGACAATTCCTTTTTTTAACTTTTTGTATTTAACATAATTACCACTTTTCTTCGGTGTTTAAAGCTTTAAGCACATGATACATGATATATATATAAACATATACTGTTAAAGTATGCATAGTTAAAACACAATATATAAACACAATAGTTTGAATTCATAATAAGACTATATTTATGCAAGTACATTCAGTACACTGTATCATCACAGAGGTACTTGGCAGCAATGTTGGTGTAAGTTTTCACCCTGATTAGAAATTTGCTTCAAGTAACATAATTGCATGTAATATATTACAAGGACTACCACCTCAACAATGCTAGATATATCAAGGATCTCTGCAATAAATCATTGGGATAATAAAAGTAAGTCATTATTCTGGGATGGGGTACTTGGTATTTGTATTTTTAAAAATAGACTCATCTGAAGTCCAAATAAGATAGTGAATATTTAAGGTAGCCTCAAAAGCGCTGAATATGAACATATGGAAAAATTGAGACTATTCACTTATTTTCTATTTTGTAATGTAAGGGACAAAGCATTGGTTTGTCAGATTATGTTTGCAACAAATAACACATCAACCCCAGATATCAAATCAGACACTAGTGTAGGTATACACTATCCATGTTGCTGGGTCATTCAGATGGGTATGAAGAGAATCGAATAAACAATGCATTAAAACAAAGCAAAAGATTTTTACCAAACTGTGGCCTTTCAAAAAAAGGGGGGGGGGGCACAAATCAAACCATCCTTCTTGTTAAACCTCTTCCTTTTTGTCATTTCAGTCCTTTTTACCTTATTATTCCACATACTGACAACAAAGTCTGCCTGTGCTTATCCCGAATTCTATGGATCTTACTGCTGCCAACTTGTACTGTGTTACAGTGTTAAATAACACATCTTGTCTCCATGACAAAAAAAAACATCTGTGATGTCACACACCACTCAGTCTTTACCACTACCACTAAAACCTATAACCATAGCAACTTGAAAATGGGCAATGTGTGACCTATTTCATGTAACTGAAATTTTAACCCATCATTCCACAGGATAGAAACCCCATGGCCCAACCCTCTTCCTGTGGACAAATTCTGATTATATTTGGCACAGCACATATCAAAATAATCGCAAAAATACTGCCAAAATTTCTACCACCTATCTTTATTTTCTGATAGGTTATGGCGGCCACAGGCAGGCAGACTGACAGACACCTTCTTTTGTACTATAGGACCATTTTTCAGTACTCAGAAGAAATTAATCTGTTACATCTAAAATACAGCTCAACACCTTCTGCAAACCAAGACAGTCAGTATAGCAAAGAATTCTTTCAAAATGACCCAAATAGTATTAAAAAAAAAAATCTGTGAATATAGAAAATAAGTATGTAGTAGCCTATACAACAGTGTACATTCTTGCCAACAGTTTCACTTATGAAACAGAATTAAATACATAACTGAACTAATCTGCCTGACTCTGACATCCTGCACCTGCAATATTACTATGTGAGAACTGTGCCTGCTCTGATTTCTGCATTTTCTTGCTTACCCTATCACATTACAAAGGGAATCCTTTATATTGTGTATTATGCTGACATGAGCACATAGTTTAGTGTGATAAAATGTGACGTGTCACAGGGTTTATATTTTCAGCTCTTTTTTAAAATAGCAAAATTTTAAAATCTGAAATGAGGCAGTGTGGAATTTCTCATGCAAAATTCACCAGCACAACTGCACTTATACTGTATTCTCTTAATTTTGTAACAATACTTTCATTTATTCTTAGTTTTATGTTTCACAGAAAATAAACCAGTATAGCACACTGTGGCCTGTCAGAGATATAGGCCATATAATGCCCTTTACTGACAAAATTAGACATTTTTTATCTCGCCTAATTTTATGCCAAAAAAATTAAGATTCCTGTAATTTTGGCTACTGTAGTCAGCAAATGCAAATTATTTATCAAGACTGAAATGTAAGTGTGGCTTATTTGGTAACAAAATTCAGCAACACGCTCCATTCACCCAGCCTGTTATGGCATGATAGAAAACTGTTGAAAGCTGATTATCTTTAGTTGAGGGCAGTTAATTGAACAATAGAAGGCTGTGCATGTGTTCATGGTAGAGACTGGGCTTTAGTCTGTGACTGAAAAAGCCCAGGCAGAAGTTCCATGCTTCAAAATTTATATCTTCCTTAGCTGACATTTGAAAGATATAAGATTCAGAGAGTTTTGTAGACTACAGACAGTAAAAATCACCTAAAACACATCAAAGTCAAACATTCTGAACTAAATTTTTATTATATACCAACATATGCACAAATAAGTAGTGTAAATTTATATTAAATTACTCCAACATGTTTCGGTGTTAATACACCATCTTCAGGGAATTTACAAGTTGTGTTAGCTAAAGTTATGAATTATTAAAATGATAAAACATAAAAAGATAGAAGTAATTCTGGAGTAAAACTTTGAAAATTGGAAGTGAGATTCACATAGCATTGAAAACTAAGGTACTGTATTTGTAGGTACACGGTGTGTAGCTTCATACATGGTTACCAGTATTTTGGAGGAGCATGACGATTCAATTTCTACCCTGAAAATGGAGGCAGCAGATTTCTCTGAAATGTTGGTAAGACCAACGAAAGTACATTGTATTAAGGCCACAGTCGTAATAAAATTTTAAAAGTTATGACACGCCATTTCCCACTAAATCAACAATTAATGAAATTATTTAAGAAACTAATACATATATGTGGGTAATCCAACTCATTTACATACCATAATATTCAATAGCAAATCCTGCTCTGGAGGTCAGATCTATCGCAAGATTACACAGTATGGCATTATACTGTCCCACAACACCTGACCTCTGTATCAGGATTCATAACTGTTAATATTTTAAATATTCTGATTTATCACAGAATAGCAATATGTGTGAAAATCTCTCCCATTTAATTCAAATCAAAGCATTTCTATCTAACATGTACTGTTTCACTGAGGATAATAAACCCCATAAAGATAGTATTACTGAGACTAAAATATGCTATAAGAGCAGACCTGGTAATTCGGAAAATATGTGTCCAGTGTTAAAGTCTTATTTTGCCTATGAAATGTATACTGACTTAAGTCACATTTCTGTTATAAGACTTTATAACCCAAGCGTACACACTCTTACTTCATAATGTTAACAATTCCATACGATAATATAATTTTCTCAAGCAATCATCCACGTGATGAGCAACTCATGTTGAGACAGTGTGCTTGTCTGATGTGATGAATGATGTGGCCTGACACTGCATTTTTACCCAGTGTATGTTCATTTAGCTCCTGTCCTGTTCCTAGCATCAAAAACTAGGGGAAAATGTGTAAGGCGCAAACAATGTTTGTCATTTAACCTCGGTACTCCAAGATGCTAGCTGTCATTAATTTCGTTTGCAGATACTTCAGGTGACAATTGCAGAAATGGGTGTCTATTGTCAGGCATGAGTTGCACATTCACGTGACTCACAATTCAAGAAGGCTTTAGTACATATGGTTGTCATGAAACACTGAATGCATATGTAGTTCCACAATAATTTCAGAGTTGGATTCATGACAACTTCACACAATAGGCTGCTATTTACATCATACTTTTTTGATGTTATCAACATTGCATTACTGTCTGTACATAATAGAATTCATAATAGGAGGAATATTTATTATTATTACAGTTATAATTATAACTTTAAATAAAGTTACTCTGTATGTCCTCATTCAGGTGTGTTATACATTACCAATACATGAAACAGTAACTTGTGACCTGTTTAAACACTTTGCAGCATTCATTAATACATAGAAATTCATTTTTGGGTAACATCATACCATTGTATTTGTTCAACCAAGGTTAATTTATTCATTTTCCAATAAATAAAACACTACGAAAGACTGTATATTCATTTATTCATCACATTCAATACGATTACCAGAAGAAATATGTCGTAGTGACTGTGATGAATAAATGAATATACAATTGTTTAGAGTGTTACATTAATCAGAAAATCAATAATATAACACTTATAATACAAATTCAGTTCATTACCTCACAGCACTCACAGTGTGTCTCCATTACAGAGACAAATGGGTTGAGAATGTTAAGAGGAATTGTTACCCTTTACTGTGATGGTTATATGAAACATGTAACATGGACATAATACACAGCGTCTGTATGGGTGAAGTGGGTGGTATGTTTAGAAAATACCGAGTTTTAACGGGGAGAAGTGCAGTAGCTACTAAATTTGCCACCAACTCAAGCATCAATGAAACTCTACATTTTACCCACAGAGTGAATTCATGTGTTTCATATGATTCTCAGAATAATAGTAATTATATTCCTCAATGGAAATTTGTAATGGGGATGTAGCTTTTCTTTTTGAGGTATTAATTGAATAGCAAACGAACAAAAAAACAGAACAAACAAAGAAACCAATATTATGCAGAGGTATTGCAGATTTCAAAGAGTTAACAGTTTTAGACGGGAATTCTGTAGTCCAGAAAATGGTGGAGAAATAACAACATTTTTCATGTTATTTATGAACTTTTTGATGTTTCTTGTTCTTTAGCATGCGCTGTACAACAGACAACCGTTTTTGTCTTGGATAGGTTTGCACCTCTACAAATGACTACAGTGGGAGTGAGTCCAGATGAATGTAGTCACCTGTGCATGGCTGAAAGAATGATTGGTTCAAGTCAATTCACATACAAAGGACTGCATTCATCAGAAAGTGGGCATAAATCAGAATGATATTCTCATCAGAATTATGAATAATGATGTGTTAGTGTAATAGAATGCGGCCAGCCAAAGGCTGTTAAACCAAAAAAGAGGAAGTGCAAATTAAGAAGTTCTGTGAATTGGCAAGGGACATTACAGCAAAAAGGTATAAAATCAAACTAGCATAAAACAATGTCTGGGTATACTAACCATGTTAATGTCACCTTTCATTAAGTACACCATGGACTGTTGTGTACACTGAAATCTGAATACATCTTTCTGCTCCGTGTTATGGACTATGACAGAGGCACAGATGTGATACTGTTTGTTACTCATGTGGCAGTACTGTGTTAACATGTTTTATAATTCATGTAGTGTCCTGAACTTAATTGAACATTCTATTTAAAATGTTTATTTCTTTAGATTCAAATTAATAAACACAAATTATGACAATTTCTCAATTGTCAGTCCAGTCAGTACAATTGCAAGTTTCAATTGCACACTTTGTTCCAATTACAATAATGCAATATTGTAAGATTTAATTTTGAAGTTTGAAGTAAGAGAACTTTATATTACACACGTCTTGAGCTTTTGAACACTTTACATGTCATTCACTCAGAAATTTTAACAGTCACACACTCAGAAGTCATCTTGAGGCATGACAGTCCTTAAAATAACTCAATGACTTTCATAACTAAATAAATTCATTTCTGTTTAGAGATTTTACTGGGTTAAATCAATTATGTGAATTGTTTAACTCATGTTCACTTTGTGTCAGCCCAATCCTATTTCCATATTTTGACAATTTACAGCTATGCAATATTTAAACTGCATGCACAGAAAGCTAAGTTTCAGTCCCAACTAAAGGCCAGTCATTACATAATAAATAAAATCGCTGACACAACTAACTCTGGTGCTTTTTATTGTACATCCTGTTCTGTTCTAGTCAGATCAGTTAATAAATAAATAAATAAGAAAATGCACACAACTAACTCTGGTACTTTTTATTGCAAAAAAAAGCACCTATGGAAACCTTGATGATGGGCCCTGTTTAGGTACATGGTCAGGTAAAGCAATCCCATGACAGGCCTGTACAGGCCTTGAGGGTTCCAGGAAGTTCAGGCTCCCAGATTTCAAGACAACTGGTACATGAAGGTGGTAAGGTTGTCAGCCCTACCCACCGGCCGCCTTTACCCCCCAGGAAATATTCCTGATACTCATTTCTGTTAGATGCTGAGTCAACACCAGGGCCATTGTGTGGCTGGAAGGATTACATCAATGAAAAATTCCAATGACACCATCGGGAATCAAACCCATGACCTGCCAGCTTGTAGCACAGTGCCTCAATCAACTGCACCACTGTGTGCCCCCAAGGTACATGGTCACTTTTGTTAAATTGTTAGCATAGACTTAATTTTCCAATAATGCCTCTTTCTTTACATCTTCTTTCTTGTTACACATCTCCAAAATACACCCAAACTTGCCAAAAGAATGGGTGGTGTGCAGTTAGTCTAAAAACAAAAGTTTTTCGCAGTGGGCTCATTACCTCCTGTATTTGTGAGCCTCTATGCTTTACATACTTCAGCTATATGATTGCTACTCCTTGCCACCAACAGTTACAGATATTAAGATTACTGTCTCTCAAATCCTTATTGATTAGCAAGTCTAATTTAAATACAATATTTCAGTAAATAATGTGAAAATATAAACACTAAATAAACAAATGAAGTGCTTTCTCTAATAGCCTTACATAATGAATCGTGTCTGGACAGCATTGAATTACTTTATGCAGACTTAATATGGAGATTTAATATCTCCCAGCTATCTTGAAGTAAGTTGGTGTATCGTTAGGAATACATATGAAATTCAAAAGGCTAGATGTACCAGATTACTGAAACTGTCTGATCTGAGACAGAAGAAGTATACCCAATATTAACACTGTTCACATACCCTATGGGTGGGGGGGAGTGCATTATCATCATCACCAGTAATAAGTGACACATAACCTACTGTATCTGCAAGAATACAATTGAAATGTCGTAATGAAGTGTAATTTGAAAGAAGCTGAACCAAGTAGAAAAGCACAATACATTTACAAAATAGAATACAATATTTTAAACTAAAGATTAATCATGAGAGACTACAGTTATTTACACACACACACACACACACATATATATATATTTTTTTTAATGATGCAAAAGTGCCTGCTGGACCAGGTCCTTCTCATTATCGAGGCTTCACAATCACACTCATTTAGACACATCACACTCAGTAGGATTCCTCTGGATGAGTGATCAGCTTGATGCAGAGACCTGTACTTGACAACACACAAAACTCACAAGAGACAGACATCCATGTCCATGGCAAGATTTGAACCCATGATCACAGCAAGCCGCAGGTCTACTTTGATCGGCTTATTCACATATTACTGTAATGCAACTTAAATGGAAAGCATCCTCAGTATCATATACAATATTGGTATCAGTGTGTGCAGCACATTTTATCAAGGCAAGCTCAAAGTGAATTTTATTCTTCATTTCTTTAAGTGGTGAACATATACTGAATAGTCAGTCATAAAGGACATTACTTTTATTCAGCAAATAAATAAAGGAAATAAAGCTCAACTTTTTTGAAATCGATATCTGAACTCTACTTAAAAACATACAGACTTAAAATATGAGACACAAAATACCCAATGTTTGCTATTTTTGAGACATTAGGATGTGTCTTTGCAAAACCGCCACATCCCGTATGCACGCCTATGGACTCATTAATATTGTTGAATTACAATATTAAGTTTTAAATTCCAACCTATAAATATCCCACAGCATGAACAATTATGCAGATAACTGTCCCAGTAACACTGGCTTTTACACATGCAGATTAGTGAGGTAACATAGGCAGCCTGCAGGAAAAATCAGGTACATAAAGTAATTCTACTCATAAATATGTTGTGATTATTAGAAGTGTAGAAGAACTGACATTTCTATGAGGTTTCATAGGCTGGGGAAAGTCCATAAAAGTGTGGAGTTAAGTACCTGGATTATCAATTAGAATGGCATAGTTGTAAGTTACGGCTTGCACATTCATGTCACTAGTCAACCACAAAAAGTGCAATATTTTTGTATTTACAAATGATTCATAAGAAAAATTCCAACACATGCATATTTAAAATTTTGGGTCGGAAACCACCAACCCTCTTTGCTCTTCAGAAAAATTTCTTGTTCCCGATTTACCTGAAGCCCCTTCATAAGACAGCTGTACTTTAAAATGAAAACCAAGGCATGCATTTTTGTTGCTTCCATAACAGCACTGAAAGCTACATAACAAGTGAGGCTGTTTTTGGGGTGGTGAGTCATCTTTGTATCATATTAGGGTTGCAGCAGGATCATGTGTAATCAAAACAAATGAATGTATGTACGTATATATATATATATATGTTACACACTACAAAATTATTACAAGAAATTAGCCTCTTGTCACTTTAAATGCAGAACAGCACAGCATACATGTGTTAGTACCACATTTATTATAACACATCATAATTTGTATTAAGAATGTAAAGTGTTTAAATCCATTAGCACGCTTGAAATGGAAGATCTATGGCAAAGGTTGCAAATGTAAAATATGACATCCCTATAAATAAAATAACTGTTTAGAATTTTCCTCTTATCTCTTTAGTAATAACACTCCTATTAGAAAGCAGGTCACACGTAAACATTTCACGTTTTATATGAAGTGTGTGTAGGACTTCCTTCAGGGGTACTCAATTATGTATATCTAAGGACAATTTACAGCTGCACCAGTCATATATTTAATTAGCCAAGACTGTCATATCTTAAATGGAAGTTTTCTTCAGTCTTATAGATTATTGCGGGGTTAGCACCTTTTACCAGGCCCTGACATCTCTAGCCCAACTACCTAATCCAACTTCACATGAATATTCCCACAGTGAAAGAATTTAACACGGCATTATATCAATCCACACAATTTTTTATGATTATGTTCCCCTCTTCCCCTGATGCTTTTCTGCATTACACCTTCCAGTTTGTCTCCTGTCTGAGCGAAATAGCGAAGACTGCTTACCCAACACAGATTATTCCTTTACCATACCCAGTAGTCTCCTGCCTTCTTTTGTTTATTGACTGTGTTTGCAATGTTGTCTTATCTCTTATAAGCAGTACCAGCAGTGAGGTGCAACAGACTCCCTTGGTGCTACAGACCCAGATGGGCTCCTTGTATTAGTCCCTGGTGATAAATGGATGCGAATGGAGCAAGAGCAGAGGAAAACTGAAGTTCTGAAAGAGAACCCTGTCAATAGTTTCACTTTGTCCACCATAAATCTTACATTATTTACCCTAGAATTCAACCTGGGCCCTCGTGGTTAGAAGCAAGCAATGAACGGCTTGGAGTATGGCATAACATTCTTTATACTTCACAGATATAAAATGTCAAATTATTTTATCTTCTGTTTGTATGTTTAAAATTCCAGTTTTCAGTCATTGAAGTATTTCATTACTATAACAAAAGTATTTCTAATATGACACACCAACTTACTTTCTTTCCTGCATACGAGTGTAATTGGGTCATGGAAAACTGGTAGAGATCTGTACAGAGTCTGAAACTCTGTATATACTGCAGAGTTATTTCATTAAAAATTTGTTTTAACATCCAAAAAATCTTAATTTGTAAATGTTTATGTAACAGTTTTTGCATGTTGCAAGGTAATAGATAAAACACTTCATATCCTTTTCTTCTCACTTGACATATCTAATGAGAAAATTAATAACAGAATTCTGCTTGCTCACATACTCATTACAACTATACACACAAGTGAAGGTGCATCAAGAAGAAGATAAACTTCAGTGTTGTATTTCCTGCTTGGAATATTCTTAATTTTAATGCATATGATAAATACTCCTGTAGTTCAATGTGAAAATGTAGTGATGTTGTGATCATGTTGGACAACCACATGTGCTGCAGGCAGAGTACCTTTAATTTTGCACACAATGATACCAACACAGACATGAATTTACACACATAATGTTGACCAATATCTGGATCATATATCTTACCCAGGGACGAAATCTCTTTGCCTGCCTTCTTGTACCTTGTGTGAAGATAATATCACAAATTCTCAATGTTGCTGATTACTGGAAAAAGTTCTTTATTAATATACTGTGAAAGGCATGTTAAAGCCATTTAATAACACAGGAACCACGTAACACCACAATTGTTATAAAGTTGTTGTATGTTGAAAATTTTAATAATTTTAAAAATGTCAACATTTAAGAAAGCAGCCATTATATATCACAGTTCATCATTATAATAAATGTTTGTAATTTTCAATAATTTATTATTTAAAGAAGATTCAGAAAAGTATGCAAAAAATTGAAATGGAGGGGAAAGTAATATTAACAGGTACAACATTTATTTACCTGTATGATCACACCACTTGCAAGATGAACAAGATTTACTTTATTTCAGAAGAGTTTAAAGTGGAGCAACACTAATAAAATGTAATTTAATAAAACATTTTCACTTTATGCACAACCTGATTGTCTTGTGAGCTCTTAAATATGATGTGCACATCATTGATGTACATCTCTCTGTTCCAAATTCTGAACTTTCTGAATGCATTTTCTTATTTGTTCTGTCAGGTTGGCTAGAGAAGCGCCAATATCACAAGTTTGAATGTGTCTCTCTTACAAGAAATATGAAGTGCATGACACAGGTCAGGCATATCCCTCCATGAATTAATATGGGTATGATACCTCCCATACATACATCGCAGTGTGGTAGATTCAATGTTTTTCCTGGAGGAGAATGTGTTTATATAGTTTACAGAATTATCAAACTGGACCACAGTCAGTACACCCAAAGCTTAAACATAAAGTGCAGTGCACTATGCACATGTAGAATCACTTGTGTTAAATAAATGTATGTATACAAATCTCATAAAAGTTTTGTAGAAAATTACATTATCCTCTCACCGTGCTCTTGGTGAATGTTGCATAAATTAGGTACAGCAATGAATTAAGAAGTCAACAGCATGCTGAATATTTTCAAGTGGGATTTTATTGAGTGACACAATATTGAGCAATTTTCTAGATTAAATTTTGATCAGTGGGACGCAAAACCAAAAGGGACATGCTAAATTCTGAATTATATTTAGAAACATTCACTAACTTAATTGTCATTATTGTAGTTCTTTATTTTATAAGTAAACTTACGATGTGTTTATTGGTTGATGAAGAAATGCAGTTTTCTACATATAATTCGGTCAGTTTCCAGTACAAATAAAATGACAATACAACTTTTCACACTGAATAATATAGTGATAAATAAGCAAATTCATAACTAATGAGTTATGTCATTTTTCATGTAGTTTTTTTGCTACCAACAATCTGGAATAAACAAATGGAATGCATACGACTTCATGAAGAGAGCCGGTTTAGGTCAGAATTAACTTTATACCTACACTTTATGTCTACACCTGACACACACAACATTAAATGTTATTCTCGCTATAGAATGCAGCAATTTGTTCATAATCTAACTAACATAATTTGGTCAGCAAATCTTTGAACTTATAAAATACCATTACTGAAGCAAATGTTATAACACTATAAACAAAAATTATGCAATGAACTAGAGACAGTAAGTGAACTCAATCTTTCCACTGACAGTGACAATGAAACATATAACAACATAAACAATTACTGAATCCCACAACTTGATGATTGTTTTGGTGACTGCTGACAAGTAGAATGGACTATCTCTTCACTGTTTCCAGTGCCACACCGCTGCTTTTCCATCATATCTTTACTTTCATGTACAAATGGCATAGGATATACAACTAACAATACGGACGGTTGTTCTGGCGATGAAGTCACAACAGACGATGATAGTGGAGTAGTAGTAGTTGATGAATGAGTGGATGGCATAATGGTAGTGCTGACATTGGTTGTATTTGTGCAATTTGGGTAATTCGGATTAATCTCCATACTGTTTTGTCCTGTACACAGCACTGTGTTGGGATAAGCATATTTCTCTCTGTTTACTAAATTACTACTGTTGAAACCTGACTGTAACTGCATGGTGTTCCCAGCTAGTGACATGGGCCTAGGTTTGAATTTGTTAACAATTGAACCACTGTTGTTTGTATGAATGTTATTATTTTCTCTATCACAATTCAAATTTGAAGTAGAGGGTGAATCCACTGACAGAGAGATGTACTTTTCATTAGCAAGTGATGCTGAATTTGAGTTATTGTTCAGTTCATCAGTTTGTTTTTTTATAAGATGCACATTTTCATTTGTGGAATATCTCAGTCTTTGATAGGTGTTCCTTGAGGGATGAATCTTTGGTGATGGAATGAATTTGGTTGAATGACAGCTTTTCTCTGATGGACGTAAGGTCTTTAAAGCATGATTGATATTGTAACTTGATGTTGGTAAAACAAATGACAGAGGACGTGCTTGTGAATGTGTTACTTTCATGTCTTTTAAAGGAGAACTGTTTCTACGTTCATCAGTTTTTGATGTACGAAATGGTAATCTGATAGATAAAGGACGTGTAGAAGATGAAGGAATTGGCAAAATTCTGCCACAGTTTCGTTTGATCCCTGAAATGCTGTTGATGTTGGAAATGTCAGTTTTGTCTGGAGCTATAAAAGTTGTGGTGTTATTGTTTATGAAATTATCCCTTAATGAACCACAGATTTCAACAGCAGGTCTCTTGAAAGAATTATGTCTATGGTCATAAATTTTCTTTGTAGAAATCTTGTTGTATAAATGGAAATCTCTTGATTTTACACACTGTATTAAACTTTTATTTTCAGACAGTTTCCTACTACATGAAATATAGTCCACATCTGTTGCTAAACTGTACTCTCTTTGTAAAGAAATCCTGCTGTAGAATTCACCACACTCCATGGTATTACTATTTAAGTTGCCATTTCCTGGTGTATTTGTTTTGTAAAACTGAGCACTATCATGTATACCATTCTTGACATCATTGAAGAAACGATGTGTTGCTGGTTGAAGATAAGGATTTTTCGCCTGTGGATCTTTAACAGTATTATTGTTTATGTTGTTGGAATGAAAACTTTTGCTACATGGCATTAAACCTTGAAGTAGCATATTTGTGGAAGGAACCTGTGGCAAATTGCGTCTATGGGAACCATAATGGAAGATAGCAGCCGAGGCTTCAGTCAATGTTTTATGTCACACTTCTTGCAGAAACTTCAGGGGACACACTCCCTGCCGATTGTCGCCATTACGAATCATCACCATGCCATCCAACTCCTCTCCCACTTGTATCACAATCTGAAACAAAATTTCTGCATATTCCTGAAATGCAACAAAGCTTCGTCTGTGTTACCATGATTCACATTTTAATATTGAAATGTGAATAACTGGAATATGTACATAATTTCTGTGAATACCTTGAAATGTAACATATAAGATAAAAATCTGTAGGTATGAAATGTGCTCATATCTTTTAGTAACCAGTTTACAAGTGTGTGCAAATACACCTACACTCATCATACCTCTTCAGTGCATGGTGCTTAGGCACAGGGAAAAATTCACCTTCACTCTTAAGGCATATGTACATAGCAGGTATGCCCTAATTTAGTTCTGCATATCTTGTTTCATGATGTAAGACATGTCACATTTGTATTTGGTTTCCTTTGTGATCGGATTCAGGATTTGTCAGTTTCACAACAATATATGAAATTTTGAACCAGGGATGTGAAACTTTAAACACACAGAGATTATGAATATTCCATCAAACTTTATACAACAGTATGTTTCTGTGCATTAAAAATAAGAACACAGTAACTATATAAACTAATAAAGACACTTACTTTTTAACCCTCCAAACAATGAACACCATGGAATAAAACATAATATTGATCAACTTGTTCACACTGAGGCCACAGAATGAAGTTCTACGGATCCTGGGGATGATGCACCTGAGGTTTCATCCTCACTGTGTACTGCTATACTCCTGTCCAGCAATCTCTGGCATATTTTAATATGAAAAGAGCACTTTCAACTAGCAAAGATAATCTCTGCCAGTGTCTCACTGGAAGTGAAGACAGGTAAGTATGACTGAAGATAAAGTGATACATTTCCAAGAAGATATATTGGACATTGTAAATTTATGCTAAAAGCACCATTTGAAGTTATGTGTTTTTCAATGATCAAGTCACTTAATGAGTAAAAAACAGGAATCGATTGATTAATCAGCATACCTATAGAACTTTATGTTATTCATACCATGCATATTCTTATAATTAATATATAAAACAAATAATGTTCTTAATAAAGTACAATTTATCCTCAAGGAATCTTTCAGATGAAGGGAATATCAGGCCAACACACTAATCTAGGTATGCTTTGCCCACATTGGATTGATTAAATATTAAAATTCTAAAGCACTTAAAATATTTAGGCATACCATTACAATGTTGTGATATTAAAATTCAGTGGCAGCCATTCCAAGTACAAGTTTGTAGCTATCTTTATTCTGTATGAAGAGCACATACAAACATCTGCATCAATCTTTTTGTTCTGAAGAGATCTTGTCCAGGTGAAGTGTGTTAAGTGTTTCATGTCGGGCAGTGTTGTATCATGATCTTTGTGATCCAAAGACATTTCATCCAGATGAAGCATTTGCAGTGTGTTGTGTTGACATCGCCTGACACAACACACCATTCTTCATAAAATGTCGAACAGTAAAGGCATCTCTTGCTACACCATCTGATGCAAATCCTTACTATGCAATGTCAAAAAATGGAAACCGTTTCTTCTGCCGGAAAACTTCAGAAATTTCTATCCACTGTTAAGTTTTGGGATCCACTCCTGTGGAGTTATGTTCATAGGCATGGAATAAGATAACTGACTTCTCTGGAATGTTAGGAATATCTTGCACATCCCCTAGATATCTGCTGCACACTGAGGCCTGGGTGTTTGAAGATTAGGGTGTGATTTCTCTGTGATGGTGTGGGTAAATAAACTTCTATGTTACCTAGAAAAAGTTTTGCCATGAAAGCTGCAGCAATCCTCAGAGATCCTGTAACTGTAATTCCTTGTAATGTGTTATGCAGACCATTTTTTAATTACTCACTTTCTTCTCCTCGGACTAAGCTGATGGACAGATTGCAAAACTGTGCGCTTTTGGCAATAGGGGCATACTCTTTATCCACTTTCTTTGAACTCGGTCATTCCTCCGCCTTGGAAGACTTGGAAGGACATAAGGTTTTCCACTGTCATCACAATATGCATCAAGACCAGGACTGATTTTCTTCAGGTTAGTGTCTTGTTTATATGCTGCTGTAACCCTGAAAATAGCATTTGGTGGGTCCATCTCTATATGAGACCACCAAGAACTTGCTTTGTAGGCAACGGATCCATTGCCATACGAAGTATTCTTCAATAAAGTGGCTGACACTGCCATTCTCTTACAGGATGCCATTAATGGGCTCAAATAATGGTTCTCACATATGCCAGGCAGTGCAGTACCCAGCCAGAAACAAAATAGTGTACTACGCCACCTCACATGACACATTTCATATGTTTCATCTGGAGGAAATCTCTTCAGATCACAAAGATCGAGACAGTGTCTGCATGCATACAGCTACGAACTTGTACCTGGAATGGCTATCACATAGTTTTAATATCATAACAATGTAATTTTATGCCTAGCAATCTTAATATTTTAATCATTCCAATGAGGGAAAAGCACACCTAGATTAGCATGTTGGGCTTGTATACCTCTGATCTACAAGACTCCTTGAAGATGGTACCCCAGTGCAGAAAAATATTTGAGATTAATATTTGCCATAAATTGTATTTTATTCGGTGCATTTGTTGGTTGATGTATTAATCTGATATTGTAGATTTGTGACTGTTTATAATAAACTAGTTAAAAAAACATAAGCCCTCAGGAAGATTTAAGTCATAAAGTACACTTGTCCGTGTGGTTAATTGAGCACCACCACATGAAGACGTGGAGGTGAAGGCACGCTTAACCTCAACAACAGATGTAATAAGTGATCAACTTCATGTCCTAAGTGTTTACTCTCCAGGAAAGAACCCCAGACACCCATGTTATAGATATCTGGGTGGGTTTCAGAGCCAATTTGTGTGAAGTGAAAAATGGAAAAAAATCTCTGCACTTACCAGGAATCATACCATGATTCCTCACTTGCCCAAACTATAACATAATCACTTTACTGACTGGACTAAAGTACTTTAAATACAAGATCTGTTTACATGTTTGACTGTAAACAATATTAATATACCCATAAGGCCCTGAATTCAATGTGAAACATTTACCTGAACACAAAGATTAAGCAGTTGTGTTTGATACTTTAATTATAGAGAAGCTTATATTTTTTATCTATATCACTTAACTTTACAACACTGTTCAAATAAAGAATTTTCTAGTACTGTTGGAGCAGCTGTGATCACATATTTGTACCCATAAGTCACTGGACTAACCTGATCTCTTAAGAGGGTGAGGCCATTATCTCCATCGGACACTTGCAAGTTGTGAGTTACTTGAAGTGGTCTCTCTCCTGGCTGCAACTTGATCACATATTTGGATGGGAAATAGCCAATTCGTCCCAGACATTTTCCCTTCCACCAATCTTGATCAGATGTATCAATAACTGTTACTTTGTAACCAGCTCTGAAACACAGCAGATTTATACTTTTTACTGAATGACAAGGCGAAGCTGTGACAAGTGCCAAATCTTGAAAATGCAGACTGATGCTCATCAAAATTACATATACAAATTCTGTTCTGAACTGACAAAGAACACAGTCTATGTTCATTACAAGGACCAACTGATCAGTACTCTTTATGGAAGTTATTGTGGTTTATTGTGAGCACCAAACAGAACATATAAATATGCTATGTGGTAAGACACAGAGTTTTGAGTGTTAGAATAGGCTGTACATGGATTCATTACTAGGCTTTTAAATGGTTAAATGAAAAATAATTATTGAGAGACAGAGAGTATCCATACAAATAAGAACCAACAGGCTGCACTGTTTATTTTCAATTTATTTCAATAATTAACCTCTACATGTTTCGAGCAGGCTTAATGCTCATCATCACGAAGTAGTACTGTGTATGTACAGCAGTTGGTATATGTTATGCGTTTATGTTGACTGGCTGTTGGCAGGATCGGGACCCTGCCAACCGTCAGTCAACATAAATACATGACATATACCAATTGCTGTATACACAGTATACAGAGTAGTACTTCCTCATTATGAGCAGTAAGCCTGCTTAAAATATGTAGAGGTTAAGTTTTTAAATAAATTGAAAGTAAAGAATGCATCCTGTTGGTTCTTACTGTATGAACATATTATGATAGACAGTCAACAAAACATTAAAAAAGACAGAGAGATTCGCATGCATACACATAAACACAACCATCAATTATAAATGCTTATAGACTCAAATACTTATTGTTTTTAAAACTGTACAATTATGAAAACATGTTTTTATCTTGTTATAGATAAACAAACTATATAAATAGATGAAATGGGAGGGCACTGAAAAACTTCATTACATGCTTGTTTTGGTATTCACACATCTGATCTTTGGGTTGTGTCTTATACGGCATGCCCCTTATAATAATGGCTTACAAATTCACAAAAAGAATTTCAGTAATTAGATCATCATAAGAACTAGAAACACTAAATTTTGTATTAGAAGATGCAATACTCGAGAAGTTCATTGTCTGGGTGTTTGGTTTGTTCATGTATAGGCCTAACAGCTGTTTAAAATAAGATTGTAATAAAATGGGAATAGGAAATGACATACAAAACATAAGAATACAGAAATCAGAACATACATGTTTGAAGAAACTAAATGGATATTTTCTGAGTGCTTCTTTCGATGTGCGATCTGGTAACATGAAAGAACTTGTACTTACTTTAGATCCAATTCATCTGAATGCCTAGATTTGAAGTTATATAGTACTACATATAGATTGGTTGGTAACAGACGATGAGGTTTCTGAAAACAAAGAAGAACATGTCAATTAGACATGATTTGAAATTAACCTCATTTTGTGTACAACAGGAGAAGGGCATATAGGAGACACAGAGCATTTTGGAAAAATGTTTAATTCAAGTAAGGGAAAATGCGCTTCATTTTAAATCTGTGTCTTCCGATAATTTGAGCTGCATTGAACATGTCACTTAATAGCTCCAATTGTACATTACTTATTGGCTGACCACATAGATGCAAAATAAAAACATTACACGAATTACCTGGACACTTGGCTGAAAATGTCTGAAACACATCACATAATATGAAATTTTAAACTTCAGAAGTGAAAGCATACACAGCACCATACTTTTTCATACACATTATTAATAAATTTAGATTAACATGCAACAGAGAGCACTGGACTGTTTAAAACTGAAGCATTTAAAACAGGAAGGCATCATTACTGGTGATGAATTTATCAGGAAGAGAGATTCATTTGATTCCTGTTTATTACAGAAGTAGAGGAGAAAATGTATGCTATTACACATTTAATTAGATATAATTCACAGATTTTGTATAGTGCAATCACTCCTCACTTTCCACCAAATTTTATTATGATGATCCAAACAAGGAGAATAAGATCTGTGGTGCGTTTAGCACATATAGTCCAGATAACAAATATTTAAAATTTTAGTCACAAAACTGAATGAGAAGTGACTACCAAGCACATAATATTCAGGTGGTGTCCAGTTCACATCTAGGAAGCTTGAGTAATGTGACTATCCTGAATGACTTTAACGTGGTTTTCCAAAGTTCTTCCAGGTAAGTGCCAGGATATAACTTAAGTCAGGCCAATAATGCTTCCTACCCTGTGTATTGAATTCACTACTCCATAGTTATTGTCATTCAATCCTGCATAGTTTTGAGCTCCTAGCAGTGTCATTAAATAACTATAAATAAATTCATGCAACTGAATTCTTCTTGAGAAGCTAACAGTCACTTACTTCGCCAAAAAACTCATTACTTTGTGAAAATACGTCCTTAGTGGGAACAGAATAATAAAAGTGTTGATAAGGAAATAGGATGTGAAAGTGTGGAGTGAATTAACAAGTTTTGTGAACACGTTGATAAACCTTCTAAATGGCAAAGGCGAATTTCATGGTGTTATATATAATTTTTTAAATATATTTTTATAAATACAGGTACCTGATTTTGGCCTTCTAAGGCCAAAACATGTAGTACATCTGAGTTGTGACTGGCGGTTATTTTACTTTCTCTTTCATGGTACCGACGTTGTCCCGAAACATCGGTTACAAATTACAAACTTATACCGCTCAACGTCCCAGAAGAGAGAAAATCTCAACCTCACGAGAGAGGTTTTACCGCTTGATTACCGTCACTCGTCTCTGTATTGCCTAAACTATGTCGGTGGATATCATTGATCCTAATTGTGGTAGGTGGCTGACGAAGATTGAAAAAGTCTCACGTGTTCTGTATGACAGTGAGGCCTTTATGAAACACAGACTGCTCCCTTGACGCTACTCTGAATTGAACCCAGGAACTATTAACACGTCTGTGCACCAAAGTACTGTGAAGCGGGAGCGCTAGTGGGCTAGCAAAATGGAAAGCAGGTGCACCGTATATCGGAGATAATGACGGAACATAGGTCGTTTGGAACTGTAATACTGATAATTGAACAAAAGATATGTCAGTGTTTGAGACTGCGCACTTACCGGCGATGGGCAGGGTGAGGTACTGGCGGACGATAGAGACTTCTCATTATCATCGGGCAGTTCCACGGAGCTCATCCGCATGTTCCGTGCCGAGAGAAGTCGACGGTTGTGCACAGGACTTGAGGGTGCTGTAATCACACTTGAATGACTTCAAGTATCCAAACTGCTCTTCGCTTCCAGCAACGAAATTTCAGCAATTTGTTATGAGTGATGGAAGGCAACTAATATTCTTGGTAATGGAATGTGTTTCTTGTAAGCAATAACAAATTTCACAGAGGCACAAACAGACTCTATCTCAGGTCTTTGAGTTTATACGACAGAAGAATGAATGAATATATCGAAAACATCGACGGGGATATTACCTACATTGAAAAAATATAAATAAAGAAAACTACAGACAAGAATATTCTAGATCTTCGGCGCATGGGCCATTATCAAATTTTGTGCCTTGTATTGCGTGCAAAAGCAAACTTCTCTGCACACTGTCACACATTCCATTACAACACCTTATCTGCCCAAAAAAATACTCAAAATACAGTTCTGGTAACATCAAAATGCTTAAATATTGGATGCATTTGAATATACTGCACAAATATCACAGGTTTCTCCCAAAACTGTATTCTTGAATTGTAATAATATACAACTATTATTAAGTATTAGCTTGAAGCAGCAACCAGTTTTCCATACAGAGTCTTAAATTCGTGTTTCTGTTTTGAACACTCTTAAGGGAAGTATTTACATTCGAACACAACTGTGTTGATTCATAAAACATTGTTGTTATTTTTCCAATTCGCACTCTATTCAACAATAGGAGGTCTTTCAAATATCAGTTCGAGGTGTTCGCTTTTGGAGAATATTTACATTTGCAGGCATTATAGAACTATACAATTCATTTCAAGTGTGAGGCCTGGGATGCTAATGATGATGACTATGAAGATAATCTGTTCTGAGGTGTGACAATTCAGATAAGTAGGAATTTACCTATCAGACTACGTGGCGTCACATATGAGGTATAGAAATTCCTGTGTAGGCCTGGAGAGGCCCTTAGGACGCCAGGAGATTGAGGCTCCCAGATTTTAAGATAATCGGCACATGAAGGTGGTAAGGTTGTCATCCCTACGCACCGGTCGCCTTTACCGGTACCGGTACTGGTATTCATTTCTGTTAGAGGCTGAGTAGACCCCAGGGCCATAGTGCGGCCGGAAGAATTATGTCAATGAAAAATACCAATGACACCACTGGGAATCGGACCCGCGACCTTCCGGCTTGTAGTACAGCGCCTCAACCAACTGTACCACCGCGTGCCCACTTTTGTTTCTTCATACAGGACATAAAAAGGTAAACATTTATTTTGAATGAGACACAAACACTGTTTAAGAAATAAAATAAGTCGAATGTTTACAGAAGAGTCTCATTACAGGCAGCACGTAAGGAATCAGCTTAAGTTAATACTAGACAGAGCTAGAATGAGTTGGCAATTTAACCATGCAATTGCAGGACAGTGGGAAGAAGCCAACTCGCCAACAAATGGTGGCATCCCGATTCGGCGGAACTAGTCATGTAAGGTCGAAACCCCGAAAATCGAGGTTCATGAACTGCGAGACACTACTCTACTTCTGGTCTATAAAATTTTGTGATCCTAACAGTCGAAGGTTTGTAAACTTGCAACCTCATGAATTACAAAAGAGACGGAATAACAGTTAATTAAATCACCTAATACGGAGCTTGAATTTACAGAAGAACTTACCGCTATGTGTAACTGCTATTACAAATTAATGCTGGAAACTGCCTTCACATTACCTACATCGGCATAAAGGTAAAAGATAAAGCTGCTCCTGCGCATGGATCAGCATCATCCCATGAAGGTACATGAGGGAGTTGAGGTATACCCCTGTTTATTCCTAATCTCGGGACTATATGGAAGGAAGTGGCCAGCTTCACGTCTAGGCGACTTTACCCCTTGGAAGGAATCCCGACATCCTTCGGACAGAATGTTGGATTAGCCTCAGGGCCGGTCTGGACGCCTCTTAAGCCGCAGAATCTCTTTCCTCTTCCGGAAATCGAAAAAAAAAATCATAGTCATCGATGCCGTCGTCTAGCGAGTCTACTTTCCATACAGAAGAACATTGAAAAGAAACCTGTGATAACTGACAACAGATATATGTTCCAATAAAATAAAAATTTGAGTCTGGAAGCGAAGATGATATACATCTGAGGTTTCAACATCCAGCCGTAAAATCACCAACTATGTGACCAAATATAATTATGTGCAACTACAGAACAATTACAAGAGCTTACAATGATGAAAGAAACGCCACATGAGACGTGCACAGAGACACAACAATTCAAAGCGCTTATGTACACAGCTCTATTCTATAGTAAGCTGCAAAAAATACATAGAATTTCCAAGCACTACTGTAATAAAACATTACATTGTTTTAAAATTAACAATATGATCAGTACACTGAAAATAGTATTATAACTATGAAGTAATGCAATAGAATGCGTGCATTTATGATGCTTGGAAGTGATATTCCTAAGGGCAGAGGGCCTCTTAACCTTTTGAAGCATGAATTTAGTGCAACAGATATTTAACATTATAGTATAACGTAACATTAAGCTGCGTTCGCGTAATGTTCGTACCTCCTCGGCTATCCTAATAGCCTGGTGTAATTTCTATCGAAGAGAGCGCTTCAGTAGAGATTTAATGTCACCGGCACGCAATAAAATACACTTAGGTCTTCACGTAAAGTGCCCTTCATATTTGTCCGATTTTAACGAAGCATGGAATGCCTCAACATATTTTCATACGAGCCCCCAACATTAAATTTCACAGAAGTTCGTCCAGCGGGAAACGTACTGATATATATGCGGACAGACGGACTAATATTCTGGTATCATTTTTCGAAGGCAGCGAACTGATGGCGATTTACTTTCGCCAGCAACAATAAAACATATTTAGGTCGTCAGATGAAGGGGCCGATATTTTTGTCCGATTATAACCAAATTTGTATTTTCTCCGATTATAACCAAATTTGTATTTTCTCCACAGATTTTTATGTAAGTCCTCAATATAAAATTTCACGGACATTCGTCCGGTGGGAGCTGGTCTGATGCATGGGGACACAAGGACGGACATGACAAAGGCAATAGACACTTTTCGTGATTACGCAAACGCTCCTAATAATGGAGTTACGGTTGGAGAGTCAACACTAACAATTACAATAATAATAAATCCGGTACTGAAGTAAAGACAAATAGTTGCTGCTTATTGTGAGACTCAAACACACTTTACGAAACATTCCGAGTATCTGAATCCTAAAACATGTGGTACATATAGTTACCGTTGTGCTTTAAATGGTTAAGAATATTAACTACAACAGGGTGCAAGAATAAGACCGAGACTACAAAACCGAATTTAAAATTTAGGATGTAACAAAGAATTCATAATCAAAATTTTCTAGCCAAACTGAACAATGATATGTGTATTTGAACGCGAGGTCTTAAAGATCCCACAGCTTTACTGATAAAGGTTCAGATCTTAAAGTCATATCCCTATAGAGCTGAATGTTTAATTATTTAAGGTTTGAAAGATTAATCTGATAAATATGGCACTCAGTCATGTCTGTTATCTGAGATACTTTAATGTACAACAAATGACGTTTCGGATGTGTTAATTTGTTGTCATAGCGACACATTATTATTATTATTACTGTTTAATCATAATTTAGACAAAGTTATTTAGATATAGATATATTTTAGGTTATGTGTAATTAAACTGATTATATTTTATACTGTTTATGCTACTGTTTGAGCAGTACTGTTGGAACATTCAATTTAGGTGTTGAATGTGTTCCGAATCAATCTTGTTTTGATGTTTGTTATGTTGGGATTTTTATGTGTGTGTTTGTGTCTTCACATAACATTTTTAGTTATTTCGTGCCGGTTTTATAATTGGCCATTTCACGTTAATTATGAGAAATATTATTATTATTATTATTATTATATTTTTGTGAATGCTTTCACGGGGAATTTCATCCCGAGCTTTCAAATGTTGCAAGAAAAAAATTTTTTTTTTACAAATAACGTGTTTAAAGTATCACAAGTTTTTGTATCTATGGTATCGAAAACTCAACTCAGTTTTGTCAAATTATCTCCGCAGGTAAGCAGTACAAATCTTGTGACTGACATAAGATTGTTTCATACCTGCAGAATGAAACGCAACGCGCACATGCCTCCGTCGTGCAATTCTGCTTTTAAAAGCAAATCGTACGCTTTGAGACGTTAAGCTTAGATCAACTGCTCAGATTGTAGCCACACCACGCTAGGCTACTGCAGTTGGGACTGTCAACGTTAAGTTTAAAAGTGTGCCCTTTAACACTATCCACTGTCTTGGTTTGTAGCTGCGATGTACATATTTTTAATATAAGTCCTTTAGGCCAACAGAAGCTGATATCTTGAACCTTGTTACGACAGGGCTATTGTATGACCACAATAACTTTCACTTGTGTAAACTCAAGACATTTCACTGCAACATTTGTATTTTAAGTGAACTTCATTTTCTTCCTTTCTTTCTTTCTCCGGGGAACCAACATCAATCTAGTTGTTGATTCTTCGTACATCGTTTCCTACACAATATTGCACCCGGAAGTATTAGGTTATTTGATATTTCTATGAATACTAAGAAAAGCTGTGGGAACATACATATAAATGCGCAGTTTAATTTGTCTTGTAATCTCAGCCTTTATCTTTAGCAAACAAATTTAGAAATGCAAAGTCAGCATTCTAATGCTAGAATAGTAAGAACCTGAAGAAACTGACAAATACTCTACCTCAAAATTTGTAATGTTCAGCATTTCATACGTGTATGTGTAAGAACTACTTCCTTCATGCCATCGAGCATTTTTTGTGTCTCACTATCCTTTGTATAAAATTCCTTTTCTAAATGTTTATGCAATTTACAAATTGTGCAGTTTTAGTTTCTTCAAGGAAAAAATACGCATTTTTTACTTATTATATATTTTAAAGATTCGTAATTAGTTTCAAATAATTTTGTATAGCAATTTCGCAGTACAGTTTACAAGCAAACACTCCCTACTATTAAAGTGTTTGTTTTCAAACAGTCGACTGGGTTTGGTCATTTAATTGCAAATGTTTCATAACAAATTTTAACTTTAAAACCTCAATTTTAAGTGGCGAGAATTCTTATCGTCTGGCAATGTTTTAGCTAAGGTTAAAACGTAAATGATAAATTTTATTTATTTAATTAGCATACCAACTGATGCACATATAAAAAAATTCACATTAAAACACTTAAAATCCCTACAACATGTTTCGATCCTAAGATCATCCTTAGGGGGCTACACTGTTCCTTGCTAAAGTAAAATTTAAAAACACTCACTGATTAATTTCCTTATATTAACAGGGTGCTGTGGCAGCATGTCGTATTGTGTTAAGAGTACGTTGCTGAGAATGCGCCTGACTATGAGTGTGGGTCGTGTGTTATGTT
>Ga0123354_10000697_pt1 | contig 35870 bp, 29 predicted proteins | sample TergutLab28metaG_2_FD_97872 | JGI IMG/M metagenome (GOLD analysis project Ga0123354, IMG submission 97872) | Labiotermes labralis P4 segment gut microbial communities from Petit-Saut dam, French Guiana - Lab288 P4 | ecosystem: Host-associated > Arthropoda: Insects > Digestive system > Gut ... | reverse complement strand
GGCGGTTTGGATCGGCGAGTCGGACGGCACCAGCACCGCCGCCGGGTATTGCTGGTAGATGGTGGCGATGTTGACGACATCGACCCCCTGCGACCGGGCCTGCATCATCTCGTCGCCACCGGCGAACACTACGTCCTCCACGCCGGTTTGCATGGCACCGAACAGCGATTCGGAGGCGCCGTGGTGACGGATCGTGATGTCCAACCCGGCGTCGTGGAAGTACCCCTCCTCTGCCGCCACGTAGATCGGCGCGAACTGAATGTCGGGCTGGTAGGTCAAACCGATCGTCAACTTGGTTGCCTCGGTGGGCACCGACGGCGACTGGCAACCGGTCAGCGCTGCCAGCACGATGCCCAGCAGGGCGGCTCCCGTCAGTATTCGCGTCAACCTCATCGGGTGGTCCTTTCTTTGGTGGGGTCGGTGGCCTCTTCCAGGGCCGAAATCGCCGCGTAGATCACGACGGCCAAAACACACAGCGCCAAGACGGTGGCGAACAGTCCGGTGGTGTCGTTCATGTTGGCGGCGACGGTCACAAGCCGGCCGAGCCCTCGGCTGCCGCCGATCATGAACTCGCCGACCACGGCGCCGGTGATCGACAAGGTGAAGCCGCCGCGCAGGCCCGTCAGGATGGCCTTGCGGGCCAGCGGCGCCTGCACGAAGAACAGCAGCGCCCCGGCCCCCGCGCCGTCCAGATGGGCTGCCTCCAGGATGTGACGGTCGACCTGGCGCAACCCCAACACCGTGTTGAGCAGCATCGGGAAAAACACCATCAGAGCGCACAGCGCCACCTTCGCGCCGATGCCGAACCCGAACCACAGCGCCAGAATCGGCGCGATCGCCACGGCCGGAAGGGCCTGCGATGCGGCGATCAGCGGCGTCGTTGCCGCCCCCACCAGACGCCAGGAGGCGATCGCGTAACCCAGCGGCAGCGCGATGGCCACCCCGACCAGGCAGCCGAGCGCGGCCTCGCCGAGCGTCACCCCGGCGTCGCCGAGAAAGCCGGCCGTCGCGAGATTGCTGCCCAGCCTTGCCAGCACCCGCCCAGGAGCAGGCAAAAACACCGGGTTCACATGCCAAATGGTGACAACCAACTGCCAAACAAGGAACACCGCAACAATGGCCAACACCGGTGCCAACACCGGACCCCAGCTGCGCTGCGGAGACGTCGGCTCGACGCGCACCGCGTCGTCAGATCCAGACACGAAAGACCGCCTTCGATGCGCGCCTCTCATCCGGACTTGAACCAAAACTCAGGTTTCACCGTCGGCTCCGGAGTTCCACCGGATCGGCGGCCCCGGGTGGGGCCGTTCGCGGGCTGTTACCGCCGGTTCAGATTTTCACTGACCCCGGGCGCATCTTTGACAAGTTTAGCGAACTCGTCGGCCAATTCCTTCACCCGATCCCAATCGGTGTACTCGATGACCGTCTTCGGGTCGGTCGGGCCTTTCGTCATGGTCATGATCAACTGGATGGCGAGGCGATCCCAAATCTTGTAGCTCGGGTAGTCCAACATGCCGGCCACGACTTCGGTGTGGGTCGGCACCCAGGTGGTTTCCTCCAAGAACTTCTTCGTGTAGCTGTGCACGGCCGGGTCGCGCTTGGCTTCCGTGCGGGCCGTCAACGAGACGGTGACGAGCAGGCTCGGGTGGGCGTCAAGCCACGCCCGATGAGCGGCGAGGAACTTGGCGGCGTTCGCGTCGAAGTGACCGTAACGCACCGAGATGACCAACGCGACGGCATCGTGGCGTTGCGGGTCCGGTGCCGTGGTGACGGAAAGGGCTTGCAGGTCAGAGTCAACGCCGCAGGCCGCCATCTCATCAACGATGGCTTGAGCGATCTTGGTGGACTGGCCGAACCGGCTGGAGTGGATGACGAGCACACATGGCTTATCTTTTGGCATGGCTCAAGCTTAGCAATCCATCGATGAACGCCGGATGCTGGTTCAGGCAGTCGATCCGGTTGAACTCCTGGCCCCCGGCGCCAAGAAAGGCCGCCCGGTTGAGCTGGCCGATCTCCTCGATGGTTTCCAGACAGTCGGCGGCGAAACCGGGGCAGAAAACGTCCACCCGGGCGGTGCGCGGGCCAAGCTCGCGCATGGTCGCAATCGTCGCCGGCGTCAGCCACTGACCTGGGCCGAACTTTGACTGGAATGTGACCAGCCCCTGGTTGCCCGTCAATCCGAGACCCTCCAGCACCAGGTCGGCGGTGCGCTGGCACTCGCCCTGGTAGTCGCGGGCGTCAGCACAGCTGAGCGGCACGCCGTGGAAGCTCAACACCAGCTTGTCGCCCCGGTCGAAGTCGGGGCGTCCGCTTGTTTGCCAGGCGTCTTCAATGCGGGCGACGCAGGCGGCGATGTAAGGCGGATCGTCGCCCCAACGGTCGGCCCAGGTGATGTCCAGCGGAGACTCCAAGGTCGACGGGCGTACCTTCAAGTAGAGGTTGAGGTCGTCCTGCAGGCTGGCGGTCGTGGTGGTTGAGAACTGCGGAAACAGCGACAGCATCAACACCTGCGTCACCCCGTCCTCACGCAAAGCGGTCAAGGTCTCGTCAATGGACGGCGTGCCGTACCGCATGGCGTAGCGCACCGTCCAGCCCGCCCCCAGACGGGACTGCAGGTCGTCCGCCTGGCGCTGGGTGTTGACGCGCTGAGGCGATCCGTCCGCGGTCCAGATTGACTCGTACCGGGCGGCCGATTTTGGCGCGTAGAAGCGCAGCAGGATGAGGTGCAAGAACGGTACCCAAAAGGCCCGCGGCGCGGCGACGATGCGCTTGTCAGACAGAAACTGGCGCAAGTAGGCGCGGACATCGGCCAGGGCTGGCGAGTCGGGCGTGCCCAAGTTGGCCAGCACCACGGCGCGGTTCGGTTTCACGGCAGTCATGTTATCGTGAAAAGCCATGAAGCTAGTTGCGGCAGTCTCCGGTGGCGTTGATTCGGCCGTCACCGCGGCCCGGCTGTGCGCTGACGGGAACGAAGTCACCGCCGTCCACTTGAGGCTGCGGGACGGCGCGGAGCCGGCCGCCGAGGACGCCCGACGGGTGGCCGACGCGCTGGCCCTGCCCTTCGAGGTGTGGGACCTGCGAGACGCCTTCCAGATCCAGGTGTTGGGCAATTTCGCAGGCGAGTATGCGGCCGGACGAACCCCCAACCCCTGCCTCGTGTGCAATCGGACGATCAAGTTCGGCGCCCTGCTCGACAAGGCGCTGGCCCGCGGTTTCGACGGCCTCGCCACCGGCCACTACGCCCGCCTGGCGCGGTCCGGCGGCCTGGCCGAGCTGAGCCGGGCCGTCGACTCGGCCAAGGACCAGAGCTATGTGCTGAGCGTGTTGACACAGGCCCAGTTACGGCACGTCTGGCTGCCGCTTGGCGCTTCGACCAAGGACGACGTGCGCGCCGAAGCCAGTGCCCGTGGTCTGCCGGTGGCGGCCAAATCGGAGTCGATGGACTTGTGCTTCATCCCGGACGGCGACACCACCGCCTGGCTGAGTGAGCGCCTGCGCGAGCGTCCCGGCGTCATCGTCGACGAGGCGGGCACCCCGCTGGGCAGCCACAGCGGCACCTACCGCTTCACCGTTGGCCAGCGCAAGGGCCTGAACATCAAGACGCCAGCGCCCGGGCGTGAGCCCCGCTTCGTCATCGGGCTTGACGCCGACCAGCGGCGCGTCATCGTCGGCCCCCGGGCGCATCTTTTGGTGACGGGCCTGATTGGCGGGCCGGCCACCTGGACGTCCGGTGCCCAACCCCCTGGGCCGCTGGAGGCACTGGTCCAGGTGCGGGCCCACGCCGCCCCGCAGGCCGGCCTCGTCACGCCGCAGGCCGACGGCACGGTTGAGGTCATCTTGCACACCCCGATCGTCGGCGTGGCGCCAGGGCAAACGGCGGCTTTCTACGACGGATCGACCGTGCTCGGGTCGGCCACGATTCGGCGAACCGTCCAAGATTACGCGGCCGACACAGCCCTGTAACACGGACCGCGCAGAATCGTTTACGAAGCGAGCTAGATGAGTGAGGATGTATGAGCCAACTGATAGCGCAGCTGTATGACCGTTTGCCCCAGGCCGTGAGCGCAGCCCGGGCCCTTCTGGGGCGTCCCATGACCTTCGCCGAGAAGATTCTCTACGCCCACCTTTTTGACCAGCCCACCGCCCCCACCGCTTCGGGTGAGCTGGCGGCATTCCGCCCGGATCGGGTGGCGCTCCAAGACGTCACCGGCCAGATGGCCCTGCTGCAGCTGATGAACGCCGGCAACCACCCCACCGCCGTGCCGGCCACCGTCCACTGCGACCACCTGATCGAGGCTCACCTTGGGGCCGCCCAGGATCTGGCGGCGGCCCTCGCCGCCAACGCCGAGGTTTACGGCTTCCTGCGGGGTGTGGCCGACAATTACGGGCTGGGCTTTTGGGAGCCGGGGGCGGGCATCATGCACCAGGTCGTCCTGGAAAACTACGCTTTCCCCGGCGGTCTGCTGATCGGCACCGACTCGCACACCCCGAACGCCGGCGGGTTGGGCACCTGCGGGGTCGGCGTGGGCGGCTCCGACGCCGTGGACGCCATGACGGGCATGGAGTGGGAGCTTCGCATGCCGAAACTGATCGGCGTCGTGCTGACCGGCCAGCTCAACCCCTGGACGAGCGCCAAGGACGTGATTTTGGCTCTGGCCGGAAAACTTGGCGTCAAGGGCGGCACCAACGCGATCATCGAATACATCGGCCCGGGTGCGGCCACCCTGTCGGCCACCGGCAAGGCAACCATCTGCAACATGGGCGCCGAGGTAGGCGCCACGTCGTCCCTTTTCGGCTTCGATACCGCCATGAGCGACTACCTCAAAGCCACCGGCCGGGAAGACATCGCCCAACTGGCGGCCCAGGTGGCCAGCGATCTGGTGCCCGATCCCGAGGTTCTGGCCAACCCGCACGACTTCTTCGATTCCGTCATCGAACTTGATCTGACGAACCTTGAGCCCCACGTCAACGGCCCCTTCACCCCCGACCGGGCGACGCCGATCTCGCAGCTGGGCGCCCAGGCGAAAGCCAACGGTTGGCCGATGGCCGTCGAGGCCGGGCTGATCGGTTCGTGCACCAACTCGTCCTACCAGGATCTGGCGCGGGCCGCGTCGGTGGCCCGCCAGGCCCTGGATGCGGGCATGAGCCTGGCCTGCCCGCTGTACATCAACCCCGGCTCGGCCCGCACCGAGGCGACGGCCGAGCGGGACGGCCTGCTGGCACCGCTGCGTGAACTGGGTGCCGTCATTTTGGCGGACGCCTGCGGACCGTGCATCGGGCAGTGGCACCGCCCGGACAACCCCGACCACCCCAACACCATCGTCACGTCCTTCAACCGGAACTTCGCCAGGCGGAACGACGGCAACCCGCTGACCAACGCTTTTGTGGCCTCCCCTGAGATCGTCATCGCACTCGCCCTGGCGGGACGTCTCGACGCCAACCCCCTGACGGGCCCGCTGATGCCCGCCACCGACGTGGTGCTGCCCGCCAGTTTCGCTGACACATCCACCGGCTGCGTCGAACCGACCTTCAGCGGCACACCCATAACGGTCGACCCCGATTCGCCGCGCTTGGCCATTCTTGAGCCCTTCCCCGCCTGGGACGGGCAGCCCATCACCGACGCAGCGCTTCTGATCAAGGTGGCGGGCAAGTGCACCACCGACCACATCTCGCCGGCCGGGCCGTGGTTGGCCTATCGCGGGCATCTGGCCAAGATCAGCGACAACCTGCTGAGCGGCGCCATCGACGCGTTCACCGGGCGCACCGCCAACATCGCCCAACTCGCCCGCGACCATCAGGCATCTGGGAGAGCGACCATCGTCGTCGCCGAAGACAACTACGGCGAAGGCTCCAGCCGGGAGCACGCCGCCATGGAGCCGCGCTTCCTCGGTGTGGTGGCCGTCGTCGCCAAGTCGTTTGCCCGTATCCACGAGACAAACCTGAAAAAGCAGGGCATGCTGGCCCTCACATTCGTCAACCCCGACGGCTACGCCCTGATCCGCCAGGGCGACCGGCTCGCCATTCCCGACCTGCCCGGCTTCGCCCCTGGTCGCGGCCTTACACTGATGCTGTCCCACGCCGACGGCACCACCGAATCCGTGCCCTTGACCCACACCTACAGCCAACAGCAAATCGAATGGTTCAAGGCCGGGTCGGCCCTCAACTTGATGTCCGGAAAGGAACAAGCATGAGCACCATCACATTCGAAGACGGGCAACTGCGAGTGCCGGATACCGTCACGATCCCCGTCATAACCGGTGACGGCATCGGCGTCGACATCACCCCCGCCATGAAAGCCGTGGTCGACGCGGCGGTCGGTGACGCCAAACACATCGATTGGCTGGACGTGCCGGCCGGCCAGGCGGCTTTCGACTTGACCGGCGAATGGATGCCTCAAGCGACGCTGAACGCCTGCCGTGACTATCGCGTCAGCATCAAGGGCCCCCTGGCCACGCCCGTCGGCGACGGTCACCGCTCGCTGAACGTGGCGCTGCGCCAAGACCTCGACCTGTATGCCTGCGTGCGTCCCGTCCGCTGGTTCGAGGGCGTCACGTCGCCGCTGAAGCGGCCCGACAGGGTCGACATGGTGGTGTTCCGGGAGAACACTGAGGACGTCTACGCGGGCATCGAATGGCCGGCCGGAAGCCCCGAGGCCCGGCGCCTGTTCCGCTTCCTGTCTGACGATCTTGGCGTCAAACAGGTGCGTTTCCCCTGCTCCAGCGCCTTCGGCATCAAGCCGATCTCCCGTGACGGCAGCCGCCGCCTGGTGCGGGCCGCCTGCCAATACGCGCTCGACCACGGCCGCCGCTTTGTCACCCTCGTCCACAAGGGCAACATCATGAAGTTCACCGAAGGCGGCTTCCTCCAGTGGGGCTACGAGCTGGCCAAAGAAGAGTTCCCCGGGTTGGTGGTCAAGGACGTCATCACCGATGCGTTCCTGCAAGACACCCTTCTGCACCCCGAAAACTACGATGTCATCGCCACGACGAACCTCAACGGCGATCTCGCCTCCGACCAACTGGCGGCAATGGTCGGCGGTGTCGGCATAGCACCGGGCGCCAACATCAACTACGAGACCGGACATGCCGTCTTCGAGGCAACCCACGGCACCGCCCCCAACCTGGCGGGCACGGGGCAGGCCAACCCGTCGTCGCTGCTGCTGTCGGCCGTCATGATGCTCGAATACCTGGGGTGGCAGGGCCCCGCCGACGCCATAACGGCGGCTCTTGCCGCCTGCTACCGGCAAGGTGTGGCCACTTTGGACATCGCCCCGGCTGATGGGCAGCCATGCTCAACCGCGGAGTTCACCCAGGCCATCATCACTAAACTTGACAACCACTGACTGTTAAGGAGCGACGCGAAAATGCAACCCAACTACCTGGCCTACAAGCTCGCCGAAACCATCAAGCAGACGTCCAAGATTGACCTGCCGCTGTTCACCAAGTTCGGCGTCAAACGGGGCCTGCGAAATGAGGACGGCTCGGGCGTGCTGGTCGGCTTGACGCGCATCGGTGACGTCGTCGGATATGACCATGATGAAGCGGGCGTGCTGCAACCGGCGCCCGGACGTCTGTACTACCGCGCCTACGATGTTGACGCCCTGGTGCACTCATTCATGGACGAGAAGCGGTTCGGTTTTGAAGAGGTGGCCTACCTGCTGTTGTCAGGGAACCTGCCTGACGCCGACGAACTCGAGGCCTTCCGGGCGCTGCTGGTTGACAACATGCCACTGCCGCACGGTGTTATCATGAGCATCCTGGCAACCCGCGGGTCGAACGTCATGAACATTCTGGCCCGCACGGTGCTCGAGCTTTACACCTACGACACCGACCCCGAAAATCTGTCCCGCGAACATTCGATGGAGCAGTCAATCGGCTTGATCGCTGGCCTTCCCGCCATCATCGCCTACGCCTACAATGCCCTGCACTATCACACCAAGGGCGTGCCGCTGAACATTCGCATCCCCAAGCCCGAGCTGACGCTCGCCGAAAACTTCCTCTACATGCTGCGCGAGAACTTCACCGACTTGGACGCCCGAGTGCTCGACATGGTGCTGATACTGCAGGCCGAGCACGGCGGCGGCAACAACTCGACCTTCACGGTGCGGGTCACGTCGTCAACCCAAACCGACATCTATTCGGCCATCTCGGCCGGCATCGGTTCGCTCAAAGGTCCGCTGCACGGCGGCGCCAACAACGCTATGGCCGAAATGTTCGACCACCTCAAGTCGGCCATCTCGAACTGGAACGACGTCGATGAGATCCGCGCCTATCTGACGCGCATGCTCAACAAGGAGGCTTTTGACCGCTCCGGCCTGATCTACGGCGTGGGCCATGCCGTCTACACAATCTCCGACCCCCGCGTGCCGCCGGTGCGTGAACTGGCCGAACAGCTGGCGGCCGAGAAGGGACGCCTTGACGAGTTCGAGTTCTTGGACCGGGTTGGCGTCGAAGCCATCGATCTGGTGTCCAAGATCAAGAACCACGGCCAGCCGGTCACTCTCAATATTGACTTTTATTCGGGCTTCGTCTACGACCTGATCGGCATTCCCCGCGAGCTGTACACACCGCTGTTCGCCATGGCCCGCATCGTTGGCTGGACGGCCCACCGCAACGAAGAGATCAACTTCTCGGGGCGGCGCATCGTCCGCCCCGCCTACCGCGAGGTCAACGAGGAGCGGCGCGAATACCTGCCGCTTCGCAGTCGCTGAGGCGCTCATGAAGATTCTTCTGACGGGCGCCTCGGGCCTGATCGGCACCGCCCTGCTGGCCCGGTTGCGCCCGGGGCAGGACTGCCGCACGCTCACCCTGCGGCCACCCTATTTCGTGCCGCCGGACGATGTCCAGTGGGCGGACGCCATCATCAGCCTAAACGGCGTGCCGCTGGCTCATCTGCCCTGGACGCCCGGCTATCGCCGCCAGATCGCGGCCTCACGGGTCCACACCACCGAGGCCATCGCCCAAGCCATTGCCCAGTCCGCCAATCCGCCCGCCGTCTGGTTGGCGGCTTCGGCCGTGGGCATCTACGGCGACCGCGGGGACGAAGAGCTGACCGAAGAGGCCGCCCCCGGACGCGGCTTTTTGGCCGAAGTGACGAAGGCCTGGGAGCAGGCAACCTCGGCTGCGGCGGACCGCACCCGCGTGGTGGGGCTTCGCACCGGCTTGGTGATCACCCCGGGGTTGGCGGCGCGTGTCGGACCGGCCTCCGCCTGGTGGCCGTGGGTGTCGCTGACCGACGAGGTGGGTGCCATCGTCCACGCCCTGCGCCACGACCGCCTCGTCGGCCCGGTCAACATCGTCGGCCCGACGCCGGCCCACCACCCGATCCCCGTGCCGGCACCCGTTCTGCGGGCCATGCTCGGCCAGGTGGCCGATGAATTGCTGCTAGCCAGCCAGAAGGTCATCCCGCTCAAACTCGTGGACAGCGGCTACAGTTTCGTCCACAAATTCGTCGCCGCGGCGATCGCGGCGCATGACCAGTAGCGCGGTGACCCAGGCGACGGCGAAAGCCGCGACGGCCACGTAACCAAGGGACGCCAGGTTGACGCCACCGATTGCGCCCACCAGCCCTGTCGTCCAGCCCAGGTGGTCGCGCAGCAGCGACATCGACTCGACCATGCCGATCAGCAGGGCCAGCAGCACCGACAGCGCCGTGACGGTGATGTTGAACACCAGCCGGCGCCTGGCCGACTCGGCCCCCGCCCACGAGTAGGCGTGACCCATCATGATGCCGTCCATGGTGTCGAACAGGGCCATGCCGGCCGCGAAAATCACCGGCAACGTGAGCACGGCATACCAGGGCAGCGTCAATGTGGCCACGCCGCCAGAGATCGCGAAGAGCCCCACTTCGGTGGCCGTGTCGAAACCCAGACCGAACAGCAGCCCGACCGGGTAGATGTGCCACGGCTGGGCTATCTTGGCCAGCCGACCGCCCAGCAGACGGGCGATCAGGCCGCGCTGGTTGAGGCTTTGCTCTATGACAGCGGCGCCCGCCCGCGCCCGATATGCCGCCAGCAGGCCGATCAGCGCCATCAGGTTGATGACCCCCAAGGCGAGCAAGAACACCGCCGAAACGCTGGTGCCCACCACACTGAACGTCGATCGCAGCGCGGCGGAGTCGCCGCTCATCGTCGTGGCGATGAACCGCACACCGGCGGCCAGCGCGGCACAGGCGACGAACACCACCGTCGAATGCCCCAGCGAGAACCAAAACCCGACCGACAGCGGACGACGCCCGGTGGCGGCCAGGGATCGCGTGACGTTGTCGATGGCCGCGATGTGGTCGGCGTCGAAGGCGTGGCGCATGCCCAGGACGAACACCGTCCACCCCAAGCCGACCCCAAACCCGGCCTCCCGCGAAGCCCCGCCGACGGCCACCGCCAAGGCCATCCCGCCCCAGCCGATGACCAGCAACGCCGCCACGGCCGCCGACATCCACGCGATGTGGCGGCGCTCAGCGGGCGTGGTCTTCCCATCTCCGACATTTCGAGGGGTCACCTCAGAGATACTACCCAAGGTATGGCTACTCCCCCACGTCCTCGGTCACCAAGAACTTGGAGCGCTCCGGGTTGGGCCGGAAGCTGACGCCGTTGCGCCGCACCTCGTCGACCCACTTGTCCACCTGTTCGCACAGATTCTCGACGGACCCCGATCCGTCGAAAACGACATCAGCGGCGGCCAGACGCACATCATCGTCGGTTTGGGCCTTGATGCGGGCCTTGGCGTCCTGCTTGGTCAGGCGGCGCGAATCGACCAGCCGGGCAATCCGCGTCTTGGCCGGGGCGTCCACCACGATGACTACGTCAAAGGCCTCCGGGCCGACCGATTCCACCAGCAGCGGAATGTTGTGGACGATCATCTTGTCGCCGTGGGCCTCGGCCGCCGCGTCAAGTTCGCTGCCCCTGGCGATGACCTGCGGATGGATGATTTGCTCCAGCCGGTCGAGCGCCTCGTCGTCGCCGAACACGACCCGGCCCAGCCCGATGCGGTCGAGTGCGCCGTCGGGTTCCAGCACGCCCGGGCCGAAGGCCTCGATGACAGCGGCCAGCCCGGGTGTTCCCGGCTCGACGACCTCACGGGCAAGCTCGTCATAGTCCACCACTGGTATGCCCAACGCGGCGAAGCGCTCGCCTGCCACTGACTTGCCGGCCGCGATGCCGCCCGTCAATCCAACCCGAATCATGGTCACCTCTCAAATAGGCCAGTAACCAGACTAGCTTGTGGAACGCCCAACCACCCACCACCGTTCACAGGTTAGACCGGTAAACTTGGACCGTGGTGTGATTTTCACATCAGAAAAACGGGTGGTGTAGTGCTTCATCTCGACGAGGTTCGCAAGACTTACAAAACGGGGTCATTCACCCAGGCCGCCCTGGCCGGGGTGACGATCACGTTTCGCGACAACGAGTTTGTTGCCGTCCTCGGGCCCTCCGGCTCGGGGAAGACGACACTGCTGAACATCGTCGGCGGCCTCGATCACGCCGATTCCGGCGATCTCGTTGTGGACGGGGTGTCCACCAGCCAGTACAAGGACCGCGATTGGGATGCCTACCGCAACAATCGGGTCGGTTTCGTCTTCCAGAGCTACAACCTGATACCCCACCAGACGGTGCTCGCCAACGTCGAGCTGGCACTGACCCTGAGCGGGGTCAAGGCGTCCGAGCGCCGGGAGAGGGCCATGGCGGCGCTCAGTGAGGTCGGCCTGGACGAGCACATCCACAAGCTGCCCAACCAGCTCTCCGGTGGCCAGATGCAGCGCGTCGCCATCGCCCGCGCCCTCGTCAACGACCCCGAGATCGTCTTGGCCGATGAGCCGACCGGTGCGCTGGATTCGACCACCGGCACCCAGGTCATGGACCTGTTGGCCGAGATCGCCCAGGACCGCCTGGTCGTCATGGTGACGCACAACCCCGACCTGGCCGCCGAGTACGCCACCCGCGTCGTCTCGCTGCGGGACGGCCTGGTGGTCGACGACACCGACCCCTACGACCCGGCTGCCGAAGACGACGCCCGGGCCGCCAAGCCGCCCCGCCGCACGTCGATGAGCTTCCTGACAGCCATCGGGTTGAGCTTCACCAACCTGATGACCAAGAAGGGCCGCACGCTGATGACCAGCTTTGCCGGGTCCATCGGTATCGTCGGCATCGCCACCATTCTGGCGCTGGCCAACGGCGTCAATGTCTACATCCGCGGCGTCGAAGAAAACACCTTGTCGCTGTATCCGCTGACGATCGCGACGCAAGGCATCGACCTCACCAGCATCATGACCGGCGCCACCGGCGGCTCCACCGACAGCGGTTCCCAGCCAACCGACGAGGCCCACGAGGTGGCACAGCTGGCCCGAATGTTCAGTCACATCGGCACCAACGACTTGGGTTCGCTGAAAACGTTCCTGGATTCGCCCGAATCCGGCATCGGGCAGTATGCCAGCTCTGTCGAGTATTCCTACGACGTGACGCCACAGATATTTGCGGCCGGCGGCACCGATGTGCGCCAGGTCAACCCCAACAAGGTCTTTGCGGCCCTGGGTGTTGGCACCGCCGGCTCATCGATGAGCTCCAGCTTCTCGCTCGGCATGACGGCCGACTCCTTTTCCGCTCTGCCGGAAGACACCGACCTGGTCAAGGGCCAATACAACCTGGTGGCCGGGCATTGGCCCACCAGCTACAACCAGATGCTGCTGGTGCTGACGTCGTCGGGTGGGGTGTACGACGGCATCTTGTACACCATGGGTCTGCGCGACCCGGCCGAGCTGCAGCAAATGGTTGACGCCCTGGCCAATGGGACAACCCTCGTCGTGCCAACCGACAACCAACAGACCTACACCTATGAGCAGTTGATGGCGCCAAGTTTCAAGCTGGTGCCGGCGACGGCGTTCTATCAGTACGACCCGACCTACAACGTCTGGACGGATCGCAGTTCCGACCAGGATTGGATGCGCACCGCCGTTGCCAATGGCGAGAATCTCGACATCGTCGGTGTCGTCAAGCCGGACCCGTCGGCCAACGCCACCATGCTGAGCCCCGGGCTGTACTACCCCGCCAGCCTCATTTCACACCTGATGGACCAAGCTGCCAGGGCCCCCGCTGTCTTGCAACAGCTGGCTTACCCGGACACCAATGTGTTTTCCGGCAACACCTTTGAAGAGGACAATCAGACCTCCGGCCTGCAGGGCTTCGACTTTTCGTCCATGATCAACGTCGATCCGGCGGCCATGTCCTCGCTGTTCAACTTTGACCCGTCCAAGTTCAACTTTGATCTGAGCGGCCTCAACTTTTCGTCCATGCCGCTGAACGCCACCAACCTGACGATTCCGCCGCCCGATCTGACGTCCCTGTTGGGCAACCTGAACATTCAGGTGTCACCCCAGGCGGTGGGCGATCTGTTGACCCAGACGCTGACTGACTACATCAACGACACTCTTGCCGGCATCGTCCCCCCGACACCCCCGCCGTCTCCCACCGCCACGTCAACGAGCACCGCGACACCGACACCGACGGACACCCCCACGGACACCCCGACGGACACGGCGACCCCGACACCGACGGACACGGCGACCACCCCGGCCCTGCCATCCTTCCCGACGGCCACCGACCTGGCAAACTCGTTTGCCGCCTGGTTCGCCCAACCGTCAGTACAGGCAACCTTCATGTCCCGGCTCGGCCAGGCAGTTGACCTGACCTCGTTGCAGCAGCAACTGACCACCGCCCTGACCACCTACATGCAGCAGGCCATGCAACAAGTGCTGACGTCCATGATGAGTTCACTGCAAACCCAGCTCAGCCTGGCGATGAAAGCCACCATGTCGCAGATGGCCGGCCAGCTGAGCACCGTCATGGCGATTGACCCCAGCAAGTTGAGCAACCTGTTCTCGTTCAACCTCGACTCCAACCAGTTGACCACCATGCTGATGTCGATGATGAACAACAAGCAGAACTCCATGGCGTCCAATCTGCGCCAGTTGGGCTACGCCGACCCTGCCGCGCCATCCAGCATCGACATCTATCCCAAAGACTTCGCCGCCAAACAGCAGGTTCTGAACATTCTCGACAGCTACAACACCCGCATGACCAATTCCGGCCAGGACGAAAAGGTGATCACCTACACCGACATCGTCGGCACCTTGATGTCGTCGGTGACCGACATTGTCAACAAGATTTCGGCCGTACTCGTGGCCTTCGTGTCGATCTCGCTCGTCGTCTCGAGCATCATGATCGGCGTCATCACCTACATTTCGGTGCTGGAGCGGCGAAAAGAGATCGGCATCCTTCGAGCAATGGGTGCCAGCAAGCGAAACATCGCCAATGTGTTCAACGCCGAAACGCTGATCGTCGGCTTCGTGGCCGGGCTGATGGGCGTGCTGATCACGGTGGGGTTGACGCTGATCGCCAACCCGATCATCAGCCATCTGTACAGCATCGACCGTATCGCCCGATTGCCGCTGACTTCGGGGCTGGCACTGATCGCCGTCTCGATGGTGCTGACCTTGGTGGCCGGCCTGATACCCAGCTCGGCGGCGTCAAAGCGCGACCCCGTGGAGGCGCTGCGCAGCGAGTGAGTGGCCGCCTGGCTACACTTGGACGCATGTCACCGATTCTTCAACTCAAAGATGCGTCCAACTGCGCTTTCGATCTGGTTTCACTCGGCGAGGTCCTGCTGCGGCTGGACCCAGGCGATCACCGCATCAGGACGGCCCACACCTTCGAGGTGTGGGATTCCGGCGCCGAGTACAACGTTGCCCGCGCCATGCACAAGGCATTCGGCCTGCGCGGCGCCATTGTGACGGCCTTCGCCGACAACGAGGTCGGGCGCCTGTTGGAGAACACCATGGGCTCGTCCGGGCTGGATTTGAGCTTCGTCCACTGGGTGCCTTTCGACGGCATCGGCAAGTCTGCCCGCAACGGGCTGAACTTCGCCGAGCGCGGTTTCGGCGTGCGCGGTTCCGTCGGCTGCGTCGACCGGGCCTACACGGCGATCAGCCAGTTGAAGCCCGGCGACATCGACATGGACGAGCTGTTCACACGTCGCGGGACGCGTTGGTTCCATTCGGGCGGCATCATGGCGGGCCTGTCCGAGCAGTCCGCCGCCACCACCGAGGCGTTCATGCTGGCCGCCAAGGCGTCCGGCGCGATCGTCTCCTACGACCTCAACTACCGCCCATCGCTGTGGAAAGCCCAAGGCGGGCTGGATCGCTGCCAGGCGGTCAACCGGCGTCTGGCCCAAATCGCCGACGTCGTCTTCGGCAACGAGGAAGACTATTCCGTGTGCCTGGGGCTGCCGCTGCCAAAGGACGAGTCCTATTCCAACCTGGACGAAGCCGCCTACGAGGCCATGGTCACCGAAGCCATCCGCCAGTTCCCGAACCTGCGCGTGGTTGCCGTCAGCTTGCGCCAGGTGAAATCGGCCAGCATCAACGACTGGGGCGGCATGGCCTGGTGCGCCCGGGACGGGTTTGTCCAAGCGACGTGGCGCGCCGGCCTTGAGGTGTTCGACCGCCTGGGTGGAGGCGATTCGTTCGCCTCAGGCATCATTTTCGGCCTGATGGTGGAGGACGATCTGGCCGCCGGCGTCGAATACGGTGCTGCCAACGGCGCGCTCGCCATGACCACGCCGGGCGACACCACCACCGCCACCCTGGCCGAGATCAAGAAGCTTGCCGCCGGCGGGTCGGCCCGGGTCCAACGGTAACGGCCGGGGTATCGGCTCCAAATTGACGTCCGGTTTGTTAGAGAAAAATGAAGGTGCGCCGCGGGCCGACATCGGCTAGTCTGTGATGGTGCCTACCCTCGGACCACGCGAAACTGCCTTTGATTCGCAAGAACTCACAAGAGTTCAAGAAGTCATCAAGTTCATCGTTTTCTTGCTGTGCGAGGCCAGCGCCGCGTTGGTTCAAGCGGGTGTGTTTGCCTTGCTGTTCAGCGTGGTCGGCTTCAAGACTTGGAGCAGCAGCTATCTGCCGGCGCTCATTGCCTCCGTTCTGTGGAGTTTCACCGCCAACCGGAAGTTCACCTTCAAGTCGGTCAGCAACATCCCCGTCGCCATGATGAAGGTGGCCTTCTACTACGTTCTTTTCACCCCGGCCTCGGCCTGGTGGGGTGACGCGCTGGCCGCCCAACACTGGTCCATGGGTGTTGTTTTGCAGGGCTACGTCATCTTGATCGGCACCATGATCATCAACTTCGTCACCGAGTTTTGCGTCTACCGCTTCTGGGTTTACCGCCGATCGATCAACAGTTCCGCCGCCGGCCAGCGCGAACAGTCGCGTTACCAACCCCTGTCCGAGCCGGATCTGGCCGTTTCATAAGCAAGCGGTCTAGACTTTCCAGCCATGTGGAACGATCTGCAAACTGACCATTACGAGGGCATGCTGGCCGAAACCGTCACGATGCGGGGCCAGGGCGACACGCCCATTCATGCCTACCTGTCGCGCCCTTTGGGCCCAGGCCCCTACCCGGGCATCATCTTGATATCACACATGCCGGGTTGGGACGAGTTGAACCGTGAGGTGGCCCGCCGATTCACCCAGCACGGGTTCGTGACGCTGTGCCCCAACATCTATCAGCGCTTTGGCGAGGGCACACCCGACGAAATCGCCGGCAAAGCCCGCGAGGCTGGCATGGTGCCCGACGCGACGGTGATGGGTGACGTCGAAGGCGCCCTCGACTACCTCAAATCGATGCCGCAAAGCAATGGCAAGGTGGGCGTCATCGGCATGTGCTCGGGTGGACGTCATGCCTTCTTGGCCGGCTGCCAAGTCAAAGGCCTGGGTGCCGTCGTCGAATGCTGGGGCGGGGGCGTCGTCCAAGCAGGCGTCACCCCAAGCCAGCCGGTCGCCCCGATCGATCTGACCGCCCAGTTGGGCTGCCCGATGATCGGCATCTTCGGCAACGACGATCAACGCCCGTCGCCGGCCGAGGTCGACCAGCACGAGGCGGCGCTGAAGGCGGCCGGAAAGCAATACCAGTTCTACCGCTACGACGGTGCCGGCCATGCCATCTGGAATTACGCCCGGGATTCGTACCGGGCCGACGCGGCGATGGATTCGTGGAACAAGGCGCTGGCCTTCTTCGAAACCCAACTGGCCTAGCCGGTCGTGGAGGACGTCGCCCGCCACCCCTTTTCGGTGATGGCCAAGCCGGTCGGCTCGACCTGCAACCTGCGTTGCACCTACTGCTACTACCTGGCCACCCCGACCATGGCACCCCGCATGAGCGATGCCGTGCTCGAAGCGTTCATCTCGGGTTACATTGCCGCGGGCGTCGGCCTCCAACCGGACCAGACCAACATCAACTTCGTCTGGCACGGCGGTGAGCCGACCCTGGCAGGGTTGGACTTCTACCGCCGCGTGGTCGAGTTGCAGGGCAGGTACCTGCCAAAGGGTTGGACGGCCTGGAACAACCTGCAGACCAACGGCGTGCTGCTGGACGACCAGTGGTGCCAGTTTCTGGCCGACAACCGTTTCGATGTCGGCCTCAGCATTGACGGCACCGAATGGATTCACGACAAGTTCCGGCCGGACCCCCGCGGGCGGGGCTCGTATGACGCGGCGGCCAGCGCGATCCGGCGGCTGCAAGCCCACGGCGTCCAACCCGACCTGCTGTGCACCGTCACGTCAACGGCGGCCGACCACCCGCTGGAGGTTTACCGCAACCTGCGCGCTTTCGGCACAGGTTGGATGGAGTTCATTCCGATTGTTGTGAGGGACGGCACCGGCCTGACACCCGAATCGGTCACCGGTGAGGCCTATGGACGGTTTCTCGTCGAAGTCTTCGACGAGTGGGCGTTGCACGACCTTGGCACCACCGCGGTGCAGCTGTTCGCCGAGACCGCCAACACCCTGGGCGGCGGGGCGCCCGGCCTGTGCTGGCTGGCGCCCACCTGCGGGCGAGCGCTGGTGGTCGAAGCCGACGGCGGCGTCTACTCGTGCGATCATTTCGTCCGTCCCAGGTACCGCCTGGGCGACGTGGGCAACCTCGCGGCGCTCGCCGATTCGGCGGCCCAACAGGCGTTTGGGCAGGCCAAAGCCGATTTGCCGGACAAGTGCCGCGACTGCCCCTGGCTGGCCCTGTGCAACGGCGGCTGCCCGAAGGATCGCCCCGGCAACGGCATCAACATCTTGTGTGACGGCTTGACGGCATTCTTCGCTCGTGCCGTGCCCGAGTTGAGAACCGTCGTGGCGATGGCCAGCAACGGATATGCCTCGCCCGCCATCATGGACGCCCTGCGCACTGCCCGGGCGGAAAAGTGGCAAGGTGTTGGCCGAAATGACCCCTGCCCATGCGGCAGCGGTCGCAAGGCCAAACACTGCTGCTGGCCAAAGCGTCCATTGTGAAACCCTGTGATGCACCAGGCCTTGTGATGGTGGCAAGATAGAGCCACGGAATTCGATCAGAAAAGGTCAAAGCTATGGGGTATTTCGCCACACCAACTGAAGCCACCGCCGCACCAGGACGCGTGTCACCACTGACACCGGAACGCATCACTGGTGCGCTCGACAGCCGTCAATGGAACTATGACACCGACGAGGACGGCGATGTCAACGGCAACTGGGACGGACACCTGTTCTACTTTTTGCGCATGGGCCAAAACCAGGAGATCTTCATGGTGCGCGGCCGCTGGGAGGCCCGCATCCCGCTCGAGGTGGGCCCATCCATCCTGCCAGCGCTGAATACCTGGCACAAAGAAAAGCTGTTTCCCAAGGCCGTCCTCGTGGACTTCCCGGACGACGGCAACTCGCGCGTCTTCACCGAAGTCACCATTGACTGCGAACACGGCGTCTCCGATGAGCAACTCATGCTGCACATTGATGCCGGCATCAACACGGCGCTGCAGCTGTTTGAAGAGCTCGACCGGCAGTTCCCGGGCCTGCAGACAACAAGCGACGACTGACGCCCGCATGGAATCAGCCCGCGCATTCCAGGTCGACCTCCACGGTGTGGTCGACCTGTTTGCGCATCACCTGTATTCCAGCCCGCGGGTCTACCTGCGCGAGCTGCTGCAAAACGGCGTCGATGCCATCACGGCGCGGCGGCTGGGTGAACCCAGCTGCCCGGCGAGGGTTCGGCTGAGCCAGATTCCGGGCGGCGGCCTTCAGGTCAGCGACACCGGTATCGGGCTGACCAACGACCAGGCCACCGAACTGCTGGCCACCATCGGCCACTCGTCCAAGCGCATGGACGACCTGGAGATAGCCCGGAGCGACTATCTCGGACAGTTCGGCATCGGTTTGCTGAGCGCCTTCATGGTGGCCGACGAAATCGAAATGCTCAGCTTGTCCGCCGGCACCCCGGGGGCCGCCCCGATCCGTTGGCGCGGCTTCGCCGATGGCACCTACACGCTGGATGACATCACGTTGGACGAGTACGCCCAGGCCACGGGCGGTGTCGAGCCCGGCTCCCTGGTGCGGCTCAGCCCCCGTCGCGACGAAGAACACTGGCTGGCACCAGACACCGTGCGGGCTCTCGCCACCGACTTCGGCTCGCTGCTGCCGCTGGACATCGCCATCCAGGTTCTGCTCGACGACGGCACGGCGCTCTGGCAGCGCATCACCGAACCGGATCTGCCTTGGGCGGTCAAATACTCGTCGCCAGCCGAACGCGACGCCGCCATGGACAACTATTGCGCCCGGATACTCGGATTCCGCCCGCTGGCGTGCTTCGACCTGTCGGTGCCCCTCGTGGGCCTGACGGGCATCGCCTTCGTCCTGCCGACGGCCGCATCCCCGGCAGGCATGAACACCCACCGCGCCTACCTCAAGCGCATGCTGGTGGGCACGCAGGTGCCCGGCCTGCTGCCGCCTTGGGCCTTCTTTGTCCGCTGCGTGATCAACTCGTCTGAGCTGCGGCCGACGGCCTCCCGCGAAGCCCTCTACGAGGACGACGTGCTGCTGGCCACCCGTGAGGCGCTGGGACGAGCGGTGCGCGACTGGGTGGCGGCCGTCCTGTCGGATGAGTCCCAGCTGCGAAACGCCTTCGTCCGCACCCACCATCTGGCCATCCGCTCGATGTCCCTGCATGACGACGACATGCTCGACCTGGCAGCGTCGGTGCTGCCCTATGAGACAACCCTCGGCACAATGACGCTGGAAGAATTCCACGAGGAGCAAGACACCGTCCTCTATGCCGCCACCGTCGAGGATTTCCGCCGCGTGGCCCCGGTTGCCCGCGCCCAGGGGCTCGGGGTGGTCAACGCCGGCTATGTCTACGACGCCGATCTGCTGGGACGCCTGGCGGCCCGGCGCCCGTCCTGGTCGGTCAGGCTTCTCGAGGCCTCCGATGTCGAATCGACGTTGACACCGCTCACGCCGGAGGAGGAACTCAAATGCCTGGACTTCCTGCTGGAGTCGGGCGAGCCGGCCAGCGAGTTGGACTGTGAGATCTGGCTGCGCCGCTTCGAACCAGAGGCCCTGCCCGCCATGCTCATAACCGACTCGGACATCGAACACCAGCGCTCGCTGCAGCGCACCCGCGACGAATCGACCGGCGTGTGGGGCGGGGTTTTGGACGATTTCGCCAAACCGAGCGCGAAACGCCGGCTCGTCTTGAACTATGACAACCAAACCGTGCAGACCCTCGCCACAGGGGGCGACGCCGAAGTCCACAAGGCGGGCATCCAGACGCTGTACGTGACGGCCCAGCTGCTGGCTGGTGAACCGCTGCGCCCGCGCGACGCCAAGGTCATGAACGAGGCGCTGGCCATGCTGCTTCACCGCGCCGTCGGCGGGCCCCGATGGGACGAGCAGACATGAGAACTCTCGACGAAGCCAACCGCGACATCACCATCGTGCGCCAGTTGCCAAACGGGCATGCCAAGTCGGCGGCGGCACGCGCCGAGGTCGACCGGATCGAGGCCGAAGGACCCCTGGAAGCCAAGGCCTACGCGCTTGATGTTCTGGTGGAGGCCTACTACTTTTCCGACGAGGAAGAAAAGGCCTTCGTCCCCTTCACCCAGGCGGTGGGCTGGTACGACGCCCACCCCGAATGGTTCGACGAGATGGACAAGTCGAACCTTTTCTGGTCGTTCAAATGGATGGTCAGCGGGCTGCGCTCCTACCCCAATGTGCCGCTAGCACAGCTCGAGGCGACGCTGGCCGACATGGAACACCGCTATGCGGTCGCCGGCTACGGCATGGACGCGCCGTACCAGATGAAGTGGCTGCTGGCGCGCCACATCGGCAGCCCCGACACCCAGGCACTGTTTGACGAATGGCAGAGGCAAGCCCGCGACGAAATGTCGGATTGCGAACTGTGCGCCCCCGCCGACCGCTGCGAGTACCTGTTCGAGTCCGGGCGCGACGACGAGGGCCTGCGGGTTCTCGAGGGTGTGTTCGCCGACCCGTCCGTCCGCCAGGAATGCTTCTCTGAGCCAGCCAGCATCCTGGCCAAAGCCCAGTTCGCCTATCTGCGGCGCGGCGGCCCCGGTGACAAAGCCAGCGCCATCAGCGCCCATCACCGCGCCCGCTCGTACCTGGGCGGGACCTCGTCGTTTGGCATGTCGGCCCGCGACGCCAATCGCGTCCTGGAGCGGGCCCATGCCCTGGCTGAGGCGCGCGGGTTATGCGTCGAGTTCTTGGCCTGCACGCATAATCCGCAGGCCGCCATCCGCCTGCTGGAGGACAACCGAAGCTTCCTGGTGCATGCCACGCCGCCGAAGTCTCGCCTGGACTTCCTCACGCACGTCGGGGCGGCCTTGCACGTCATGGTGGACGAAAGCGGCCTGGGCGACGAGACAGTGGCGCTGCGGGAACCACCGGTTTCCACGTTGCGCGAGCTGTGGGTCTGGCTGCAGCCTGAAGCCGAAGCCTTGGCCGCCCAATTCGACCAGCGCAACGGCACGACCCACCAAACCGATCTGCTGCACCACGCCTGGCAAGCCACCCTTTTCGCCGAGCCTCTGGACCTTCACATCGCCATCGAATCCAAGGCGACCGAGACGCCCGTCAGCGTCAGCACTGACGCCACCCCCGAAACGCCTGCCCCAGATGATCCACGGTCATTGCTCAAGCAAGCCGACAACGAGTTCGCCGCGGGCCGTCCCAGTGCCGCCATCAACACGTACCTGCGGGCCGCCGACCTTTTCACCAGTGACGGGCGTTTGTCGGACGGCGGCTTCGCCCTAGCCGAAGCCGGGCGTGGTGCCCTCATGCTTGACGATCTGGACACCGCCACGCAGTGCCTGACACGGGCTTCCAAGCTGCTCATCGTCACCGACACGCCGCCGCAGTTCGCCGCCCCCGTGCAGATAGTCTTGGCCGAATGCCTCTTCCGCAACCGGCAGGAGGCCGAGGCTTCGGCGCTGCTGGACGACACCGCCAACGCCCTGGAAGAGGCCATGGCCGCCAAACCATCCGGTAGCGAGGCCCCCGACATCACGAAGCGGCGCGAAAACGATCTTCGCTGGGCGCGCACCCGGGTCGACGAGATGCGGGCCGAAAACCTGTTCCGCAACGACGAGCCGGGAGCTGCCGCGTTGGCACAGCACGCTGGCGAAAGCTACGGGCAGCTCGGCATGGTGGAGCAGGCTGCGGGCGCCTTCCAGTTGGCCGGCCAGGCCTGGCAGGGCATTGACGACGAGCAGGCCGTCTGGTGCCTGCAATCAGCCGTCGAAGGTTATCAGATCGCTATCCGCCGGCCCCAGAAGCAGCAGGCCGCCAATCAGCTGGTGGTTCTGCTGCAACGGCTTGGCCGCACAGACGAGGCGACCGCCGTGGCGACCGACATTTAGGAAAGACCCTCGCGCCGCGACTCGCGGGTCGCCTCTTCCGCTTGCACCCGCGACACATCGATGATGACGTCACCCGTGGTGAGGTTGACCTCGACTGGCCCGCCCTTCGGGCCTGGCCCGAGCGCCGGCTTGACGTTGATGCGCATGCGTTCCATGTCGATGTATTCGCGCCAGTGACGCAAACCCGGCTGGAACATGCCGTCCAAACCTAGCGACATTTCGGAACCTCCTTGATGTCCACTCTAGCCCTCAAATCTCGGTGTTGACCCCGGGCGGCGCGTCCACCGGCACATGGTTGTAGGTCTGAAGGCGCCAGTCACCGTGCCAACGCGCCACGATAGACCAGGCGGCGTTGGCCATGCCGGCCAGCTGTATGGACGCCTCGTACGGCCAGCCCAGGACGGTGGCAATTCCCATGCGGATGGCGCCGCCATGGCTGACCACCAGCACCGTCTCGCCCTCGCGGGCATCGGCGATGTCGCGCAGGCAGTCAGCCACCCGCACACCCACCTCCGTCATGGTTTCGCCCGTCGCAGAGCGGCGGTAATCGCGTCCAGCGGCCATCTCGGCGCCCGCTGCCGGGTCGAGAATCCTCACCGACGCAAGGCTCTCCCCGACCCAGGTGCCGACATTGATCTCCGTCAGGCGGTCATCGACGACCGCCTGCCCACCGGCAATGTCAACATAGGCCTGGGCGGTCTGCCGGGCGCGAATAAGTGGCGACACGTACACGGCCGTGGCGTGCATCGCCACCAGTTCAGGGGCGGCGGCCACAACCTGGGCCTGCCCGCGTTCGTTCAGCGGGATGTCGGCCCGTCCCTGGAAAATGCCCTGCTCGTTCCAGTCGGTCACACCGTGGCGCCACAGCACCAGCCGGGTGGCACTCACGCCGCCACCTGGTTTGGCAGGTCGTCAAGGTCCAGGTCCAGGCGGGGGGCGTCCTTCCAAATGCGCTCCAACGCGTAAAGCTCGCGGTCTTCGACCGACATGACATGGACGACGACGTCGGCCAGGTCGAGCAGAATCCACTTCGCTTCCGCCTCGCCTTCCCGTCGCAGTACCCGTTCGCCGGCCAGGCCGGCGGCCAGGTCGATCGCATCCACGATCGCGCCCGCCTGACGCTCGTTTCCCGCTGTCACAATCAGGAACACATCGGCGATCGCCAGCGACCGCGACACATCCAAGGCGACGATATCCCGGCCGAGCTTGGATGACGCCGCACGCGCCAACCCTCCCGTCAGCTCGACAGCATGCGGTGTTGCGCTCACGAAGCTCCTCCCATAGGTCATGACAAGTTTAGCCTGTAGCCTGGTATGGCTATGAACGTGTGGGTTCCAAAACAATACGGGGCGTGGGCAATGCTGCTCGCGCCCGTTCTGGCGGGCTCCATCCTCGGCGGATTTGGTTGGCACGAGATTCTCATCGTGGCCTCCTGGGTGACGGCCTACCTCAGTTACATGGCGATCCGCGGCTTTTCGGGACGCGACCGCCGGGCCCACATCCCTCCAGCGGCGGTGTTCGGCGTGGCGGCCGCGGCTGGTGCGGTCACCCTGCTGGTTTGGCACATGGCGCTCATGTGGTGGGCCGGGCCGCTAGTTGTGCTATTCGGCACCAGCTTGATACTCATCGTCACCGGCCGCGAACGCAGCGCCGCCAACGACGCCGCCCAGATCGGCGCGTCCTGCATGATGACGGCGGCCGCCGCGACGGCGCACCTGATGGGCGCCGGCTTTGGTTGGTCGGTCTTCGCTGCCGGGGTCGCGTGGCCCAAGGCCTGGCTGGCCGCAGCCGTTTTCGCGGGCTATTTCTGGGGGACAATCCCCTACGTCAAGACGATGATCCGCGAGCGCGGGAAACCCGGTTGGTACATCGCCTCCGTCGCCTACCACGCCGTCATGATCGGGCTGGGCTTCCTGGTCAACCCCTGGGTGGGGGCGTTCGCCATCTTGGCGACGGCGCGAGCCGCCCTGGTGCCCAAGCTATGGCCGCGCGCCAAGCCCAAGCGGATCGGCATCGGCGAGATGGCCGGCACCGTCATCCTTATCGTCATTGTGGTTACCACTTTGTGACGCCAGCCAGGGCTCCAGTTCGCTGATGTCGTGCCACTCCAGCGGCTGGTCGGCCAACAGCTTTTGGACGGACGGCAGGTCCCACGCGTCATCGGCATAAAGACCCTTGGCGTCCTCGATGGCGGTCGCTGCCGTGTCGCCGGTGAAGAAGGCCAGGCAGTCGCCGATGGGCAAAAGGGACGTCAACACGGCCCCTGGAGGGTTACCCCGCCAGGCGGGGCAGCAGTTCGACGCCGGCACTTCAGCCACCAACACCGCCCGCTCGGCGTAGCCGAAGGCCAGTCCCGAAACATCGGCCATCTGCAGCGCGGCCGTCTCGGTGTCTTCGCCCAGTTCGACACCGAACAGATCGGCCAAGTCTTGGTTCGCGGCGAACGCCAGTAGGTCCGTGCAGGGGATTTGCCCCTCTTGGGCCAAACCCCACAGGTCGTCCCAGTTCACAGCCGCGGCGATCAGCACCCTTTTCGCGTCATCCACGCGCCCATTCTCCCATGATCTTGGGGACTTATCCACAGATGGGGCCAAAGTTGGTGGTAATGGACCGGCAAATCCGGAAGGCTTGATGAATGGACCTCAACTTCAGCACCATCTGGCTTCCCCCGGCCGAACGGGACGTCGTCACGCCCTGCCCCGTTCCAGCTTCGCGCTCAGCCGTCACCTTGCCCGCTGACGACGCCGACGCCATGCCCCGGAACCTGGTGTTGACTGTCGCGAGAGCGGCCATCGAGGCCTTGTCGGGCTATCGGCCACTGGCCCAACTGGCCAGATGGCTGACACCGGCGGCCCTGGACGGGTTGGCGATGGCCAGTCGGCACCGCACCTGGAGGGGCCTGACCGTCACCCGCGTGTGGGCCAGCCAGGTCTCACCCCGCGTCATCGAGGGTGTTGCGCAGGTCCGGTGGGGCGACCACAACCTGGCCGTGCCGATCCGCCTGGAATGCGAAGCCGGCCGGTGGTCATGCACACATCTGGGGGTGCTGCTGCCCGGCTCGCACATGCGCAGCTAGCCGACCGCGTTGCGGCCGTGGCAGTTCTTGAACTTGCGACCGGATCCGCACGGGCACAGCTCGTTGCGTCCCACACCTTTGAAGCGATCACCGGAAGCGGCCGCGGTGGCTTTGGCGTCACCTGGGCCGGAGTATGCAAGCTGGCGTTTCGGACGACCCGACACCACCTCGTCCAGGGCTGTCACCTTCCGCGGTTGGGGTGCCTGGGCTTGGCTGGCGGCCGACGAAGCGGTTCGGGCCCGCGCCTTGCGCGAGGTGCTTGAGGGACGCGGCGCGGTGATTCCGCCGGCGGTTGTTGTCGCCTCAGTCGGCACCTGCTGGGCCGGCTGCCTGGCCTGGCTCACGGTGGTCTCGTCGCCGTCGGCCGCCGAATCGTCCAGGTCGCTGGGCGCGTCGGACGGGCCGGACAGCATCTCGGCCTGCGGCTGGCGCACCGTCACCTGGGCGTTGAACAAGAACCCCACGACGTCCTCCTTGAAGGCTTCCTGCATGCTGTCGAACATCATGGCGCCTTCGCGCTGATACTCGACCAGCGGGTCCCGCTGGGCCATCGCCCGCAGGCCGATGCCTTCACGCAGATAGTCCATCTCGTAGAGGTGCTCGCGCCACTTGCGATCCAAAACGGTCAGCCAAACCTGACGCTCGAATTCCCGCATGTTCATCTCGCCAAGCTCTTCCTCCCGCTTGGCGTAGACCTCGTGGGCGTCCTCGCAGAACGCGTCGACCAACTCCTGGGAGTGTTCGACGTCGGCGAAATCCTTGGGTGACAGGGTCGTCCCGTAGACGCCCTTCATCTGTGCCCACAGCGCGTCCAAGTCCCACTCGTCGGAGAAGCCGGCGGTCTGCTGGTGGACGGTGGCGGCGATCACCTCGTCGATCGTGTCCTGCAACTGCTCGTTGACGTCCGCGCCTTCCAAGACCTTGCGGCGATCTGTGTAGATGGCGTGGCGCTGGCGGTTCATCACGTCGTCGTACTTCAAGACGTCCTTGCGCATCTCGAAGTGCTGCGACTCGACCTGCTTCTGGGCCGACTCGATGGCGCGGGTGAACATCTTGTATTCCAGCGGCTGGTCGTCCGGCAGGTTCATCGACATCATGGCGCGCTCAACCAGATCCGACTTGAACAACCGCAGCAAATCGTCCTGCAACGACAGGTAGAACCGCGATTCGCCCGGGTCACCTTGACGCCCGGACCGGCCGCGCAACTGGTTGTCAATGCGGCGGGACTCGTGACGCTCGGAACCGACGACGTAAAGCCCGCCGGCCTCGACGACCTCATTGTGTTCGTCCTCCACCTGGGCCTCAAGTTCCTTCAACGTGTCGGGCCATTCGGCCTCGTACTCGTCCGGGTTCTCGACCGGGTCGATGCCCTTTTGACGCAGGGCCAGGTCGGCCAGGAACTCGGGGTTGCCGCCCAGCATGATGTCGGTGCCACGGCCGGCCATGTTGGTGGCCACGGTGACAGCACCCTTGCGGCCGGCCTGCGCGACGACCGCCGCCTCTCTTTCGTGCTGCTTCGCGTTCAAAACCTGGTGCGGGACACCGGCCTTCTTCAGCTTTTTGCTCAGAATCTCCGACTTCGCGACGGATGCGGTGCCCATCAGCACCGGTTGACCGTTCTCGTGGCGCTCCAGCACGTCCTCGATGATGGCATCGAACTTGGCGTCCTCGGTTCGGTAAACCAGGTCCTGCTTGTCCTCACGGATCATCGGCATGTTCGTCGGTATGACCAGCACGCCCAAGCCGTAGATCTTCTGGAACTCGGATTCTTCCGTCTTGGCCGTGCCCGTCATGCCGGCCAGCTTGTTGTACATGCGGAAGTAGTTCTGCAGCGTGATCGTGGCCAGCGTCTGGTACTCGTCTTTGATTTCGACGCCCTCTTTGGCCTCAAGAGCCTGATGCAGGCCCTCGTTGTAGCGACGCCCGATCAGGGTCCGGCCGGTGTGCTCGTCGACGATCAGAACCTCGCCGTCCAAGACGACGTAGTCCTTGTCGCGCTTGAACAGTTCCTTGGCGCGGATGGCGTTGTTGAGGAAGCCGATCAGTGGGGTGTTGGCGCTTTCGTACAGGTTGCCGATGCCCAGCCGGTCCTCGACTTTCGCGATGCCCGGCTCACGGATGGCGACGGTGCGCTTCTTTTCGTCCACCTCGTAGTCGCGGTCGCGCCTCAACTGGGTGGCGATGCGGGCGAACTCGGGGTACCACTGCTTGTTTTCCTCGGCCGGGCCGGAGATGATCAGCGGCGTGCGGGCCTCATCGATCAAAATGGAGTCAACCTCGTCGACGATGGCGTAGTGGTGACCGCGCTGCACACAATCGCCCAGCGCCAGAGCCATGTTGTCGCGCAGGTAGTCGAAGCCGAACTCGTTGTTGGTTCCGTAGGTGATGTCCGCGCGGTAGGCGCGACGGCGCTGCGCCGGGTTCATCTGGGCCAAGATGACCCCAACATTCAGTCCGAGGAAGTGGTGCACACGACCTATCTGCTCGGACTGGTAGCGGGCCAGATAGTCGTTGACGGTGACGATGTGGACGCCCTTGCCGTCCAGAGCGTTGAGGTAGGACGGCATCAGCGCCACGATCGTCTTGCCTTCGCCGGTTTTCATCTCGGCAATGTTGCATTCGTGAAGCGCCTGCCCGCCCATCAACTGGACGTCGAAGGGACGCTTGGCCAGCACCCGGTTGCAGGCTTCCCGCATGGTGGCGAAAGCCTCGGGCAGCAGGTGGTCGAGGGATTCGCCATTGTCGATCCGGTTGCGGAAATCGGCCGTCTGAGAGCGCAGTTCTTCATCGCTCATGGCGATGTAGTCCTCTTCGATGCCGTTGATCTGCTGAGCCGAGCGGGCCAGCCGTTTGATGATGCGACCCTCGCCGGCGTTCAGCACGCGATCCAACACGCTCACAACACACTCATCCTTTCTGGGCGCCGTCGGTCTTCCGACAAGCGGCAGCGCCGTCCATCTTACCGGGTGGCGCCCCGCTTGGCCTGTGCGACGTTCCGCAGCGTCATCGGCGGGAACTTGGCCGGACATGCACTTCACATCTCCCTGGCTGACTGGAATGTCTCACCTCATCGGGCATAATGAGAATGTAACAAAGGTTCAACACTGCCGCGGGTTTGGCCTGCGGCTTGAAATTGAAGGAGATAACCATATGCATCGTCCCACTCTTCGCTACTTGGTGGCACTGCCGATTCTGGCTTTGGCACTGACCGCCACCGCGTGTGGCACGTCGAGTCCAGCAGGGACCACACCCACGACAGGCGACACAGGCACATCCGCCACCGCCCCGGCCAAGATCGGCGGCACACTCACCATGTACACGCCGAATGAGCAAAACATGCTCGATGCCTTGCTGCCTGCCTTCACCGACGCCACCGGCATCACCGTCAACACAGTCACTGCCGGAACCGGTGAACTCTATACCCGAATCACGAATGAGGTCGCCAATCCCCAAGGCGATGTGCTGTTCGGCGGCGGCGTCGCCCAGGCCATGTCCAACTCGGACCTATGGGAACCATACGTCGGCGCCAATGATGGCGACATGACTGGCATCGGCAAGAACGTCGGTGGCTTCTCCACGCCGTATCAGGCCGACGGTTCCGTCCTCATGGTCAACACCGACAAGATCGGTGACATCACGATCAACGGCTACGCGGACCTGCTGAACCCGGCGCTGAAGGGCAAGATTGCTTTCGGTGACCCGACCAACTCGTCCAGTGCGTTCGCCCAGTTGACGAACATGCTCGCCGCCATGGGTGGCCAGTCGTCGATGGACGCCAACTACACCTCGGACGCCGGCTGGCAGTTCGTGCAGAGCCTGCTGAACCAAACTGGTGGCCAGGCCATCGGCTCGTCCAACGAGGTCGGCCAGTCCACAGCCAACGGCGAGTACACCGTGGCTTTGACATATGAGCCGCTGGCCTCGAACTTCGTCCAGGCCGGTCAGCCCGTCAAGATCATCTATCCGAGCGAGGGTGCGGTCTTCCTGCCGTCCGGTGTCGAGATCATCAAGGGCGCCAAGAACATGGCGCAGGCGCAAGCCTTCTGCGACTGGATCCAGTCTGAGCAAGCCCAGCAGATCATCGCCGACCAGACCAATGGCCGTCCGCTGCGCCCGGGCATCGTGAAGCAGGGCGTCCCGCTGTTGAGCGACATCAAGACGCTGCAAGAAGACTCGACCTGGGTGTCGGCCAACCGCGACACGATCCTTTCGAAGTACCAGGCAGCTCTGGCCAACGTCAGCTAATGTCACAATCTGCAGAGCAAGTGGGTGGCGCCACCGCCATCAGCCTGCAACACCTGCGCAAAGAGTACGGCGATCACGTCGTGATCACCGACCTCTCCATGGAGGTCCGGGAGGGTGAGTTCTTCACCCTCCTCGGGCCCTCCGGGTGTGGCAAAACCACCCTGTTGCGCATGATCGCCGGCTTCAACTCGATCGAGGCAGGCACCATCGCGTTCAACGGCGAGGTCATCAATGACCTGGCCCCAGCGGCCCGCAACATCGGCATGGTCTTCCAGAACTACGCGCTGTTCCCCCAGATGACGGCGGCAAAAAACGTCGCTTTCGGCTTGGAGAACCGCAAGGTGCCCAAGTCGGACATCGGCCCGCGCGTTGATGAGGCCCTCCATTCCGTTCACATGGACCAGTTGAGAGACCGCATGCCTGGCATGATGTCCGGCGGGCAGCAGCAGCGGGTCGCCCTGGCGCGGGCGCTCGTCATCAAGCCGGCCGTCCTTCTGATGGACGAGCCGCTGAGCAACCTCGACGCCAAGCTGCGCGTCGAGATGCGGACAACGATTCGCGAGATCCAGCACCAGGCGGGCATCACCTGCATCTACGTCACCCACGACCAAGAGGAGGCCATGTCGGTCTCCGACCGCATCGCCGTCATGAACGAGGGTATCGTGCAGCAGCTCGGCACCCCGCCCGAGATCTATCACCGCCCAACCAACATGTTCGTGGCCGGTTTCATCGGAAAGACGAACCCGATCACCCGTCCCGTCGTGCGCGAACACGACCGGCTGCTGGTCAGCCTCGACGCCGAGCTGACGTTGGACATCACCGATCAGGTCGACACGGCCGCCACCGGCGACTTAGTGGTCGTCTCCGCCCGGCCTGAGGCCCTCGCCGTGGCCGACAAGGGCGCCGCCGCCACGATCGTCGACCAGACGTTCCTCGGGCCGCACAACCAGGTGCGCGCGGAACTGTCCAGCGGGGACGTCGTCGAGTTCCTGGAGTTCAGCCACGGCGCATCGCACTCCTGGACGGCTGGCCAGCCGGTCAAGCTGGCCTTTGACCAAAGCAGGCTCAACTACTTCGACCCGGAGACCGGCTCCACGGTCATGCGGAGTCAACCATGAGTGGCACTGCGCCCCGAAATACCCTGAAGCTAGTCAAACCGGACATCTGGACGGGCGCCTCCGGCCTCATCTCGCTGTTCTACATCGTGATCGTCGTCATCCCGATGTTCATGGTGCTGCGAAAAAGCTTCCAAGGCGGCGGCGCAGGCTTCTCCCTGGCCTCGTTCGGCCAGTTCTTCCACTCCAAGACATACCTGACGGCGCTGGGGCACAGCCTTTTCATCGGCTTTGGTGTCACTCTGCTGGCGCTTGTCGTCGCCTTTCCTTTGTCGTATGTCATGACCATGTTCCGGGTGCGCGGCAAGAACGCCATCCAGGTACTGGTCCTGGCATCGATGATGTCGCCGCCGTTCATCGGCGCCTATTCCTGGATCCTGCTGCTGGGCAGCAACGGCGTTGTCACGCAGGGAGCCAAGAAACTGTTTGGCGTCTCGATACCGTCCATCTACGGGTTGCCAGGAATCCTGGTCGTTCTCACGCTGCAACTTGTGCCGCTGATCTTCACCTATCTCATGGGAGCCTGGCGCACCGTCGACGAGTCAATCCTGGAAGCGTCCGACTCGCTGGGCTGCAACGGCCCCAAGCGGGCCTTCAAGGTGGTGGCGCCACTGCTGGTGCCGACCGTCCTGGCGGGCAGCCTGCTGGTGTTCGTCCGCGCCTTCGCGGACTTTGGCACCCCAATGCTGATCGGCAAGGGATACCAAACGATGCCCTACCAGATTTACGGTGCCGCCACCGGCGAAGTCAGCCAGAACATGAACTTTGCCGCCGCTTTGAGCGTCATCGTCATTGTGCTGACGTTGGCCATCTTCTTTGTGCAACGCTACGTTTCGTCGCGCAACTCATTCGCCATGAACGCCATGCGGCCGATCCAGCCCAAGGTGCTGCGCCCCGGCCCGGCGGTTCTCGTCCACGTTCTTGTGTACGCATACTTGGTGGTGTCGCTCCTGCCGCTGTTGGTGGTGATCGTTTCCAGCTTCCGCAAGACGGTCATGGGGCAGTTCGTCCCGGGCCTGCATTTCACGCTGGCAAACTACACGTCGGCCTCCAAAGACATCGAAAAGTATGTCAAGAACACGTTCACCATCGGGCTGTCGGCGCTGGTGCTGCTCGTTGTGATCGCGGTGCTGGTCGCCTACATCTCGGTGCGTCGCCCCAACCCCGTCAACAAGGCCTTGGACGCTTTGACCATGGTGCCTTATGTGGTGCCGGGGCTGGTCATCGGTATCGCATTCATGCTGACCTTCTCGGGCAAGCCGCTGGCCTTGACGGGAACCGCCACCATCATGGTGATCGCCTTAATGATCAGACGTATGCCGTACGCGATTCGCTCGACCGCGGCGTTACTCGGCCAACAGAGCCCCAGCATCGAAGAGGCCGCCCAGTCACTGGGGGCGTCCAAGCTCAAAACGCTGGTCAAGGTCATCGTGCCTGTGCTTGCTCCTGGCATCTTCTCGGGAGCCATTTTGAGCTGGGTGACCATCATCACGGAACTGAGCACCACGCTGTTCCTCTACAGCGCCAAGACGCAGACCATGTCGCTCGGCATCTACGTCACGGTCGTGCGAAACCAGCTTGGTACTGCCGGTGCCCTGTCCACCATCCTGCTTGCCATCACGGTCTTGTCCCTCGCGCTGCTGATGAAGCTTCCGGGCGGCAGTGACAATCTCAAGGTCTAAGGTCTAAGGGAGTATCTCGGCCTTGTCTGGCCCAGGCCTGTCGGGTAGCTTAGCCTAGGTGGTGGTGGCGCCCCGGTGTTGCTTCGGGAGCCGTTGCGAGAGGGTAGGAGACATTATGGTGAATGGGCAGCGCTATGGGCGAAAAATTGTGGCCCTAGCATCGGGTGCGGTGTTGTGTCTGGGCATGATGATTGGGTTTGCGCCGGCGGCGAACGCGGAAGAGCGAAACGTGCCAGATGTCAATTTCGCAGCGTGTATCGCTGGCAACATGACATGGGCCGGAGTGGACATGGGTGATTTTGGCTACGGAGACGATATTCCGGATGAGAAATTCGACGCATTGGCTGACCCTGAAGTAGGGGGTATCACCGGGTTGGCTTGCTTTGCAGTAGCTGACTTGACCGGAATAGACCGGCTGACTTTCAGCGAAGGAAAAACCTCCATATGGCTGTCACAGGGTACTTTCGATGACCTTGGCCCCTTGGTAGCCCTATTGCAGTCTCCCAACGGTGCGAGCGTGACCGACCTAAGCCTGGAAGATGGCGAGCTTACGACTGGGGTCGCGGAAACTCTGACCAATCTACCCAACTTGACGGACTTGAGCCTGATCAACAACAAACTCGAAGGCATAATCACCCTCACCGGCTTGCCGCAGCTGAAGTCTTTGAATGTAGATGGCAATCAGCTTGCTGGCTTTTCGGTGGAAGGGTCGAGCGATTTGTCGCAGATCTGGGCGAGCAGTAACAACATCGACACTTTGGACCCGAAAACCACCATCAAGTTGGACAACCCGGAGGCGGTGACCGCACTAGATCTGGGTACGAACAAGATCGCTGATATCTCATCTTTAGGTGCGATGACGAAGATGGAAAACCTGTATCTCAACTCCAATCCCCTAACCGACATTTCGGCTGTGGCCAACATGTCCGACCTTAGCCAACTTGACGTGTCTGAGACTGGAGTCAGCAAGCTGACACCTCTTGCCGGTTTGGCAAGAATGAGTTTTCTGGCTGCCGATGGCTGTAAGATCGCCGACCTAACACCGTTAACCAACGCGCATTCACTGACAACACTGTTTTTGAGTTCCAATCAGATAAGCGCACTAACGCCATTGGCCGGTTTGACGGGCTTGGTGGATATGCAACTTGGGTCCAACAGCATCATCGACATTTCACCGTTGGCCGGGCTTACCAAACTTGCTCACCTCGATCTGAGTGGCAATCACATCAAGGATGTCAAGCCTCTGGATGGCTTGGCAAGTCTTTGGATATTGAATTTGGCCGACAACGACATTGACAGTCTGGCGGATCTCACGTCATTGGCCAAAACAATGGTCGGCGCAGACGATTCATGGATTCCGGCCAGTATTGATGTGCGCCAGAATAGCCTGAGCACGCTCGATCCCATAGCAGCATGCTCCTATCAGCATTACGCGGCCGAGATGAATCCGGAATGCACTCTTTTCAATGCGGTGTTCCAGACGTTGACCGGCAATGCCCAGATCGGTATACCGCAGGCGTTGCCCGCTGTCAGCTCCGAAAGCGGTGAAACAATAACGTGGACGGCGATGGACGGTTCGGCGGACATCACAGGCGGTAATGTGACATTCAATGCCAAAGGCACCGTCATACTCCAATTCCAAAGTGATGCAAATGACTGGGATGGTGTGCAGATTTGGTCAACCAACAGCATGACCAAGGCAGATTGTGTGAACCAAAATGGGGCATGGCTCGGTGACGTCTGCGGCATCGAGTCACTCTTCTCGGGCATTGTGACATATTCGGTGTATGACCCCTCGGATCCGCCTGTGACGCCGGAGCCTCCAGCGCCCACCCTCACTCTGGATGAGACACCGGACAAGCCTGTGGCGCAGGGCGGTACTGGTGGCCTGGCTCGCCTGGCCAACGGCACCGGTTCCTATGATGTCACTGTCACGTTGTCTGGCACCGATGGCAAGCCTTTGGTTGGTGCTGCGAAGGAGCTAACCATCAAGTCTGTACCGGTTGGAGTCGCCCTGGGCACGATAGTCGACAACGGGGACGGTACGTACACCCTGCCGCTGACGGCCTCGGAGCCGGGTTCCTATGCCGTCACCGTGTTTTTCGACGGCAAAGCGATAGGCGATTCCGGCACAACACCAGTGATGGTGAACTACATAGGCATCATCGGTTTGGCAGACGTCATTCCCGTGGGCCAGGAACTGTCTGCGACGGGGGTTGGTTTCCGGCCTGGCGAGTCGGTGACCGTCACGGTTCACTCCGATGCCTGGGTTGTGGTCAAGGATTCCGTTGTCGGGGCCGATGGCAAGGTGTCTGTGAAGGCGGTTTCCCCGGCAGGTCTCTCAACGGGTAAGCACACGATCACGTTTGCCGGGTCGAGATCTGGCGCGGTGTCCAGGACGTTCTCATACGCGGCGGGCGCGAACACGGGTGGGTCTGTGGCCGCCGGTTCGGCCGGTTCTACCGCTGCCGCGGCTTTGCTGTTGACGCTCGGTCTCGGCCTTGGTGCGGTGTGGCTACATCGACGCAGCGGGGTGGTGTTGTAGTACGCCCACCCGGCGGTGCGGATCTGGGGCGGGCCACGCTAGTATGGTGTCATTGATGGCTTCGGCGCCGCGTCATCGCCCCTAGCGGTGCGCTGAGGATCCAGGTGTCTTGCCACCCCCAGTGAAAGGATATTTACATGAAAGCAATGGTTTATCACGGACCGAACCAGAAGTCATGGGACGACGTTGCTGACCCGTCAATCATTGAGCCAACTGATGTCATTATTCAGATCGACACGACCACCATCTGCGGGTCTGATCTGCATATTCTCAAGGGTGACACCCCAGAGGTGGCCGAGGGCAACATCATCGGTCATGAGGGTGTCGGCACCATCGTGGCGGTCGGCTCTGGCGTCAAGAAGCTGAAGGTCGGCGACCGCCGCGTCATCAGTTGCATGACCACCTGTGGTGTCTGCGAATACTGCCGCAAGGGCCTGACCAGCAAGTGCCAGAACGTCAGCTTCGGCGATTCCTGGCAGCTCGGGC
>Ga0123354_10000696_pt1 | contig 35879 bp, 17 predicted proteins | sample TergutLab28metaG_2_FD_97872 | JGI IMG/M metagenome (GOLD analysis project Ga0123354, IMG submission 97872) | Labiotermes labralis P4 segment gut microbial communities from Petit-Saut dam, French Guiana - Lab288 P4 | ecosystem: Host-associated > Arthropoda: Insects > Digestive system > Gut ... | reverse complement strand
GTGATTGGTGTGGTGATTAATACTTCTGCCTGATTTTCCATAGACGCCCCTCAATAAAAGTTTTTGGACATCTTCTCGTAATAGACCACAATTTCCTGTCTATCCAAATGACAAAACGTTGAGCCAACAAACGCTCCCTAACATAAACGATTAACTTATTCAGTATTCATCTCGGTGACGCAGATTTTGCAAGAATTTCTTTCTTTTTCATGAAGACAATAATGAATATAGGCGTCTGTGTTTTAAGATATGGAACACAAAGTGTTCGAGCATACATACAGCTCATCACGGTTGTGCCTTGTCTTAACACACATCGTGTACCGCACGTGAATCACCTGAAGTAGGAAAGTAACTTTACGAATTGTTGTGTGCGCTCATCCCGACACAGGACGGAGCAACAGGACAGGCCTCGACTGCTCAATATGTCATTAGTACGGAACGCCTTAATAAGAAATCGGACTGACAGTAACACGCGATTTACGAAACATGCGGCCGACCCCCACGGTGGCCGTGCGGTCTAAGGCGTAGGAATGCGGCGGCTTGATTGCTGGGATCGTGGGTTTGAATCCGGCTCAGGGCATGGCTCGGATCTTCTGTTTGTTGTGCGTGGGGTAGGTAGCGGCCTCTGCGACGAGCTGATGACTCGTTCAGGGGAGTCCTACCGGGTGTGTTTGTGTCTAATTTCGTGTGGTCTAGAAACTTCAAAACGAGGCTGCCTAGGCCCAATTTAGGCTACTGCGCCAAAAAAAACGCCATGCGATGGGGTATCACTATACTGTTCGTCTCCTAAGCTTTGGACGTCACACGAAACACTGTGCACAAGTGAACAGAAATAACGAGAAGCAGACAAAGAAAAGGGAGAAGCAATTTTTTGCCTCTGCGCTAAGATGTTTTGGATGTAAAACTCTCAGTCCCCTCCTTCCCCCAGTCCCAAGAGCGGATGACGCAAGTTAGGCAGTTAAGCTCCCTACTGCCCTATTCAAAATGTAACCCTGTCTACTCTGAAAATTCAACCGGACCCTCTGTTGTTGGTGAATTTAAAAGGGACAATGCCAACACACTGCAGCACTGCTGGTAGAGCTACAGCTGGGACAGGAACCATATTTGTAAGGGGAAGTCAGCAAATTTGCAGTATTGTACAGTCTAGTGTATCAGACAGCAGGGGACAAAATGACACAATGTAGACGAATATTAACTGTATGAAATCTTACATACACACGTTTTAAGCTTCTTTACTGGAACATCTTTTCGGGATGACGAAGACCATAACATCATAAAAGAATTAAGTATCATGAGAAAGGAGACAGTTGCAAAATTGTTTGATTTGTATTCTTCATATTACGATGAATGAATTGAGGAGGATGTGCTACGTCAGATATAAAGCATATAAAGGAAGATTATTTTAACACTTGTACCGGGTATCTTTTATTATTTCGTACAATGAACCAACAAATGCACAATAATCGACAAATTATAGACCATATAGACTTATATACAGCCACCATACAGGACTTCATAAGACTTGTAACGACAAAATAATTTTAGCCATTTTATTATAACTAGGACAACTTTAATATTTTAATGATTTTAAACGTTGAGATTCAACAGCAAAAAACATATTGAAATTTTAAATTGTATCGCTAAACTCTGCATTGACATACTTATGTAACTTAGCAAAGTACTGATTACGAGCTCCCTGAAGATGACACAATAGTGTCGAAACACTTAGGAGCAGTACAGTAACTTGTCAATTAATTGTGCATTTGTTGGTTATTGTACGAAATACACAATAAAAAATAGAAGATTAGTTACTGACCTGTCAGAAAATGACCAATCACGAAACGTAAATTTGAACGCAAGGGTAATATAAAATTTTGTTTTAGACAAAAAGGCTGTTACGTGCGCCGTGGACTCGGTTGATCTCCGGTAGATTCCAGTTGCACATGTCATTGTAATTTAATGTTGGGTTCCATAAATCTTGGAATTTCTTGGCCATCTGAGAAACAAACGACTTTTAAAGAAACACTCTGCACTAACAGCACGCACTTTGCAGTTCAGTTCGTTAGCTTATGATAAGTGTATAGCAACTTTACAACTAAGGAACCGGCAGTGTGGCCCAATAAGCCTCCCATCTGATGGAAACTGGACGGTCATTCCCCAGGGAACAAACCTGCCAAAATGTGGGACTTCTAGGCTTTATTCGCATAGACTGCCGAGTCCTGAAATGAGTACAGATTGACCCAAGAATAAGATGTCTTCTTGACGTGATGCTTCAGGGAAAGGAAACAGCCCTACTCGTTCATCAAAGACGTCGTATTAGCTAAACAGTTTATTCAGAATTTATCGAGGATGAGTTTATAATGCCTTTCAAGTTAATTTCCCGGCATTAGGTATAAGAACAGGCAAGAGAGTAAGTACTCTACCTCAGGCAGGATATAAATCATGCGGCTGAGCTACAAACAACTCAGAGGTGAATTTTTTCCTACACACACACCAGGAAGTTGTATAGGGGGAATGGAGGTATAGCTCCATTTGTTCTTAACCGCGCCGCAATGGATGGGGTGAGCGATCAGATTAAAAGCCCCTGTTATTTTGTCCCCGGTAAAATGCTTGTGCTTTTCATTGGCTAAAGGGATATGTGGGCCCCAGAGCCAGACTGGAAATTTTGGATACAACAAAAATGTTTTTGCCAATGTCGAGATCCGAAGCCCCGGTCGTCCAGCCTGTAGCCTCGTCACTGTACTGTCTGCGATATGCCGCTTTAATACACGATATAAACACCACAGTTGAGTTAATCTGCTTGATGCTTTACTCAGTGCAAGCAGAAAGTGATTTTAGCTCTGCCCATTAACCATTTTTAAACCACCAGTGCAACTACGCTTCAAAACACACCATTTTCTTCACGCAGTGTACTTGTAGATATAATTTGGTTCTCAGAATAAACATCTACTGTTTATATTGTAAACAATAACCGACTGGTCTTTCATAAGAAGATATGGTGAGTTTTCTTAGAGGTAAGAACGGAATTATAAAATAATATTTAGACTGGCTTTGCCTATCAAAAAGAATGAAAATATTAAACGCAACTACTTTGATGGAGTCACAGAAAGTGTGCGTATTTCCCTGCATCATCCCCCAATAGGATTTATTTTCTTCTCGCATATTTTGTCCGATTTATTTCTCGCCTTTGTCTTGAAATATACGTGCCGTAAATCCTTTTTCCTGCCTCCAGCAACAGACAAACTCCGTGCCCCAGAAATGACTGTCTGCTTTTTATAATGAAACACACCTTTTCTTCCTTCCTGCCTTCAGTAGACATGTGTATATTTGTTAGGTCTAAAAAATTCATAGCCTGTCCCAGCGCCTCACTTGTGATCGGAAGGTATCTGTTTCGAGCCTCACCATGCGCACCAGCTCGCAGTCTTCACCAAGTCTTAAGTGGTTTCTGCTAACTATCAATGCAACTCCACGAACGGTCACATGCAGCAGTCCTGTAACGCTGTCAAAGTGTCAGAATATCGATCGGCATCTCTACCTCCTACTTAGAAGGTCCCGAGTTCGAATCGTCTAGAATAAACTATTTATCCTGAAATCTATTTTTTTTTCAGAGGTTCGCCGTACAAATTTTGGATAAAACTTCAAATAAACCACAATCGATTTTTTCCCCAAATTTTTCACACCTGATTAATACAGTCGTCCTCTTATTGATTTAATTGCATTATTCAGTTTCTATGTAATTTGAAATTGCCTTTAAATGAGGAAAGAAACCAAGTTGCAACCTTATATTAAACGCCGTCTTTATGATTCAATTGCACGAGGGTCAGTCACATTAAAACCTTGAATATTTTTATCTCGTAATTTATTGAACACAAAAGGTACGCAATGACTTCATTTTTCTATGTATCTGGATACGCTACCTGTCGGCCACTCGTCAAACCATCAGTATCACTGTTGTCAACTAAAGAAAATCGAGCTGTGTTTCGAATTTTTATCGCACTTTAAAGTTTTCATTTGATTTTCCCTCGTATTTGATGAAGAACCAGGTTATATGCACATCAGTGGTTCAAGCTACTTTGTCTTCTCTTTTCAAGATTATGCTCAATTTAACCATGGAAGTGTCGGAATTGTAATGCAAAATAGACCGCGGCCACTTCAAATTACTCCAAAATGTATCACTTATGAAAATCAGTTTCTTTTTACGAGGTCTTAGGCTTATAACCTTGGGATTGGTGAAAGCGTTGTCACATAAACCAGCTGTGCACAAATTTTCCAAAAATATAGGGACAACTCACATTTCTAGGCGCCGGATGAGTGACATGAAGCAAGTTACATACTGAGAACCCACAGACATTGGGCGCCACCGTACGGAATTCGGTCACCTGAGCGACGTGGCGCTAGGAATTTATGCACCACTGACATAAACCAATACTTACTACGGAATGCGATCGTTACATTGGCGGTAAATAACATGTGAAATTAATCAGGCACTGCGAAACAACAGACCAAAAATGTATTACTATTTACTGTATGGTACTGTAAACCGAGTCTGTTGTGACTTCACAACATTTCATTATTCCAACAAGATACTCTGCCATGTAGTCGTGGTGCTACAGCTATCACTTCTTAACATTTCAGGTGTCGTTTGAATAGCACATATTTAATCACAGTGACAAAATCCTTTACTTTAAACTTTGTCTGATGAAGGCCTCTGTCTCATGTCGTTTCTCAATAACTATTCATTGTAATTAGAAGCAGAAGCTTACATTTAAATGCCATATCTGTGCCTTATTATTTGAAATTTTCAGACTATGCCTTTCACGAATATCTTGTAAGACAATTCAAAGCTCAAAGATTAAACACCTTGTATTACAAAGTATTCATTCGCATACAATACAGAATTCAAGCACTACTTTTTCGATATTGTAATTCAGAGATCAAATTTGTGTTTCCATTATTATGAGATTGTAAAGATAAACGTTAAAGAGTCTGTGAGAAAAATTACAGATTTTTCTTGCAACTTGATTTATCATTATTTCCTTTATTCGAATTCTGTCCAAAGTTTGCATTTTAGTAAAGCCTTCGTACTGTTCGTATTAAGTACTTTCCGTTCCTCTTCTCACCATAATTTGTCACAGTTCAATCCCGCACACACAGCCAAAAGCTTCCTCATACTCTACAAAGGCTAAATGATTTTATAATTTATTTCTCTCCTTCTTTTGTATGGCTACAATCTAAACACATGATCCCTGCCAGGCTTGTTCAACAGAAATCCATTTTTCTTCTGCGATTACCGAGGAAGTAATATTACCCTTAGATCTGTATTCGGTAAACTTGTATCTGTACATTGGCCCAGTTATTCCCACGTGTAACATTATCAATAAAACTTTAAGGCTCTTGCTTTTTTGCCTGTAATTTCTTTAAATATGTAGCAGGTTCTGTGCCGGTTACCCCCCCCCCCACGGGTTTAAATCATTCTAAATTTAATTCAACCGCCGAAGGATTTTTGTTCTTTAATTATTAAGAGCCGGTTCCACTTCTAAAGTCACAATACCTACATTACCTTCCTAACTTATCAACCAGCTACACAGAGCAGACGCCTCCGTGAAAACCCAGCAGTTCCTCAGCTAGACAAGAAATTCCCTGCACATTATGCAAGTTCTAAGTCCATCGCCATGTCGCCATGTTTACAACGGACCGCCACTGATCTCCATGCTCGGCCAGACAAATCCGGCCCACTCACTCCCAACCCTCACTCTGTAAGAGGCGATGTAGTATTCTGCTGCAGTCGACGACTAGGACTTCTGAGCGACCTTCATCCTTCTGGTTCTCCTACCAAACTCTGCACGTACTTCTCCTGCCATGCATGTCGCATGTTCCTTCAACCTAATCCCCCTAAGTTTCAACCGCCTAATAGTATTTAGCTAGGTGTACACATCTTAGAGCTGCTAATTATGCCAGTTTCTGCTGCAGGTATAAGTTGGCGTTGTGTAGGCTATGAAGGCATCTTCATGGCTTACACAACGCCAACTTATACCTGCCGTTGTTAATTATTCTTTAAGTCCAAATATCTTCTCCAGAAGCCTGTTTTTCAAAACCATCAGACTTACCTGACGGGGAAGAATAAAAGATTCTAGAAACGGAATGTAGCAACCATTCGAAGAATTAACTATTAATTTCCTTGTGCTAGATGTGAAGATTTAAGTCCCCTTAAATTTGACGCCGTCTGGAATCGTGAAGAGCTTCCGGCGTTTCAGAGGAAGCTAATGTCGCAATATTCAGGGTCTATGAAGCTCACACAGTCAAATTTCGCAAAATATTGTTGTATTAGTGTCATCATCAAATATCTGAACTGCAGCTTGTTCCACATATTTGCAGGTACCTTCCCTAACTGGAGGTTGTGTCCGTCCGCAAGCTGAGGAAGCACCTTGCTGTGGTGGAATATGAACACCACCCTGTCAGTATTTTATGGCTGAGTGGATAATGACTGACACTGAAATACCGTGGTGTAAAAATGCCCACTGAACACTGACACCACCAAGATAGTGGCCTGACATTGACACGGCTGAAGCAAGCCGCAGTAAAATAATATGACATCCTAACCATAAAGAATTGTGCCAGAAGAGCGCTCATTTTTGCATCTGTTTTTCTCTACTTGACGTACGCCTAACGATGCCGCATCACTTTCCTTATTGCTAAAATAATCTGGTGAAAAGTATGGCTACCGTAAATTTACTACAAATGATACTGGGCGTTATATCATCTGACGGGGTTTATGGCGCTAAGTGAAGTGAGAATATAAACTAATTTAATTGCAAATAATACGGGTGGAAGTAACCTAAACCACTGCTCCAGAAGTCGCCTTCAATAGTTGAAGAAAGCAAAGAAAGGCCACCGTTAATGTTGTTTTACTCTGGAAAATGTTCTAACATCATGCGTTTTGAATATAAACTGTGTGTCTTGGTACCGATAAGAAAGTCTGACTGTACAGAAAACACAGCATGCAGCGCCATATCGATGCTGTGTTGTGTTTGCAACACGTGGAATGTGGCCTGTTCAACGTGCGGAAAACAGGTCACAAGCCCTTAGGACCCACTTTAAGTTGAAAAAAGTGAAGAAGAAGAAGGGAAAGAAAAAGAAACAGGAAAGAATATCTACATAGAAGTGAAGAGGGAATAAATAAAAAATTATTCGGAAAACTACAGTAGACTGCATGGAAATACGTAAACAAAAAAGGACAAAAAGTAGCATGGAAACAGACAACAAAACAGACAACAAAACACGAGTACAGAACAGATGTATAGCTGCAGAGAGTGACAGCTAATGTTACAGAGAGAAGGAAATAAAACTTTCAGGATAATTAACTTTTTTTTTTAGAGAGAGAGACCATCATCTAAATTATAAAGGATAGAGTCTGAATCACTGAAAACAGAGTCCGTGATGATTGTAGAGACCAGTCGGTCAGTGGTGGATAGGGCCAAAAATCGCGTATAAAACATACATTCAAAATTCAGATTTTCTTCATGTTACAGCAAATATTACACATAATTAATACTGGACTTCAGATGGTTACATGAATAACTACAAGGATATCGAGTAGTCACTGACCGAATCATTAAATTTCTCTAACTTTGGAATTTGATTACTAAGATCACAAACCGCGGAGAGCCAACGGGGCTTCATTGGTAACGGGGCACACTAAACATATTCGTAACAACTAGCAAAGTACGGAATGTTACACAGGAAACATAGGATACTTAACGGAGAACAGAAAATATAAAATGGAAGGAAATGCACGATATACGACAAGATATGAGACAAGAACAGAGGAAGAAGAATACGAAAGAGAGCAACACAAAAGGAAGACAAAGATAAAAGAAAGCGGCGCACTAAATTAGGTGTAGTTGCCATATGGCTGTATTGACTGGCTCTCTTCAGGGTCACCTAGCAACGGATCCTCTGTCGAAGTGCTCTTGATGATCGATCGCAAGGAGCACACCAAACATCGTTGGTCCAATGATGCAAAGACGGCACACCACCGTCACACTGTTCCGGCTGCTCTACGGAGTGCGCTTTGTTGTCATGTTTTTAAACCTCAAAGGACTTCGCAAATGTTGCCAGTCTGTATATCCAGCAACAAATATACATAATAAGACACAACTCACACAAGTCTTGATCCTTTACCTGCTAACGTGGAGAATATGGTGAGCTCCGAATAATGCTAGCAAAGGGCAGATGGGATTTAACTCGGCGTTTAAAGAGTTAAACTAGTACACGTTTCGGCACCGAGGTGATATCTTCAAGGAGTTACAAGACGTATGAGTTGTATCTTGTAATGTGTATTTGTTGGTGGATATACTGACTGTCAGAACAGACACCGCATGGATAATATCAAATTCACAAATGTTTAGACATCGAATTCTATCCACGCAGTGTCTCAATGTAGGAGGAAACTAAAGTCGAAGGATACAGTTGTGTGACATGTAAGACAGCTCTTGAGGATGTTATCTTAATTTGACGGTAGAGCCGTTGTGTCAGAGGAATAGGACTGCCAGGACACGCAGAACAGAAGTGGACAATAAAAATAATTCGATCGCCATCAATAACAGTCGTAGAACAAACGAAGTACAGATGGCGTTCAACGGACTGACGTCACACTTGACGTATATTTCTAATGTTGTTTAATGTTTTGTGGTTATAACGAGAGTCACGCGCACGATAGGACGGACTCCGGAATATTTGGCTAATGCTTCCGGTGACGTAAGCTTAATAGGGGTTGTGTTTCTACATTAACAACACTTTCGCAAATGTTGCACACATGATTACAGAGTTCCACGAAAACTGTCAGATTCCATGTGGTTATTTTTCACCTACTTTAAGGTGAAAAAATTCGTACCTACACGAGACGTAATCTATACCGCTAGGTTCGTAGTTACGTCGAAAAACTTGTGACATAACGCATGTACTTAAGCGGCTTGCTATTCTAAATGACCTACATAGGCTATACAGAGGCGCCCTCGTTTTAAAGGCGTGTCTTCTCTTCCTTATGCTATCTCGAGCCTTCCGTACGGAAATATCAATGTACACGAAGCGTCGAAATATTTCGTCTTGCGTCTTCCTTTTCTCCAAACACAAGAAAAACTTTGGGTGCCCCAGAATTATACATCAAGGGCTTAATAAAGCCTGACAGATGCGGTGGCCAGGCGTCGTACTTCCATGACCATTCCAACGGCTTACACAGCACCGATTCAAATAGTTCACCGAAAATGAGGTGAATCGTTGTAGTACTGCAGCCATAAATTTAGGCTGGCCTGAGAAAGAGTTTCTTCCTTTACTAAATGTACGTAGAAGTCTGTTGCTCAAATGTTCCACAAGAATGAATGGCCCAATTAAATACTCACGGCTAAGACCACACCGCACAATCATCGAAAGACACTGTTGGAAGATGCTGGTATTGAAATGATGAGGATTATTTGGCGACGATATCTCCGTGTAGTAAATTCTGTTTTTACTCGATTAAACTGGGCCTCATCAAAAAGCTAAATAAGTGACAAGCTAAGCTGTTCCACAATCCCCAAACAGTTGCTCAGTCACGGTCGAAGAGCCTGCATACATTGGTAGTGGCATGTGTAAAAATATTCCTTATGTAAAGTTTTCATTCAAGGTATGCGTATTTAGGTACAAAGGACACTTCACAGTGACGGAAAATTTCGCCTATCTCGCTCTTGGGCTATGATGGACAGTTCGCAGTGCCTCTTCTTGTTCACGAAACTAGCTGCCAACTGGCGAGTGTAAACACAGAAAGGCGAGTCCACCTCTCAACACTGATAGGAGCTCTCTGTTGGAAAGTACAGTAACGAAGTAACGGTTCAGATTTCGAAACATTGTAACATTCTTCGCTCAAGAACGCCAATGAATAAATATCTGAATTCGGCAGGCACACACAATCAAATGTGTGTACATAACCTACACAACACAACAAGAAGTCGTGTGTGTGTGTGTGTGTGTGTGTGTGTGTAACTGATAGCCTAACTTAATAAAAAATAAAGGTAAGAGCCTCGAATTTTGGCTGTAGTTTTAGGAGAGTGAAGAAATTTTTCGTCCAAAATATAATAGAAATCTATGCACACGAACGGGGTCTGACCTTGGGTTTTTAACACCATGGAATGATAAGTGACCTGAGTTACATCGCAGGTACCACTGTTATTACTGTTGCCACGTTGTCAATGAGGAACTATATGAGGGGATGGAAACAGTTTTGTAAGTGTTCTCTGTAACGTAGAAGCTGAGGCTGAAGAAACAGCTGAGCATCGAGTGTACAGTACAAAATACAAAAACCAGATGGCAGGAAAAGTTTGATAAAATCAGCGCTTGGCTTTCTTTGGGATACAAGGAAAATACCACGACAGCAACTGAAAGGTATTGGCAATATAATACTGTAGCCCGTCATATGACTCTAGGATAAATTTACAGACATATTACAAATACTCATTCTCTTGTTACTGATCGAATTGTTGTTGAATTGTCTAAACCACGCCTTCTGTGTGAAAGCACATTATTTATAAACACTGTTATTACTGTTATTGATTGAATTGTCTGAAGTAAACATAATCTTCATAAAGCATTTGGCTAAGATCATGTGTAGCGTGGTTTCGTAACAAGTTAAACAGCGCTTGAATTTTCCTTGAAAACGCAAAGCAGAGAATTGTAAGTTTTACTGCGGCCCGTCATGTGACGGTACTTCGCTACAGCGTTCCACAAAGCTAATAAGTGCTATTATTTTAACAAGTGACAGAATAATCTCGAATAACTCAAAAATATCCTGTCTTGATATTAAAAAGGCAATTAGCATTACCATACGTAAAATTACCCACGTTACACAAATGCGGCAACAAAGTAGAAATAAGACCCGCAAGTGTTTCCGAGCGTTAACAAATTTCACGTAAATGGAACGGGAACTAGAGACTTCAATGGGTTTTGAAGAAGGCGTCGAGACGCGTTCTTAATGCGAGGGGAGGCGACAGATGTACCGTGCGGAATATTGCGCATCTGGAGTGTCAATATTGTTGCTTCACACGAATTAATTTGCTAGTAACTTCCACAACTTCAGGCTCTCCTCCTATTCAGTAATTGGAGATGAAAATGCGGCAAGCAAGTGTTGTCAGGCATGATGCTCGCTGAACTGCTGCACGAGGATTGCATCTGCACAACAAGAGAATGGCATTAACGTCGAGCAGTAGACATCAAATTTTCAACACGAAACAATTGAAACGAGTAATGACGTTTTGCTTCTGGTTCTACATCGACCATCTAGTTGAGATGAAAAAATTTGACAGATGGTCGATACTCTGCATATTGAAACAAAGCCGATCTCTAACTTCGTTTTGTGTGTTTACGTTTATTTCCTGTATGTCGAACTTCGTTCATAAAAGATGTAAAAAGTCCGGCCCTTCTTCCAATAAAATGACAAGATGGATCATATATTACAATAAAAAGCAACTTCAACTGACATCGGTCGAATGCAAGTTGCAACTTTCTAAACAATGTATATTCTCTTATTTCTTTATTCAGTTTACTGAGTTCCTAATATCGCTGTTGGTATGGTGACAGATTTAACAAAAAAATAGTTTTTAATGTTAATTTAACGTTGAATTTAAATGATCGTCTCTGTGTCTAACCACAAAGTCCCTGCACCGCATTTCGACTTCAATGGACCACTAAACCGAAAGTCGGGGTGTTGCTACTTCAGCCCACATCACCTTCTTTAGCAATGAGCAAAACAGAATAGCAACCTTAAGAAACATGAATATTACAGGCCGCTTTCTGTTCCGTGCTCGTTGCTATTCCGACAGATGATGAAATAAGAAGCCAGAAGGATTTCTGTTTCCTTGGCTACAGAATCGGAAACGTGCTAAGGACTCTGTGTCGCATTATAAAATTTCCCGTGGGATACGAAGGCGGTGGGATTTCATAGAAAGTTCTGTTTGCCACTGATTATTTCATGAGAGTGAAATTATCTTTCTGTTAGAACCTTTTGACAGCCCACGTTATCTATAGCATTGCATTCAAGACGAAATTTCTTAGAACAATCGACACGTTACCGCTTCTACTGGAGCAAGAATTGATAGTACGAAGACTCAAACTCAGGTTGTACTTAAATGCGAAGACGGTAAATTATTGGATTAAAATCACCTTACACTGATTCAATAAGTTATTATCAGTTTCCAGAATTTTATAACCCAATGTTGGATGTTTTGGTACGCATGTTATTCAGCTGCAGCAAATAAATGCCCTTTGGGTGAGGGGAGTCTGAACTTGGTCGGGGTAATGCTGTAGTGGTTCTTAAGGACGAGAAGCAAAATAAATTCAGTCACTTCGGCATAATTTAATCGTTGTGGTGGTTAGTTTTAGGGTGGCATGAAGTTTCTAGACAGATGATACCATCCAAACACGCTGAAAATGTTGTTACTACTTTCCAGACTCGTGGCGGAGTGCAACTGCATCCTCTAGTGGGCACGATGTGCATCTCACGTGACAAGAGGGAAGAACGTGATGTATTACAGGTGTGAAGGTACGAACAGGCAGGGGGAAACAGAAGGATTCGGAGTTAAACCTATCTCCGTGACACTTTGTCCACCAAAAATCCCATATGGACTGCCCTGGAAGTGAACTCGGGCAATCCACGATGACAAACCGGCGACAAACCGCGTAGGCTATGTCACGGTCTGTTCGCGCGATACAACTGACGACACGTAACAATTATGAACCATCAGCGTTGGACTGAAATTCTGGATTTTATACCACAGAACCAATTATTGAAATACAGTATTTAGTTTGATGAATGTTAGTCAATACACAGTTTAGAGATGTCACCATACTTCCTATTTGGTCTACCTTTCCAAGCTACCTTATTGCACAATACAAAATGGTGGACATATAACCCCAGAAATAACATAGGCGGAATATTTATGGCAGTATTACGTTTTCAACGTTTCAAAAGAGAATGGGGCACGTCAAGAATGTTGCGCTTATTCTTGCACTTTTCAGTTTGTAAGAATCTTTAACGTTTCTTGATGAAATGTGAAATCTTGCACACAACTTCGGGGTGTGTGTTAGAGATGAGAATTTCTATCGGTTTGCCTGCAATGCCGCACATTTCGTTACCAGGATCAAATTTTTATTTTTGAATAATCTTTCAGTTCGCCAGGTGGACGGGGTGGGAATATTTTACAAAAAGAAATTTATAGGAAAAAATCCCGGTATCAGAAGTATCCCGTAATGCAAAATTCCATGACGCTTTACTGATGGAAATCCAAGAGTAGTCAAACTAGATTTGCTTTCCTTAGAATTTCCGCATTTTAAACTGCATTGCACTCACATGTTTGGACTTTTCCTCATTTTCCGCATTTATACATGACGACACATTACTTGAATCCACTAACACTACCAAATTATGAACACATTTAATTTCAACTCAAACTTCGTACTCCGTCTATTGCCTCTTCAAACTCCCCTTCCATCCACATTCCTTTCCTTTCTTCCGCCTCCTCTTGCTTCTTTACTCTCATTCCATTCCTTAAATTACTATAAATTGCAAGCGTCAGGTGTATGCTCTTATTATATAGGCTTAAAATCTTTTCTGATGAAGCATGAATCCCTGTCCGAACATATTCTTTAACACGTCCACCTCTACCTGATTTAAACAAAGCCAAACTCCATTAAGAAAACATTCTCCAAGCTGCAAGCTTTATTATTAATAAGATATCGTGTTTACCTGCCACAGATAAACAACAAATCGTGTGAAATACGTTTTTCAATCCAAATTATTTGCACACATTTCGATTCATTTATGTATTAGACTTAACGATAAGAATATTTTAAAATGTCTAAATAACAAATATTTTATTTACAGGTAAAATGCACGTCGTCGGAATGTCAAGACAATCTTTTCTTATTTTATACATACTACAGTCAGATAACAAATTTCGTAAGGCCATACGTCACTTGAAGCCCCCCCACAAAATGGCACAAGAAATGGAAATTTTACAATACGTCAAAGAAAAATATGGTGCAAGTTGCTAAACATTTATGGACGATAAAGGGGTTTTTAAGGATTTTGTAGAGATTTTACTGGTTAATGGCAAAACTTTTATTATACCTCAAGACTTAGGGCTTCGAAGACTTTGGGATCTAACTCTAAGTTTTCAGTGCGTCACTAATTGATGGGATAAAAGTACGCAAAATATGGTGGCTATTGCAAGGACAGTGTCGAAACAATGGCATGGAGCATAAGCATACATCAAGACTGACATTGTAACTACATGTTTCTGCACATTACTGAGCATAAATGTTAATGCATACGGCGTAATAGTTTTGAGGACGCTGAGAGTGAAACAGCTCAAACAAAATAATCAGGAGCCCTCAGCTGTACCTGTAGAGCATGACGTTTATGTACGTCAGTTTCACAGTACCACAACGAGCCACATGATCGAAGCTTCGAAACTCCTGGCAGAGGAATTTACGGAGGGATTTTGAGCAACGGAGTAGGTAAAAGTTTTTATGGAAACCACAAAGCCGAACGGGTAACCTACGTAACTGCCGAAGTGGAAAACATAAACATTTGTAACAACAAAAAATATTTCTCAACAAACTTCCTTCATTTGGAGAAAAATCCGCCCGATGGGCCCTTCGTATACTGAAGTTGGTGGTTATGGTTCATTTCAAGGCAGCTGAGCATCTCAACAATTACAAAGGAGGGAAAATCAGTAAAAATGGAAAGCATTCCATGAAAACAAAGTTGAAGGAAAGCGCATGAAGCCGACAAAAAAAAGTTACAAACATGCAGCATTCCATGTAAGGCATGCTGGAAAATTTGAGTCACCGACGTGGTATTGTTGAAGTCAGAGCGTCAGATACCCTTGCAAGGCCTTGGGAAAATTATCAACATTTCAAACATTATGCAGTTTATCAAACTTGATACTAAACTTTATATAAACATTAGTCAACTTTCGGCAGACACTGGCACGAAGGTCAAATGCATCACTGAAAACAGAAAAATTGGATCACGTTCTGCTAAAACCCTGTAACTCCAATAGGAAATGAAGATAAACAGTAACAACAGAAACTCGAATGCCTCTACAAGCAATACGCTACTACTTACCTTAACTACTTTGTTGTAAAGTAGTTAAATAAACTATGGAGGTGTCTATCCAACAGCCCCTAAAAAGGGAAAAGTAATACTAGGAATAAGAGTGGGCAAGTTGAGGATGATCAAAGTAATGTTTCTTACTTCGAGAAATTACTGAAGACCGAAGACAGGTAACTCTCAAAATTAATACACATGGCAGGTACTAATTACTGTCTGGTGGCAATAAGAATAATGTTAGTGTTAATGGAAAAGACATTATGGAATACTCTATTACGAGAAATTGTATAAAATTTCCAGTTTTATTCTTACAGAACTTGCTATACAAGTCACGGTGGAGAGTTTGGACTGGAGTATACATTATTTTGTTCTCCTAAGATTCGGCATGAAAAATATACTGTCTATGGGAGGTGTACGAAAAGTCTGAAAATATAAAATGTAAAGAGGGTCTCAAATTACACAACAGCCACTCAAATTGATAAGTTATGGACATAATAACGGACAGAGTCCGGTGCTGTTTTATATGAATCAGAGCATCTCTTTGGAACTATATTATGTAGTTAATTTTTGATGGTATCTTTGTATACACACGGTTTTAACACTTCTTGAACTTTAATATCACTGCACACAGGTTATTATTCATTTGTAGGAGAAAGATAAGTTATAATTTAAGGAATGTGCTGCTTACAGTTATGAGATTCTCGTGTATTAATATTACTGCACCTTCTACGTGCATTGTAAATATTCATGCATTTTATTGTACCCTTCTCCTACTAGTTTTGTGTGAAGACTTTTCGCATCAGTTGATGTTACTAACTCCACAAAAACCAACCAGTTTCGAAATGATTCATGCCAGTTACCTAACGTTCACATCTTTTAAACACGTAGACCGGAACATTAGATTACTTACCGAACCGAATGTAAACCGAACCATCACATAAATTTCCAAGCCCTGTGGTAAGGCCATGGTCTTAACATGTTATTTAATGACGCTGCATCGCGACTTGCTGCGCATCCTTTAGTAGCACTGAAGTTGTGACGTCACACGCCCGGATAACTGTGCCGCGTAGCCAATCAGGGTTTAGCGTACAGAATCTATTCAAATCAGTAAGTGACGTCACAGAAGTTTGAGCTTCGAACTGAAGGCAAAGTGAAGCAGGGGTATTGTTATGTTAGCGAGAAAATACCGAATATGAGAAGGTGCCAATCCGTCATTCGTGGCTTTCAAAACACTGTGCATAAACTCTCTAATGTGTTGTGCATGCCTTTGTAGAACTCCTGGACAACACACGAGATTTCTGTTGCTGCGTGGCAGTGATGGAGAAGAGAAGGTTGGCAAGTAAAAAGGAATTAGCAGGAAGAAGGTATTAAATCTTTTCGTTAAATGCACTACACCAGCTTTTGCCTAGGAAGGCTGTACCAGACTAACTGGTATACTTAACCTTTCCAATACAAGGATAAAGCCATACCAGTAAGCTTGCTCTAGATTTGAGACTACGTTATTAATAGGCATTTCTATTGAATATAAATTACAGATGGCCGGTATGTAAATATGGATTTTATCAGTTATAATTAAAACACAAAAATCTACATCCGGGAAAAACCTAAATTTTCGAAGCACATAGATGTCACCCACGTCACAGTACCAGCCATTTTTCACTTTAAAAATATTTCCAAGCTCCACAAGTCGGAACGGACGCGCCATAATCGATTACACAGTGTCATGCTCAAACACATTAGTTCTGTATTTCCAAACAGAAGCGGGCAGTTTTCAAGTAACAATGACCGCAGCACTTACCCACTCAGTGCAGTGGAATCCGATTGTATGTGTTTCGAATCTTGTCCAGGCAACAATTATATTCAGGATCTTCCACCCGAAAAAACGGAAGTACCTTGAAGGATGTCTCTATTGCGTCCTTTCCCAAATTTCTACAGTTCAACGTACATAATTGTCACACACTCGGGGATATTCCTCTCAGGTGTGGATAAAGCGTCTTGAAGTTTGGGATAAAATTTATACAATCGTTCCGTCATAATGTATTCTTAAAACCTTTCAAAACCGAAGCTTAAACGCTTAATATAACTATACGGTATACAACACCAGAAAGGTTAGCTCACTCAAGAGCGTGACTAGACCACGGTCTGGGTGGTTGGGGTTCGATTTCAAGCAGGGAAAGGGATTTTCTCTCTCTCAGTCCCTCAAGGCCTGCTTTTAGTTATAAAGACCCCTTCAACTTCCCAGTTAATACAGCGGCCAAGACGTGAACATTACTGTTGGCTGCATCTAGAGAAAAGACTGATATCATGCACATATACTTGCAATCCCCACCCGTATTGGTGACGTGAGACTTAACCAAGTACTGCAAGAAGTTCACTCGTCTTCACAGCATAGGTAAGTTAATGTTGGCGGAGACAATCTCGGATTTTCCGGGGAGAAAGGAAACTCATATACAGCTACTCTGTGTGGAGGTAATATCGAGTTCAATCAGGCGGTGCGTCTAGTCACCACAACACTTCAGAGTTAACATGAGCGAGCGGTATCCCTCCGGCACTTCCTTCCACTCGGAGGACTCTCAAGATATTCTCGACCTGAAGGACGTGCGAAAGAGCAGCAGCCTTTGATTATATGCAGGCAATTCTCCATCGCATCGATATATCGGTACTTGTCGGCACTTCCATCCTTTCAGCAAGGGCATGCGTTTGTAACACTGTCTGCAATACAAGTAAGCTTATAAAGGTATTCCCACTTTTTCTTCATTATAAACATACACACTTTCTAGAGTTAATGTCTGATTCCTAAGCAGGAAGTGAGCGCTGTACGTAGTGTTTCGTGAGTTAAGAGTATAAACACGGATTATAGGGTGAGAATTATAACAATGTTGGAAATATTTTCCAGCATTGAGCTGGACGAAGAAGGAAAAATTACGGAAAACAGGAGCCTTTGAAGTACAAAAAATTAAAAAAAAACACAAGCCAGGCAACGTAGGTATATCGTAACAAAGAGGCGATTACGTGTAAGCACTGTTTCTGGGGAAAAGCAACAAGTATTAAATATTGTAATTGTGCGTCCGTATTCTTGCCTTAATTAACCGGGATGCAGAGCGCAAGAGCCAAATTAAATCATCCCTTGTGATCTGTCTGGCTCTATCATATTTTTTCACATTATCACATACACGGCATGATTTTCCAAAAAAAAAAAGAAAAAGAAATTGAACATAAAATGTGTGCTGTGATTTTCTCTACAAATTTGTCTGAAACATTTTTCATTTTAGGAGGGCTTCAGCGAGATGTTTAATATATGTACATGATCTTCATGTAGAATGCCCGTTAATCTTGTTAGATTTCAATAAATCTTAAATTTTGTCGACAAATTACCAAACAATAATCATATATATATATATATATATATATATATATATATATATCAAATTTTATGAAAATACGTCCAGTTGGAACCGAGTTGCTCCATGCGGACAAACAGACGAACGGACAGACATACACGATGAAGGTAATAGCTGCTTTTCGCAATTGCGAACTCGTCTAAAGAGAATGTGGATATAAACGTGTTCAGGAAGAAGCACGCGCCATACAGAGTCGTTATTCCGTTCTACTGATTTCCACACAAATAAAAGACTGATAGCTTCTTTCTGCATAAGAAACAAAGGGAGAAAATTTGTTATAAGCCTGCATATAAATAAAAGCATTTCCTCACGTGCAGCAGGGGCCCTCACTCAGCTGCTGGAATATATAAAATGGATATTTTGTCTTTCTTCTTTTTCTGCTTTTTCTTCTACCCCTTCGATTTAATTCTTCTTTTTTTCTTGGACTTTACTCTACTTCTGTGTCCTTCCGGTTTGTAATTTGGGAATGTCTTGCTATCAATTCTTAAAATATTCTCGTACCAATTTTTCGTTCTTCTTTTTCACGTTGATATTATAGCCTACAATTTAATTTATTCCGTATTTATGTATTTTTCTACACTGAGGAGGATAAATCCAGCCATTAATCTTAAGATCTTCATCCAGACAACAAATTCTTTTCTTTTATCCGACCGATTCATCTTCCAATTTTCAGTCGTGTAATGCAAAATAGGCACTACTATCACTTCATAATTTTTTTTGGTTCTGAGAATTGTTAATGTTTTGCCGCAGAGCTCCTCAATTTTTCCCGCAAAGCTATTGTCATTAACTTTATTTGATACCTGTCTCTTCTTCATTCTAACATTAAGACTTTTTGCGTAAGTAAAAAAATATATTACTAGCGGCTATTTAGTGTCAACATGGTTCTTCACTCTAAAGAGCATTTTTATCGCTTTGTTACTTGTTGTTTTCAAGTTAAATTAAGTTGAGTAGCCTGTAGGCTGTCCTCTGAATAACAGAATTTAACTCTTCGTTAGCAAAATTGAATTGTAGCTATCTCCACTATTGTTTGTTCCTGTAAGTATACTTTGATATCTACCAATATCTGCAGATGTTTGTGTATGTATGTATGTATGTATGTATGTATGTATGTATGTATGTATGTATGTATGCATGTATGTATGTATATATGTATTATGTATGTATGTACGTATGCATGCATGTATTTAGGTTTGTATGCATATATGACCGAAAAACAGCTGGAGAAGATCGATAATTAAGGAAGCGGGTAGAAGCTGGAGTGAACTAAGGTTCTTAGCAGCCGATAGAAAGAAGTGGAAAGGACTCATAGACAACCTATGTTCCTAGAAGGAACGATGGACTCAATTATTATTATTATACACACACACACACACACACACACACACACACATATATATATATATTATATATATATATATACGTACAAACCTAAATGCATGCATACATACACATATACATACATACATACATACATACATACATACATACGTAATACATAATGCACATACATATACACATACATACATACATACCTACATACATACACACACACACACGTACATACATACATATACACATACATACATACATACATGCATACACATACATATAAATATATGCGTATGTATAAATATGTTTATGTGTGTGTGTGTGTGTGTGTCTGTGTGTGCTAAAGAAAGACAAGGAATATCCCAAGTTCACACCACGATGTATTGCGTATATTCTCTAGTTAAACGGATATTTTAAATGCTGCAGCCAAGGAGTAAGTATTCAGTACGTATTACATGTTTCGGCCGACTTCGCCTTCTTCACGTAAACAAAAAAAATATAACATTCTTGGAAGGTTAATCGCAAAGTTACAGAACTTAACTTTAACCTCTCAAGTAATTCGCTTTTTTCTAATTACCCAAAATGGCCAAACATGTTGCAATCAATAACAAATACTGACAATAAAAATTAGCAGTTGTGCAGGTGGGTTATTTTAATATAGATCATATATACTGATAACATGACGTACAGAATAAAAGTTAACTTATGTGTTGGCGTATTTTGAAGTACTGTCTACCGGTTGACGCTACCAAATGAAGAAAACATCAATGGAAACATACAACATTAAATTTACTAGTACAAAATATAATTTCCATTTTCACCTCTCTACAAACTACAGGAGCAGAATAACAAGTAGGCTTATATCCACACAGCGGCTCCATAATTTTAGCCGAAGTTCGTACGGAATTCCTGGTTCCAAACATTCAGCGCCGGACAAAACTTGTCAATACTGAAACAAATCAACATCCCATCCAAAAATCTGCGTGCACACATTTCGAATTGTTTTCACGAATCAACTCATTTGGCACTTTCATATAAAGGATTATGATGCACTTTATGCACTGGAGATGCAAATGACTCAATGCTAAAATCAAGTAAAGACCAGCAAAGCAACGCGACTGGTGGAACAGCTGATCATTCTGCGTGTTGCTAGGCTGCCACTATTTAAATAACTGCTCCGCCAAATGCAGCACAATTTGGGGTCCCTGAAATATATATAAATTTTCAGAGCTTCCGAGTTCCAAACCTGGTCGTTCTAGAATAACTACGGTGTCTAACATTAAAGTAACCACAAAGTAGCTGTACACAAACACCTGATTTACACGAACGACCGGAAGAGTATATACGCTTTACGTGCTAAGGACGTGAGGCTGTGTAGCGCGTATAATCTAATTTAAGGCGCTATGATCTCATAATCCGTTGATCAAGCTCCTTTGATAGAAACTTTTTTTTTTTAATTTCTACCCTTCTGTTTGCGGGTAGTTCCCTCGGGGTGTCAAGCAGCTCACAAAGGCAGGAATGTAAAGCACCTAAGCACTAATATTCCTGTATTTTAATAAGTCCTCTCTAGTCCGCTAAACTGCTCCTGTCATGTCATGCTTAGAAAGACAACGAGTCTGAAAGAGCAAGGGAGCGCTGCAGTGTCACAAAGAGAAATACAACAATCCAAGTGTCAGAAGATGCAAAACAACCGCTAGATTTTCTGAAGGTGCCAAATGACCAGTACATTGTAAGAAGAAGTACAACAGTCACCATTTCTGTGGCTGTCAAGCAGCATCCACAGAACATACGAGTGCAAAACAACGGCTCTAATGTCTGACTGCATAAGGCAACCACTACAGCGTAAGAAAGTGCAGGGTAACCATCACAGTACTTGCAAGCGTAAGACAACAACTGCAGTGTCTAAAGGTACAATACAGACGCTACAATAGCTGAAATTTAAGACAAAAGCTTCAGTGTTTTGAAGGCACAAGAGAACTGCCGTACTGCCTGAAAGTACACGAAAAAACCTTACTAAAAAGTGCACGACAACCGCAACACTGAAGACACAAGACAACCGTTATGTTTTTTGAAGGTACGCAGCAACCGCTAAACCGGCTGAAGGCAAAGCAAAAGACACCCGCCCCAATAAGTAAAGCGCTGCAGTAACTGAAGTTGCAAGACAATCGCCAGTGTCTGATGGTACAATACAATCGCTATTGTCTGATGGTACAAGACAACAGCTAGTGTTTGATGGTACAATACAACAGCTAGTGTCTGATGGTACAATACAACAGCTAGTGTCTGATGGTACAATACAACAGCTAGTGTCTGATGGTACAATACAATCGCTAGTGTCTGATGGTACAATACAATCGCTAGCGTCTGATGGTACAAGACAACAGCTATTGTCTGATGGTAAAATACAACAGCTAGTGTCTGATGGTACAATACAACAGCTAGTGTCTGATGGTACAATACAATCGCTAGTGTCTGATGGTACAAGCCATTGCTAGTGTCTGATGGTAAAAGATAATTGCTAGTGTCTGATGGTAAAAGACAACAGCTAGTGTGTGATGGTACATTACAACAGATAGTGTCTGATGGTAAAAGATAATTGCTAGTGTCTGATGGTACAAGACAACAGCTAGTGTGTGATGGTACAATACAATCGCAAATGTCTTATGTTACAAGCCGCCGCTAGTGTCTGATGGTACAAGACAATCGCTAGTGTCTGATGGTACAAGACAACCGCTAGTGTCTGACAGTACAATAAAATCGCTAGGGCCCGATGGTACAATAAAATCGCTAGTGTCTGATTGTACAAGACAATCGCTTGTCCGTCTGAATATAAAGGACAACCACTATGTCTTCTGGGGGTAGAAGGCAGCCCTCTCGGTTACATAAGACTAACAAAACCATTAGAATTAGGGGGAAGTAAAAGAACTCTCTCAGTTTCTGAAGGTTCAGGGCAACGGCTGCAGTGTCCGAGGGAGCAAATCAGGCACTGCAGAGGATGAAAGAGAGGAAGAACAGACAGATTGTATGTAACGAGTTCTTACAACGGTGCCACAGGAACGTAAGTCTAGAAGAATATTACTAAACTTAATTAAAATAATACTGTGGAAAACTGATTTAAATGGACAATCACGATATGCGTTTCAACGGCGGATTTTGGCGAATACAGTGGTGAACAATCAGAGGTAGAATGTATCCTAGAGGTTAATAAGTGTACACGTCACAAAACTGTTTTTAGGGAGGGTATAAAATATCTGGGCAACAACTGACTAACGCAGCAATGAATTGCAGCTACGGATCCAGCCACGCTAATTTCCGAATAAGAAATACCTGCTAACTAAACTCTGAAGAAAATCCCGTCTAGCAAACTTAAAACTGAAACTGCGACTTGATGTGAAGATAAATTACTCTATAGCTTGGCATGTAGATGTGTGTACGTGTACCATTACAGATTAATATAACCTGGACGAGAAAGGTGCTGCCTGCTTGCAGACCTAAGAAGAAACAGCGACAGAGAGCCACCAAAACTCAATACTTACACGGCCCTAGACCACGACAGCGCTGGTAATGCGGTTTCGAATCCCGATTCCGTATAGATTTCATATGCGTTTATCTCCAGCACCAATGTCCCCAGGGCTACGTACAGGTGAGAGTGGGTGACTTCCTATACATATCACCAGCATGTGAGCCACAGGAAAACTGCCCCGGAGATAGGAGTAAGAGGACAGTATCTGCGGTTAATATCGCTCTTTAGACTAATGTGGGACGTTGAGATTATTAAGCGAAACGGGATTACTGAAAGACTTGAATTCGCTGCACAAGCGGGCCTTGCTTTAAAAAGCGTAGAGTCAATAAAGCAAAGCGTCACGCCCACCACAAGGTGATTCATTAAGATAAAGATAGAGCGGCTCTGCAAATATTGACACAATATTCACGGTTTAGCAGCAGCGTTTCAGTATTTAATAGCGGGCTAAGCGGAAAAACAGAGTAGCTGCAATTAAACAGGTAACATTAAAAGGACATGAAGATAATGAAAGGACCGAAAGGAACAGGAAGTGCGAAAGAAAATTATAAATAGAGAGAACAAAATCTTGCAAAGTAATTGTGCCATGTGTCATCATGCGGTCTATATAGAGACTTGCTTCGACATTTTCGGTCAGGTCATCGTTACGTCACACTGGGTCAATTATACAACCTGTAGATACGCCTTGTTGTTCAGCAGCTCCGTGTTGCCTATTCGCTGATATTATAAATCAGTCCCGGCTACAGAACTCGAATGCAATTCTAATAGTTACTTCACCGACAAAGTTCTGCTCCTAAATAAAGGTGCTAGCAGTATGTACTCCATCGCTCAGGCTTGAAGGTGGAAGAGCGTGAAAATGATCTATATGGAATAGCCTAACTTGGAAACCGATGCACTTTCAAGCTTGCCTACATTTCCTGAAGCTCACTTTGGACTTTTGAGACAATGCATTGCTCTCCACATCTCCAAGAAATATCGCCTTGCTGTAGCGGCAACTTCTCCGGCAATGCAATCGAGCTGGTAGTCTACATCTTAGGCGATATCTTTATCACAGCCAACGCCAAAAATACACTGCGTCAGGTCATCAGTTTTGACACTGCCTTCTTTGGCAAACGTAAAACACGCTACACATCAGTACAAAATTATACGTCATACTATTTTTGCACCTGTCGTTGATTAATAGCAGACCTACACATAATCTCAAACAATGTTTAATGTTCAAACACACATATCATTTGCACAGCCATCTAAAAACCCCGACTTATTTCAGTTCCGTTTCCACCGCCTGTTTCAATCCTACTACGCCATCATCATCCGGACGTACTGTAATTATTGAAACAAAACGCATTAAAATCTTCCGAAGGATTCTGGCGATATGCAAAAATAAGACATACTTATCTTCGACTGTAAAAGCATCTACATTATTCAGTTTAACGGCTTTTGTCTGGGTTTCACACAACATACATCTAGTACAAAATGTTTCAAATAGAAAGTGGTCTACATTTATCCACTACGTCAAGAACGAGATAACGAAGCATGTATCGTGGCCAAGAAAAATTCAAAATTTGTGTGAGTTTTAGTCAAAAATAGAAGAGGATGAGAACACTTGGAAGACCTAGAAAATTATGAGAAAAATGAACATTTGTCGTAAGTGGGTAGACATAGTGCGGGCTGCGAGAAGGTGGCTCAGGACAGTAAAATGGCAGACTTCTGAAGAAAATAACGACATTTCGGGTTCCGTAAGAGGATATATAGTTCTTGATTAGCTGAGACATTACCGGTTTTTAAAGTTGTAGTTTATACAAGTAAAAATACACAAGCGGTAAAATTTAAGTAAATTAAAATTTATAAGTTTATTACGTGCGTAGACTTCAGCTACGTAACTTCATGCAGATCAGTATGGAGTGGTCTGGAAGGTGAAACATGCAAAGGACAGACAGGCAGATATTCCTTACCAAAACAATGAGATGCCACGTGAAACAACCGGACTAGCCAAAATTAACATTTTTATGTTGTGGAGTGTGACAATTTTTTTTTGTACTACACAGCGCAGTCAGAATGTTATCATTTGTCGAAAAGCTTAAATTAGTGTGAAGATGTAGCCCTGGGAGGATTACATGAGAAGAGCTACCAACCTAATGACATAATTTACTTAACCACGACACCGTGCCAGATACCAACCTAACTATCACTGCGATAAATTTTTTTTAGAGTTGAAATCTTTCTGAGTGTCAGAGTTACCAAAAAAACGTGGTCTTTCCTACAGGCGTGAATGTTACAGAAATAACATTCGATACTTGAACTATTCTAAAAAGCTGTCTACTGCCTGCTATGACTGTGCTATCACTTACTATGTCGTTTGATAGAAGTCTATTAACAGTCTTTAAAAATGCACAGAAAAAATTCAGTCTGGTCCAAAACAAGCAGTAAATCAATAATTTTAAATAGTGTTGTACGTAGAATGCTTAACACCTTTAAATATTGTTAGATCTGAAGGAAGGCTTAAAAATAATCTTCATAACGTAGTTAAATAAACATAAAGTGCAATAAACGACGGGGCAAAACTGACACATGATCATGTAATTAAGACCTGACAACTAATTTCTGATACAGATTATGGAAGTACAGATCAATGTCTCGTAGATTTCAACAATCTTCTGAAGAACTGAGGCTGAATGAAAATAAAAATTCTTTTGTTTCATTATGTTGTACATCCCTGCCACCAGTCTTCAACGCTTGTCGCTATAATATCTGTTCTCATTAATCTCTTCTCATTATAAAAGGCATGGTTACAAGAGCCAAATCATAATAAACCTTTTGTACAATTGTGACATTTGACAAGCCGAGGTGAGAAGTCACGGTTAGACCTAGTTCTAGCACTTACATACGTTCCACAAGGTGTTACATGACGCATCACAAATCATACGTACAATTAACTAAATGACTAAATACGACATGACGTCAGTAGAACTGCCGTCGCCTACTGTCCTTCCAACGTTCTCACCTAGCAGGAAAGTTTTCAGTGTGCTACGTAACGATAGAGTGAGTCGCGAAGACTTACTGCCACCTCGCGCTGACAGATGTACAAATGCTGATGGAGCACTGCTGGAATGATAGTGACCGGCGAAAACCACAGTAATCGGAGAAAAACCCCTGCATGTCACTATATGCAGCACAAATTCTAGATCAACTGATAGGGGATTGAACCCATGCCTCAGCGGTTATACGCCAGGCTCTAACAGCCTGAGCCATGAAACAGTCCCTAACAGGAATTGTAAATAACTGTCAACTGTAATTTAGGGATTTAATCAGAATGCAGTGTTAGCGAATATCATGCATCGCTAAAACAATCTCCGGTATAGCCACAAAACTGAAATCAACCCAATATACTTGCAAAATAAAAATGTATGACTCATAAATATGAATCAAAATTGCTTTTCAAAACTTAAGCATATTCGCAATATACTCGCAGACGTGTATTCAAATCAATAAGCACTGGTTTCTAGGACAGAAAATGAGTTCTGGGAACTGCTAAGCGTTGAAAACAATGGCAAATGCCGCTTCCTCTTAATGAATACAAACGTGTAACAATCTATACACTCCTTTCTGCTTATTTAGCCCTTAAAACCGAATGGCTACTAGACGTATCACCAGGTTTAACATTCAAAAATAATTCGTTGTCGTCACAGTTTATTGGTGTGTTGCCCATTGAACTTGATTTTTATAACTCGGTCGGCGAGTGTTTCCTGCGAGGTATGAACTGAATCTTTATGTATAATTCAGATTAATTTCCATCTTTAAAGGGTTGGAACTGATCAACTTATATTTCAACGTCACACTACTGGGCCTCCCGACAGAAGTGAGTGCCTGTCGGTTTACAAAATGGTTTGCTTGCTGCTGGGCCAGAGCAGACACCAGGCGACAAAGAGCTACTGGCAACTGTTTAATTAAATGTCAATATAGCAAATTGCATTTATTCAGATCTGAGCCACAAACATGCGGGGCAAATTAATTGCAAAATAAGTAGGAATAAACACACAAGGAAAAATAAATACTGGAATCAGAAGACTTTAATATGAAATTGAAACTGAAGTTCTCGGACGGTTTGTATGGTGTTTCTGGAAGTTCCTTGTAAATCTGAGATAGCTTAGTTGAAACAGTGACTAAGCTACAGAACAAACGATGGATAAATCGAAGTTAGATTACTGGCAGGGGATATTTCTCTTATCCACGGCGTCTTCACCAGCTCTGGGTCTCTACCATTCTCCTAGTCAATGGTTCCCGGGACCTCATTCCTCGGTAGGAATGTGACCGGACGCATAAAAGTTGACCCAATCACCTCCACCTACTGCCTGCATTAAGAATGCATGGAGCTACGCTTCCAATGTCACATAAGTCTGCAAGGCGACATTTTACCTTTACCTTTGTACCTCTCCAAATACCAACCGCTACCCGATGTAGTGTCTTAGGCGGCCTGCCACTAATAACGTGGGGCCGTTATTGCTACACTATTCTAATTAACACGGCATAAATTATAGCTTTTCATCGTTTCTTCCTTTCTCCCGAGGATATGCGCTTTACCGAAAATATTCGTCTTCCAACTTGCCGTTCTGCAAGAGATTTCTATAGTATAAATATCTATTTAAGCTACTTTCCTAGCATAATATTTTCTACTTTGTTTAAGTATGTAAAACTAAAAGGAAAGTAAGCCGAAATCATTCATAAAGGGATTCGATTCTCGGAAGAGAAGGGAGCATTTTCGTCGCCATCACTGTGTGCAGTTCAGTCCTGGGACGCTAGACTGTCTTTACATTGGCGTAGAGCAATCGAGATATGAAGCTGGTACTCCTAGTGCCAAGTCGCCTGATGATGGAGCATTCTTCTGCCGCCTGTTAACACATTCGTGGCGTGGTGTATGGGTACACAAGCAACCTTACCTATAATGATATTTGTAGAAGAACGATATCTGCGTTCTTCTGGGATATTACGCAGCGTATAGTGGTAATTTCTTACCGTAGTTTCGAGGCGACTCATCTGTCCCATCTTCAAAGTTCGATTCGTCTTGAATTTTTTACCTTTGAAGATGGAACAGATAAGTTGTCCCGAAACGTCGGTAAGGAGTTACTAACATGAGCTGCGTAATATCCCAGAAGAGCGCAGACTCATCTAATTCGCGGCGGGAGCCAGGATTCACGCAGTGTAAGAGAATGTTAATCAACATTATTCACGCATCCTTCATGTACCAAAAATTACTGTATTTTTGACGAAGTCCGGTATTATATAAAACGCAGACATCGCCATTCATTATTGCTTTAAATTCTTTAGGATGAAATAAAATATCCATGAGTAACTTCTGTCAAAATAATTGGATCAATTCACCACAGAATATTTGTTCCCAAATACTTGCAACCATTGTCTCTTGATCCACTGTTGCTCCGTGCCTGAATATATCGGCTGAATTCGAAAGTATAATCTGAACTACGTACACCAGCTTCAAGCATACTCTCTCCCCCGACTCACCACTAAATAATAAAAAATACATATACTCGTGCACTTCTATGGTTCCGGCTCGGCGCCTGGAGTAAAATAGGATTTCTGAGAGCACTTCGAAATAGCAGTGGGGTGACCAACTGCAAGAGCAATTGCGCCGTTGATATGTTTCCTTGGAGATACGATTTCATAAAGTATGCAATGGAACAAATATGTTTGGTGATTGTAGAGACAACCAACTCAGCTTCCGACACATTTTCGGTTGTTGCCGGATCTCTGCAAGTTGCACCAGCAAACTAAAAGCTGTCATTACTCCCACGTAATAATCATCAGCTTACTATCGCGGTTATAAACGCCAATATCTGTTATTAAACTCTCTCTTTCTCTCTTTTTAGAAGCTGAAAAACGACTAATGCGCACGGGTGACAGCAACCGAAAGTAGAACTCGACTATTGGTTCTAGGCACAGATGCAGGACTCCGACAGTTCGTTGCAACAAGGAATTGAAAATTAAACATTTTGTGCTTCAAACGCTTGAGAGATGCGCATAAAATACATAGGGAATTCTGTTCGATAGCTTCCTAATACCGAAGCGTGGGTGTCAGGATAACTACAACGTGTACCTTACATGTCTCCCTTGACGGTATTTCCACCTTGTCGAAGGCTTTGTTAGCCGAGTGAGAAAGCTTGCGTGCAACAGGTAACTCGAAAACTATGCTGACGACGGAATAGTTGCTGCGAGGGCCACTCCTGCCGGACATGTTTTGAGCGAGGAGTAAGGCGAAGAGATATGCCCTAGTCCTCTAGGTTGGGGATCGGGCCTGAGGCTAACATCCACATCTCGTTAAAAATCGACCGTTTGGTTAGCTCGGCTGAAACTTCGGAAAGAGAAAAATAAACCCAGATAGAAAATGGGAGAATCAAGGGCCAGAGAAGGTTGTAGGAAGAAGATCGGGAAGGCAATGGTCCGAAAACGAGAATACGAAGTAACGCTGTGTTCGATGGACTAATTAATGCAGCATATATCGTAGGATTTATTAAAGCTCAGACCATCGATGGTTACGCTAGATGCAAAGAATAGGCTCCTGAAGGACGGTAAAAAGAATATTAGAATGGAAGCCAATGGGGAGCTGAAGGACAGGAAGACCAAGTAAAAGATGGCTGGATGATGTGTGTAACGATATATAGGTGATGAATGTGACTAACTGGAAAGGAATAACGCTGAAAAGGAAGCTTGGAACTATCTGGTTGAGAGAGTCAAAATCCACAAAGGGTTACAAAGCTAATGGAAGAAGCAGAAGAAGAAAAAGAAGAAGAAGAAGAAGAATGACTGAAAGCGGGCTGAAGCGCATAAATAAGGGGAAGAACTATCTGAAATATTCTACTGAAATGCGAACTGTACAAAATTTAACAAGGGTATTGTTCTTGGATTCAACTAAGCTAATTCTACGCATCAAAATTCTTTTTCGGAAGTTGCAAATGCTTCAGCTAGTCACGAAATTACCGCCGTTTGTGACATATGAAGGTGTGTTGCCGTGCTTACAATAGCCCGTCAACTGACTTGATGACGAGCTGTAAGAATTGAGTTCAAATCCTCAAGCATTCTTTCTGTAACATAAAATGTACTATTATCCTCTCATCTACACCAAGCTCTCCCAAGTAACTCTTCCCTTTCCCTTCTCATTTCGCCCACCAATGAAAATTTCACAATAATATTTTTTGAATATGGTAATATACAAATTTTTCCCAAATAACAATATCCAGGCACCTTCTTCCAACATGATTCTTTATGTGACGGACGAAATTTCACACTCACAAAACCACAGGCACAAGAGGACAGGCAAACTGTTTTCAAAACGTAACATTGCGGCGCGTTCACCTAACGTCCTTACCTCCTCGTCTATCCTGACAGTCTGACACCATTTCGCTCGAAGAGAGCGCTTTTACGGTAATTTAATATATACGTCAACAACAATAAAGCATTCCTAAGTTTTCATGTAATGTACCCGATATTTTTGCCCGACTTTAAAAACCTTGATTATCTCGACACATTTCGATGAAAGTCCCGAGTACCAAATGTGACGGAAATCCGCCCTGTAGGGGCCGCGCTGAAATAGACGGAGAAACGGACGAACATGTGTAAGCTAACAGGCGCCTTTCGTGGCTATGTGAATGCGCCTAATTACAGACTGTAGGTTTTATTTTCATACATAAGGATAAGATACACAAGGATCCGAACTAAAACTAGCAAGAATATCACGAATTTAGTCTTGCTATCAAGACGATTAGAATATAAGTTCCATTCTTACTCTTCTTCCCAAGTGTTTTTAACTAAGACGCATTAGCGGTGGGATCATAATCATAATAATATTGCCGACTGTTTTATTAATACGCTTATGTTAAAACGTGCTTGAACGTAGCTGTTGTTGGGTGTGTAGAAAACCACCATGACAAAGACAAAAATATGCTACGACAATTTTGCGAGCATTATCTAGAGCGCTAACATAATTCATTAAGGCGTATGGAGGACCGAATGTACGGCGCCCGTCATTTTGAACCTCGACACGGAAGTGAGCGGTCAATTTCACGCTCCGGCATCTTTCCCAGGGTCAAAGCGCTCCCGATAGCCATGCAAACGGAGGTTGTGCAAATGCCGAGCCGGTCCAGACAACTTGCAGAACAGAACAGTCTTCTGCCCCTGACACAAATCAAACCACTATTCAACATCTGCCAATACTGAGCACCCCCGGCGTAGTGTGAGTTTTCACATTAACAAAGTCACCCCAGATTTTGACGCCGGTCGCTCGGATCATAATGTCGTCAGTTTTGATGTATCTCGTCCTGCCGGCGCGAAAACCAGACTTAATTGCACGACAATATATCAGCAACTTGTGGAAGCAATCCGAGACGTTCCTGCGACTAGCCCTTAGGACATTTCAACGGACAGATCCATACTTTCTTTCTTTTTCAGAACGACACTCATGCTCCTGAGTTGTTTATATACAATGAAATTTGTTTCCCCGGAGACCTTCCACCCTTCATATCCTCTTTATTCCTTTATTGTGATTTAAGAAGAAAAGGAAAAACGATTTTATGAGCCTCCTTTACACATGAATATTAATATACTAGGCTTCAGAGATAACTGTTCCTTCTCTATGTGTGTTTACGCGTGCAGCACTTGGACTATTGAACCAGACGACCTGTTTCTACGAAACCTGTTTGGAACATTATGACACTGTAGAACGTGCAAGAGCCATACTTTGATTCCTCGCAGAAAGTAACAACAGTCTAGCGAAGGGCAAGTGGGCGAAATTCTGAGGCGACAGACGTAATAACTCTACTTGCTTTGAAGTCCTGAAGTGATGTACGATAAAATATCGCAGAAAAATATGGACGCTGCTTGACGGTAATATTTTTTGAGTAATGTGAAATAACAAGATGGCGGTCGTTACTAAAATTTATTCTCAAATTTCGCATGCCATATAAACAATGGAAAAATGCAAAGCTCTGATATCGTGTGCGAAATTTTTAACCCTTTAGAGGGTCAGGAAAAAAAAAAGAATACAGAGACGCAGGAGAAGGATTAAAGAAACGGAAAAGAAAAAGGATAAAGGGAATATTTTAATTAGGAAGGAGAAAGAGAATCGATGTGTTAGAAGGTGCCTATAATTCGCCCACTCGTCCTTCTCACGGGGAAAATGTGGAAATAACAGTGAAGATGAAAAGTTAGAATTGTGAATTCGCGTCTGAAAACAACGTCCACGGAATTTCCATTTATGACCAATTCCAAAGTGCAAATTTTGGAAAATCAATTTGATTGAATTTTTAAAAAAAAGTTAATCTTTACGAATTTAAATAAAGAGGGCTGCACAAGAAACATGTAGCAGTTATCTGGAATCATTGAATCTGTGTCAGCCTTTCCCTAGAGACGGAGGAAAACCATAGGTCTTTAAAATATTTACTACAAGATAACAACAAAGAAGTCGTTTCTGGCAACTGCAAGTTTAGTGCTTCTAGATCTCAGTATACACGAGATTCAGGCCTCTTTTGCACATTCTACGGGGAAACAAAATTTCATAACGTACATATTACACTGGTTCTGTGATTCAAGTAATGCTGCTCCGAATCATGTGAAGAAGTCAACATTCACTTGTAAAATCCGCCGTCAGGTTTTTATTTTGCAACGCGGCGCTCTGAAGATACATAACGCAAATGATTTGCAATGTTACAAGCTTTTTTTGCAAGAATCAAAATCTAATAAGTCTGGGCTATTAAGCATTTGCTTCTTTCCGAGCACAAACTTCGACAACACAGCATCTCTGGGGTCTAAGTACAAAACTTCATTATAGTAACTCGCCTCTACAAATTTCTAGGTATGGATGGCTTAGTTTATGTATAACCGTCAGGTTAAAGCCGTGCAAGCTTTTAAAATCGACGGCTACTCTGTGTATTCTCTGCATGTTTTACTGTGATCTCAATGCGGTTCTTTTTTTAAATTTTTAATTTAAGATATACTGAATAGGCTTATAATAAAAATGGGAATTTCCGTTGAGTTTCAACGGGCATTGCCCTGGCAGTGTCTACATTATGAATCACCTTTTCATTTTGTTTTTACTTTAAGGATGTCAAACTGTTGACTTCAATCAATTGAAACCCATGACAGTGAGCCTAGTCAGGTCCAAGGAAACATTAATTTTACTGAACCTGACGTTCCAATCCCTCCTTCCCCGCATTTCAACGGAATTAATTTTGGCCCATTGGAACGAAAGCTGATTCTGTGAGACACACGCCTCAAACATGTTTGCTGTTTCTGTGAAAGTTCAGCTTCTTATGGCTATGACAAGAGAATGACTGCTCTGGAGGAGAAGCATCCTACAACAACAAATCATGTAAATACTTGTTATGTGTCCTGCGACATTCTGTTTCTACACAGATCGGAGAAATAATCTGCAACACTGGTACACAAGCACCAGAAATGTTACTGATCTACTGATCTCTGATGCCTCCAATTATTTAACATCCCTAACACTTCTCTATGTCGCGAAACCTAAAACTTCGATATTATGCACTGTCAAACAAGAGACAGGCGGACAGCGCAATGTCGTCTGCCAGGTGATGCCCAATCTGAAGAAGAATCCGATAAAAATACGATAATTCCTCTTCATTTATTTGAAATGTTGTCCTATCTTCTTCTTCATTGGTCTTTCCTTCTTCCTTCCTTCCTTCCTTCACTACTATTACTTATTTTTTCCGTCTATCCGTCTTCCTTTCTTTCTTTCTTTCTTTTCCCTTCTCCTTGTTTCTTTTTCTGTTACTCTACTTTTAATTTTTATCTCCTTATATTCTGAAATCAAGACACTTCGAAGTTTCGTAATTTATTATTAATTCTTCGAAATTTTAAAATATTCTTTAGCATTGATTCGCGTTCTTCCTGTTTTCTTCCATTTTATAACTTGTAATTTACCTTCTTCTTTCCGTTTTCCGTCAATGTCTTATATACTGACTGAGACAACAACACTCTGTTTCGTACGGCGATCTCATGAAAGACCAGACAACTCTCTAAGGGGCGAGATGTGAAGTGGGGACCCCAAATAGGAAGCAGGAGTTTCTTACACCTCACCGCAACATGCCGTCTTTCTTTTGTCTTTCTTCATAACTTCCACTCTCACTCTTTCACAAACCATCCCAAACAGTTGATATCACCCCCTTTAGGACGGATTTCTTCCGAAAAGTGGACAAATTCTCTTTCGAAATTAAAGTGCCTTTGCTTGTGTTTGTACATATTCCACTTCCAGCTTTTAAAACGAATGACAGATTTTCACCTAACGTGGCTGAAAGTTATGCCAGTGAAGACCAGCACAACGCTTAAGCCATATATTTCGTGCACTTGGTAATAATTACACGCCGGATGTGAACATTTTAAAGGGGAAATGACACCGACAACAATAAAGTTCAGGGCCCTGAAATGGTATGTGGTAATAGATCTTCGAAAAATATGCACCCAGTAAATTATCAAAGCAGCGAAATTCGGTTGGAAATAAAAGCAGAAATACATAGGTTCCTAGAGCTTCACACAATTTCCAAATGCTCTTCGTCTGATTTGCAACTCAAAGTTCAATTCTTGCACATTCATATTTAATGTTTAAAACTAATCAACTGAGAGCACAAGCACTGTCTGCACCTTTGCAAATCTTAGTGATATCAAAGCTTATTAAACAGTAATTATACTACACTGAATGCCGGAAGGTCCTCGTTAAGGAATTTCCTCCACTACTCTCACATTCTCACTTCATCTTCCCTAGGTCTACAAATTCTCGTCATCACTTTGTTCTCAGACACCCTGGCTATAAGCTGTAGCCTTACAGTAAGAGACCAAGTGTTACAGCCCCACAGAAACAGGCAAAATTATAGTTCTATACTAGTTACACTTCATGCGGCATCAGTAGGGCTCCAGCAGCACCAGCGACATAAGTTTATGACCGGTGGCGTGCCTTGTGTATAAACTTCGATGTGTATGTGCGGAATGCAGCCACGATCCGTCAGAGAATTTTTGCTTACCTCCTCTCGATGAAAGCTGCTTGCGCCGATGTTGCGCGCGCGCCTCTCTCCCGGGCCGGGAAGCGAGCTAACAGCACGGTTGCTGCAGTTGGACAAACCTTGGACGCCATAGTCTCAATTTTATTGGTACGAAAAAGAAATTGCAGGCGTCGCGTTGCTCCGCGTCGTAACGCTTCTACATATTAGAACTCAGAGCTTCCTTACTCTTCATATTTAAAGCGATATTAAGAAATGTCACATCTCGTTGCCATGAATTCGAATTCCGTTGTTCACAGACAGTAAGGTGGTTGTGTGTCTACCGAATATGATTGGGGGGGGGGGGGGGGGGGTAAAAAATTAATTGGGTTTTTGGCCAAAAGAGGGGCCCTTTTTTTTTCTACCCCAAAAAAATGGAACCAAAGCACTTCCCCGGAAACCCCCGATTTTTTTTTTTTTGATTT
>Ga0123354_10000695_pt1 | contig 35901 bp, 38 predicted proteins | sample TergutLab28metaG_2_FD_97872 | JGI IMG/M metagenome (GOLD analysis project Ga0123354, IMG submission 97872) | Labiotermes labralis P4 segment gut microbial communities from Petit-Saut dam, French Guiana - Lab288 P4 | ecosystem: Host-associated > Arthropoda: Insects > Digestive system > Gut ... | reverse complement strand
AACTTTGGATATAGGTGTTTTGGGTTATATCGTTATAGTTTGACCTAAGGAACACTCTCCCGAAGTTAGGTCCTTTCCTCCTGGGACACCCTGTATATATATATATATATATATATATATATACACTCATTCAGTGTAGTATGTTTCTTTCAAAAAATGGTTTATAGGTTTTATACATTTTTTTTATGTTCAACCTACATACTGGGTCTTTATTTGGAACATCCTGTTGCTCGTACAGTCATTAACTTCATTACTGCATGTAACAGAGTCCTTCTTGAGAAGCTGACCAGTTTTAAGTAGTCAAGAAATTCCCTGCATTTTGTAGAACCCGAAGGTGCGTTACCACATTTACAAGTGCCTGTCCCTAACCTGAGCCAGATCAATCCAGTCCATGCCCCCCAATCCCACTTCCTTAAGATCCATCTTAATATTATCCTTCCATCTATGCCGTGGTCTTCCAAGTGGTCTCCATCTCTAATGTTTCTCCACCAAAACCCTGTGTACACCTCTCCTTTCCCCCATATGTGTTAATTGCCCCTTCCATCTCATTTTTCTCGATTTGATCACTTGAATAATATTTGGTGAGGAGTACAGATCATTAAGCTCCTCATTATGCAGTTTTCTCCACTCCCCCGTTACCTCATTCCTCTTAGGCCCAAATATTTTTCTCAGCACCCTATTCTCAAACACCCTCGGCCTATGTTCCTCCCTCAAAGTGAGGGACCAAGTTTCACACCCATACAAAACAATAGTCAAGATTATAATTTTGTATATCTTAATCTTTAAAGTTTTTGACAGCAAGCTGGAAGACAAAAGATTCTGCACCGAATGATAGCAAGAATTCCCTGGCATCAATCTGTGCTTAATTTCTTCCTTAATAGAATTCTGATTTGTTAAGTTTGTTCTCAAATATTTGAACTGTTCCACCCTTTCAAAGGAACTATTATCAATCTTTATGTATCTGTTCAGCAGCAGCTTTCTCTTCACAGACCAAGCCATCAGTCATCAAGCTTGTGTAGAAGTTGGTATATGTGGGTGTTCAATATGAATAAAATGCTTGTTGCTGGAAAGTATTGAGATCCTTTTCTTTCTTGAAATATATAATGTATGTTAAAAACTGAATTTTGTTGTGTTATTTTCATATGTAATATTAAAAACATGAAGTACTTAGGTAGTGAGAAATTTTGTATCAAGCTCCTAAAGTTTAATCATTTAAAATCCCCTAAGTCCTTCTGTGTGTAATGCGAGGAAAATTTTGGTAATGTATTTTCTGTTTTATGTAACTATGGACAGTTGGTGCCTCTGCAGCTGGAGTGAGACGAGCAACTACTGAATCACCACTTCATCTCTTTTCTATCGGTTATGAAACTCTTGTTTTGGAAGCCTGGGCAGATACTAATGCTGGTATGTGATCATCCTTTACTGATTGAAATGTACATTAACACACTTTTATTTTTCCATACATGTTAAGACAGGAGCAGTGAATAATTTTGCATGGCACAAGACTGAACAAGTAAATGAAAATTAATGCCTTGAGTAGTAAATAATTTAGAAATTAATAAATTGTAAATGTAAGTGGGTCTAGATCTTGCTGGTTGTGGGTGGCTGGAGGAGTTATTGGGCAGCTGGGTGACCAGTGTTAGATGACTGTGATTGTGTAGGTGAAGGCGAGAGGCTGAAATTAACTGACGGTTGTCCCAGGGTGGAGAAAATGAGAGTCATGTGTAATAAAATCAGTAGCAACTGAAATATGAATTTTGTTTGCTATACTTACATGTGGACTGAAGTCTGATAAGTCACTGACATTCTCACTGAAATCTGATAATCCACTGACACTACTTTTGATTGAAGGAAGATAAGACTGCAGCTGATGTTGTACATCTTCCATGCAACAGTTCAATACACACCAGTACAGCATATATGGCACCAAGTTGCCGTATACACCTACACATCAATCAAACTTGTAGCTCTCTGAAGATGGCCAAAATGTAAGGCTGAAATGTGTAGGAGCAATGAATAATTAATATACACATTGTGCAACTAGTTGTTCGTTAAATTTGTGTGTGTATAGCTGCAGTGTTTAGTATCACCGTACATACCAGGTAATTTAAGACTCATTTTCAGGCACAGTAACATTGAAACTGACCAGACCAGATGCTCGAGCTTGTGAGATATTATCAGAAGCAACAGTTGAGGGCCTTCTGGGCATTGGGCAATGGCATCATTTGGCCATTAATGTCCACGACTACGTGCATCATAGGAAGACTATTATTGAGGTGAGCTTTTTTTTTATATTCCTTCGTTATGTCGTAGGTGTTGCATGATTCTAAACATTTCTTGCTGTTCTGGCCCTGTTTTAGGTGGTGGTACCATGTATACATTGACTGCATTGCTGACGTTTTTGAGATCCCTTCTGCCTGTCTTCCAAGGTGTTGTAAGACCTGGATCTCCACTTAAAGATGGAATTGGCAAGGATCTCCAGAGTATTAGCAGCACAGTCAGATTCTATACAGTGCCATTGTCTATAAACAGGAACAACATTAGCAATAAACATGTACATAACCTGACAAGAAGACTTATAGGTTGTTAATAAATGGTCACTTGATCTCTGGTATGTTCAGAAATGTATGTGGTGCGTCAAGAAAGTAATGACACTGTATGCGTGGCTCGACAACTGACACTTTAGACACCAGCCGAGACATACATTCTTACTTAATGATCACTGCAAGTTTCAACTAGATAGCCTTAACACGTCTGATTTGACAGCAAGTTTTGTGTGTGTGTAGTAGTGACGTGTTACAAAAATGGAGAAACGAAATCTTGAGCAGCATTGCGTGATCAAATTTTGTGTCAAACTTGATGAAAATGCAACAGAAACTTACGAAAAATTAAAAAGGGCTTATGGAGAGCATGCTGTATCAAGGACACAGGTTTTTAGATGGCATAAAGCATTTTTGGATGGCTGTGAGAGTGTGGAAGTGTGGAAGACGAACCTCGTTCTGGAAGACCTTGCATATCAAAAACGGACGAAAATGTGACCAAAGTGAGGGATCTCGTGAGGTCTGATCGACATTTTACAGTCAGAATGATCAGTAGTGTGTTGAATTTGAATCGCCAAATTGTCCACGAATTTTGACCTTCGAACTGGGCATGCAGAAAATTTGTGCCGAGCTGGTCCCAAAAATTCTCACCAATGAACAGAAGGAAAACAGAATTTTTGTTCAAAAAAGGTATTTCAGTGTATCAGCAACCACCATACTCGCCTAATCTGAGTCCATGTGACTTCTTCCTTTTCCCAAAACTCAAATTCCACCTCAAAAGTCATCATTTTGGTATTGTGGACAACATCCAAAAGGTTGTGACAGACCAGCTGAGGGCACTTCTACATGAAGACTTCCAGCACTGCTACCAGGAGTGGGAGCAACATCTCCGGCGGTGTGTGGCTTCCCAAGAGAACTACTTTGAAGGGGATAATGTTGATTTATAGGTAAATGTTAAATAAAAAAAAAAATAAAGCACCAGTCTCATTACTTTCCTGATGCACCACGTATATTACTTACGCACAGGTAAAACTTTAAAAAAGACAGGCAGTGCACATGTAACATACCACTGGGCACGTTCATGTAAATGTTGTTGCCATAGAAAAGCAGTAAGTATTACATATTTTGAGTGTATATCTGTAGCCTTAGTAATCCAACATGCAAGGCACATGCACCATATACATATCATCATCTGTGGCCTGCCCAGCTGTACCATATTTTTCCGCATTTTCTCATGAATGGCACAATTTTTGGCAGAGAGTTAACAAACATAAAATATGTGTTTTGATTTTCTGTACAACTTTCATCCAAAGTATTTCTCATTCTAAGAATTTAGCGAGATACTTCATAAATGTACACACATCATCATGATGTAAAGTACCTGTTATTTTTGTCATATTTTAGTGAAACTTTTATTTTCTTAATGGATTTTCGAAAAATACTCGAATATCAGATTTATTGGAAATTATCCAGAGGGAGCTGAGTTGTGCCATGCAGGTGGATAGACAGACATGACGAAGCTAATATTCACTTTTCGCAGTCTTGTGATTATGACTAAAAAAGCAGTCCTGTTGATTGGCACAACACAGGAAGGGCAGAAATGTAACATTTAGTGTGAATAGTATAATATTGTTATTTTGTTTTATGCATAAAAATGTTAGATCTGCAACTTGCAAGAGTCATGGTTCAATACTAGCTTTAGCTAGGGGTCTGATTAGTAGAAATATCTTCATATCCTGTCCACCTGAAGATTTAAATATGACTCATAATGAAGTACAAATTCAAACTTAAAATATTATGTTTCATTGTCCTTTTTGCAACTAGGTTATGCTGCTTGTAGACGGCTGGCATGACACAAAAGTAGTGCTGCCATTCAATGGTGTGGTGGTGCAGAAAAGTCGAACTACGTATCTGTTGCTGGGTCATTCCATAAGAGCAGTGGATACAGAATGTTCTGGTTCCTGGTATCTGGGTAGTGTTATGATGTTTAGGAACCCAGTATTTACCAAGGAACGGGCTGTGTACCTAGTGGGACTGGGTCCTAATTACACCAACCTGACTGACTGTGCTGATATTGATAAGATCAGTCCAAACTTCACGTCTTTGTTTGGACCCAAGACATTGTTTTGTGGCATTGACTGGGACACTGTTCTTGAGGGAAAGAAGGGAAATCTCAAAGAACTGCAGGTACGCTCTCCTTAATTCTAATGTAACTTTTGGTAGCTATATCTGGGTCAAGAATAGTATCAACATATACTCCTCTCCCATCTGCCTAGCAGCTCCCTACCATCAGCATTCCTTCTACTCCTTCCACCAGTACCTATGGCACATTCTGTCTCTGTCTGTGTTCTTGCTTCATTTTTTGTTATTCTCATAGGCAGAGAGGTGGCTGATGAAGGGAATGTGTGCAATGTACATGGGGTTTTGCGCTGATGGCTGACTCATGTATAGAATGAGGCCATCTCTGTATGTTATAGGATTATATTAATCCTTACTTTATTTGATTACAGTACTATTTGTGACATGTTTTGGCCTTTATGTGGTCAAGGAAGTCATTCGTTTGATGAAATGATCTCCCAGATGATGGCAAAGTGTAGGCCAAACAATCTTGCATGTAACAGTGTAAGCAAATCAAGGAAGGGTTTTAATCCTCTACTCAACAGATATGGTATTTTATTGATCATTATAAGTTTATGCATGGGAAATATGAATAGTTTTGAAGTTACATATAGTAAGTGACTGTGGAGTTAGCAGTTGACCTTTGTGGTGCTTTATGCTGGATGGAGCTGACCATCCCTTGGTTCTGATCAGTAACCCACCACCTGGTTGTGCAGGTCAACTGCATTCTCTTGAGTAAGGGACAATTCAAAATACTTCTGCAACTAGGCAGATCAAATGTCAACCAGTTGCAATGAGCAACCACCTTTCTTTTATTCCAAATATTGTTTTCATCCATGCTGATGCAATTGTCTAGATACCTGATAATATCATCAGAATGAGAAGTATCACATGACTGTTTGGAAATACATTTTGTCCTTTCTAATCTTCTAAAAACCCATGAGCTGAGTGTGTCAAGGATCTGAAGTTTTTGTTTCTTGTACTGGCACCTTTGCTGCAGATTATGGTGGGTTAACTTCTATTTGTTTCAGGATAATTTACTTCTGATATACTGTGCCCAAAATCCTAACACAGTCAGTGTATATCCACAAGTGGTGTCTAATCCTGGAGGTGAGTGAATGCAGGCTGTAAGCAATAATTTGTTACTGACTGTCTTGTATAAATACTACAGCTGATCTATCATTATTTAGGTAGTGCAAACACAAAGAATGACAAAGTTACTGCAGTAATAGCTAAATAAGTGCAATTCAGAAGTTATTCTGCAGTTCTTGTCACTTTATTTTGACATGCTTAAATCATCTAAGTTACTAGTTGAAATAACTTTCTGTGAATGTAACAGTGTAATAGTACTTCATGTTTTTTTTTTTTGTTTGTTTGTTTGTAAATAAATATCCTCTGCAAAGTTTTAGGTGTTTCACATTCTGTGTCAGTGATGCTACATATTCAGCCCATTTTAAACTTTAATTGGTAATCGTCAGGATTGCTACTGTCAGCGTAGTAAAGAAAAAGTCATAAATATGTATGTGGTTTCAGACTTTTACTGTAGTGTAAGTGAGGTCGTCACTTTTCTGGGCTGTTGCATGGTATAAGCTGGTAGTTGGTTACTGTAATTTTGGGACAACATATCAGAGTCCCAAAACTCTGGTAACATTCTGCCAACCTATGCTGTGCAGCATCCCAGAAGAGCAAAGGCCACATGAACACTTGTTGAGGAGTGAACATACAGCTACAGACATTCTTAACCTCAGAACTATTTGGAGGGCAGTGGTCTGCTTCATGTTTCAGCTACTTTATCACTAAAAGAGCCCAAATGCATAGTAGATAGGATGCTGGGTGGTTTTTGTGGTGGCAAAAAGATACATAACTACCTTTGGGAAGGTAACCCTGGTCATCCAATCCACAAGTAGAATATAATACATTTCACAGTTCCTGTATATGTAATATCATTTGTTCTACTGATAGGTTAGAACATGAATTTTTAGGAATATTGGGCCCATCTGTACTTGGGTTATCTCATTGTATAAAATTTAGAAAATCATTAAGATGGCATTTGAACCAGCACAGTAGACAATTTGAGTTGACTGGAATACTCTCTTATTCATTTAAACATTTTGACATCCGGTATTCTCATCATTATCATGTTCTTCTCCCAGTCCCTTCCAATTTTAATAGCACTGTCTTAAAACTGACTGAGATTTTCCTCCACTTAGTTTTGTATGTCGGGTCAGACAAATGACTGCTATGTGTACTTTTAAGTCTATTCAGTGTTTGATGTAAGAGAAATATTAAGTCCTTTGTTTCTTGAAGCTTATGTCAAAGCTTTGGACCTTGTACAATGCTTTTCTTAGACAGTGTGTTTGTTCATAATGCATAATATGAGGTATATGATTAATTATTATTTTAAGGTTAGGGTATAAAAAATTTCTCGTAGGAATTCTACTTTTAATGTAGTGGTGTATTCTTTGAACATTCTGAAGAGGATTTTTCGGAAACCTTGTTGCATGTAAGCACATCTTCCACTTTGGACTGAATTATACCAATTTATATACAGTAATGTAACAGGGTTCAGAGTAAAGCAAGTAGGCCTGTTTCTTAAATATATGCATGAAGAATTTAAAAAATAGTTCGTGCAACAATCTTGCAGCCTTCATGTGCCGATTTTCTAGAACTGCTTGGAACCTCAACCTCCTGGAATCCTAAGGGCATGTCTAAGCCTGTAATTTGTGCATTGTGGTGCATTAATTTAATTGGTACCTCTGGAGGAAACAACAGACAGTTTTACTGGTAAACATCATGTCGAAGGACTGTGAGATATCAGAGTATAGACAGGACAGTGATATTAAAACAGGTGTTGGGGTTGGCAACTGCACCATACCAATTTACTGTAGATCTACTGACTGGTCTGTATGATGAGCATTCCATAAAATAACAGATTTCTTGACTAGTGACACACTCTTGAGCTGTTGAAAGGGGGTCTGTAGTGTGGAATTCACTGTTACTTCATATGTGGGAATTGAGATGGTGATAATTTTCTAGGAGTGATTGGTTCTCTTTTCCCTGGACAACCAGGATTCCGTGTGGTTACGTTAGACCAACGTGCTAGTCAGCAACTGCCTCTGTCCTTGAGTCCTACCCTGCTGGCACCACTCAACTCTAGCCGCTACCAGGGCCCAGTAGCTGCTGCATCCATTTTAGGAGGTGCATCTGTGTTTCTTTTTCTGTTTGCTAGGGTAAGTCTACAAATAGTTCTCTTTAGTTGTCAATTTTATGTTGGTATTATCTAAGAGGAAGAAATAACTGTGAATTTTATGATTATGTATGATGTTCAAAAAAAGGTCAGGAATTTGACTTCAATTTACAGTGTGTACAGCGTGTATCTATGGGAAACTTGCTTTGGATTATACGCAGTTCTTTGATAATGCATAGGTTAGCTTACCACAATATCAAGTTTGTATTAAATTATTTAACATGTATGTCATCATTAAAATTAACAAAAATTCCATGGAAATTAAGTATGAAATTTGCAGTGTATGAGTATGTGCATGGATGGAAATGCTGTTGTTTTATATTTTATATCTTAAGAGAACTGTATTATGTTACTGCTAGAATCAGAAATCACGTGGGCATTGGATAAGAAACTGGGTGGGTCCTGGAACCAATCTAGATGTGGCCTAGGATATGAAAGTACCTGCCATTGCAGGATTTGAACCTCATTTCCCCAGTTGTCCAGTCCATTGCATAGTAGATTATTCAAGTTGTTTTGGATGTTACATTGTGTCAGCTGATACACTGCTGAAGAGGAAGGAAATACACTCTTTAAAAACTTCAGTAACCATTTCCCTGTCAGCTTGTTTTAATATCCCAGAAATCTTTATGTACCAACCAATTTGCATTCTTGAAATATACAGTATTATCCTAATTGCAATGAAAAAGTAAATATGACAACCAAATACATTGTCACTATTCCATTTGTTTTTATTACTTGTCATTTGTTTACAGGTGGTGGAACTGAAGGCTTCACAGGAGTACCAGGCTTGCACATTATTTCTTTTACTGAAACTTGTCCAGAGTGACAGTGAGTTGTTCTCACAGTTTGTGAACCAGGACTGTCACAAACTGCTCCTTAAAGTCATGCAGTCACCAAGGTGTATAGCTGGACATCACATGCTCAAGGTAGGAAACCAGTTTCTCCGTGCAAATGACATATTAGTACCCAAAATTTGGCCTTTCCTATCTCAGGCTTTGTACTTTATTATTCCTAAATGCCCTATCATTTAGTGCTATGTAATCTTAAAAACTGAAGCATTTAAATAAACCAGGTACAGTAAAATGTCTGTCCATAGTTTCTGAAGGCACTGCAAAAAAAAAGTGATAAACATGGGAAAATGACAGTTGTGGGAAGGTTTTAACTGTGTCATATTTGTAGGGATCACAAAAAATGAATGATGCTTGGACAAGAACAGTGCACAGAGGAACAACTGATAGTGGTTTCACTGTATATATTTCTGAGATATGAGTGTGATACTGCTTCCATTTACAGGCTGTGCTTGACACTTGCTGTGACAAGCCTGTTCTGCAGTACCAACCTGGGCCTCGTCGGTTCCACGTAGCAGTCCGTTCTGATGCAATAATTGTCAATTCGTTTCTGCTGACAACTATAGTTGGCTCATGGCGTGACTGGGAACGTGCAGCTGATAAAGAGAAAGAATGTACTTTTGATGAGGAAGGAGGTGGTGTTCTAGGCACACTGTTCCGAGCACTGCACGTTCTGCTGCGAGATGATCATCCATATCGTGAATTCAATGTTGCGCAGCTGAACCGTGTGCAAATGGTGGAGGCACTTCTTCTTTTCTGCAAGGTTAGTTTGTTTAACTGTACCATATTATGTATCAGATGAACTCAGGGAGTAGAATGTTAGCTTTTCTTAAAATAATTTTTTATTAAGATAGGGGTGTGTAATACTGCTTTCTGAACACTTGCCAATCAAGGCTTTACTTGAGAGCCTAAATTTTTTTTTATTTTAAATTCAGTTCTTTTGGGATGCTACACTATATCAGCTGGTAGATAATTAGTGGTGAATTGGAGGGCTGTAGCACCTCACATTTGCGTCAATCAGTCTTCACCTCTTTGACACTGGATTTGGAGGCAGTACACTTGTTTGGAACATTTTTTACTATTTACTAATTTACATGACATTACATCCCAACATACTTGAATATTCACCAACACTACTTTAAGAACCTCATATCTTGCATAAAATTTTCATTCTAGAATTACAGAATTTAATGAAGTTTATGCACCTGCACTTCTTTAATTCCTTCAGGAACGATTTTTATATGAAGAGACAATTCATCTTCATATGTCCGTCTGCTGTTCACTGGTGGAGCTGATTCGTTCATTAATGGGTTCACCACCTGAATTCTCTCACATTGTAGCAGTTACTGACTTCCTTGTACTGTTGCACCGGGCAAGTGCCACCTATGTTACTCATTTGCGGTCCAGTTTCTACTTTCTTCTGTCTCCAACCCCTCCAAGCAACCCTCTCAACCTCAGTGGAACAGCAGCTGCATCCAACATAAAGCCTGGAGCATCACCAAAACCTGCAGTTCGTGGAAAGATAGGTAATATTGTGACACACTTCCCAAGTTTTTCTAATTCATGGTCAAAATTAAGTTTTGTTGGATCCCTCAGTGTCACTTCTGTCATTGAAAATTCTGTCCATTTGTGAGGTTTTGTTAACAAATTTGTAAATGTATATTCCATTTTCAGTAAAAGGTTGTTAACCATATCCTCAGCTTGCAAAATGGATCATGCCACTTACCTGTATTCCATAACTGATTATTCATTATGTATTTACTGTAAATGTTTTTCGTTTGTTTTTATTTCCATGGGTGCTGAAATTAAATTTCTCGGATTGTTAATTATAATTTTATTTAAAAAAATACTTGATTTTATGTTTTTATTGTTATGTAATATATGTGTATTATTCTTTTGGAAGGTGGAGACCATACTGCTAAACCCAAATCTGCGAAGAAGGGCTTGAAAGAAACAAGAGAGGTAGACTTTGCTCAACCTGTGGGTCCACAGAAATTGAGTAAGGCGTTAACAAATTTGCAGGTAAGTTCTCGGTTTTTGACATAAAATTTAATGCTGTAATCTCATGAATGGTAAGATGAATTGTGCTACTGGCTTGACAGTCTGAATAGACAAAGGAAAATCACGCATGTTCTCCACTTCTTATATTTTGCAAACAGAGATGAGATTTAGGTTTCTCACAGCTGTGTTGCTGAAAGTTAAAGTTTTCTGGGATGTTATTCTTTTTTGGGGGGAGGGGAGTTAGATATTTCATGACATTTCAAAGGATACTGATGCATTCAAAACTTCAAGAGTTCTTTACCCATCAACAGCATATCTTCCCAGATTACTTGAATCTTTACTCTTTTTGGACTGGGTGACACTGCAGGTGAAGGTACTTTTATTCTTTATAACAATGGGAATTATTTACCAAACAACACAATGTAACATTCAAGAACACCTGAATTGTTGAAGGTATGTAGCAAGTTGTTAATGAAAGTCCCAGTTGACTTGTGTGGACTCTGACTTCTACAGTAAGGGCTGGTGGAAAACAAGTTGTAGTAAACTTAATAAACTTAATTATAGACAAATCAAAATTATTCAGCAGTAATGGAGGGGCACTTATGCTTTTTGTAAGTGGAAATGATTTTCTGGAACATAGGTAACTTCATGCATACTAATCAGACACTAACCACTTTTAATGGTTTTCTGTAACCAGGTTTTTCTTTGTATGGAAAACTGTTATGTGGTTTCAACTTCTACTTTAACATGAATTGTCCTTTTACTTCATCTTCCATTGAATTTGTTCAGACTTTAGATTTTTTTTTAGAAACTTCATATTAGCAGTCAGATACATACTCTTCTTACAAACTTGGCAGAAACTAATTTTGGTAGTAAAGAAATATAAGTACTATGCTGTACTTCATTGTAGACTTTTTTTAAAGTTGATATTTTCTGCAAAAAATTTAGTCCTGGGACTTACAACCAGTTGTTTTTTTGTGGTTACTTATTAATGATATTGTCTTCCTCTTTGAATTTCAGATTAAACAAAACTCTCTGGATGGTGGAAATGTAGAACCTCAGTCAGCAGATGAAAACATGCAGAATATAGTTGACAAAACGTCAATAGAACCTGTTGACAGTAACCGTGCTGCAGACAATGATTTAGATGGACTTGACTGTGGAATTGCAGGAAGTTACCGGGAAATCAATAGTGACATAGCAAGCTTGGAGTTAAGCAGGAAGTGTGGCAGCTACACAGATGCCGCCGACAAGTTAATTGCTCGTGCGGAGCAGGCAACCTTCTTCTCGACCACTATTGACAGAGCGGGGGAAGGGGGATCATTTACCAAGGAGACAGAAGGGTCAGAGGAGGATAAGGAAAAATTTACTACTGAGACAGGGATGGTAAGTTATGTTGGACGTCTCTTGATTGCAGCATAGGAAACATACCATGGTACAGGGATAATCAATTGCATCAGATACATGTTAACCACTGCATAGATGGCATGTCATGAAATAGGGGTAATAAACTTTTTCAGGTGTCTGCTAATTGCAGCATACAGAGCACACCAGTTTATATTTTGTGAGAGGCTAAACATGGAACTCAGTATCACAAAGATCTGCGAAGTGACACCACTATGTAGTTTGGTAGATGTCTCAGAGGAATGCATTGCCTCTGTCTTGTACACCAAAAGTGCAGTTATTGGGTTCCTCTGAGACACTGTTCATGGAATGCATAGTAATTGAAATTGTGATTTCATCGTTTATCTTATGTTTTATAAAATGTAAGAGTGGATTAATGGAAGGATTATGTGTTGGAAATTGTAGGTGATGTTTGGAGTTATCAGATTTTTCCAATTGGATTTTCAGTGGACATTTAACTAGTACCTCATAATCTGCAATTAATAGTTTAGTTGCCTGAGATCTTTATAATATTGACCATGAAATGACCTACTGTGCAGAAAGAGCCTGCAGTGAGTTCATGGCTTGATACTGAGCTTGATGATGACCCAGAAGAGATGATGAAAGGTACTGAACCTTATATTGTTGTGGGTGAAGGAGAAAAGGGTCTTGTGCTGGAGGGACTGTTGCTCTTACTTCGTGACACGCTGCTTATTCTGCCTGACAACATGGCCCCTCAGGTGTTGAATCATGTGGTCAAGGTGGAGTTTCTTTTGGTCATGGCAAACCATTCAGATGCCCGTGTTCGTATGGCCATTGTTAAGGTAAGCAGTTCTGAATTTGGCACCTAAAATTTGAGGTAAAATAAAGTTGTCCCTGTGGTGAACTAACCAACACACCATGGAGGCATGTGGTGAAGTGGAGGTCTGGCTCCAGTCTTTCTTTGCTAGGTTACTCTGTAGTGTCAGTACACTTTTCAGACTACATGGTGTCACATCCCAAAAGCCAGCAGTCTTCTTTTTCACTTTCACAGAACATCAGCTTTCCCATAACTCATATATATATATGTAAGGTGTCGCTTAAGTAACTTCACCTGTTTTGTATTTGAAAGGAAACAGCACATCTCCACTTGGCATGAGGTATACCTCTTGACATACTGTTCATGTAAAACACTTTCCCATTTACATTTGTATTAACCTTCCTGAGAATTCTTGTTTCACACAACACCCAGCCATCAGCAAGTTCACTTGGTAGTACCATACATCAATTATGCATTTTTAATTTTTTCACCCTACAGGTGCTGTATTTCATTATTAAAATTCAAGAATATATAAATAACATAAGAAATATGATATATTTTTATTTTTAAGGAATTTAGACCATTGCATTAGATGTGTGTTCACAGTAGTTGTGGTGATGTGAGTGAATATTCAAATAGCTCCCTTCTTTCTGTTTGTGAAAGATACAAGCAGCTTTAGCCTGAATTCTTTCAGATGAACGATTTTTTAGGCCTCTGTAGTTACTCCATCCTAACACACATATATGCATATTAAAAACACCATGTATGATATTGGTTTGGCCATATGTCCAGATGGCTGTGGGGCTCACCCAGCCTCTTATTCCTGGGTAGTGGGTTTCTTTCCTAGGGTTAAACTGGCAGGGTCATGATACTGATGACTCATCTCCACCTAGCACTGAAGTTAAGAATGAGTATGCTGTGTGTGTACCCTGACTGTGGGCCTTCATGCCATGGACAGTGACAACTTTACCTTTACTTTACACTCTTAAAATACCTTGTTTTTTATCTGGTATTCAAAAATGTTCTTAACACAAAATCTTGTTTTTTTGATCAGCTATAGTTTACAAATTCAATATATAGTAATGCCTTTATTACTTAGATGTGTTAGTTAATGACACTGTGGGTAGTGTGATCTTTGGTTCTGTGTTCTTAATAGGTGTTGTCCGCATATCTTCACCGCTCAACTGATGAGGAAATAAACAAGTTCCTTAAATTGAAGGGCTTCCATCAGTTGGCAAATCAGCTGAGCATGTTCCCTGCATCTCTAGAGCTGGTTGAAGCTTGTGTGTCACTGGTGACACGCTGCAATGTAGGGCTGGAAGAACAGATGGAGGTACCATCACTCTCTGAGCTGTCATTCCTACAGCTCAACAGCTTCCCTCCATTGCTGGCTCTTTTGCCCAGAGCTGTTCATGATGTTGCTCTGACTCATAATATGATTCTCTTCTTGCGTGATATGCTTGCTAAGGTGAGTTAGTATGGAATCATTCACTAATCCACCTGAATCCATTTGTATGTGTACATTTCAGGTGAGACCCAGTCCATATGTGGCAGTGATGTCCCTCAGCTGCTTTTCGAAACTTATATGACATTGTTTGTGCTCATCATTCACAGAGTGAAAGGTGATAGCTGTCCATATTCGTGATTTGCGTGAGAACTGTTTACTGTGAATTTGTTATTTCTTTTTGTTTTTTGCTTTGATTTCCAAAAATATGGAATGTCATAATGCAAAATTATTTGGCCATACCATGCATAGCTCTAGGCCATTTAAATGCCTGCAAAAGGGGTTACTATATCACACACTTCAGTTTGCAAGAAAAAATGTCTTTTGACTGCTGTCTTACTGAAACCAAGGGCCAAAATAAATTTGCATGTGTACTGGAGAAACTTAATGATTGGTTAACATTTTTTTCTATTATGAGTTGTTATGGCTGTTCATTGTATGCTACTTCAACTTAAGTGTGCCATATATGATAGCAGTTCTGCTGGGACTGGAGATGGATTGTATGATTCAAACAACTCGTGAATGTTACTGAGCAAAGTCGGGTTTTCTTATACTGGAACGTCATTCTCTGTGTAGTACAGGGCTTGCCACACTGTGGTGCATCCAAGTTGCCTGTAAAAAATGATGTTTAAGTAGTTTTTATGCTGTGCCACTGAAACTAACCTATTGAAAAGTTAATATAATACATATTCTGAGCAATAGACATATCAACCTGTATTTTATTCCAACCAGTTGCACAAAAGTATCACTGTACAATTATTATTCTAGAGTGTATCCTCCTACATGTTTGGCTATCTTTGGCCGTCATCAGGAAGGTTATTAAAACAAAGGGATTCTCGTCTTTGCATACCAAATTATGATATGAAACAGTTAAAACATTGATCAATATTCTATGCATGTAGAAGCTAAAATCAGGTTAAGAATATAAATTAAAATTATGCAGTTGTTATTGAGAACTGTTTCCTCTTATAGGTTGATATTTTTACACTTATTTTACAGTCAAATATCTATCTATCTATCTATCTGTCGATCTATCTATCTGTCTGTCTGTCTGTCCGTCCGTCCGTCCGTCCGTCCATCCATCCATCCATTCATCTATCTATCTATCTCTCTGTCTGTCCGTCCGTCCATCCGTTGGTCCATCCGCCTGTCTGTCTGTATATATATATATACGGGTTGGAGTCCACACATTGAGCATTGGCATACAATATGTAGTAAGTGGTTCTAAACAGTCAAATAAGGAAAGTATGTTTTATTATTGCCATTTCTTGCACTAGTTGCCTCCTAAATTTCAGCTCCTAGAAATCATCTAGCACCTTGCATAGTAAAATAACATTTCAACATCAGAGGTGTACACTGTGTGAAGGTTGGCACTGTTCATCAGTTTAGATGCTACTGTTGCTACTTGGTGGAATTTTATGAAAATTTAATTGTGTGGGTCAGTGCTGAGGGTTGGAACGATCTGTGTACTGTAGTTTTAATCCAACTGTCCTGTCTTTTTGGTAAGTGAAACTTGACACAACACTTCTGAAGAGCTTTGAGAGAGAAGAGTGTCAGGTATTAGTAGATTGTATTGTACTGAACTGAATAGCTTTGGTGTACAGAAACAGTATATATAATGTGCAAATGGTCCAAGCATCGGCATACAGAGTTATTCTGTCTTCACAGTTTAGCATAAGCTGTTGATTTTTGTAGAAGTAATCAGAGGTATAATGTACTTGGCCTTAGCTTAAGGAACAAGGTTGTGTATTGTGTGGATAGGCAGAGCTTACAGAGCTATGCTTTCTTCTCAGTATAGCATTAGGTATTAGCTTTTTTAGAACTAATCCCTTTAACAATATGCGTAGTTACGTGTACGCAGAAACCTCAGACCCAATGGGTTAGTATTTTTACCCTCTCTTGAGTTATTTGGTATCACTGAAATGTTACTACACTCCAGAACAGGTTGATGTAGTGGTACTGCTGTAGACTTGTGCCTGGGAGGTGACTGGTTCAAATCTTAACCTTTTAGAGCCTACCGGTTATGTGATACACCAACAGGTTTAACATTCAACAATTGTATGCTCACGCTGTGCCCACAAGTATTTATGTGCTTTGTGTTTATCTTCGAACAAACAGCGACTTTTGCCACTTACAACATAAATTGGTTTTTATAATCGAGATGAAAATCATTTATTGCGCGGTATGAACTGGGTTGTTAAATAAAGTAGTCTGCGCTTTGTCATTATAGCGTTAACAATGACTCTGAATGTTACCTCTATTAGGTCATGACTACTTCCTTGCATATCTTTCCCAACTCATTATTCATCCTAAAATCTATAATTCTATGGTACTGTTGTAAAATGAACTGCCATCTGATATGAGGCACGTCATTTCAGGTGCCAGAGTCATTCCGCCCAATGTTGGAGTGTGGCCTCCTGGAGGTTTTGTCTCGCACATTAGTTGTTGTGGCACACCAAGCTCCTCAGCCCACTGACATCTGTGGTATGTCAGAACAAGATGTACTGTTTGGTGACATACATATGTTCTTGGTGACGCTTGCAGCTCATGTTCTGTATACTTCTGGGGCTCACCACATGCAGGTATCTGTACAGATATTGTGGAATTAATTGACATTCTTGTAGAGTTTCAACAGATACCCATAAATAATAAACAAGAAATTCCGACGTGTAACTTAAAAAGCCATTTTTGAGAACTTTACTGTTCTGGGTTTTTGCACACAATATGTTGTTGTGTTACTGACATTTTGGGATGCTTATGTCCCATCTTTAAGGTTCAAGGTGGATATGTGACCTTTGAAGATGGGAGTGGTACACTGTCCCAGAACATGGCTAGCAAACGAACATACACCGTATCACAACCCAGAAGAGTTAAGATCTCGTCTGCACTGTGGTGAAAGTCTGAAATGTCACAAGCCTCACATCCTCTTGCATATGTTACTATGTCTGCAGATGACTTGAGTACAGATGCTGTTGACGTTAAATTTTCTGAATGTAACTATTGTATCACATCGTCTTTATATTTGTAACTATTCATTTACAATATTTCATGCATTATATGTAGGTATTTTTGTGATCTGTTTCAGTATAAAGTTTGTGTGCCTAGCTCCAAAAGGTCATTAGTTAGCATCATGTATCCAAGAGTGAAAGAAAATTTTTGCAAGAGTGCCATGTTATTGTTTTACATGCTACAGAACAATTACCCTAATAGAATTTGCGTAGTTTTTTAAGATCTATTATCATGCTTCATTTTAGGACCCTTAATTAAGTCTCACTTCCACCTCATAAGATCATATATTTTGCCACATTACTGTGCACAAAATTAAAAAGAGTGATATGGAGGTAGCCTCAAGTGTCATCACATTCATACATAGATTTGTGAAAATCTGTCAACTGGTTCAAAATTTGAAAGGACTGACACACACACACACACACACACACACACATCCATCCATCACTACCACCACAGGCCGGCATCATGGTGAGTGCATAGACCTGCAGTTTCCTTCAGGCAGGGAAGTGGACTGATTATGAAATAATCTGACCATATATCTAGAAAAGTCGAACATTTGTAGAGAAAATATGCTGACTATATTACTGTTGTTGTGACAGTTTGAATCTTCTTGTCTAAGCCTCATGTTTTGTCTAAGAAGGTGAACTTCTCATTTCCTTCTATCTCTGATCCAGAAATTCATAATTATTTAATTACCACACCATGACAATATATGGGAAGTGAAAGTGTCGTTGCATGTGTTCTCATAATTACATAGAGATGTGTGGTTGGCTATATGCTCCAGCTCCTTATCCTCCAGGTGCTCATTGGATAGCATACAGAATTTCTTTTGTTATTTACTTCTACTTGTATTCTACTTTACTTTCTGTGTGGCAGAAGTGTAAAATGTACATTTGAGGTGAGAGGTTCTGACAGTGGTAACTATGTAGGACGCTGTGTATGAGTACATGGTGTTACATCGCAAACAACAGTATTTTTCATTAAGCTGTGCATGCTTCATCAGGTCTGTTTTGTGTCATGTAATTGCATATACTTCCATTTTCAGTGTTTCTTATGAACCTTTTTAATGTTACTAGTTATTTATCTTGGCAGGTACTTAATGACATCCACCTACAACTTAGCTATATGGAGAAGGTGGAGCGCAGCACATGTGGTGGGGAGGCTCGGTGTGTGAGCGCACTGAGAGAGGCCCAGTGCGTTTTGCTGGAAGGGGAACTGGATGTTATTCAGGATATGATTACATTTTTACAGCATCCGACAGGCACAAAGCTCATTAATACTACTTCACTTCTTACAGCAGGTTTGTTTGTTCCTGGGCACTAACAAATGCTAAATAATTAACCCCCTTGAAATATCTGTGGCATTCAAATAAAGTGTACTCTTGAATAATTGTGTGTGTATTATCTTGTGCAGATTATCCATGCATGACTAAAATATTTTTTTGTTAGGGAATACCAAAGACAAAAAAAAAAAGCATGGACTATTTACATAAGTGGGCCAGGATATCATAATCATTATCACAACTAGCTACAGACTGGGTGGTCCGGGGATCATATCCTGGTGGGGGCAAGATTTTCCATATCTATCCAGAATGGCCCTGGAGCCCACCTAGCCTCACACAGTGGGTACAGGTCTCTTTCCTGGGGGTAAAGCAGCAGGGGCATGGCATTGACTACCCACTTCCATCTAGCGCCAGGGTTAAATACAAATAGTAGAATTACACCTCTGCTTCCCCTCTGGGCCTTCATGGCCTATTGTAGGGTGAACTCTACCTTTACGTTTCCTGCTTGCAGAAACAATAAGCTAAAGCTATGTATGTATTATGAATATGATAGATAGATTACAGTTTTATTTTCTGTTTGTGGCTCAATAAAATATATGTTTTTGATTATTCATGTTTCTCAGTTATCCGTGTAAACCCCTCCCCAAAATTACCTCAGATAATTGAGTGTATACTGTACTGTGAATGTGGAAAATAAAAGGTCCCTTCCATGGTTTTGGCTTTACATTAAAGATTAGTTCCCTGTACCTGGTACTGTCACTTATCAGTATTATTCCTTTACTGGGGGAAAATTAAATTGAATATTATGGCTTTGTGGGATGTAATGCTTTAGAGTCTTATTGATGTTTTGAGGAACCTGCTGCCTCCATCTTCAGGGTTTAAGGTTTATGTAGCAGGTTCCTCTAAAGTGTTCAACTAAAACTAAACTGTTTCAAGTCCTAGAAGATAATAATTGTTGTACTTACTGCAGCGAGAACCTTAAATCTCATGTAAATAACATTTCTTCTAATCTGTAGGTCCATCACTGAAGTGTATTCCTTGACCTTTTCAGGCAGGCAGGCAGGCAGTCAGAAAGATCAGAATATCATGACAGGAGGCATTATAAATAAATAATCCTTTTCATCTTGTATTTGTTCAGTTCATAAATTATAAAATTTTGTTCAAAAATTATATTATAAATTAATTATAAAATTTTGTTCAAATTGAGAATATTGGATAAACTCCACTGAGTCAGAAGTGTCCTGTGATACTGGACTGAAACAAATTCTTAATTTGTTTTCCTTATTTAGTCTGCATACTTGTGTCATCAAGATGTGATGCTCTGTAGAAAACTACTGCCAACCTTCAGCACCAAGACAACCAAAATTCCACCTTCTAAAGATTTTTCATAATTAGAGCTGAGACCTGTCTGTAGCTACCCATGCAACTCTAAATAAGTATATTATGATGAATTTTGTATTTACAGTACTTTCAGTGAGCTATGATGCTGAACAGAGTATAGATGGAAGCTTGGAAATGCAGGGTTCAACAAATTCTGGATCAAATCCTGTCAGCTCTAGTTTCCAGAGCTCGCTTGGTAGTGCAAAGTTTGGTGGTGGTAATGGACTTGCTAGTGCAGTAAGGGAAATACCAAGAGGAGAAATAAATGACCGCTTCAGAACAGTGATTGTAAAATCTGTTGATTTCCTTATTAATGTAGGTATGTATATTGAGCATTACTACTTTGAATTGCTTGATGGAAAGGTGGTGATGAAATATTGTGTCATCTCTTAAGCAGGGTTTACCATGAGGAGTCTACCATACTTAGGGGGAACGTTCCTTTCAAGTTTTTTACATGAGTGTGACCAGACACACCTGTCTGAAGTTGAATGGTTTTGGAGGTAGTGACGTGAGAAAAATATACTGTTGCATTGCAGTGTAGTGTACTTGTTTAATGTGATGTTATCTGTGTGCTGTGTGGGTCTGTCCTTGAGTTCATAGCAAAGGCAAGCCATTTTATACTATGTAATGTGCTTGGAGATGTAAGGACAGTTTTTATGCAACTAGTATCAGTTTTTCTAGCTTAATTAATATCTTTATGGTATTCAAATGTTAATTCAATTGTAAGTAAAGTAAACTTCACCCAAGAACTGACCATGAAGGCACTAGATAGAGGTGGGTGGTCATTACCATGCCTGAGCCACTTTACCCCTGGGAAAGAGACCCACTACCCATTGTGCAGGAGGCTGGGTGGTCCCCAGGGTTGGTCTGGATGAGTGCAGAAAATCTCACCCAGATATTAAGTACAGGTACTAAAATTACTGAAACTACAAATTCCTCCTTGTTGTAATATGTATTTGGTAATCAGTAAATGTACAACAGTTTCCATTTCTTGTCTCGTCATTTTCTTCATAACTGTTCAACTTCAGAGGTAGGTATATTTGGTTATGTTAATGTAAATTAAGTTAAGGAACATTCTTTTGAAGTATGGCAGATCCCTTCTCTGTATTGAAGTTTTTCTTATATGCCATGGAAATTATGAAACAATAAATAATTACCATGCTGTTACATTATTTGTGTTTGTTTTTTTGTGTAATGACACTGTCAATTCTCAGGCTATATAGCATCAAGTGACTGGTTAATTGTGAAACATAAATTGGAAGATATACGAAAGGTCACATTGTGGATGAATTTAAGGTGCAATATTGAAATTTTCTGGTAGACACTGAGGACAACAACAGGCCACCTTAGTGAGGATAGTTACTATCCTGGCTGATATTTGAACCAAGCATCTCCAGAATACAAGTCACAAGCATTACTACTCAGGCTGACTGGCGTTATCCTGCTGGTACTGAGCATTGTGTCATTTCAGGAAATGTACCAACAAATTCTACATAACTTGGCATTAATGCCACCCCATCGTTAGAGACAGAGATAGGTTGTGTTCTGATTGAGGCAAAGTTTTAAATGCACCAGGAAGATATCAGTTGTTTATTACTGTATAGGGAATGCTTTTTATTTATAGTAGAATGTAGTAAAATTAAAAAGGTTGCACACAGTGAAATGCTGTTTAAAATTGCAGTACACAGAAAAACTGGTCTGATAGCAACATATACTAGTGTTTTAAATGAAATGAGCAGAGAGTAAGAGAGAGCATTTATTAAGTAGAAGGTTATGGTGCTTCAGCTAAGCTTTTGTGGTTATTTTCAACTGCTGGTATAATTAATGTGTTTGCTACGTTATGTCAGTTATTATATATGTATTTCAGGATTGTTTTACAAATCATAATTTTTATACTTCAAATGTTTTTAGCAGAAGAGAAAGAGAAAGATGATTTTCCACATTGATGATTTAATTATTTAATGTATTGTGTTTATCGGTGTGGCTCATATATGCAAAATTTTACGTTATGTAGCAGGTGAAAATTATGCTTAGATGCGTAATATCTTATTAGCTGGACACATGTCTGGCCAGTCATTTGTATGTCGCCTAAAAATATCAGAACCTGAATTACATACAGGACAAGGAAATTCTGATGAACGAAACTTGAATTAATATATACAGTATATTTTGGTGGGATTGACTTGATAATAAATAATCCCATTTAGTAAGAATGCTATAATTATTGGTTTGTGTATTACAGAACGACCAAATGGACACAAATTGTCAGGTTGCAATGTGGAACAAAGTTATGCACGTAGGCTGTTGGCCACAATGCTGCAAGGTCTGAGCTCTGTTCTTGAGAAGCGCAGTGCTGGTCAGCGCATTGCCTGGAGTGCTGTTATGTGGGCTGCACGAGACCTGCTTCGAGTGCAGGCTGCACATCTTTTGGTGTGGCTGCTGTCACCGTGCCAACCTGTCAAGATGAGAACCTTTGTTGTGCACACACTACGTTCTGAGACACGATGCAAGGAACTGCTGAATACCATTCTCCATACACATGCACAGGTGCTTTTAAAAACAGTAACATTTATGTACTGTAGGATTTAAAAAACAAATAATATCTGGACTTGATGTTACTTTTTTAACTCATGAAAACACAGTGGTTATTTTACATACCACTTGCTTTAATATTAAAAAGCTTCTCATTTTGTCCACAGAATCCATGTACTGATTATTTTGTTCATCAAAATAAATGACAGTTACATCTCTGGACATCATTAAGTGGATATTCTTTGCAATGGAGATTTTTAATGTATTGCAATTGTTTAATAATTCCTGATTGACTATTGTGTAACCACTTGATGATCCTGTAGTATGATCAGAACATTTATTAGAATTAACTAGAATATAATTGTATAATGGTTATACAAATAAAGTGTGTATTTCTATTCGCTTATGTTCATATGTTTTTATTTGCCATATGAATGGTGTTAACTGGGGATATTTGTTAAAGGAAATACATTATACATTTTTCCTTATGCAGCATAGTGACAAAATATGGACTAAGATCTTTTGTTGAGTGTTGTTTCTATAGGTTAAAAAAAAGTCCTGTGAGTCAAAAAAATATTTTTCTGGTTTTAAAGAAAGCAAATAGTTTTCCAATCTTTCTTCACATCTTTCTTTCTTGTTTTCTGTCTTCCTCTTTTCATGCCCCCTTCTTCCAGTTTGAAATTAGTGAGTTTTCTGTTTGCAGAATGAACAGAAGTTCACCGTATTTCTGTGGGACTTGCTCCGTGGATCATCAGGCCAAATGTCATGTACTGACCTGCAGGCATGCCAGTGCTTTGGCCAGCAGTTACAGTCATGGGGTATGACCAACCTTACTGCTGGAGACCTTTGGGAAGATGAACTGAAGATGTTGCTGGCCGATATGGAGAAGCAACGGCAACAGTATGAGAAGCAAAATGAGGGAGCTACACACAGGTTAGTGATTCCTTTCCTTGTTAACTTACGGCACATACCGAGGTGACAAGACATTCTGGAATTTAAATGATCCATTTGTTGAACAGTGTGTGTTGTGTTGTTTTGGTTGTAGGAACACAAAATGACAGAAACTATGCCGCTGTTGTCAGGTAGAAGCAGAAACATCCTCTGTTGAGCCCAGTAGAAGGAGCTATATGAATTTGAAAATTTTGGTATCAGGATTTTTTTTTAATATATTCTAATGTTTTGGTTGTAACCTTGTGAAACTTAGAACTATGTAATATCTGTGAATGATTCTTCCTTCTTAGGAGTGTGTTCAAGTTTGAAGGACTCATGAAAACTGTCGCAGAAGCTGCAATGAGTATCACTCGTACTGTGGTGGATGCACAGAATAGTGAGCGCAAGGTGTTCATGGAACACATGAAGCAGTCATATAGTGAGAATGTACAGATTCGCATCAAGTGGCAAAAGATCATTCAGCAGTTATCACATGAGCAAGCTGTGTGGTTCTTTCCAGACTCATATCCAAGGTAAACATATCACGTTTGTGGTCTTCTTGAGATATGATGCCATGCTTTTTAGTTTCTTAAGAATATTCTGACTGTTACTCACAGTGCTCTTGTACCCCGAAGATAGTCGTCATTTTCTCAAACATGTTGGTTCCCATGTGTGATACTACAGATTTCACATGGCACAAGACCATGATCTTTATACTCGCTGCTGGGAGAATGTCCCATCTCATGTCAACATATGGTCATGGCAGTGGATGGTGCCATTAAGTAATGCTTAAAAAATAAACATATAAAAATTTGTAGGGTATTAAAACCTCCCCTTCCCACCCCCACCCCCAGAAAGGGGGGAGGGGGGAAATACTACTTAAATTATGAGTGCATCGTATATGTAACAGATACAGTAGGTTTTTTCCCAAAAACTTTCCTTTAAAATCTGTGTGTGTCATTTACTCCAGTACACTTCAAGTCCCATAAAATACTGTAGTATATTTTTTAAAAACTGTTAATTTTGTTGATTTTTATAGGAACATTGTAGATCATTGTACTTGTGTCAGTGGATAGATTAAAGGCTCCTTCTAATAAATCAGTACATAATAAATTTATAAGTATCTAAGGTTAAGTTTTGACAGTGGATAAATGCACTGAAATCTTTTGACAGTCATCTTCATGGTTGAGTTAAAAACCAAATGTGATTACACTGGACCCGATGCTGGAAGCAGAGCTTGTCTCCAAAACATTGGTTTTTAGCTGAATGATGAAGTGGCTGATGACCCAGGAATATTTTAATGCAAAGTAGTAAGTTTATAATTCACCTGTGCTAGACAAGAATGCTGTTCGATTGTTAAAAAATAATGTCTTACATTTTAGTGTAAGGAACTCAAATTACATTCATATGTTCTTTAGATCCTGGCAGTTGGATGCAACAGAGGGTCCTGCTAGAATCAGGAAGAGGTTACAGAGGTGTCACCTGAATATTGGTAGAAAATATCTATTGCCCGGAGCCCAGCGCAAGTTAGGTGAGTTGCTTTATTGTCCTCTCAATGCGTGAGAGAGTTTTCAGCTTCTGAACCTTGCAGAACTTATGGCAGGCAACATGACCTTCATGCCATAATGTGTAGTATTGCTTCTCAATCTGTACAGAAAGTATTATGTTCAGGAGATATGGATTTATTAACTTATCTGTCTGTTTCTAAAACTAATTATTTGGTAACTACCATTTGTGAGCCTCTCCAGACATACTACACGTCATCTGTGCATTGGATGAGAGATATGTATATGAGCATTCTCTGGTAGCTATCAAACCCAAATAATGAAGCAGCTGGAAGGTAAAAATTTCGTTCTCTTCAGACCATGGCTGAATCTTTTTGGGAAAAATGAATGCTTCTTCTATAATTGAAGTGAAACAAGGTGCTGATTCAGATCCTGCTCCTTGGGATAACACAGTCAATTTGATTGTGTGGCTTGATGGGGTAAGGAAAAGGTTCTTTTTATGGAGGCAGTCAGTTTCATTCTCTAGGGTTTTTCCAGGAATGTTTTAATTTTTATTTGTTGAGTCAGTTGTTTGCTTGTCATCTGTATGTAGAATTTTATTGATATTCTGTTGAGTCATAGGTTATATAAAAATAATGTTTTACCTGCAGGCATTATATAGCATGAAGTTAAATGTGATGGTTGTAAATGTTGATTTTAAATTATGTCAGATGTAGGCTACTATTTGCGCATCTTAATGACACTGATATGCATTTGGAGCCAATCCTGCTGGTTGTACCATCTAAGGCTTAGATCTGTGGCCTCTTGATTGCTGGAATCACAGGTTTGAATCCCACTGAGGGCATGGATGTTTGTCTGTTTTGTGTGTGTGTGACAGCCTCTGTGATGAGCTGGCCACTAATTTGGAGGAGTTCTACCAGGTGTGTGTCTAATTGTGTGTGGTCTAGTCTTAGGCCTAAGTTGGTTTGTTGTGCCACAAAAAAAAATATGCTTTTGGAATGGACACATAAATGATTACTAATGCTAATAACAAAAGTTATTTCCCCACCTGAGATTTGAACTGGATGTAACCAAAATACAGGAATTCATTGTATTGTGTCCCTGAATGCAGCAGCTTATTTGCATAGAAAGCCTGTATCCACTTTGGGGTCCCATGAGAGCTGTCATGTTCAGGGACACCATAAGAGGGGCTGACTCTGTTCTGTATTACTGAATAACCCACTGGTCAATTTGTAATAACATTTTCATGTGTATCAGTATGGTGATTTAGTTGAGGGCAATGTACTATCTGAATCTAAGATGAAGTATTTCTTCTTCCATTTGAATGTTGGTAAGTATTGCTGCCAATCATGCTACATGCCCATTATAACAGTGGGATAAATGATTTTAGTTTGATCTCCAGGCCTAATCATGTGCCGTGTCGTGAATTGGAGGATACAGATACTAATACACCGCTTACTAAGGTAGTTAGTAATAGGAATCTGGTTGAGTTACTGGACATTAGAGAAGAAGGTATTTATACTATTTATGGGGTGTGCACCCAATAGCTCGATTTAGCTTACTTTTCTATGTTGAGGGTTATTTTACATCTTGGTGTATGGTGCGCAGTAGCTTTTGATGCTTGATGTAGTTTGATTCTGTTAGAAGTAATGAAGGTAGTAAGGTAGTGTCTGCTACATTTTTTATCCTATCAGGCTCATCATTTGGCTGTTTGTTGAAAGCATCATTTCATGTGGAATGTATTGTTACTAGTGTGAGTTTTCTGTGGGCTGCTGAATATATAGAACAGAACAATCGTACACAGGGGGAAAGCTGGTGAAAAGGTACAGTTTTTAACATGAGGTAAAATATTTTTCTTGCAGATGCAGTGAAGAACCCAGATCCATTGTCATATCTATTTGAGCTGGATAAGAAATCATCGACATCCTCTGTCCTCATAGAGCGTCTGAACACCAATGAGAAGATTCAGCATATGTGCACAGCGAAGGTGATCACACCTGCTAATGAGGTGCCTGGAGAGCTCCTGATTGGAGAAAGTTGCCTGTACTTTGTGGCAGATGATAGTATGCTGGAAACAGATCTTACTGAGGTGTGTAGCCGAGTGTTTGTGATGTGGCACTGCACGCGGCTTCAGTCACAACTGTTAGTGTTCAAGCGCAGAGTATTCTGGTGGGACTGACTTCTGTGTGTAATATGTAAAATTTATTTAAGCAGTCATAAAACAAAAATAAAAACCACATGAAGGGTTGACACTGTTACAGAATGTGTTCATTGTGTCCACATTCCATCTCAGTAGCACAGTGTATATGCAGAAAGAATGTTTTGCACTGTGTACCACAAAACAACAGTGCCAGTATTTGACTTCAGTATTTTTACTTTTCAGATCTGTGATACTTTGAAGACATTCCTTACTTTCCACTGTAGTCTCAGTATTGAATTATATGATGGCTGTCAGTTCTGAAACGTGAAGTACTATTGAAAGTTTTCAGCTGTTTATGGTTGTGAGAATTTAGTTTGTGGTCTTTTAGATATGACATCATGTATTCTTGTTATGTGAAGTAGCAGATGTCAATGAAATATTGGTAAACCCCATCATGACTACATGGTGTTTTACTGCAGAAGATCATACTTTAAATAGCTATTAAAATGTTGTAGAAATGAAGACATCTGTGATCATGGTCCTTTACAGCACTTCAGAAAGTGGCTACTGATGACTTTGATGTTATGCATGTTCTTGTGTTTGAAGTTTTGTTGTTTGAAGTAATTAATATCATCATCTACACAACTTAATTATAGTTAGGTAAGTATGTATTCACATTAAACAACTACATGTTTCAACCAATGTGTGCCTCTTATTCAGGCTGTACGTGTTTTACATGATAGTAGTTTCATTCTGTGCCCACATTGGCAACGTGTAGCTGTTGAATGTGAATCCATACTTACTGAACTGTAATTAAGTTGTTACTGATTACTACTGTACTGGCTACTGATGTTAATTTATGTGTTTTACAGTCTCTGAGAGTATGCGTTTTGTTGACTGCTGTAAGGGGGCATTGAACAGAAGTCATGCTTTTCATGTTGAAACCATCGATACTAGTATTACAAGCTGTTCTACTAAATAAGTAGTTTGTTTGTCTACAGTATGTCTGAGTATATATTTGAACCAGAAAACTGTTATCGTAAGTGGTTAGTGAGTAACAAATGGGATATATATATATGTTTGCTACGGGCTGGATGGTCTGGAGATTGAGTCCTGGTGGATGTGAGATTTTTTGCACCCGTCCAAACCGGCCCTGGGGCCAACCAGCCTCCTGTACAATGGGTACTGGGGCTTTCCCAGGGCTAAAGCGGCCAGGTGTGATTTTGACCACTCACCACCATCTAGCACCGAAGTTAAAGAAAGAGTGGAGCTATACCTCTACTCCACCTTTCGGCCTTCATGGCCTGTTATAGGGTGAACTTTATATATGTATGTTCACAGAGAATGTTTGGCAGATGGGCCCTTAATTAACATCCTGTTACAGATGACAGCTGGAAGTCTGGATGTATCTTCCACTGCATGGCCATTTGAAAATGTGAAAGAAATCCATAATCGCCGTTTTCAGCTACAAGAGAGGGCACTTGAAATATTTTTGCTAAATGGAAAAACCTACCTTGTGGCATTCCAGTCATCAAAAGTGAGTCCTTTCACAGTATTAAGACGTTATGAAAAGCACAATATAGAAGAATTATGTGTTTAATAACTCACTCACTCTCTCACTCACTCCTTGGCTCTGTAGCCCTCTAAGAGCTTTGGCCTGCTTAATTATGGACTCCCATTCTTCCCAATCACTTGCCTTCTGTCACCATCTCTTAACCTTCATCTCCTGCAGTTTTCTCCACATCTTCCACCCATCTCAATCTAGGTGTTCGCCTTCTACTTCTATCCAGTTTACTCTCAGAACCTGTTTTAACATTCCTGCTCTATACAGACTGAGTACATTCCCAATAGCAATATAGAAATCATAATCCTTTTAACTTTTCCTGGTCTCTTACCACTATTACCCAACCAGCATCCATTATTAGGCTTCTCAAAAATAAGATTTTTATTTGTATGGAGGTGAGGTTGTGAGCCTCAAGGTCCAACCCCCAACCTGGAGGACCAGTATATCCCTTTTTGTCTGGTTCATCACCTTTGACCTGTACGGCACAGGAGGCCCTACCAGTAGCTATGCTACCATCAGCATTGCTCCCTGGATCATCTGACCATGGAAGCTCCAGCACCTCCACAAGATACCATTGGGGGGGGGATGCTGTGTTTTTACATTTCAAAATCATGAGCGAAATTTTATTGTAAAAGCAATACTTTAAGGGTGTTTTGCAAACATGTGTTCTTATGTGTATGCATGTGTACCACATTATCCTATTTCATGGAAATGACTGAAATTTTAAATCTTCATTGACTGTGAATAAAAATGCTCAAAGTATTTTTTTTGGTGTCAGAGATACAGAGTTGAAGATATGACAGTATATTTCAGTGTATTACAAAGTTTTAAGTTCGAGAAAACATTGTCTTTAATTTCCATGGAAAAGGGTTAAATGGAACTTGCAGCTCAAGTCAATGTAATGACCAAGCAGGGTGCATGACTGCAGAATTAGGTTTTGATACCTGTCAGGGGCAGAGATTTTTGTTCTTTTCAAAATTGTCCACACCTGCCCTGGGGCCATGCAGTTATAGGTAGCGAGTACTTGGAGATTGCTTTCTCTGGAGACATGGACACAGTGCTGAAATGGAGTATATATGGGGCACTGCACAATCTAAAAGAAGGTGGGAGTAGTGCCAACATTTTGGATCAAGTTTTCCTATTTTTCCCAGTTTTCTATAAGAGCATAGCTGTAACTTGAACACCTGTAATATGGGCATATGCTTTAGTGATTTCAAATGACACACACTAATGTTAGTCAGACTAATTTTTAACATTCTCCTGTTGCAGCGATAATTTTATCTAAATGTTTTTAATTTTGTACGGTATGTTACTGTGAGTTGGGGAATGAATAGTGAAATGCCAGTTTTTTTTCTGCAGGAACGCGATAAATTTGCATCAGAACTATCCCAATGCCAGCTGCCAAATCGAGTTGCTGGTGACAACTTGAGTGATGCAGTTCAGCTGTGGCGTGAAGGACTCCTCACCAACTGGGAATATCTCATGCAGCTTAACAAGATGGCCGGTCGTTCATATAATGATCTTATGCAGTATCCTGTTTTTCCTTTTGTGATTGCCGACTATACTAGTCAAGTGCTTGATCTTACTGATCCACAAGTCTACAGGTACTTTTGTTTGCTGATTATTGTAACTGTCCTTACTTTGTGTCATGTCATGAGTGATATAAATCACACTGTGAAGTTCCTGGTTCTTTTAGAGTTCACTGAAGTGGATACAGACAACTGTTTCTTATGGCATACAACATTTATTACTTTTCTGGACCTGGGAGGCAGTATTTACATTGTTGCTGTCAAGTACAATCTACGTGCTATATTAACCACACAGGCAGAGACAGTCTTGATAAGCTAGCAGGTACTCAGTCAAAGAAGTTGCTCACTGAGAACTGCACTCTTCTGGGTCATTATGCAGCAAGTAGTGGTAATTTCTTGGCAATGTTTTCAGGGCAACCTATCGGTTCCACCTTCAGGGGTCAAGAATCCAAAAGATCTTGACCCCTGAAGGTGGAACGAATTGGTTGTGCTGAAACGTCGGTAAGAATCCAAAAGATCTATTGAATTCTTGACCCCTGAAGGTGGAATTGATAGGTTGTCCCAAAATGTAGGTAAAAAATTACCATTACTCACTGCATAATAACCCAGAAGAATGCAGTTCTAATCTACTTTGTGGCAGAAGCCTGGAATCATGCAAGTTGCTCACTGTTTATGGGATCATAATCTTTTTTACCCCATTTGTAAGAGCCCAACATTGCACCCTGGTCTGAGCCAGATGAATTTAGTCTATACCTATATACTCTAGTCTTTCGTCTTTTGACTTTCATAATAATATTAAAAGTTTTTGTTCCTTGAATTTGAAAGGGTGCATTGTGTTGTGCTATTCATTCCAGAAACTTCAAAAAACCAATGGCAGTTCAAGATAAGAAGAATGAGCAACATTATATCAACAATTATAATGTAAGTTGACATTCATCAGGTGTATTGTTTAAATAATTTATGTAAATTTTAACCCTTATTCAAGGCTTTTCTCACCCTTTTGCTGTCATATTATTCTCCTTCTCCTCCTCCTCTTTCTCATCTTTCTCCTTTTCCTCCCTCTCCTCCACAAGCGCTATAGTCCATTGTAGACTGTGGTTTCCAGTGCAGTATTCCTCCGACCATTGCGTGCCTGTTTTTTTCTCCATTTTATCTTTTCTTTTGTCATAGCATGGGCAGACAGTATGGTAATGTTTGTGAACCTTCCCTTGAATCTTATTTTACAAAACCCTTACTAATTGGTTCAAATCCTATCAAGCTCTTTTTAATCTTCATGTTTTTATGTCATATTGACATGTTTTTATTTTGGTTGCATGTCAACCACTATTCTTTTATCAGAGTCCAAACAATGTGACTACAGTCTGTGTAACTGATATTCCTGTAGTCGGCATTAGTTTTGTAGTTCATAGTGATTAGTTTTTGACTGCTGTATTTTAATTTTACAGGAACAAATGTAGTCAAAAGTAGTTCTATTATATGTGTACAAATACACTGATTTTACATGAAAGTATAATATTGAAACTGTATCACTCTTTAACTTAGTTTCATTCAAACACATAATGAAGTGGTTTGTGTGTGTGTGTATGTGTGTATTGTTTCACCAAAGTATTGAAGTACCATACTGAATAGTCCATATTTTTATGGCCTTAGCGAAGAGAGCAATGACTGAAGTAAGATAATGTGTTCAGGTTTTAAAATAACATTTTCTTGTATTACTTATGTATGGACATAATATGATTGATGTTGTTTGGACTGTCATGGAGTTGAGAGTCATCACTTCAATTGTAGTGAGAGTCAGAATAATGCAGTCAGTATAGTGGCTAGGCTGTTGGTGGTACAAGTGATGGATTGTGATTTGATTCCCAGCACGTGCAAGGGATTTCTGCATATAGTCCAGCTTTGGGGCCCACTGTGCCTCCAATTCAGTGGGTGTCACTGGGTGTATCCCAGGGGAAAGTGGCTGGGTTGGAGTCGGTGAAGCTGACCATTCATCTCCAGCTGGTGTGTAGGTTAAGAATAAGTGCCGCTACTACGTCGTCACATGACATGTACACAGGCAATTTTACCTTGAATTTCATTACATGCATAATCAGGCTGGGGACCATGGTAGCACTGTGGTTAAGGTGCTGTGCTACAAATCGGAAGGTCGCTGGTTCGATCCCAGCTGGTGTCATTGGATTTTTCATTGACATAAAATCCTTCTGATTGCACTATGGCCCTGGGGTCGACTCAGCTTCTAACAGAAATGAGTACCAGGAGCATTTCCTGGAGGTAAAGGCGGCCGGTGCGAAAGGCTGACAACCTGCCACCATCCTGTGCCGTTGTCACGAAATCTGGGAACCTTAACTTCCTGGAACCCTCTGGGCCACTCTGGTGGGCGGGGTAGCTCAGTTGGTATAGCGACTAACTATGGGCTGGACGGTCTGGGATTGAATCCTGGTGGGAACGAGATTTTCTGCCCGTCCGAAGCGGCCCTGGGGCCCACCCAGCCTCCTTTAAAATGGGTACCGGGTCTTGCCTGGGGGGGTAAAGTATGGCCGGGGCGTGCTGCTGACCACTCACCCCATTCTAGTGCCATGGTCATGGAAGAGTAGAGCTATACCTCTACCCATCCTCTGGGCCACACCGGGCCTGTAATGGGATCACTTTACCTTTACCTTTACCATAATCAAGATGGGTCAGTCTGTGCGTAATGTTACTTCTAGATGCAGTGAAAGCAAAACGTTCTGAAGGTTGTGCTTAAATGGAACTGGAATGTGTTGTGCTTTGTTGTGTCCATTGATATTTGAGAGAATGTTGCTGATGTTGCAGTCTTCATATATTTGCAAATAAACTGTTGTCTTTTTATGCTTATGCCTGTTTTTTAACTTGTAAACATATTAATAACTTCATGCTGTTGTACCTATTAGTTCCTTGCTGTTTTACAGTATCTGAAACAGGAACTGATGGAAGGACCACATCTGGTCACCCTCAGCCAAGAACCTTATCATTATGGGTCCCATTATTCCAATTCAGGCACGATACTTCACTTCCTGGTTCGACTGCCGCCCTTCACGCGAATGTTCCTTACTTATCAAGGTAAATATGAAAACCATATCTTTTTATTCATTGATATATCATTGTATCGCTAATCATCTATTACAGCCACTGCATTTGTTGTGGTTTATTACACTATGCCCAATATGTTTTAAACCTTTTAGTTCATTATTTTGATTGTGTATCATATGCCATTTAAAAGCTGTGAAGGAACCATGGTGGAAACCTAATGAAGCCTCTGAAGGAAGCCTAATTTGAATGTTTGTATGATGTTAATAAACTGCTTGACTCCGTGGAGAAGCTGATGATTGCTGGGCTGGGCAAAAACTTCGCTGTCTTTTTTTGGCGTGAGTTCACAAGAATCTGCCACTGGACCTTGTTCTGTGCCAGTTGAATCCAGTCCATACCCTTTGACTCCATTATTCTTTCTTAGGCCATTCTAATATTGGCTGAATTTGCTTCATTTCCAGGGTCATCTTATCATAGGATCTAAATTAACTTTCACATTTATCTTCCAAAGTCTTTAAACATATTTTGATACAATCTGCTTTTGGTATGTGGCACATACAAGGTTGGTTATTAGTTCCCAGAACAGTTTTATTGTGTGGCCTGTTCTGGTGCATTAGACTTTATCAAGTCAAAATCATATCTGTGCATGTTTCAGCTTGTGCAGACTATGATTTTAGTGCTTTAGGCTTAGTTGTGTTGGCCATAGCAGAAATGGGATGTGTGTGTTTATATTTCATTGACAAATGAGCAATAGTAATGTAGAAGAAAGAAGAAGCATTAAAGTTTGTGTGAAATTTTTACTGGAGATGCAACGTGGTGTTGTCAGTATGACCAGGAAGCAAATCACAAAGCAAGTAGTGAAAAAACATCAGCATCTCAAAATCTCAAGAAATCTTACATGATGAAATCACATGTGAAAACAGTGTCTTCTGCTTCCTGTGTTATCTGGGGTTTATTCATTGCAAATTCATCCCACAAGACCAAACAGTCAACAGGGCTTATTATAGAGAAATTCTGATAAGATTACATTTAGCTACAAGTGTAAAAATGTCAACTTCAGCCCAACAATTGGTCCTCCATCATGACAATACTTCAGCTCACCACTTGCTCTCTTTCAAAGCAGTTTATGGCATAAAAACTCATAATTGAATTGGAATGCCCCCTCTACTCACCAGTTTTGGCTTTGAATGACTTTAGGCTCTTTGCGAAATTGAAGTCCACTTTGAAGGGACTACGATGTCAGGTATACAGAAAAATGTTATGGTAATGCCGTAGGTTATTCTGTAATGTCTCTGACAGTGGCACTGTCACTGGGCTAAGTGTGTAGTTACTCAGGGTGATTACTTGGAATGTGACCCCTCTTATTAAGCTGCAAATATTCAAGAATATTTGGAATAAAAATCATTCCACAAACTTAATGGCTGTACCTCATACATTGTATTTTCTTAATGAATTCTGCTGTGTTATTTATAGATGTGAATGATAAAAAGTCTGAAATTCTATTGACACAGGTACCTTATTGGCATGTTAATACATACATACATACATATATCATTTCGTCGGTCCATAATTCTGTCGTACAACAGTCGGACATGAAACTTGTCAGAGAAGAACACTACATACAGACAAAACAAGACAATACAATACAAATCAACAAATATCAAAGCTACAATCTCCAATACAATATTGTGCAAAGCATAATAACAAAGTAATACAATATACATTACAACTAGAAAGATTATAGAATTAATTGTCTCTGCTAACCTCCAAACAGTCTTGACAGAGTGAAACATGTTATTTAAGAAAATATCATTTTTAAATTGTTTCCCATCGTCCCTAAGGTTTAAAATGTTGCTGGGTAGACTGTTATATATTTAACAATAGAGTAAGTGCTTGGAGCAGTTGTGATGTTTGCTATTGGAATGAAAGTTGAAGTTACATCTTGTCCTTAGCCCATGTTTTCTAAGTCTGTCCAAATATTTTTTGGATTGTCTACTTATATACACACATATATGCATACATACACACGTACATTTCATCGATTCCTGACATCCCCAAGGGGTATTTGGATATGAAACATAGTTAATCTGAATATTATTTTACAGGAGCCTATCGTCTTTGAGTGTAATACATTAAACAAATAAAATAGCGGACAGAACTAGACAGTGGGCAAACAAATCGAGAGCATACCAAAGATACAACACAATCTGGAATGTAAAACTATAGTATGTAATTTCGTGATATTATAATCCTCATTTCAGTAGAGGCTTATATCTTACATGAGGGTATTAGTCATTTAGAAATTCATCTAGGGTGTAGAGGAATTTACTTACTAGGTATTGCCTTAAGGTTATTATAAAAATCTTTTTATTTCCTGCTAAGTTTGTTATGTGTTCGGGCAGCTTATTAAAGATACTTTTACCCATATTATACACTCCCTTCTGATATAATGTGAGACTACTTATAGGTTTATGTAGTTTTAGTTTGTTTCTTGTATTAAAATTGTGTACCTCAATGTTAAGTGTAAACCTTTCCTTGTTTT
>Ga0123354_10000692_pt1 | contig 35955 bp, 31 predicted proteins | sample TergutLab28metaG_2_FD_97872 | JGI IMG/M metagenome (GOLD analysis project Ga0123354, IMG submission 97872) | Labiotermes labralis P4 segment gut microbial communities from Petit-Saut dam, French Guiana - Lab288 P4 | ecosystem: Host-associated > Arthropoda: Insects > Digestive system > Gut ... | reverse complement strand
GGGAACGATTTATTTCTTAAATCTTCCGGGCAATAGACTACACAAAGTCGGACTTATTGTAGGTTAATGTCCGGCTTTTGCACACGGGATCGAACGCTCCCGTGGACGGGATCGAACGATCCCATGGACGGGACCGAGCGATCCCATGGACGGGACCGAGCGATCCCGTGATGAAAAACCAGACTTTAACTGACTTCAAGTCCGGCTTTGCATTGTCAACAAAACGTGATTACTTGAAAACTCGACAGGCTTGAATTACTGTATCACTTTATAGGCAATGGCGGGATGCTGCGCTGAGCGATGGTGCATTTTACTATTCATACAGAAAGCCAATTCCGAAGCATTGTAGATTGATAGAAATAAAGCCATAGCCCGTCAGGGCTTTCATATCAATAGAAAATAATTTTACCGGATGCAATTTTGTCCGTGAGGACATACACGGTTAATATTCTTACGGACAAATGGGTTCTATTGTTTTTCTAAAAACAAGAATTTTTATTACATTTGTCAGCGGTTAGCGCATAAAAAAACGAATGGAAAGAACAGGTTTATTACCGGTCGAGTCAAAGCAGGAGCTTTGGGGTTCACACGGGATAAATGACCATTTTATTTTTTATATGTTACTTTGTTGTTATAAGACATCATAATATGAACAGTGAAACTCTTAAAAATAAAAACATTATGGCAAAAAATGAAGAAGTAAAAAAGGGAACTTTATTTCCTGTCGGTGAAAAAAATATTGCATTCGGTAAATATTTCATTGGTCAGAGCTATCTGAAAACATTGGTTGCAGATTCTAAATTGCCTGTTGGCGTAGGGAATGTGACTTTTGAACCGGGATGCCGCAACCATTGGCATATCCACACCAATGGAGCTCAAATCTTAATTGTTACCGGCGGAGAAGGCTGGTATCAGGAAGAAGGCAAGCCTGCACAATTTCTGAAGAAAGGCGATGTCGTTGTCATTCACGACGGCGTAAAGCATTGGCATGGAGCTACAAAAAATAGTTGGTTTGAACATATTGCAATTACCGCCGGCGAAGCCAAATGGTTTGGACCGGTTACGGATGAAGAATATAATAAAGTAAACGAGAAAGAAGTTATTTTGAATAAATGAATAAGTCTATTTACATTTCTTAATCTAAGTTAACTTGTCCATCCATGTAAATATAACACTATAATAAAAATAATTTTAGCGGGTTGAAACGAAATATTTTGTACCTTTGTGTACTTTTTTATGAATGCAAAGTAAAACAAACATGCTCGAAAAAATTATTATTCTTGATTTCGGTTCTCAAACCACTCAATTAATTGCCCGCCGTTTGAGAGAGTTGAAAGTCTATTGCGAAATTGTTCCTTATAACCGGTTTCCGGAGAACGATGAACCAATCATTGGCGTTATTCTGTCGGGAAGTCCTTTTTCGGTGAATGATTCCGAAGCTTTCAAACCGGATTTATCTGCGATACGTGGAAAATATCCCATACTCGGCATTTGTTATGGAGCGCAATATTTAGCTTATTCCTGCGGTGGAAAAGTAGAGAAAGGCGATTTGCGGGAATACGGACGCGCCCGTTTGAATCCTAAAGATACAAACGACCGATTAATGACAGGCGTTCCGGCTAATTCGCAAGTGTGGATGTCGCATGGAGATACGATTACCGCGCTTCCTGCCGGATTTCGAGTGATTGCTGAAACCGAAGATGTTCCGATTGCTGCTTTTCGGGTTGAAAACGAGAAAACTTGGGGCGTACAATTTCATCCTGAGGTTTTTCATACGGAAATCGGGACTACATTATTAGATAATTTCCTGCAAATCTGTAACGCTAAAAAAGACTGGACGCCGGCTTCTTTCATTCACGATACCATTGAGAAGTTAAAAAAACAGTTGGGCAATGATAAGGTGATTCTGGCTCTTTCGGGGGGAGTGGATTCTTCGGTTTGCGCGGTTCTCTTAAACCGTGCTATCGGAAAGAATTTATTCTGTATTTTCGTTGACCATGGACTTCTGCGCAAAAATGAGTTTGAAAGCGTGCTTGAAAACTACAAGCAATTAGGATTGAATGTATTGGGAATTGATGCCAAAGATTATTTCTACAAGGCGCTGGATGGAGTAGAAGAACCGGAGCAAAAGCGGAAAATTATCGGCAAATCATTTATTGATATTTTTAACCGTGAAGCTCAACAATTGCAAAATATTCAATGGCTGGGGCAGGGAACTATCTATCCCGATGTGATTGAATCGCTTTCGATTACAGGCTCTACTATCAAATCGCATCACAACGTGGGCGGACTTCCTGAAAAAATGCACTTGAAGTTGATAGAACCGTTGCGCTTGTTATTTAAAGATGAAGTACGAAAAGTCGGATACGAATTGGGTATGCCGGAACAACTGATTAAGCGGCATCCGTTTCCGGGACCGGGTTTGGGAGTGAGGATTTTGGGAGCGATTACGCCGGAAAAAGTCCGTATTCTTCAGGAAGCCGATGCGATATTCGTTTCCGGATTGAAAGAATGGAATCTTTACGACAAAGTATGGCAAGCCTTTGTCGTCCTATTGCCTGTTCGGTCGGTGGGTGTGATGGGCGATGAACGGACGTATGAAAACGCCGTCGCTTTGCGAGCTGTTAATTCAACAGACGCTATGACTGCCGATTGGTCGCATCTTCCATACGAATTTCTCGCTAAAGTCTCCAATGAAATTATTAATAAAGTACGCGGAGTGAACCGTGTAGTATATGATATCAGTTCTAAACCTCCCAGCACAATTGAATGGGAATAGTCTATGCATAACAACAAATTAAAATACGAGAAGCAAGGCGTCTTTTTTATTCTTGTTTTTTGCATGGTTTTTTCCGGATGCAAAAAAGAATATTTGTATTACCGGACTTCCGGCGAAGTCTTTAAAACGTATTATCATATTCAATATAAATACAACCGGAAATTGGATAAAGAAATTCAGAGTTGTCTCCAAAAATTTGATTTGTCGTTGAATCCTTTTAATAAAAAATCCATTATCTATAAAGTCAACAACAACATACCGGTCGAAGTGGATGATTGGTTTATTGATGTTTTTAACAAAGCTACGGAAGTGTCGGAAGTGTCGGGAGGAACGTACGATATTACTTGCGCACCGTTTGTTAATTTGTGGGGATTTGGTTTCCAAAAGATTGATCAGGGAACGGATATACAGCATATTATTGACAGCATCAAGCCGTTTGTCGGTTACATGAAAGTGCATTTGGATGGACGAAATGTGGTGAAGGACGACCCGCGCCTCGAACTCGATTGCTCTTCTATCGCCAAAGGATACGCTTGTGATGTGGTTGCAAAACTTCTTGATTCTTACGGTATTAAAGATTATATCGTTGAGATTGGCGGTGAAATACACGCAAAGGGAAAAAATTCGCTCGGTCATTGCTGGCGAGTTGAAATTCCCAAACCGACACTTGACGATGCAAGCGGCCATGTGAATGAACGCATGGAAGTCATGGAATTATGCAACCAATCGATGGCAACTTCCGGCAATTACCGCAATTACTATGTGAAAGACGGGAAAAGATATGCGCACACAATCAATGCGCTCACCGGCTATCCTGCCGAAAGTAATATCCTGAGCGCTTCGGTTATTTGTCCGGACTGCATGACAGCCGACGCGTTCGCTACGGTCTTTATGACTAAAAATTTGGATGAAGCTGCCGCTATCGGCGACAGTATTCCGAATTTGGAATACCTGTTCATTTATGCGGATAATGATGGAAATTTACTTGAAAAGAGGTCGATTAATTTAGATAATTATGTGATTAATTAATAGTTAGTAATTGGAATGACCTACGACGAAACCCTCGAATATCTTTATCGATTCGCTCCGATGTTTCAACGCGTCGGAAGTAGCGCCTATAAGGAAGGCATGGAAAATTCGTTCCTGATAGACAAGCATTTAAATCATCCTCATCAACAATACAAAACGATTCATGTGGGAGGAACCAACGGCAAAGGTTCGACTTCTCATCTTTTAGCTTCTATTTTACAAGAAGCCGGCTACAAAACCGGACTTTACACATCGCCTCATTTATTGGATTTCAGGGAAAGAATAAAAGTCAACGGCGAAATGATAGATAAGGATTTTGTGGTCAATTTTTTCGACCGCAATAAAACATTTTTTGAATCCATACAACCGTCTTTTTTTGAATTAACTACTGGGATGGCTTTCGCTTATTTCGCCGAAAAGAAAGTCGATGTATCGGTTATCGAGGTTGGTTTGGGCGGACGGTTAGACTGTACAAATGTTATCACTCCGGTTTTAAGCATAATCACCAATATTAGCTTCGATCATGTTCAATTGCTGGGGAATACCTTAACGGCAATTGCCGGAGAAAAAGCCGGAATCATCAAACCGGGTGTTCCTGTTATAATCGGGGAGGCTGAAGGTGAAGTGGAAGCTTTCTTTAAAAACTTGAAAGCCTCTAAAGTCCCCAATATCTCTATGGTCTTTGCCCAAGAGCAAAAGTTGATTCATTCCTCCACCCTTTTGCCTTCCGGCTATTGGCAATTTGAAACCCCTGACTATCCCGGATTAATCGATGAACTGGGGGGTTGGGCGCAGAAAGAAAACGCAGCAAGCGTGTTGTGCGCCGTTAATCTGTTAAAAAACGATAGATTTACCATTCCGTCTGAAGCTGTTTATCGCGGTTTCCGCTATGTGACGGAAAATACCGGATTGATGGGACGTTGGCAAATCGTTGGTCAACATCCGAAAACTGTGATGGACACCGGACACAACATAGCCGGAATCGAATACATTGTCCGGCAACTGCAATCGGAAGAATACGACCGGTTGCACATCGTTTTCGGAATGGTGAATGATAAAGACATAACTTCCGTACTCAAACTTTTACCTCAAAAAGCGCAATACTATTTCACTCAGGCAAATATTCCACGCGCTTTGGATGCTCATCTGTTGGCGGAACAAGCTGCGGAATTTAACCTGAAAGGTAACATATATCCTACGGTAAACGAAGCTTTTTCGGCTGCAAAGCGTCAGGCTGCGGAAAAAGATTTTATCTTTGTCGGCGGAAGCACGTTTGTTGTAGCAGATGCATTAAAATAACATTATTATATGACTATAAAAGATTCAAAAGCAAAAAGATGGGCGGTATTAGCATTGGTTTCGGTAACCATGCTTTGCGCCTATTATTTAACGGACGCTATGGCTCCGCTGGAAACACGGTTGGAAATCGCTTTAAATTGGAGCGCATCCGATTATGGTTGGTACACGGGAGCTTATGGCTGGTTCAATGTCTTTTTGCTGATGCTCGTATTCAGTGGCATGATATTAGACAAAATGGGTGTCCGATTCACCGGTTTTTTATCAATTATCATTATGCTAATCGGAGCAGGTATAAAGTATTATGCTATTTCCGGTCATGTAACGGAAAACGCAATGAGCATCAATATACTTATTGGAACCATTACCGCGAAAAAATCGGCATGGGTGGCAGGATTGGGATTTGCTATTTTCGGCGTGGGCTGTGAAATGTTCGGAATAGCGGCAAATAAAGCGGTCGTGCGTTGGTTCAAAGGGAAAGAAATGGCTTTAGCCATTGGTCTGAATACTTCCGTCGGACGAATCGGGACGGCGCTGGCGATGTTTACGCCGATTCCATTGGTGAACTTAACAAAAAACTTAGCCGCTCCTGTGATTTTATCCATTCTATTGCTATGCATCGGGTTGCTTAGCTTTATCTTTTTCTCGGTGTTCGACCGGAAATTAGATAAGGAAGAAGCCGATAATCAAATAGCTCCCGACGAAGAATTTAAGCTAAAAGACATCAAAGCGATTGTGAAAATCAAAGCGTTTTGGTTAATCACCATTTTATGCGTATTGTTTTACTCGGCGGTATTCCCGTTTATCAAATATGCCACTCAATTGATAGTTCAGAAGTTTGGCGTTTCCGATGATTTTGCAGGTTTCATTCCGGCGCTTTTGCCCCTTGGCGCTTTAGTTTTAACGCCTGTTTTCGGAAGCGTTTACGACAAAAAAGGGAAAGGAGCAACCATAATGCTTATCGGTTCAATCATTTTGCTCGGCGTGCATTTGCTTTTTTCCGTTCCCTCGCTCGATAGTCTGTATGTCGCCATTGGATTAGTAATTGTCTTGGGGATAGGTTTTTCCTTAGTGCCTTCGGCGATGTGGCCCTCTGTGGCGAAAATTATTCCCGAACAACGATTGGGAACAGCTTATGCTATGATTTTTTATGTTCAAAATTGGGGATTACTGTTTGTTCCAATGTTGATAGGCTTTGTTTTAGACAAATATTGCATTACGGGAACAGCCGTTAAAATAATTGAAGGAAAAGAACATACCGTTACTTTATATAATTATACGCTTCCAATGCTGATTTTCGCCTGTTTTGGCGCCTTGGCGATTTTCTTCGCTTTCTGGTTGAGACGTGAAGATGCAAAAAAAGGCTATGGTTTGGAAGATCCAAATATTGTGGGGGAATAAGATAAAATTATAACTTTTATGCAACGCTTTTTTATTTATCTATCATACAACGGAACGAATTATTGCGGTTGGCAAAACCAGCCGAACGGTGTTTCCATTCAGCAAAAAATCGAAGAAGCGCTATATACGCTTTTGCGAAAAACCGTGTCAATTACCGGAGCCGGACGCACCGATGCAGGAGTACATGCCCGCTGGATGGTCGCCCATTTCGATTGGGAAGATGAATCCATCGATTTACTTTCGCTGACGGAAAAACTAAATGGTCTGCTGCCGAAAGATATTTCTATTTGCAAAATACTGCCGGTTACGCCCGAAGCGCATGCCCGCTTCGACGCCCTGTCCAGAACGTACAAATATTATATCTGTATGGAAAAAGACCCTTTTTTGTATCCTTTTTATTATCACGTCTCTTCGTATCCTGATTTCGGAAAAATGGACAAAGCGACGGCTATTCTTTTTGAATATACCGATTTTACAAGCTTTAGTAAGTTACATACGGATGTGAAGACGAATAATTGTAAAATCATGCAAGCCGGATGGAGCAGGGAAGAAAATTGCTGGGTTTTTACGATTCAAGCCGACCGCTTTCTGCGAAATATGGTTCGGGCTATCGTAGGAACTTTGTTGGATGTGGGGCGAGGAAAACTTTCGTTGGACGACTTCCGGCAAATAATCGAATCCATGGACAGAACAAAAGCCGGAACATCCGTACCCGGAAATGCTTTATTTCTAACGGACGTCGAATATCCGGACTCTATTTTTTTTACAATCAATTAAATAATTAAATATACAATGAAACCGAAGATTTTCTTTATCCTTTTATTATTAAGCCTTGCTGTTCTCCGGATTCAAGGACAAACGGCAAGCGAGTTGTTTGTCAAAATGCCTGAACCGGAGTTTTTACCATTAACCGCTTCCGACCGCATGGATTTAATCGATTTGTACAAAGCGGGAGAAAAAGCGTCTGTGAAAAATCGTTTTGACGATTCCTGCTCAATAGTTCGTATGACAAACGATTATCTACAGATTCAAACAGGCGGTAATACAACTGAATTATTTTTGCTTCCGATGATTAATGATTCTAAAATTATCGGTTTGATTCAAACGGTTTGTGCTCCGGTTTGCGACAGTTATCTTGAATTTTATACCACCTCATGGAAAAAATTATCTACTCCGGCTTTTATAACTTTCGCCGGCAAATACGATTTTCTTAAAGAAGGAGTCAATCCGAAAGACGAAAAGGTTAAAAATGCGTTGATTCCCCTCGATATTTTTTTAATGCAACTCCATTACGACCCGGATAACCAAGAGTTACAACAAGATTACACCACTCCGGATTATTTAAGTGGAACAGATAAAGCCCAAGTCATCCAATATTTGACAGGAACTCCTAAACGATTCAAATGGAATCAAATGCGTTTTGAATGATGTGGGTCTGTTGCACCCAATCGCGAAAACTCGTTTCTTTTTGATAATGAGGAATGTATTCCAATAATTTATCCAATTGGAAATCGTCGGCTACAATACCCGCTCCGGCTAAAGAAGCTTCAAAGGCATTACAGGCTTGTTCAATGTGGGTGGGAACCATCAAAACCGGTTTTCCCATATACATGGCTTCACACACCGATTCAAAACCCGCCGTCGTTGCGTAGGCTCTACAACCTGCCATTTGCTTCACAAACAGTTTATCATTCAAACGGTAAAATGATAACCGGTCATTGATTACCGTTACTTCTTGCACGCCTTTCCTGTCCCAAAAGAATTTGATAAAAATATCGGGATGCTTTTCCTGAAACCGGATAATTTCATCGGCATACGTATCATTTAACATGTAACCGTGAATATAATTTCCATCGCTTATCGTCGCTTCAAATACATCCTTTCTCAGTAACGGAGGAATTACGACCATCCGGTTTTTCGGAACATTGTCCATCTTTTTCACCGAAATTGCGAATAGCTTGGACGCATGAATGCAAGTAGTACGGGTAAAAGAACGCAACATCCAAAGCTCTACTTTGTTAGCTTTCGGAAATCGAAACTTGGGATGAAGAAAAATGTATTGATGTGCAATACATACGTAAGGGATTTTGGGTGGGAAAAAAGCGTAGGTTAATCCCGTCAGCATTTCATAAAAATTGATGACAATATCTACATTCAAACGCTTAATCTGTTTGCGGATAAAATAAATGCTCTTCAAATACGTAATGCTTTTGAGAAGATTATAAACAATACTTACCCAGATTTTGGTTTGTTTATTTTTGGATGCAGGGAGAAAATTCGGACTTTCAAAACGCAGAACTTTCGATTGCATATTTTCCAAAAAGAAAGAAGGAAGCTCTCGCCGGTTGCTTTTGCCTACTAAAACCGCTGCAACTTCGTGACCATCTTTTGCTAACATTTCCCGCAAGGCGATAGCTTGTGTTAAATGTCCCCTGCCCTCTCCTTGAACTACAAACAAAAATCTCATTGTTTCCTTTTAGTCAATTTTTACGCAAATATAAGGCTTTTACTTAAGAAAATAAAAAAAAATAGCGGAAAATTTTATTTATAGAGAGAAAAGACTTACTTTTGCACTCCTAAACAATCATGTAAAATAAACCCTGTTAAACGATGGCAAAAAAAAGTACAAAAACCTCCACACAGGTAGAGGCAAACGTAGGTGAAATATTTTCGAAGTCCGAAAAATTCATTGAAACATACAAAAATCATATTATAATCGCAGTTGCAGTTATTATTCTGATTGTAATAGCCGTTCTCGGCATTCGTCAATATTATTTCCAACCAAAAGAAAAAGAAGCGCAAGCAGCAATTTTTCCGGGAGAAAATTACTTGGCGAATCAAGAATGGGACAAAGCTCTGAATGGAGACGGAAAAGATTATACCGGATTCTTAGGCGTAATCGACGATTATGGCATGACCAAAACAGCTAATTTAGCAAAAGCTTATGCCGGAATTTGTTATTACCATTTGAACAAACCGGAAGACGCATTAGATTACTTAAAAAAATATAGTCCAAGCGATAAAATAATTGCTCCTGTAATCCAAGGTTTGATGGGCGATTGTTGCGTCGATTTAGGAAAGGTGGAAGAAGGCATTAAGTATTTCAACAAAGCCGCTACCGAAGCAAATAGCGAAATTTTAAGTCCTATCTATTTGAAAAAAGCCGGAATCGCCTACGAAAGCATCTCCGACTTTACCAATGCTAAAAAAGTGTATCAAACGATAAAAGACAAATATTCTAATTCGCAAGAAGCAAGCGATATAGATAAATATATCGAACGCGCTGCCTCGCAAATCAAATAATGGCGACTCAATATCAAAATTTATCCGATAATAATCCGGAAAATGTGCCTCACGCCGGAGCTTTTCGTTTTGCAATTATTGTATCCGAATGGAATCCGACGATTACCGAAAAACTAAAGGAAAGCGCTTATAGCACTTTACTCAAATACGGCGCTAAAAAGGATAACATCAAAGTAGTGTATGTGCCGGGAAGTTTTGAATTGATTTATGCTGCGCGTCGCATCATTGAAAGTGTAAAACCGAATGCAGTCATTGCGCTGGGGTGCGTTATCAAAGGCGATACGCCTCATTTTGATTATGTTTGTTCGGGAATAACCCAAGGTTTCGCCCAACTGAATGCCGAAGGAGATATTCCTTGTATCTTTGGGCTTTTAACAACTGATAACCAACAACAAGCCATCGACCGTTCCGGAGGAAAATACGGAAATAAAGGCGATGAATATGCAATAACGGCAATTAAAATGGCGCATTTGGCGAATACGTTTAAATAAGAATTATGCTTACTCTAAAAGTCATCACGGAAAATACCCAGGAAGTCATTAAAAAATTAGCCAAGAAGCATTACGACGCTCAGGCTATTATCAATGAAGTGATTGCAACAGACCAAAAAAGAAAGACTTCACAACAACAATCCGATAAGAATTTAGCCGAAATAAACCAACTGTCGAAATCCATCGGACAGTGGATGAAGACCGGCGAAAAAGAAGCTGCCGAAGCGGCGCGCTCCAAAGTAACCGCTTTGAAAGAAGGGAATAAGCAATTGGAAATTGACATGAAAGAAGCGGAAAAACGCTTAATCGAACTTCTATGTCAGATCCCGAATCTTCCCAGCGATCGCGTTCCGGAAGGCAAACATGCAGAAGACAATTGGATAGAAAAAACAGGCGGTGTATTTCCCGATTTGCCCAAAGACGCTCTTCCACATTGGGAATTAGCCAAGAAATACGATTTGATTGATTTTGAGTTAGGCGTAAAGATCACCGGCGCCGGTTTTCCGGTTTACAGGCAAAAAGGCGCTCAACTTCAGCGCGCTTTAATTAATTTCTTTCTGGATAATGCACGTAAAGCAGGATATATTGAAATTCAACCGCCTTATCTGGTCAATGCCGATTCCGGTTATGGAACAGGACAATTGCCGGATAAAGAAGGGCAAATGTATTATGCTTCAATCGATGATTTATATTTGATTCCTACGGCGGAAGTGCCTGTCACCAACATCTACCGCGATGTGATTCTCGAAGAAAAAGACTTGCCAATCAAGAACACGGCTTATTCGGCTTGTTTTCGTCGTGAAGCCGGCTCTTACGGAAAAGATGTTCGCGGTCTGAACCGCTTGCACCAGTTTGATAAAGTGGAAATTGTGAGAATCGACAGACCTGAACATTCCTACGAGTCTCTGCAAGAGATGGTCGATTATGTTCAATCGTTAGTGGAAGCTTTGGAACTACCATGGCGTATCCTTCGTCTTTGCGGCGGAGACATGAGTTTTACATCGGCTTTAACTTTCGATTTTGAAGTATTTTCGGCAGCGCAAGAACGTTGGCTGGAAGTCAGTTCTGTTTCCAACTTCGAAAGTTATCAGGCGAACCGTTTGAAATGCCGTTACCGCGATGAAAACAAAAAAATACAACTGTGCCACACCTTGAACGGAAGCGCTCTGGCTTTGCCGCGAATCGTAGCGGCTTTGCTGGAAAACAACCAAACCCCGGAAGGAATCCGTATTCCTCAAGCATTGCAATCCTATACCGGCTTTGATTGGATTCGATGAAAATTTTATTTGTTTATTCTACGCAAAAAACAATTATTCCGCAAAAACCACTATTAGGTCAGGAAGGAATTTATCACGGGATATCATCCATTGCCGGACTGCTTAAACAACACAAGCATGAATGCCGTTTAGCAGTTCTCGACCGCGCAAACGGAAAATATAACTTTCAGTTGTTAAGCCAAATAATCGATCAATTCAAACCCCAAATTGTTGCTTTCACTGCGGTATTCTCCGAATTTGACTTTATCTGTGATACAGCGTTGCAAATAAAACAACGGTTCCCAAAACTATTTCTGATTGCCGGAGGCGTTCATATTACGCTTAATCCCGATGAAAAACAGTTATCGCTCTTCAACGCTATTTGTATCGGTGAGGGCGAAGCTCCTGTATTGGAATTAGTTCAACGCTTGGAGGCAAACAAATCCATCCACGATATTCGAAATCTTTGGGTGAGAACTCCCGACGGAATTGTGAAAAATCCGACGCGTCCTTTTCTGCAAAACTTGGACGAGTTGCCTTTCCCTGACAGGGAAATGTGGCAGGAGTGGATTTTGGAGCCCAATACCAAACCTACGGTGCTATTGGGAAGAGGTTGTCCGTTCGATTGCACGTATTGTTCCAATTATTCGCTACGAAAAGTCAGCACGGGCAGATACGTCCGTATGCGCAGTCCAGAAAATATTCTTTCCGAAATTAGGGGTATCTATATAAAATATCCTTGTATGAACGAAATCCAATTGGAAGTAGAAACCATTGTTTTTGATCGTGTTTGGCTGGAACATTTTTGTGAACAATTGGAAATTTTCGGAAAAGAAGCCGGATTCAAAGTTTTTTTCAGCGCCAATTTACGTCTGTTTCCCCGTATCGATTTTGAATTTATTTTCGAACAATTCAAAAGAGCGAATATCACTTTGATTACTATAGGTTTGGAATCCGGTAGCTACCGGATACGAAAAGAAATATTGCATCGGGATTATTCCAATGAATTGGTTTTGAAAGCGGCAAAAATAGCTAAAAGTTATGGAATATCGGTCGCTTTGTTTAATATGATTGGCTTACCTTCCGAAACACCCGCCGATTTTGCCGAAACACTTGAAATGAACAGGCGGATACAACCCGTTTTTCACGCAACGTCTATTTTCTTCCCTTATCCGGGAACTAAAATTGCTGAAACTTGCTGTCAAATGAATCTCTTGCCGGAGCATATCAACACGAAAGACGAGCGGCAGTTGGCTATTCTCGACTTGCCCGGATTTTCCCGAAAGCAAATACAAAAAAGTTTTGATTCGTTTCACTATCAAGTCTATCGAGTAAGAAAAAACAAATCGATTCCTCGCCTTTTGATTTATTATTCCATGAGTTTTCTGGGGCATAATTTTTATGCTAATCTTAAAATTGCATTGATCCGTTTCCTGTACCGGACGAAAAATCAAAAAATGCTATCTCCCCGATGGTTTTCTATTTTTCAAAAAAGTTGAGGAAGGACAGTTGTATTTTTTACAATAGTAGCTTTTTACAATTACTGTCTGTGTTTTAGATTCTTTTAGAGCTTGCATACAGGGTCCGCAGCAAGCATATCATAAAATAAACCGGAATTTATTCCTGATAAATCAGCAAAATTTGCTTTTGTCAGCAAAAAAGATTGAGAGAGGCACATTTGAATAACTGAATGACTGAGTAATTATTGAAAAGCCTACCATTAGCTCCCTTTCCGGTATTCCTGCGGAGATTTATTATACTGAGCCTTAAAACAACGGCTGAAATATCGTGCGGAATTGAATCCTAACCGATCCGATATTTCAGCTATTTGATATTCGGGATTCTTTTTGAGTAAAACTGCCGCTCGTTTCAACTTGTTGTTCAAGATATAATCGTTGGGAGTCAAACCGGTCAGCGCCTTGAATTTTGTAAAAAGCGACGAACGACTCATCGCTAATTCACGCGACAGGGTGTTGATTCCAAAGTCAGGATCTGTAAGGTATTGCTCCATAATTTTCTCAACTTTTTCCAAAAATTGCTTGTCTAAAGGATTATTTGCTAATAACTGAATGTCGAAACCGGTTTGATTCTTTAGCTGTTTTTGGAAAAGCGAACGGCTGCGTATCAGATTATTGCATCGAGCTAACAGAATTTTTGCATTGAAAGGTTTGCCGATATAGTCGTCCGCTCCGTGTTGCAACCCTTCAATATTTTGCTCCGCAGAAGTGAGAGCAGTCAGCAGCACCACCGGAATGTGACAAAGGTCGATGTTGTTTTTGATTCGCAGACACATTTCCGACCCGGACATGATTGGCATCATAACGTCGCTCAGGATGATGTCCGGTTTTTTTTCCTGCGCTTTCTGCAAACCATCCGCTCCATTTCTCGCCAAAAGCAGATGATATAGCGGAGAAAAGAGAGACGCCAGCATTTGAAGCAATTCTTCCTTGTCTTCAACAATCAGGATTACAGGACGTTTTTCTTTATCCGATTCCGGTAAAACGAAGGGAGCATCCGACATTTCTTCCAGAAAAGTTGAATCCGGAAGCGTATCCGGCTCTACCATTTCGTTATATGGACGCTGAGATACTATATTTACGTTCGCATCGCCGATGAAATGTTCGGAGCCTTTGCGCAGATATACACTGAAAATACTTCCGTATTCGGGAAAACTTTCTACCTTAATATTTCCATGATGCAACTCTACAATATTCTTGGCGATAGGAAGTCCGACCCCTGTTCCAATAGAAAGCGTATCGATTTCATTGCCTGCCTGATAAAACCGATCGAAAATTTTTTCTAACTTTTTACTTTCTATTCCTACTCCGTTGTCGGATACTCTGATGATAATTTCATCCGCGTTTTGAGAAACAATCATTTGGATGATTCCGCCCGCCCGGGTATATTTGAATGCGTTAGATAATAAGTTATTAAAGACTTTTTGCAATTGTTCGGGGTCGAACCAGCAAGGCGTATTATCTTCTTCGCTCTCAAAAAGGTAGGTAATCGAGCGATCTTGCGCATATTCATAAAACGACAAATAAAGCTCTTTTAGAAAATCAATCAGATTTTGTTCACATACTTTTAGCTGAATATGTTTTTGTTCCAACTTTTGAAAATCAAGCAGTTCATTGACGAGATTGCGCATCCGGTACGCATTTTTATGGACTCTTAAAAATTTATTATAAACAGAAGGCGAAAGCGAATTATTTTGCATCAGCAGGTCGATTTGGGAAATAATCAGCGTAAGCGGAGTTCTGAACTCATGACTGACATTGGTGAAAAACGACAGTTTCGCTTGATTCAATTGCTCGATTTGTTCTTTTTCCCGGCGTTCCGACTCCAATGAGGCAGCCAGCCGCATCCGCTTATTTCTGAAACGGACAATGCTGTAGAGAATAATTGAAACAAGCGTCAGATAAATCAGAAATGCCCATAGCGTCGCATAAAAAGGCGGATGGATGATTATTTTTAACTGAATATTGTTTACAATGTTATGACTATAAATGCCTTTTTCTTGTATTTTCAATAGATATTTTCCGGGATTTAAATTTGTATAGTTCAAAAGCGTTTGATTGGTTGGAATCCATTCTTTATCAAAACCTTCCAACTTGTATTCGTAAAACGTATTCTTTTGAGTGCTGATATAATTATTGGAAGCAAATCCAACCGTGATGTTATTTTGTTTATAGTTTAGGTTAATCATATTTGTAAAAGGTAGAATTTTGGACAAAACATGATGCTTGTCGTTCGGAATCACTTTCACATTGTTAATAAATAAATCCGAGAAATAAAGTTGATAATCGGCTGCTTTACGGTATAAGTCCGCCTCAAAAAATGAAACTAATCCATCGGCGCCGCCTGCAAATATTTCTCCGTTATGGCAAACCAACAATCCGCAATCTTTATTAATGGAACGGATAGGCAATCCTGAACCTAAAGCCACCTGTTTGACCAAGCCTTTCGCAGGATCGAAAAATGAAATACCCTTATCGCCGGAAATAATCAAACGTTTCATTCCCGATTCGGCAATGTTGTAGCAATAATCACTTAACAATTGATTTTGCTCTGCCGAATATCGGGTAAAAGTACGGTCTTTCTCATTAAATAGAAACAATCCGGAACCCCGCGTGCCGAAATAAATCTTACCATCATCCGTTTCGAATATTTGAAGTATTTCTCTATTTCCCAGTCCATTACTTCCATTCTTGTAAACCTCTTTGCTTGGATTGCCTTTCAAATGAATACGAACAACTCCTTCCGTTTTGGCTAACCACAAATATCCTTTTGAATCGATTAACAAATAATAATTTCCTGCGCCTCCAATTCTTTCTTTATTGGAATTATCGGCGTATAAAGGTGTTATCAACTCCGTATTCAAATCCATTTGAAACAATTGTCCCCGATCGATGAAAATAAGCTTGTTTTCATAAATCTGCATATCTGCGATGATGGAATTTAAGCGGTCGTCATCCAGAAAGTTTTTGAATGTATTCTTTTGAATATCATAACAACTCAATCCTCCCGTATGTGTTCCAATGTACAGCTTATTCCTAATCGAATCGTAGCAAATACATTTCAGATTGTTCCGTTTCAACGCTATCTCCTTGTTTTCGGCAGTGAAATACCGGAACGTTTTCGTTTTTCTGTCGAAAAAGTTAAGTCCGCCTCCTTCCGTACAAATCCAAATATTTCCCGAATTATCTTCAACCATATTGCCTACGTATGGAAAATTCAGATAATGTCCAAGGAAAATATTCTTAGCGTTTTGCGTTTGAACAGGGCTTTCTGCATAGTAGTTAAAGATATCGCTTTCCGGATTAAAATAGTTTACGCCTCCATAATAAGTTCCTACCCAAATAGTTCCTTCGCTATCTTTAAATAATGAAAATACCGACGAATGGCTCAAACTTCCGGGCGTATGGTCTTTCACGGAAACCGAAAACTGATTGGTATTCGGATTGTACTTATTCAATCCCTTAAAAGTTCCAATCCATAGATTGCCGTTATCATCCTCTATAATTTCCCGCACCTGATTATGAGCGATTGTATTCGGATTGGACGCATCGTGGGAATACTTCGTGACAATCCCCGATGGATTAATCCTGTATAAACCACTGTTCCGGGAGCTTACCCAGATATCATTTTTCGAGCTTTCAAATAATGCATAAATCTCATTTTGAGGAATAATACAGCGTATGGATTTGTTATTATCCACTACATATAATCCGTTGACCGTTCCTATCCATAAACGACCGCTTTTATCCCAAAGAATTGTCCGTACAGGACTTGATATATTTGTTTTCAGAGAAAATTCCAACTCTTTTTTATTTTCATTCCATTGAAAAATGGAATCAGCCACAGCAACCCATATCTCTCCCTTGTAGGAGGTAATTGCTCTAATGCCTGTTCTTCTCAGGACTTGAAACCGCGTAGTATTCAAGTCGTATTTAACCAACTTGTTGTCGGCTCTAAAAAAAAGATTGCCCATTGCATCGTCAACAATCATTGTAATTTGATTTCCGGGAATCGTTAGGCTACTGCCGGAATCCTCGTTATTTCTCCCTTCCAGGTCTGAAGGTTGAAATGCGATGATTTTTTCGCCGTCATACACGTTCAGTCCCTCCTCCGTCCCGAACCATAAACGACCTAACTTATCCTGAAAAATACTCAAGACAGATATTTGCGACAAGCCTTCTTCTTTTCCAATGTGTTTGAAATAAATAGAATAGGCTGGTTGGAAGCATATTCCCAAAAGAAACAATATGATAATACCCCGCTTCATAAGGACCCAATGACATACTGCAAAAATACATTTAAATATCCGAATGAACAAACAGCTGCAATCGAGAATTAGATTTGAAAGTGCAAGGTGATTCCGGTTAATTCATAATTAAGTATTATCTTTGCACGCAATTAATAAAAGAAAACGGATAATGAATTTTGTAGAAGAATTAAAATGGAGAGGCATGATCCATGATATTATGCCGGGGACAGAAGAACAACTTCAAAAAGGAATGGCTTCGGCATATATTGGCTTCGATCCGACAGCCGATTCTCTCCATATTGGTCATTTGGTAGGAGTTATGATGTTGAAACATTTTCAGAGGGCAGGGCATCGACCCATTGCTTTGGTCGGAGGCGCTACGGGTATGATTGGCGATCCATCGATGAAGTCGCAAGAACGTAATTTGCTGGATGAAAAAACCTTGAGGAAAAACCAAGAAGCAATTAAAATACAATTGTCCAAATTTCTTGATTTTGAATCGGATATTCCAAACAAAGCCCTTTTAGTCAATAATTATGATTGGACCAAAGACTATTCTTTTCTGAATTTTATTCGCGACATAGGCAAATACATTACCGTTAATTATATGATGTCGAAAGATTCGGTCAAAAAACGGCTGAGTTCGGAATCAAGCGAAGGGATGTCTTTTACCGAATTTTCATACCAATTGCTTCAAGCATACGATTTTCTGTTTTTGTATGAAAATTACGACTGTTGCTTGCAAATGGGCGGTTCCGACCAATGGGGAAATATTACTACCGGAACGGAATTGATTCGTAAAAAAGCGAACGGCGACGCTTTTTCTTTAACTTGTCCGTTGATTACCAAAGCGGATGGAGGTAAATTCGGCAAAACCGAATCGGGAAATGTCTGGTTGGATAAACGTTATACCAGTCCGTATAAATTTTATCAATTCTGGTTAAACGTAAGTGATGCCGACGCCGAAAAATTCATCAAAATCTTCACTGCCCTATCTCGTGAAGAAATAGAGCGATTAGTTGCAGAGCAAGAGGTAGCTCCTCATTTGCGCCCCTTACAAAAGCGCTTGGCGAAAGAAGTCACCCTAATGGTTCATTCACAGGAAGAATACGATGCGGCTGTTGAAGCCTCGCAAATTCTTTTTGGAGATTCCACTTCCGAAGTATTGAAAAAATTAGATGAAGCCACTTTGTTGGAAGTTTTTTCCGGAGTCGCTCAATATGAAATAGCAAAAGAAGCATTAGCTGATGGAATAAAAGCCGTTGATTTATTAGTAGAAAAGGCGGCAATTTTTCCCTCCAAAGGCGAGATGCGCAAGATGGTGCAAAGCGGAGGCGTCAGTATCAACAAAGAAAAACTGACATCGCCCGACCAATCCATTCATTTAAATTATTTGCTGGGAAACAAATATTTACTGATTCAGAAAGGCAAGAAGAATTACTTTTTGCTGATTGCTAAATAAATTATGATTCGAAATTTTGCCGTCTCAATAAAAAAGCATACCTTTGCGTCGCTTTTTTAAGCATTAGGATTGTCTCATGGTGTAGTGGTAGCACATCTGATTTTGGTTCAGCCAGCCGAGGTTCGAGTCCTCGTGAGACAACTTTAATAAATGCCAATTATCAATAAATGAGATAGTTGGCGTTTTTTATTTATAGCATTTGCACAACATTTGCACAACTTATCATTTTTCTGATGTCAAGAAAATGGTACTATCAAAGTTATCGTTTGTTTTCCTTTATTTTCTTTGAATTATTTTTTATCTTTGCATCATAATTCTGTATTCAATGAAAAAAGAGTTAGGAAAAGTCCTGATTGATATTGCAAAATTGGTTATTGCAGGTGTAATTTTAGCCGGATTGATGAGGCAAGATATACCACCAATATTTCTTTTTACGGTTGGTAGCATAGTGGCTATTTTGATGATTGGTTTCGGACTTAGTTTTATATCATGGGCAGAAAAAGACAATAAAAACAACAAACAATAATATTATGGAGCTGATTTATTTTTTTATAGGATTAGGTATATTAACTTTAATTATTGGTATTTGGGGCTATTTTGATCATCGCAAGAGTATTAAAAACAGTTCTAAAAAAGCTTAATATGAAAACAATATTATTATGGATGCAATTATTGTAGGTCTATAGTAAGCATTGGGGGAACTACAATTTTAATCTCCGTGTTTCAACTTCATACAATATAGCCAAATCAAAGTCGAACATTACATTTCGTCCTCTGATATGATAAATCATATTTTCAATTTCGATAACTCAACCATGACTATTCTTTTGATACTTTGATTTTATTACCGAAGCAAGTCTCTTGAACATTTGTCAGCATCAACTAAAATTAGGTTTTTGTTCGGAAGATTTTTGCTTTTTTCTGATTATTTGCTGTAACCCGCCTTAATCGTATCCGTCGAATTGTCGTCTTGTTCTACTACCGGCGGTTTTCTGAAGTTCTCTACTCGATCACTTTGAATTTGCAATTCTTCAAACAAAATAGCATCCGGAACAATCACGGACAGCAAGTTGCCTGCAATTCCATTGTAGATCATTTCTTTGTCTGAAACTGCACTGATTTTTTTAAATGATTGATAATCCAAATTCGTAATTGTCGCCGCGCGAACCCGTTCTTCCGTTCCGTCGTTGATATTGACGCGATAAAGTTCCAAGGGGGATGAATCGGCAATGTTCCTGACAATATAGGCGTAGTTGTAACCTTCTTCTTTCGCTAAGCGAAAAAGTTCATTACGAAGTTCTTCTTTAGATTTCATCTGTGTATCGCTCAGACGAATCACTCCTGTATTTGTATAGGAAGCAGATCCCGGCGTAAACAAAGCATGTCCGTTGGAATGGCGAACTTTAGCGGTTGGCACCCGGTCATTTAACAGCGTTTTCAAAATTCCATTTTCAACCAAAGTCAATTTAGCGGGCGGAACGACCGCTTGAGCGTCGATAGGGGTATAACCCAATAATTTTACGCCGTTGTATTCGGGTGTTCCTGTTAAATCTTCAATCGTAATGTCTTTCGATGTAATCCGTTTATCAATCATTTCTTCCATACGGTTTCCTCCGTAAGAATAGCCTTCTGCCGAGAATGGTTTTCTTTGAGCAATCAGCGAATTATCTCCGCTGAAAAAGCTGGAATAAAAGGTACGGACGACTGCTAAGTTTTCAAATAAAACGGGTCCTGAATAGGCTTCTTCCAACTTGGGCGCCCGTATTTTTTCCAATAATTTGTCTGCTACTTCCTTGCATTGTTTTTTAAAATCATCAATAGGCGGTAAATCATTGGGGTTTCCTACGGTAACATTCAGATCGCTTTGCTGGTCTTCGCCTTCTTCAGTTTTAGCTAAGGCGGCTACATCTAAAGAAGCAAATACGAACGGCATTTTGAACTCTGATTTTTCCGTATTATAGAAATAATTCGTAGAAGAATAGATACTTAAAGTCACGTTTGATTTCAAAATATCCTTGTAATCGTTGAAAACCGCCGAAGCTGCCTTGACATATTCTTCATAGGTTTTAGGATCAAGGTTTATGTTGGGAATTGGAATATTATTCATGACAATGGTTGGCGTTTGGTCCCAATCCGGCAGTTCCAAATCTTTTGCAGGAATATTTAATTGTTTGATAGCAGCGAGTTTTTGCTCATAATTTTCAACCGCGCTTTTATAGATGGCATCCAAATCACGCCAAAGTGTATAACGTATTCCTTCTTCATTATTATCCATGCAAGGGGAGCCGTCATAGCCGTAATTTCCTCCGCTTCCCGTTCCGGTGAAGTTTTCATCCGTACAATTATAGCCTCCCATCAATAGACGAGCGCCTCCTGTGCGGATAGGATAAACATCGGACGACAAAAGACTGCCATTGGAAGCAGAAACTACTAATTGCTTGATATCTCCTAAAGTATATGAAATGAAAAAAGGAGGTTCTGTCTTTTGCTTGCTAAGTCCTTCCAGCCCGCGATCAACTTCTTTCCGAATGGATTCGGCGATAACATCGTTTCCTGAAGAAGTATCCGTGGCTTCCGGTTTTGGTAGGTACTGAGGTTGAGCTTGACTTTTAGGTCTTTTTTGCGTTTCAATCTGCTTAACCAGCAATGCAGGAGATATGCAAGATACCGGAACCTGTCCGGATTCGGCGCCGCAAATTCCGTTAAAAACTTCGTTTTCGTTACCGCAAGCTTCTATTTGCGAAAACATTGCTAATGGCGTTCCAACCAGATTCACTCCTCGCACTAATTCGTCGGGGCGACCATCGGTATAAATCCGATAAACAACTAAAGGAGTTATATTAAACGCATTCGGCATATAACGGTTGGTGTTGGTGAATCCGCCGGCAACTTCTTTAAAGTAATATGCGTAGGGTTTCCCTTGCGCTTTAGCTTCTTTTCGCAATTTCTTAATCAGTTCTTCCTGCGTGAATTTTTGAGCGCTTTCGACTAATAAGTTGGATTGACGGGAAATAGGCGCAGAGCCTAATTGTGCGCGACCATGTCCGTTTGAATGAGCAAAACCTTGAATCGGATTCCGGCTCATCAGAAAGTTTTTCAAAATTCCTTTTTGTACAACATCTACTCGCTGCCCTCTAATCCCTTCGTCGTCGAATTTATAATAGCCGTTTAATGGCGTTTTTTGGTAGTACATGAGCGTTGGGTCAAAAGTTACAGAGAGATACTTAGGCAAAACCAGTTCTCCTATTTTCTTTTTGAAAGTTTGTGCATCCGATTCCTGTTTCAGCCGAGAACCTTCCACCCTATGTCCGAAGATTTCATGAAAAAATACGCCGGCAGCAGCAGGGGAAAGAATAGCCGGACCCGTAAAAGATTCGACTACAGGAGCCTTTTTTAAGTTGGAAAGCATCTGGCTCATATCTTTAGCAGCCTGTATCACTTCGTCGTCGGACGGCAATTCATCGATCGAATACGCAGTCCATGTTTTAGCTAATGGCAAGCTCATTCCGTCGTCGGCTAAAGCTTCAGCAGTCAATGCTAACTGAAAGGATATCCTGTTTTGTGCAATTTCCCGTCCTTCAGTATCAACAAAGATTTTCCGGACAAGTGAAGCCGACAGGAAAGCAGCCCCATTTACAATATCTTGATTATTATTGAAAATTGCGGAATATTTCCGGACTTTATCTTCCCAAACCGATGGTTGAATCCGTAAACCTTCCCATGCAATAGGAGCTTCGTAGTAGTTTTCTGCTTTTTCATCAGAAAAATCAGGCGATTTATCTTCTTTTTCTACACGCAAATTAATATTTGTCTTGACTTGTTCGTAAATCTGAGCGTCTTGTTTATACAAGTCATCCAATGCCAGCCATATAGAATTTTTCAGTACGGCAGGATTATTATCATAAGGAATCTGGTCTGTTCCGATGCGCACATCTTGGTAACCTCCATAACCGGAGCTTCTAATTTCATGTGAATTGTCTAAAGTCTTGTCTCCAACTCTCAAACAAGCGGATAAAACATGAGTCGGCGAACTTGAGCGGGGAGCTATCTGTAAACGTCCCATGCTTCCCATACAGCTAATTGACTGCATTTCATCTAATCGCAAATAAATATAATAAGCGGGTATTGGCTGATTTTTTAAAACAGAGAAATTACGATTCAATTCCGTTTTCAGCGTCTGAAACTCTGCATCTTGACTTCTGGAAACAAAAATTCCCGCAATAAAACACACTAAGAGAACAAAAATACGTTTATTCATTCGATCGATACTAAAATTTTTATTTAATAGAAACGACAAAGATATAAATATGTTACAATATTTACATTCAAATTTCTATCTTATCGGTGTAATTTAAGAAAAAATAAGGTTAAAAAGTGTATTTTCGATTTCTATCTTCCGTTATTTCAAATTTTTTTTTACTTTTGCAGTATCAAAATAAACTGTGATTTTTTAACCAAAACGCTTTAACATTATGAAGATTAAAAATTTATTTGCGAATTTTATTTCGCTGCTTTATCCTGATCTCTGTGTCATTTGCGGAGAACCATTGATTGAAAATGAAAGATTTTTCTGCCTTTCTTGTTTTTTGAAACTTCCGAGAACGCATTACCATTTGACTCCTGAAAATCAAACCATCGAACGTTTTGCCGGAAAAATTTCTTTAGAAAAAGCTTCGTCCTATTTTTATTACAACAAAGGAGGAGTCGCTCAAAAGTTGATTGCCGCAATTAAATACAGAGGTAACCAAAACTTAGGCGAATGGATAGGAAGTTATATCGCTAAAGACATGATTTCAAGCGGCTTTTTTCAAGGAATCGACTATCTGGCGCCTGTTCCACTCCACCGTTCGAAAGAAAAAAAGAGAGGATTTAATCAGGCGGAAAAAATTGCGGAAGGAATTGCGCGAGTAACTCAAATTCCGATAGAAACCGACAATCTTATTAGAGTAAAAGCAAATACAAGCCAAACCAAAAAAGGATTATTTGCCCGATGGATGAATACGCAAAATTTGTTCCAGATGAAAAATCCAACGTTATTCAACGGAAAACATATTTTACTCATTGATGATGTTTTAACTACCGGCTCAACATTGGAAGCTTTTGCTCAAAGCTTATTGAAATCGGAAGGAATAAAGATTAGTATTTTGACTTTAGCTATCACGTAATGAATATAATTTAATAAAATATACCTCTTCGTTTTGATGTTTTCATTAAGTTTGATTACTTTTGCTCCTGAAACACGTTTTATATGTTTATAAAATTATTTTATTCTTGATGAAAACACTTGAACAAATTCTTGCAAAAAAACTGCTTAGAATTAAGGCAGTTAAATTACAACCTGCAAATCCCTTTACATGGGCTTCGGGCTGGAAATCGCCTATTTATTGCGATAATAGAAAAACTTTGTCATATCCTTCCTTGCGCAATTTCATTAAATTGGAATTAGCTCGTATGATTATGGAAAACTTTGAGAATGTTACTACTATTGCCGGCGTTGCCACAGGCGCTATCGCTCAAGGCGCTATGGTGGCGGAAGAATTAAATTTACCTTTTGCTTATATTCGTTCGACTCCAAAAGATCATGGTCTGGAAAATTTAATTGAAGGCGATTTAAAACCCGGAGCTAAAGTAGTTGTCGTTGAAGATTTAATCTCTACGGGAGGAAGCAGCTTGAAAGCTGTCGAAGCTGTTCGCAATGCAGGTTGTGATGTGATTGGCATGGTTGCTATTTTTACTTACGGATTTTCCGTTTCCGAAGAACGATTCAAGGAAGCAAAAGTAAAATGGATTGCACTTTGTAATTATGACGCAATTTTGGACGAAGCGTTGAAAACCGATTACATTGATGAGTCGGAAATCAAAACGCTTCAAGAGTGGCGAAAAAATCCCGGTCAATGGAATCCTAAATAATTACAAAATATGACTGAATATGTTAGTGAAATTAAAACAATCCCTTGTGAAGACCGGATTGTTTATGAAACGCTTGCTAATTTGAATAATCTCGAAAAAGTAAGAGATCGTATTCCATCGGACAAATTGGAAGGCTTTACTTTTGACAGTGATTCTTGTTCTTTTGTGGTTAAGCCCGTCGGTAAAGTTCGTTTTTCTATTGTGGATCGAGAGCCGCCGAAAACCATTAAATTCAAGGTCGATCAAGCGCCGATAGCAGCAAATATGTGGATTCAACTCAAGAATACCGGCGAGTGTGAAACGAAAATGAAACTCACCATTAAAGCCGAATTGAATCCGTTTATTAAACCAATGATATCCAAACCGCTTCAAGACGGTATCAATCAGATTGCCGATATTTTAGCGAACATCCCGTATGAAACTCTGGCATAAAAATATTCAAATCGATTCGGAAGTCGAGCGATTTACGATTGGGAAAGACCGGGAAATGGATTTGTATTTAGCTAAATCCGATGTGCTTGGCTCTATCGCACACAGCATGATGCTCGAAAGTATCGGTTTGCTGACTTCGGATGAATTGAGACAATTGCTTGTCGAACTTCGTGCTATTTATGCAAGCATCGATTCGGGACAATTCGTAATCGAAGAAGGAGTGGAAGATGTTCATTCGCAGGTGGAACTCCTGCTGACTCGAAAATTAGGGGACACAGGGAAAAAAATACACAGCGGACGTTCGCGCAATGATCAGGTTTTGCTCGATTTGAAGCTTTTCACACGGGACGCCATTCAACAATTAGTTAATGATGTTTCTAAGTTGATTGATATTCTCATCAGTCAGAGCAATAAATATCAAGCGGTTTTGATGCCCGGTTATACCCATTTGCAAATTGCAATGCCTTCTTCCTTCGGATTATGGTTTGGCGCTTACGCCGAAAGTTTAACCGATGATTTACAGTTGCTGTTGGCAGCCTATAAAATCTGTAACCGCAATCCTTTGGGTTCGGCGGCGGGCTACGGTTCTTCTTTCCCTTTAAACAGACAAATGACGACCGACTTGTTAGGGTTTGATTCCATGAACTACAATGTGGTTTATGCTCAAATGGGGCGAGGAAAATTAGAACGTACCGTAGGTTTTGCCTTAGCGGGAATCGCCGCTTCTCTATCTAAATTAGCGTTTGACGCTTGTCTGTTCAACAGCCAGAATTTCGGATTTATCAAGCTTCCCGACCGGTTTACCACCGGTTCGAGCATTATGCCTCATAAAAAGAATCCCGATGTATTTGAATTGACGCGGGCAAAATGCAACCGCATTCAAAGCATTCCCCAACAAATCACATTAATTATCAATAATCTACCGTCGGGTTATTTCCGCGATTTGCAAATCACTAAAGAGATTTTTCTTCCGGCTTTCGACGAATTGTCCGATTGCATTCACCTGACTGCTTTGATGATGCAATCGTTAGAAGTCAACGAACATATTCTCGACGACGACAAATATTCATTACTGTTCAGCGTAGAAAAAGTGAATGAATTGGTTTTGCAAGGCGTTCCTTTTCGCGAAGCATATAAGCAAATAGGATTGGAAATCGAAGCAGGCAATTTTGTTGCCGATAAGAAACTGAATCATACGCACGAAGGCAGTATTGGAAACCTTTGCAACGATCGAATCGAAAAACTCAAAGCTGAAATTACCGGTGAATTTCGGTTTGAAAAAGTGAATCAAGCGGTGGAGGGGCTGCTTGTTAAGCCAATTCGTAATCGCTAATAAATATTTTTTTTAAGCGTTCTTTCCATTTTTATTACGCTCATACTCCTTCAACCCTTCGTTTCGTAGTTTGCAAGAGGGACAGTGCCCGCAACCGGCGGCGATGATTCCATTGTAGCAAGTCAATGTTTTATTCTTAACGATTTCAAAAACGCCCAATTCATCGGCTAACGCCCATGTTTCCGCCTTGTTCAACCACATAAGCGGGGTATGGATAATAAACTCTTCATCCATAGCAAGATTCAGAGTAGCATTTGTCGAGCGGATAAAGGTGTCGCGGCAGTCGGGATAGCCGCTGTAGTCGGCTTGAGAAACGCCGGTGACGATGTTTTTAATTCCATGCGTCCGGGCGATTACGGCGCCAAAAGTGAGGAAAAACAAGTTGCGTCCAGGCACAAAAGTGTTGGGATATGTATTTGCAGGCTTTTCTTCATCCATAATTAAAGCCGGATTAGTCAATGAATTGTCTGCTAATTGACTGATTACTGACGCATCGAGCGACTGAAACGGAACGTTGACTTCAGCCGCTAATTGACGAGCGACTTCCACTTCGTTTGAATGTCGCTGTCCATACGTGAAACACAGCGTTCGCACTTCGTTGAAACGTTTGATTGCCCAATACAGGCAAGTGGTTGAATCTTGTCCTCCCGAAAAGAGAACAAGCGCCGATTGATTGTTTTGCATACAATTAATGTTAATAGAAGTATTATTTAATCCAAGACAGCGGGTCTAATTTGGTTTGTTCTTTCCAGACTTCGAAATGCAGCAAAGTAGAGTTTCCTTTTTCTATGTCTGTATAGATTTTCCCGACCGTTTGTCCTGTTTTTACAGTATCTCCCTGTTTTACATATACCTGTTCAAGGTTGGAATACAAAGTCAAATAATTGCCATGACGGATGATAATGGAATTATTATATCCCGGAAGAGTGAATATGCGGGAAACAACTCCATCGAATACGGCTTTTGCTTCATTTCTGGGAGTAGTTTCGATATCAATACCGTTGTTGTTCGTTATAATTTTTGATAATTCCTTGTGCTGATGTACTCCAAAATATCCTACGATTTTATAATTCCCTTTCAGCGGAAAAGGAAGTTTTCCTTTGTTGTCGGCAAAAGTAGAAGATAAGGTTCGTTCGCTTTTGGTCATTGCGTAGCCGCCTTTTACTTCTGCCGTTCGATTTTCACCGGTTACAGCTTTTGCCGCTTTTTCGGACTTCAAAACTTCTTCGGCAATAATTTTCTCAATTTGCCGATTTAAAGCGCTCGCTTGTTTTTCTTTTTTTGCTAAATCCTCTTGAAGTTTTTTCTTGTCTTTTTCAAGCGTTCTTACTTCTGCTTTTTTGTTTTCTTCTTCTTTTGTTAATTGGTCTTCTTCCGATTGCCGTGTAGTTAAAAGATTCAGTTTTTCACCTCGTTGTGCAAATAACAAACTTCTTTCTTGGGTGATTGTATTTTGTTTATCAATAATATCATCCGCTTGTTTTTTTTGCCACCCGGAATAGGCTTTTAAATACATTATCCGGTGAAATGATTGAGAAAAACTTTGCGAAGACAGAATAAACAGTAAATTGTCTATATTATTTTTATGTAAATACATTTTCCGCAGAGAAGCGGCATAGTGCAATTTCTTCGTTTCCAATTCTTTTTCCAGTATTTGAGTTTGCGTTTCTTTGAATCCGATATCATCATCTAAGGAAGATATTTCCTGATTTAATAATTGAATAACTTTCTTTCGCGAGTCGATTTGTTGGACGAGCAAATTCAGGCGACTCAGCGCATTGCTTGTTGTCCGGGTATTTTCTTTTAATAGCCGGTTGGTTTCTTCTATTTCGGCTAAGGTAGCTAAGCGTTGTTTCTCCAATTCACTGACTCGCACCGATTTTTGAGCCGATAGTGAAAAAGCGATAAACAGCAGATATAGAAATAATTTGAATTTCATTAAAACGATTGAATTAGTTTGGTTACCTGCTCTAATTCGATTCGTTGATAACGATTGGGAATCGTAGTGTCCAATTCAAAATCGGTATCAATATCCACATTGTTGAATGTCAGATTCAAGGTGATTAAATCATTCGGAACCGTTAATTCCATAGTCATTTTCATTGGAAATGAATGATTGTTGGAAGCTAATCCGAAATCCTTGTACGTCCAATTCATATCGATATTTTTTTTATTCATTTCCGTTTGTATAATCCGATTGGTAAAGTCGCTGACAAAATCATAATTAATCCCCTGATTATCCTTATTATTCAGTCGGACAAAAAACTTGTCTTCACTCCAGTTGAAAGATTTGTAATCTTCTGGAGCTACCGACGATTTGCCTGCAATGAACAGTTGATTCGTAAACAGAGCCTGTAAATTGTAGAAATCAAAATCGAAGGATGTCGTTTGTTTTAGCGTTTGTATGGATTCCGAAAAGTATCGTTTATTACTCCGGTCAATGATAATAATTTGTTCCGGCGTAATGCTGATTCGTGCCACTTCAGTTCCCAGGAAAGGAATGCGCAAAGAAAGCTGTATGATTTTGTCTTTGACGATTCGCAACAAAGCGTTAGCGGTAGTCGTATTCTTTTTCAATCCCGGCTTGATGGAAAAACGTAGTGAAGAAGATAAAGTGTTAAATGGAATAGACTGATATTGAATAGATTCTATTCGTTCTTCTTTTTCCATTACAGATAAAGCCGTTGCAGATGTTGTATGCCGGCTGGTTTTGCATCCGCTAAAAAAGATGACAATTCCTGCTAAAAGAAACAAATATCCAATTTTCTTATTGAGTTTCATAATACATTTTATTCTCTATTTTCTTTTTTAATAGGCTTGTATCCTCGCCTTCTTCTTTGACGCTTAATGCTTTTTCCCATTGCTCGACGGCTTTATCCGTATTTCCTGTTTTGAAAAGAATATCTCCGTAATGTTCCAGAATGTCGGGACTTTTATCCCCTCCGTTTGAAATTGCACTTTCGATATAAAATTTCGCTAAGGTATATTTTTCTTTTTGGAAAAACACCCAGGCATACGTATCTAAATACGTGTTGTTATTCGGTTGCAGTTTGATGCATTGGGCGCTCATTCGCTCCGCTTTATCCAAACGCTCTTTATCCAGACTCAGAAAATAAGCGTAATTATTGAGGACGCCTACATTATTTTCGTCGTATTCCAGCGCTGTGTCGTAGTTTTGATAGGCTTCTTTCTTATTGTTTAGCTGGTGATACAAATCGCCTATTTGACCATAAAACATTGAAATCAAACCTCTATCTTCATTCTGAATGTATTGAATTCCTTGCTGAAAAACCGCCAAAGCTTCCGTATAATTTTTCAATTGATAATAGGCGAGACCTTTATAAAAATAAAATTCGGAATTATCAGGGAAAATGGCAAGAGCTGAATCGCAAATCCGGATAATTTCATTCCACTTTTCCTGTTTAACGGCAATATCCTTTAATAGACGCCAAGCAAGCAAATTGTCTGGGGCGGCTTCCGTCACTATTTGAAATTGAGTGCGAGCGTCTTCCCATTTTTCTTGGGAAAGCAAGAATTGTCCATACAACAGATTGAGGTCTGTTTCTTGGGAATTTTCTTTCATAAGCGTTTCAAACAGGGAATTAGCTATTTCAACGTCTTTCTTACCTGATCCCGAATCGCTGACATATTTTCCTAAAATAGAGATTTTAGTATCAATATCAATGAGCGGATTTTTCAAAGCTAATTTGATTTCATTAATAGCCGCATCCGTATCGCCTTTTTTATCATAATAGTTTGCCATAGAAATAACATAATAAGGACTTTGCGGGTCGATTTTATGCGCTTTCTCATAATGAATCAACGCTTTGACCGAATCTTCCCTTTCCAAGTAAAAATCGCCAATTTGCACCTGATACTTTGCCTGCGTAGGATATTTCGCTGCTAATTTTTCGAGCTCATTCACTGCCTTATCCGGTTGTTCCACGGTGAGATATAATTTATATTTCTGCATGGAAAGGGCTTCATTCATTCCAATGTTATCTTCTAAGGCATCGAGCGATTGAATGGATTTGTCTATTTGATTTTGCTTTAAATATAAATCACTAAGGTAGAAATTCAATTCAGGTTTTGTCGGCTGTTCGGCTACCAGCTCTTCGTAAAGCCGTGTTGCTTCGGCAAGTTTACCCATTTCCCGGTAACTGTCTGCTAAAGAAACTTTGTAATCAAAATTTTGGGGACTGTATTTCACGGCTTTTTGCAATGCGTCAACTGAAAGGGAATCTTCTTGCAAATACGAATAATAGTTTGACAACGAAGATAATGCAGCCGAAGATGTCGAATCGATTTTTAGTGCATATTGCAAAGCGGCATAGGATTCGCTATGTTTATCACTTTCCCTCAGTCGCAGAGCTTCCAAGTAAAAATAATCAAACTTCTTTTTGGTTTGATAAGCAGAATCTCCGAATATCTGCCGGTTATCTTCTGCTCGTGTTGTCAAGCAGAAACAAATGAAAAATAATAGAATAACTGTTTGCTTCATAATTATTTATAATTTTATCCAGCTCCGGTATGACCAAATCCTCCCGCTCCACGGATGGATTCCGTTAGCTTTTCGCTTGGCATCCACTCCACTCTTTCGTGGCGGGCGATAACCATTTGGCAAATACGTTCTCCGTCGTTGACAACAAAAGGCGTATCGGAAAGATTGACTACTATCGCTTTAATTTCACCCCGGTAATCCGAGTCAATAGTTCCGGGCGTATTCACCAACGATATTCCATGCTTGATTGCCAACCCGCTTCTTGGACGGATTTGCGCCTCGTAACCAATGGGTAACTCGATGAAAATTCCGGTAGGAATCAGCGCTCGTTCCAAAGGATTCAATGTGATTGGAGCGTCGATATTTGCTCGCAAATCCATTCCTGCGGAATGAGGCGTCTCGTATTCCGGCAAGGGATGTTTCGATTGATTAATTATTTTAACTTGCATACTGGATCGATAACTCATTTTGCTTGCAAATGTACGAAAAATTTTGTTTCAATCCGCTGTAGATTCTTTTAGAGCTTGCATACAGGGTCCGCACCATGTTATCCTAAAATCAGGTTATCGAAAACCTGCAGGGAGAGAGCGCATCAATAAAAAAAGCGCATAACCTGTTGAAGATTACACGCTTTTTGATGGTAGTTTTGTTTTTCTACTTAGTCCGTAATACCTTCCTTGAATTTTAACAAATAAACGCCACAGCAGAAGATTAACATGCCAATTCCAACAAACCATATCGATGAAGGATACCGGCAATAACATTCAATGATAACGGCGCAAATAACGAGTTGTGCCAACGCATAGCCGGCGGCAACTCCCAAGTGCGACATCCCTCGTTCATTCGTCAACACTTGATAAAAGTGCATACGATGCGCCTTGAATATATTTTGTCGCAGGTATAAACGATGCAGGATGGTGCAAACAGAATCAACACCATAAACCATCAAAAATAAAATCCAAATGACGGAGTTAGTCTTTAACATCAGTTGAAGCAACAACGTTACAATCCAAAACGAAATAGCCATACTGCCGATATCGCCGGCAAAACATTTCGCCCGTTTTCTGTAGTTGAAAAACAGAAAGACCATGCAGGCTAAGATTGCGAAATTGATAAAATCGAGAGGGGTAAAGGAGAGAATTTGCAGGTTAACATATTGCAGGGCAATCAACACCGAAAGACTGTAGAGCCCGGTGATTCCGTTGATGCCGTCCATAAAGTTGTAGGCATTTAATGCGCCGACAATGAAAATATAGGAGAAGATAATGAGCCACCAAGGTAGGGTATGGAATATTCCCAATCCGTAGAAGAGAATACTAATGGCAAGAAAATGAATAACAATCCGGATTTTATTCGGGAGAGAAGAAATATCGTCCCAAAAACTAACGCCACAGAGCAGAGTCAATCCGACAAGAAAACAAAGTGACAAGTGATTAGTGACGAGTGGCATTATAGATTAACTACGAAATAGATTACGCCGGCTAACCAGAAGACGATTCCACCGCCTCGAATGGTAATGTAGTTATGCGAACTGCGTTCGTTCGGTTTGTCGATAATATTATACTTATCGGCGATTTTAAGGTAGTACAACATCGCCAGAAACAAGATAAGAATTGCGATAAAGTAGAGTAACACGTGACGGGTGAGGGGTGACATGGTGAATATATTGGTTAATCCAAAATAATTGAAATTATGAATTATGAATTATTGCATCATAAATAGACAGATGTGCTTCAATTACTTTTTCTATGGAAAACTCCTTTTCAGCTAAAAGCCTGCTGTTTTTTCCCATTTTTTTCCGCATATCTGAATTATTAATTAATGTCTCCATTCGCTGTGATAATATTTCCGTATCTTTTACCGGTACTAAAAAACCATTGTAATTTTCTATTACACATTCCCGACAGCCTTGTGTATCGGTAGTTATAATAGGTCGTCCGACGGCAGCCGCTTCAATCAGTGATTTTGGTAAACCTTCACGATAAGAAGGTAATACAATAACATTAGCATTTTGAAAAATTTGAAGAATATTTTGTTGAAAACCGATCCATTGTATATAAGGCGGATCTAACATTTCTTTTAATTCATTTTCTTTTATTCCTGCTAAATTGATTGTATCACAATCGCCGACTAAAATAAACTCGGACTTATTAAAGACCCTTACTTTTATCTTTTTTGCAGCTTCAATAAATTCAATAACACCTTTATCAAATAGCATACGAGATGGAAGCACGAGCCTTACCTTTTCTTTGACTGTTTCTACGGAAAAAGCAAACCGCTCCAAATCAACGCCTGAACCCTTAATCAAATGGATTCTATCAGACATATCCTAACTGAGAAAATTGCAAAACATCATCGGGATTTTGAAAGATGTAATGAAACGACTTGCTCTTAAAAGCCAATTTCATCATTTGTTTTATAATCTTTTGTTTGATACCATCTCGCCCTTCAACAAAATTATATCCCCAACCGCTGATAGCATTCACCACATGCTTTTGTCCGGCTAACTTTGCAGCAAGACAACCTAACAATGCCGCTTTTAATGTTACATGATGGATAATGGTAGGCTGATTTTTTAGATATAAATGGAATAAGTGCAAAATACATTTTAATTCATGAAGTGGATTAGTACCCGAACGATCAAATGGGACTTCGATAAAATGCAATCCATACGATTCAATCTCCGCTTTTTTCCCTGTATTTCTTGTGATGATAGTGACTTGATAATTTTCTTTTAAAGCAGCCAAAGCTATTGGAAGACGGAAAAGGAGGAAAGCCCAATCTACATTTACAACAATAAAAAGAGTTTTTGGCATTATACAATAGACAACTTATGCATTCAATTTGTAATTTTTTTTATGCTTATCGGTTGAATAATTTAAAGATACAGCGTAAGTTATAAGTATTACAGGTATTAATTTGGCTCTGTGGCGAAAAGCTGTACCGGCATTATAAGTACCATAAGCAAAGATAAAAACTGTTATCAATAAAGATATTAACAAAAACATTCTCAATGGTTTTCCGAAACCCTGTAAATCTCGAAAACGATAAATACCTATACATAGCCACAAATACACAATGCTATCAATTAAAAAACCTATAACATCACTAATACCTCGCCACTCCGTAGGCAACGGTGAAAACAAAAAATAAAACATTTTTAAGGGGGAAAGCAACAAACACTGTGATACATTGTCTGCTTTTATCCAAGTAAGATAATCAGAACCTCCACCATTAGTAGTATTTGTTAATTCTACAAATGCATTAGGATCATCAAAATTGAAATTCGAAAATTTTGATGTAAACATCTCGAAATGATTCATTAATAAAATCATTATCCCAATTAAGAGTATCAAACTAAATATGGAATTACCCGAAATTTGCGTTTTTTGTGTTTTAGGATTATAGATCAAAAAAGCAATTACATAACCAATTAATATACTTATCGTACCAGAGTGCATAATAGTGGCAAGCATAATCATTACGATTGTTAAGAGTATATTCTTAATGGAGCCTGTTTTAAACCATTTAAGAAAATAAAATAAAGAAGCAGCAACAAAAAACTCGATCCAAGCCTCACGTAATAAAATTCCTGAAAAGATTATTAAATTAGGAAGTAAAACAACAATCAGTATAACATTTTTTTGAACACTTTTTTTTATCTCTAATAAAGAAAGAGAACGCTGAACGAATACCATCACACCTACTCCAAGCAATACATTAATATATTGAGCTATTAAACGTGACGAATTTGTTAGATAATATATAAAAGTTAAAAAATAAGTATAATTTGTCCAGATTTTCCATACTGATGATCTTTGATTTTCTAAAGCAACTTTATGAAAAACTTCTGAATCTACACCCGAATTCAAAATTGGAAACCAATGATAATAGTCTGCCAACATCAGGAAAATCCGTAATACAAATCCAAGAAGTATAAGGTTTTTAAACTGCACTTTTTTACTCAAATAAATAGAAAGAAAAACAAAAAAAGAGCATATAAGAATGAATACTAAAGAAAAAGATTCTGTATCGACAAAAATCATTATTTTAATATAAAATGTATTATGTTTTAAGGATTTGTAAAATACAGGTTTTTATACCATTTTTGAAAACAATAAAATGTCCAAACTTTGAAAGTATTGTCCATTTTTCCGTTGATATGATTCAATACCAAATTCTTGATGTAATCCGGGTTAAATAAATTTTGTTCTTGCAGAAAGTCGTTATCGATATAACTCATAAGTTCATTTTTCAACGAATTGCGAAGCCAGTCTCCCACGGGAACTTCAAATCCTTGTTTGCTTTTATCAAAGAAGCGGGTAGGAAAATAAAACTCAAAAGTTTTTTTCAAAATGTATTTTTTGTTGCGCCCCCGAATTAAAAAATCATCCGGCAATTGATTGGCAAATTGCCAAATTTCTTTATTTAAAAAAGGAGAACGGCATTCTAATGAGGCTAACATACTCGTTCTGCCGACTTTAACTAACGAATCTCCTTCCAGACTAATGTATTTATCTATTTGACGAAAGTCTTTTAAACTTTTTGCCTGAAAGTTCATCTTTTCCTTATAAAAATAAAACAGGTCTGATTGAGAATTATTTAATAACTCTTTTAATTCCGAATCTTGAAAGGCTAAAGAAATAATGTTATAATAAAAGTCATCCTGATAATCTATTGAATCGATTAATTTTTTCAACTTAAACCGCAGCCCTCGATTATCCGTACTCGTTTTCAACAAGGGATTTAAAGATTTCTTGAACAATGAAAACAGTTCAGGATGCAAGAAACGTGTGAAATAAGCATTCAATTTACCGATGTAATATTTATTATATCCTCCGAATACTTCATCTCCGCCATCACCTGTTAATGCAATTTTTACAAATGAACCGGTTTTATCGGCAACCGAATAAGTTGCTAACGCTGACGAATCGGCAAACGGTTCTTCAAAATTGAATAGAATTTGGTCAATGTTTCGAGATAATTCAGTTTCAT
>Ga0123354_10000690_pt1 | contig 35981 bp, 30 predicted proteins | sample TergutLab28metaG_2_FD_97872 | JGI IMG/M metagenome (GOLD analysis project Ga0123354, IMG submission 97872) | Labiotermes labralis P4 segment gut microbial communities from Petit-Saut dam, French Guiana - Lab288 P4 | ecosystem: Host-associated > Arthropoda: Insects > Digestive system > Gut ... | reverse complement strand
CTTTTGAGAGAAAAAACTTTTACAAACCACCCCCCCCCCCCCAACCACCTCTCCCCCACGCCTAAAATGTGGGGCAAACCCCCCCCCCCCCCCCGCTCCTAGATACTTTTCCTAAACCTTGGCACAGGCGCCTCTGTATCCTTCTTTCTGTCATTCTCGTGTTTGCCCTTATCCCTGTTTCGGCCACAGCTTCTTCACATGAGAGCACTTCAGTTCCTTCCCAGGAGGCATCGACTCCTCCTCTCGGTTCAGGTGAAACCACCTATTCAGCTCCTGCTGACGCTACTCCTGATCCTGCCTCTGTTGTTAAACCCCAAGTCAAAGATCCTCATGCTAAACGCATCCGTGAGATCATAGAAGACCGCACCGCTACTACTTCTACCTATGAGCTTTCTGATGGAGAGCGCCAGATCGTTGACTCCGCAGGGCTTCTTCACTATAAGAAAAATGGCCAATTCGTAGATATCTCTACTAATCTGGTTGCAGCAACATCTGATGCTCCTGTCGGCAGCGTCGAAGCTCTTTCTACTGAAAACACAGCTTCGTTTTCTTCCTCAGGAGCAGGAGCTGCTACCCTGTCCAGCCCTGAGACTACAACAAGCGCTGGCTATAACGTTTCATTTACTTATTGCGGCCAACAGCTCTCTTCTCCTTTAGCGCTCGGAGATACCGCGCTTTATCTTGACCCGACAGGGAATATGACCCTGCAGTATCAAACGCTTTCTGATGGCGTAAAAGAGACCTTGTTACTTAATACCCCTACTACAAAAAATACTTATGACTTTCGCCTGGATTTCTCAGGGCTGAGCCTTAAAGAAAACAAAGGCATTTTCGAGCTTATCAAAGCAGACGGAAGCGTGGCCTACATTCTTTCAGATCTGGTGGTAGGTGATTCAAGTGCGGTAGAGCCAGGAGGCAGCATCTGCCCTGACACCTCCTGGCAGCTTTTGTCTTCTTCTGAAAGCTCTGCTCGCTTTCGGGCAACAATCAATGAGGACTGGCTTACTTCAAAAGATCGCATATGGCCGGTAAAGATTGACCCGACAGCGAAAGTATCAGTAGCTGCAGATGCCTACGTCAATTCAGCAAACCCCACTTCTACTGCCCGTAACTCAGAGCTTGTTGCTGGTTGCATCGGCTCAACAAGCGCAAAATACAGAAGCTATCTCACCTTCAATGCTTTGCCTAACCTAGCAGGGGTTTCGGTCAGTAAAGTAACCTTTAGCGCTTACTCAGCCCGTTGTTTTACCACATCAGCTGCTGTCAGCTATCTTGCTCAGGCATCATCTGCTATTCCTACCAATGTAACCTGGAATAATAAGCCTGCTCAGTCTGCCTATATTGCCTCAACGACTATTACCGGGACAAGTAAGTGGGCTACCTATGACATCACTTCAGCGCTGAGCGCCCCGCTTACTACCGGCTCTGCTTTTTATGGGTTGGTACTCTATAACTCTGAGGCAACGCCTTCAACGAGTAACTGGCATGCTTTTTCTTCTGTTGCAGGCGGTAATGCTCCCTACATCACGATCACTTGTTCATCTTTAGTCCAGCCCGTAAAAAACCTTACCTATACCACTTCTGCAAGTGATACCTATTTCAAAGAGACTGACAAGAACAAAGACGGTATCGCTGATAATAAAAACGACTATCCAGATGCTGGACGTGGATCAGTCAAGCTTTCCTGGTCAGCAGACTCCAGTGCAACGGGCTATCACATCTATACCTTTGATGGGGTAAGCTATCGTCAGGTAGGAACCACGCTTGGGCGCAACAACACCACCTGGTCAACATCGGGGGCAGGTATCTATCCAACTGACAGCACTATTGCAGGATACGGGGCAGACGGAACCTACAGTGGTAATCCCTATACTGCAGGCCAGAGTCCCAGCCCTGCGACAAGAATCTCTTCTACTGCGCTTACCTATCCGTCAGGTACTCCTTACACCACAGGAACTAACGGAGGCGCAGGAGGTTCAGGTATTGTAGTGCCTGATGGCAAATATATCTATGTCAAAGCCTGGGGAACTTACAAAGGACCGGCTAAGTGGGTACGCTTTACCCAGACCAACTATCCTTCTGCTTCTCCCGTTTATGGGTCACCCGTTATCTTAGGTACCACCGATAGCGTTCCCCAATCTCTCGGCGCCTTTGTGCTAAACGGGGTTTTATATGATGGGGCGGTCACGGCTTCAACAGCAAACTCCACCACCATTGCTGCCTACGCTGAGTCAACCTTTGAGAGTACGAGCGCCCGCCGCCTAAGCTTTACTTTCGATAAACCCCTGCTGGGCTACGGTACTGGAGATGACGTAGCAGCTGGATCTACGGGCTATGGGATCATGCTTACCACCGATGGTACTCACATCTATTCAGTAGGCAAGGTGGGCCAAGGCTTCAAGGTAAGGCAATATAGTGATACCGGGCACTTCGAAAAAGACTGGACAATTGCTGTAGCAAACACCACGGCCTTTACCAACTTTGATAGTGTTACTTCAGATGGAAACAACCTCTATTTAATGGAATGGACAGCAAACGCTACTGCGCGTACCTATAAGGTATCGCTTGCAAGCCACCTGCTTACCGATGTTTGGCTTCAATCAGACCAGGCTACCAAAAACATGGTCTCATTTAGCTATGACGCAACCTCTAAGCGTTTTATTGGTGGCAACGCTATGAGCGGAACCAATGTTGATACCTTCAAAGGCCCCGGTCTTGACTTAAGAGATAACCCCAATGCCTTGTACCGCAAATCAAAGACCACGAACTATCAGGCAAACGTCAACTACTGGTTTAGAGTAGCGGCCTATGACGCCAATGGAGAGACGGCAGTCGGCTCTGCAACATGCGCAATTCCTTATCTTGATAACCGCACTATCAGAGTCTCTGATGATCCCAATCCAGACTATACCCAGCTCGGAGCCGTTGCGGGGCAATCCATTGAGGCAGCCGAGGGAAGGGTAGCCACCAGCATTACCTCTGATGACCTCTCGATTGCTACCTATGGTCCTGCGGCCGCAGTAAGCCGTACCTACACTTCAGATATGGCTTCCACTTCAGCCTACCTGCCGAAGGGTTGGCGTTTTAGCTTTGAGCAAAACATGACCGCGCTTTCCTCGGGTGCTGTTCAGTATATTGATGGAACAGGCACGGTCATGCTTTTTGCCCAGGACTCAAAGAACCCAAATACCTATATCTCACCTGCCGGCATGTTTTCGGTATTGACCAAAACAAGCTCTGGCTTTACTTTAAAAGACACAGACGGCACCCAGCACAGCTTTGGAACTGACGGAAAGATCACCTCAGATACTGACCGTAACAACAACAAGACTACCTACAGTTATTCTTCTGGGGGAGTAACCATCACTGCTGCCAATGGGCAGAAGTTGGTTTTAGTAAAAGCCTCTGATTCCAGTTATAACCTTACGTTAGATGCAGGAGGCGTCCATAAGGAGTTTGTCTATGACATCTCTGGCAAAGACTTGATGGTTACCGAATACAAGGAAAGTCCTCGTCAGGTAAGCGATGCCTTTATAGAAGACAGCACGGGGCGCATCACTGAAGTATCGAGGGCAGGCGATAGCGCAAATATCTCTTATGGAACAAGCACGGTAAGCTTTACCCACTCGGTCACAGGAGCTCCGCCCGTACCTGCAACCATGACCTATTCGAAGCGTTCAACTAACGTTGGTCAGGCAATACTTGCCCGAGGTTCGGCGAGTTCTTCTGGAGGTTTTGCAGCAGGGCAGGAGAAGAAAGTGTTTCTGACTGACCCAACAGGTCAAGAGACCTGGGCATCTACCTCCGCTGACCAGGTATATGGAACTACTACCAGCTACAATGCCTACAACCAGGTCATCTCGACCAAAGATCCGGTGTCAGCATCTGCTGATGGACTTACTTTTGCTAATTGCCCGACTGCAGTCGGTGTCGTAGGCGCTACCAAGTCAGACTATGACAGTAGGGGGAATCAGACCTATTCAGTTGATAAGTCGGGCCTTGAGACCTGGAACTATTACAACGCTTCCAATGACTTGATCAAGACCATTGACAATGCCCGAGGTGTTACCTGGAATGATGTTGACGCTAAAGGAAATATAGTCGTTACAGAAAAGCTGATCGCAGCCAACGGAGCCCGCAAACGTACCGAATACAGCTATAACGCCCAAGGGCTTAACACTCAAGAGAAGACAGCAATATCAAAGGGCGCAAATGGTACCTATGTCTTTGACGTTAAGGACTACTCAAACTTTGCCCCTAATGGCGACCCTCAGAAAACAGTAGAGAGAAATGTCCAACTGTCACCGGGTGCAGCGGTGCAAGATGTCACTACCAGCTCATCTATTGATGACTTTGGCAATACGCTTTCAAATACTGACGGGAGAGGAATTGTCACTGATACCTCCACCTATGACATTGCAGGTTCAATACTGTCTACGACCGATAAGACCGGGCTTGCTACCAAGAACAGTTATGACCCCACTGGCAACCTGACTGAAACTTATCAGCTACCATCTGGTTCAACGACTAAGAATAACTGGACAAAGACGATCTATGATAAGCAAGGAAACGTTACTCTAACAGAGACGCTTACGAGCGGTAGCGCTGCGGTAGAGACCACGAAAAAGACCCTTGATGTGTTAGGGCGAGAGGTAGCTTCAGACTCTGACTCAGAGCTGGGACACTCTACAACCAGCTATGATATGGCAGGTAACGCCACCACTGCTAAGTCAGAAGGCACGCTTGCGGGCACTGTCACTGATACCAAATACGATGCAAATGGTCAGGAGACCAAGAGTAGCGATTCGCTGACGCCGGCAGCTCCGACTACTACTACCTATGATGCGGCAGGCAATGTGACCTCAACGATAACCCCCGGGCAGCCGACTACAACTACCCAATATGACAGTGCAGGAAATGCTACTGTACAAACTGATGGAGAAGTCAAAGATACCTGCGTCTATGACCTTGACGATAACGAGATTTCAGATACGCAAACAGCGCCCGGAAAGCCAGCGATCACTACTACCTACATCTATGACTTGGCAGGCAATCTCCTTTCTACTAAGATGGGCAGCCAAGCTGCTTCAACCAGCACCTATAATGTACGTGGAGATGTACTTTCAACTACTGACTTCGATGGGATTACTACTCAATACAGTTACGACGGGGCGGGTAATCAGCTGACAGAAAAGGTTGGAACTGATAATCCAACAACCAAGACTTATGACACAGCGTCACGTGTTACTTCCCAGGTTAACCCCGATGGAACCAAGATAGACTACACGTACGACAGCTTATCCAGGATTGCGACTCAGAAAGAATCCGAAGGCTCAGAGGTGCTCAAAGATACTGCGACCACCTATGACAGCGCTGGACGTACCGCCTCTATCACAGAGGCAGTGTCAGGATACAAGCAAGCCTTCAGCTACCAAAACGTCGGTTCGGGAAATGATGCTCATACCGTAACAACCAAGACTGAGACCTTTAAGGATGGTACTACTCAGACCTCTGTTACCAACGGATCATTGTTTATCTCAGCCACCTTGAAAAATGGCGCCTCAACTTATCAAGCACACAATGCCACCTATGACAATGGGGGGCGTCCCTTAACACAGGCAGTAGGAACCCAGAGCGCTGACCTCAAGTACGATGACAGGGGAAATCTTGTAACCGATACCTTCCTTACAAACGTAACAAACACAGGACAAACCACCTATAGCTACAGTTCAGATGACTCGAAATTGGCTTCTGTTAATTACTCTAAGCTTTCCCAGAGTGCTAGCTACACGTATTCGGCAGACAGAACTCAGCTCACTTCAGCAAAGATCGGAGCAACGACTACTAATTACGCTTATAACGCGACAACCGGAAATATCACCACTGCTAGTTCTAATAATACTAGTAAAGATGCCAAAACTTTTACCTATGACACTACGGGTAGGCTTACGCAGTGTTCATCTGGTAGCGGCAACAACTCGCTTTCGATGGCATTGCCGTTTACTTACGACAGTCTTGGCAGAAGGACAAAAGATGGATTACTTGCCTTTAGTTGGACGGGGCAAAGACTGACTTCAGTTTCTCCTGCCGTGACTCCCATGACTGGCAGTGGCAGTAACACAACACTGGCGAGTTACGTCTATGACAGCTCAGGGCAAAGGCTTTCTAAGATGGCAAGAAACACTAAGACAAGCTATGTTTATGATGGAACAAAACTTACCTCTTTAACTTCAAAGGAAGCCAGCACAACACAGACCCTGATCTACCTGTATGGCTCTGGAACAACTCCAGTAGGCGCCCGTTACAGCTCTACTGAGACAACAGAAGCGGTTGATTTTCAGATTGTGTCAGATCAGCATGGAGATGTTTGTGAGCTGAGAGATACCTCAGGCGCAGCTTTTGCTCGCTACGATTACGATGCTTATGGAAACATCACCTCAAGTCAGACCTTTGCGACAGCGCTGATTACTCTTGAGCAGGCGCAGGCAATATCTGCTGTTCAACCACTGCGCTATGCAGGTTATGTCTGGGACGCTGAGACAGGGCTCTACTACTGCAGCCAGCGCTACTATGACCCGAGTACCATGAGCTTCATCTCAAGGGATCCCGCAAAAGCTGACGGTGAGAAGAGTCCATATTTGTACTGTGCTGGCGAGCCGGTGGGTGGGGTGGATCCGAGTGGGATGTGGGGTTATAATCGTAGTGCAGCAGTGAAATATGCTTATCGCTGGGCTTATAGTTTTAATCCACGCTATCCGCATTTTAAATATGATTGTGCGAATTTTGTGTCGCAATGTTTGTATGCAGGTGGGATGAGGAGCGGATCGAGAATGTGGCACTGCTGGCTATTGCCGGGCTATTCTGCTAGGTATGCTAAGTATTCAGTTACAACATATTGGAATAATGCAGATGGCTTGCGGAGGTATTTGATTTACTATAGAAGAAACTCATACAAAACTTTTGTTGGGTATAATAACTTTAGGCCGACTGGTGCTGCCCGCTGGGGAAATACTTACTATGCAGCGGCAAAACCTGGAGATGTTATTTTTTATGACACTGAACATCGCGGTCGTGCAACACATGCTGCAATTATTGTAAGTAATGGACCAAGTGGGGGGACATGGCGTGCTCAACATTGGTCATATCCAATATCGAGAGCTCGAGGAAATAATGTGGATTCGAAAACCCGCTACTGGATTGTTCGGCCGAGCTGATTGATCGGAAAGTAACATGAAACGAAAAAAGATTATTTCATTGCTTGGTCTTGCTCTTGTCTTGTGCACTACTTTTCTTGTTGCGAACGCAATTAAAAGGGCATCAATAACACCGACGAAGTTCGCTACTTACGAAAGCCGAACAGAATATTCAACTCGTAAAGTATATGTTCGTGTGTATCCTATATGCAGTAAAGGAGATCTGAGACACTACTTGTCACAAGATCCGGGTTTAACAAAGGCCATCGCACAGTCTCTACCTCCTTATGAAGGTGAACTTGGTCAGGCGCCAAGGGGATCTCTTGGCTGTATCGCAGAAGCGACGACGCTCATTGCTTCAATAACACAGGGGCGCACCATTATGTTCTATGGTTATTTCAGGACCACTCAGTTCTTTCCCGGGACAACCAGTGTGGATGGCTCATTAGATGATGGCTTGGATAGTAAAGTTATTGCAGTGATCATCAGGACAGACTCCAGTTTTCGGGTTACCTCTTTAGAAAGTGCGATGACAAGTGCCAATGAAGATGGCGTCGCAGATATTATTGATGCAAAGTTGATTCCGGGGTGGGTGACGATGCGTCTTACGAATCTGATTTTTCCAACAAACTTTGATGCTGGCATTGATACGGCTGCTGTTGCTAAAAGCATGTGCAGAACAAACCGAAAGTGGGAATGAAATGGCGTTGCGTGAATACAATAAGTGGATCTATATTGGGATAGCAGCAGTAGTTATTCTTGTCGCAGGCTTCATTACTGCCTATTTACTCTTGCGCCCCCATTCAAAGACTGTGGTGCAGGTAAACGGAGTAACTATCACTCAGGCAGATATTGATAGTCAAACTGCCTTTCCACTCTCGCAGACTCCCGGTATTTTTGACGCAAACGGGGGTGCGGCTAACAAGAAAGACATTGATCAGCGCAACTTGAATGCAGCAATCAACCAACAACTGCTTTTGCAGGAAGCAAAGAAACGCAGTATTAAGATCTCAAATCAAGCTGTTGATGCAGCGTATAACTCCATTGCTAAAAGTTATCCTTCTCAAGCTGAATTACAAGATAAGCTCAAGCAAGCGGGCATGACGGAAGCGCAGCTCAAAACAGCGGTCACCGATAATCTCACGATCTCAGCGCTCACAAAATCTCTTATTCCTGATGCTTCGGCTACCGCTGCGAAACTGCAAGACTATTACAACTCTCATAAAGATCGTTACGCAGGCGCCGGGAGCTTTGCAGACCTTAAAGACGAGATCAAAGCAGACTATCTTAACGACGCTCGCACCTCTGCAGTTGATGCTCTGGTTGCTCAACTTTTGAAGACGGCAAATATCAAGGAGTAGCCTACTGGATTATGTACAGCTCAACTGAGACGACAGAAGCGGACAACTTTCAGATTGTGTCAGATCAGCATGGAGATGTTTGTGAGCTGAGAGATACCTCAGGTACTACTTTTGCTCGCTACGATTACGATGCTTATGGAAACATCACCTCAAGCCAGACCTTTGCGACAGCGCTGATAACCCTGGAACAGGCTCAAGCAATTGCTGTGCAACCACTGCGTTATGCAGGTTATGTCTGGGACGCTGAGACAGGGCTTTACTACTGCAGTCAGCGCTACTATGATCCGAGCACGATGAGCTTCATTTCTCGCGATCCTGCTAAGGCAGATGGCGAGAAAAGCCCGTATCTGTACTGTACGGGGGAGCCTGTGAATGGAACGGATCCGAGTGGATTGTGGTATGCGGATAATCACTACGGCCTTACCTATCGAGCGGCACGGGCTGTGGGGTTTTCAACAACTTTTGCTGATTGGGCAGGCAGAGGGTCAAAGAATGTGGATTCAATTTGGCCAGTGCCTGCTTATTTCTACATGCATTTCAATCGGGCAAAAGGGGCAAAACTTGTTGGGACTATGAGTAATCCCTGGAAGAACGCCTATTTTGGTATGCCGTCAATAGACTCACGGCGTGATTGGTTTAATAAATATTATGCGGCGGCAAAGAACACGTGGAAAACAGACCATAAGAAAGCTGAGATATACTTGGGCTATGGTTTGCATGCTTATCAAGATTCATATGCTCATGGTAACATTACTCCTGCAGCGCATAAAATACCACCAGGGACCGCGTCATATTGGGATGATCGAAATCAAAAATCCTGGCGCTATAGCGACGCATACAACGGAACCGTACGTATCATGCGAAACTTCTCGGATTTCATTAATGGTAAATAGAATCGAAATGATGGAAGCTTCATAACTGAAGACTAGAGAGCATGAATTTGATGACTTCAAATAATAAAAAGTTTCCAGATCGTGGCGCGAGAACGAAAATCGGCGTGGGGAAAACACGTTCGCAGTTAAACACAGGCGATTGGTTCAAGACGGGGATTTTGCTTGATGTCTCTGCCTGCATACTCTATGCACTTTTGCTTGCAGTTTCACCGCAGTATGAGACTGTAATTGTGGGAGGATGGTCGGAGATTCTTTCTTCCATCTTTTTATTCAGTTTTGTCATTATCAGGGTCGTACTCTATCTGTTATTTTCGCCGGGGCGCTTGTCTCGAAACAAGATGCTTGTGGAAATATCAGTAGCGGCATTGGTGGCATTAATACCGCTAGTAGCATCAAACGCATACGAATACATTCTGCAGGTAATGCTCTTTTATCCAATAGCCTGGCTAATCAACGGGGCTCTCTATTGGTTCGCACAAAGGCTTCCCCCGCTCTTTTCGAAGAAAACCTTTTATGTGGTGAGCTTTACTTTTATAGGTATCAGTGTTGTAGGCTTAACGATTCTCGTAGTTCTGGGCGCCGTTCCCGTTCTTGATTTCTATTCTGGACTCGGGTCTATGGTCGCTCTCTATGCTCTTGTTCTGGCTTCTGGCAGTATACTCAGGGCGTTGACTGGTTCCAAGAGTCGTGTTGCAAGGAGAATAGCACAGAAGAGAGGGGAAGGCGCTGTGCAGGCGCCAAAGAGATCCCTGCGCCCTGCCCTCCTTGTCGCGGTAGTAGTCTTCGTATCATTCTTTGTGCATGCAGTTCTCAGGAGTTATATCACGGCTGATCTGTCTTGGGCGCCTGTTAGCTATCCTGTTTTGGCTTATAGTCTTACAGCTGCGATAGTTATTATCGTTGGATTTATCTTAAGCACTGTCCCGATCTGCAAGCGGAACCCCCTTAGCTGCCTGATCGGGAATTGCCTTGCTTTTATCCTGCTCTTTTGTTGGTCGATATTTGGGGCGCGTGAGCTTTACTATGGCTATCACAATGTCGTTTTGGCAAGCATTCAACACTTCTGGCCCCACTACCTGCTCTTCTTGAGTTGTAGCATTACGCTGATCGTGCAAATCTATCGCAGAAGAAAACCGTCACCAATGAAAATTCCCAAATGGCTAACCTATAAATTGCTGTTGGCCGTCGCGGCTGTCTTTGTTGTTGTTTGCTATGTTGCGCTAAGTCACTTTTGCCTGTTCTCGGTTTGAGTTGATCCAGTTGAAAACACGCAGGTCTGATCGCTGCTCTTTGATTGCTTTTCTTGTATATTACGGAACCAAAGGTGTCATGGGGTTTTCGAAAATCATTAAGCGAAATAAATTAGTAAGGGGGGTGCGGACGTTTCTTTGGACACCTCAGGCTGCAAGCCCAAGGCTTAGAGGATGGTCACTTGTATGATAGTTCACACCATTATGGAGTACGCGATGTCACATTCAAAAAAACGTCTACTAAGTATCTTTATTTTAGTTATTGCGCTCGGGGCTTGCTTTATTGTCCCGCAAGTTATTCAAAATGTTAATGAAATGCATAGGAGGCAACAACAATTTGGACAGCTAAGTCCTGGATTTCACAGCAACTTAGAATTGAAATGTAAAAAAATGGAGACGGGAAATTGGGAAAATGTTTCTCCGGAAGATGTCTCTGTACAAAAGACTAATAAAGAGCCGATATTTGGAGTTTTTCACTATACTGATTACTCTAGTGCATCTGCAACCTCATCAACAGTCTGGATAATTGCAGGAAAAACGGTAACGTTCTCAGATTTCTGTACTTATATAGCTAACAACCCAAAAGCATGCAAGAAAATACAGTCAATGACAATGATGCCTGTACCCGACCTAGGTACATCATTGCCGATAGCAATACTTATTGGGTGTGAGTAATTGTGAAGCGAACCAATACTAATTCTGGACAAGGGCTTTTATCGGTCTTCTGCGCAAACGCTATACTAATTATTCTACCGTCAGTATTGGTAATAATAATATCGGGCATAAGTTTCTTTCAGGCTGGTGTACTGAGTTTTTCAAGAAATATTTCTCTCCCTGGTGTCGGTGTCATACACATGAAAAAGGGGTGGGTATTTGATGAGCCAACTCTCTTGGTGAATAAAAAAACTCTCGAAAAAGGCACTACGTTAATCCTCATGAAAGATAATGAGAGTATTTCAATAAATACTTCTCGGGATTTCTTCGCTACTGTAAAAACCAACAATCGAAATCAAAGCTATGCGACAGCAGTAACTATTCAAGGGCATATTTTCTATACGGCGGCATGGTTTTTGGGTGCAAATCCTTTTGGGCAAAAGGAATATACATTCACTCTTGAAACATTAACATCCTCGCAGGGAGTAGTTACAATTTCTTATGAAAATGATCCAACAGTAACTGCAATGATCGAGCGCAATGACTCGGCCGACCAAATTGCACATTATGTGATACAACAGTGTGCGCTTGTTTTGCAAGTAAAAGAATAAACCTGAAAGAAGAAGGGCAGCATGAGACAAAATTTAAAGCTGAGTTATCCTTCTCAGGCTGAATTACAAGATAAACTCAAGCAAGCGGGCATGATGGGGACGCCTTCCGCTCGAATTGTGGAGACAATTGTGGAGACGCTTGATGCCGCGCTACACTTAGAGGAACAGGAAAGTCCACTATCGCCATAGCTGGGGAGGCGTTTATGCCAACATCAGAAACACGCAAGGTCGAGACGCGGCGGATCCTTTTGGTCGAAGATGAGAAGACCATCCGTGACGCCGTTGCCGCCTATCTTGAGCGCGAGGGTTACTGGGTCACTCCGGCTGCCGACGGTCGCGCCGCGCTCGACGCATTCGCGACCCATCGTTTTGACCTGGTCATTTTAGACCTGATGCTCCCAAAGGTCTCAGGCGAGGTCGTATGCCGCGAGATTCGTAACCATAGTGATGTGCCGCTCATCATGTTGACCGCCAAAGGCGAGCTTGATGATCGCATCATGGGTCTGGAGATGGGCGCTGATGATTACCTCATCAAGCCTTTCAGCCCCCGCGAGTTGATCGCGCGTGTGCGTGCGCTGCTGCGCCGGGTCCACACAGGCGACGAGCCGCAGCGTGACAAGCTGGTCTATGGGGATCTGGAGCTTGATGTCACGGCGCACCAGGCGCTCCTTGCTGGCAAGGACCTTGACCTGACGGCCAGTGAGTTTAAGCTGCTCACTACGCTTGCGCGCTATCCGGGCCGCGTGTATTCGCGTATGGAGTTGGTCGAGAAGGTGCTGGGCTACGACTTCGAGGGATACGAGCGCACGGTCGACAGCCACGTCAAGAATCTGCGCGCGAAACTCGGCGATGATCCGCGCAACCCCCGCTTCATCTACACCGTGCATGGCGTCGGGTATCGCTTTGAGCCTCAGGAGGGCTCTGTGCCAGAAGATGGCCCAGCAGAAGATGAGCCCCTGATCGCAGCCGAGCCGGAAGAAGCTCTTGCTGAGGCAAGTGAAAAGAAACGTGGCGCCAAGTAAGCTGATACAGCGCTTTTCCCGGCGCTCTGAACAAGACTCTGCTTCCCGGCGGCCGAGTGTCTTTTCTTCACGCCTTGGGTTCGCATTCGCTTTAGTTGCCGCTTTCACGGCGATCCTGGCCGGGGTCATCACATTCTTAGTGTGGGATTATCAATTCAATGACTACGTACGCAGCAGTTTGCAATCTATTGCTGATACAACGGCGGTTTCTGCCGGTCAGGCCTATGATGTGTATGGGGGTTGGAACCTGTCTGCCTTCACGGTGATCCCGCAGGTCGGCGCGCGTGCCGATATCGGGGTCCAGATACTCGACATGAGGCAAAACGTTGTGTATGACGAAGCCGTGCTACGCCAACATGAGCAGAGCATGACCGGTCAGGGTGTGGGTGGCGATCCCCTTACTGACGGGCAAGCCGATGTTGATGAACTGGCTGCGCCTGACCGGCCCAATGGTACTATCACTACGTCCAATGTTGTTTCCGGTAGTGGCCAGGTTGTGGGGACCGTCCGTGTCTGGGCCTATGGGACCGGTGGCTTGCTCAGCAGCCGCGACGTAGCTATGCGGACGTCTTCGATGGTCGCGTTGGGGCTTTCTGCCTGCCTTGCGATACTGATTGCGACGCTTGCGGGCGTCACCTATTCCCGGCGCTTGGTGCGCCCGATCAACCGCATCACCGACGCCGCCGCCGCCCTGCGCGACGGGGAATCTTCGGCCCGTACCGGGCTGACCGGTACCGATGAGATCTCCCAGCTGGGCGAAACCTTTGACAATATGGCTGACGCCATTGACGCTGATCGTAAACTTGAGCGCCGGATGACAAGCGATGTAGCCCATGAGCTGAAGACGCCGCTCATGGGTATCCAGGCCACCGTCGAGGCGATCGAGGACGGGATCTTTCCGGCGGACAGTACGCATCTGTCGACCATCAGCCATGAAACACAGCGCCTGACGCGGCTTACTAATGGCATCCTGGAGCTCTCACGCCTTGAGGCGGGATCTTTGCTGTTTCAGATGAAGCGCATACCGGCAGACCAGCCCGCGCGCGCTGCCCTTGATATCCACGGCCAGCTGATCGAATCCTCCGGCCTGAGGCTACTTTCTGAGTTCAAGACGGGCTACTATATCATGGGCGACGCCGACCGCCTGCAACAAGCGATCGGTAACCTTCTCTCGAACGCGGCGCGTTATACGCCGGAGGGGGGTACGATCATGATACGCGGGGACTACGAGAAGAAGACCAGATCCTATCGCATCAGCGTGATCGACAGTGGGATCGGCATCAAGCCAGACGACCTGGAAAAACTGTTCACGCGCTTCTGGCGCGCCGATGAGGCCCGGGATCGCGCAACGGGCGGCATTGGCATTGGCCTGCCCATCACCAAAGAGATCATCGATCGCCATAAAGGGACGATCGATGTCACCAGTGAGGTCGGCAAGGGTACCTCGTTTTCTTTCGCGCTCCCCACGGTAAAATAGGGACGGATGTTTTTGGCGATCCAGATGAGAACGGAAGTACTGATGCAGAAGCCAGGGAAGATAACGTTGTATGCTGTGGCGCTGGGCGCTTGCATGATCCTTATTGTCGGCGGCCTTGCGGGTTGTGGAAGCCCGAAGTCGTCCTCGAACAAGACCGGCCCTGCTGCGTCTCAGGTCGCAACAACTTCTGTGGAGCCCGGCACAAAGGGCAGCTCTGCGAAGGACGCTGGGCCAACAGACACGAGCGGGCAGAAGAGCACCCATACTGCCCCGAATAGTTCCTCAGAGGCTGAGAGAGCGGCTGCCAGTAAGGTGGCTGCGGAGAAAAAGGCGCTTGCGGCCAGGAAAGCCGCGGAAGCCCGGAAAGCTGCCAACAGGAAGAGGAACTCAAACTCTAACAGCAGGCAGAAAGGCAATTAATGGACGAAAGGCCTGCTCCTTAAGTAGCCCTCGACCATACCGGCTTGCCTAGAGCTCGCCAATGCGGCCTAACAGGAAGTCGATGATGCTCACGATGCGGATGCCGTCGATGTCGGTCGGATAGGTTCCTTCGCCAAAGATGAGGTAGCGTGGGTAGGCGTCATCAAGAAGCTTAAAGGGGCGCAGCTCGCGGTTTTGGGTATCTTCATTTTGCAGGGTGCTGGCGACTTGGATGTAGACGCGCTTGCCGGGCTTGGCGGCGATGAAATCTATCTCCGTTTGCCCAATCTTTCCAATGCTTACTTCAAATCCATTGAATAGCAGTTGCAGATACACGATGTTCTCAAGAATGCTTCCCTGATCAAGGTTGCGATATCCCAGCAGGTAGTTTCGGAGTCCCACATCGGCGATGTAGTATTTGCCGAGCGTCTTCAGATGATCTTTGCCCTTGATGTCGTAACGTAAAACGGGATAGAAAAGATAGGCGTCGACCAGCGCGGCCGCATAGGCCTCAACGGTCGCGTTGGCGGGGCTCAACTGCTCCGCCTTAAGTGTATTAGTGATGCTGTTAAATGAATTGCTATTTCCAATGTTTTCAGCGAGGAACAGGACCAGTCTTCTCAAAAGCTCAGGGTTTGTGATCGTACGTTTTGCGTGTATGCGCTCGCGGTTTAAGATGTCGCGCGTGACAACGGACTGATAGAGCGTGTTTAGATAGCTGCGATGTGTCTCTAGGTCGATGTTTTCGGCTGCAAGATAGGGCATGCCACCAAATTGGCAGTAATCCTGGAAGAGCCGGTCTAAGGTGAAGAACCCTTTTCCATCAGTGGCCATGTTCGACTGTGGCCCCTCAACGTCAAAGAAAGTCAGTCCCTTGAAATCCAGGTATTCCTTGAAAGTGAGCGGCAGCATCTTGATCTCGATATAGCGGCCTGAGAGATAGGTCGCCAACTCGCTCGACAAGAGGAAGGCGTTTGATCCGGTGAGATAGATATCGCAGTCGAAGTCAATACGCATTGCGTTGACAGCCTCTTCCCAGCCCAGGATCCGTTGGACCTCATCGATGAAAACATAGGCGCGTGCGCCGCGATCCATCCGCTCTTCAAAGTAGTGATAGAGAGACTTTGGGTCTTCCGGTACGCTGGCTTGCATGGATTCCAAATTGAGAGTGATGATACGTTGCGGGGGGACGCCGTCCTGGGCAAGCTTTTCTGCAACCAGGGTAAGCAGGCTCGACTTCCCACAACGCCGTAATCCCGTCACAACTTTGATGAGATCTTTATCCCTGAAGGCAAGGACTTGATCGATATATCGTTCACGCTGAACTAACTTCATAGTACTCCCATTTCATGTTAAAAACTTTTATTTCAAAGAAGTTTTTAACATTATAGCGCACATTTGAGCGGGATTGATTGATCTGTAGCCATTTCATGTTAAAAACTTTCATTTCAGAAAAGTTTTTAACATTGCTGCCGCGAGTATGCCTATGCTTATCTTGCGGACTTGCAGGGCTTACTTGTGGGGTAAGTTGCGTGCTAAGAGTGCTCCCGGTAGAATAGAAAGGTTCACTTTCACACAGCCCCGTGATAAGTAACACCCCGATCCTATGGAGGAGCACGTGAAAACTTACTATGCAAAACCTGGCGAGGTCGACCGTGAATGGTTGCTCATCGACGCGACCGATATGGTACTTGGCCGCCTGGCGACCCAGGTCGCGATGATCCTGCGCGGCAAGACCAAACCGACCTATACCCCGAATGTCGATACAGGTGACTTCGTGGTTATCGTCAACGCTGATAAGATCCGCCTGACAGGTAATAAAGCCGAGCAGAAGGCCTATTATTCGTACAGCGGATATCCCGGTGGCCTGAAAGAGACCAGTTTCAGAACCATGATGGAAAAACATCCTGAGCGTGTGATCGAGAAAGCGGTATACGGCATGCTGCCCAAGGGCACGCTGGGCCGTCAGATGGGCAAGAAGCTCCATGTGTACGCTGGTCCCGATCATCCACATCAGGCGCAGGATCCGCGTCCGATCACTTTGGAGGCATAAACGATGGCTGAAGAGAAAAAGACCGCGAAGGCCGAAGAAGCTGAGGCCACCGCTCCCGTAGAGGCTGCTGAGAAGGCTCCCGCGAAGAAGGCAGCACCCAAGAAGGCCGCTGCGAAAAAGCCTGCCGCAAAAAAACCAGCGGCAGAGAAAGCGGCGGACGAGAAAGCCGAGGAGAAACCGGCAGCGAAGAAGACAGCTGAGAAAAAGCCAGCGGCAGAGAAAGCAGCCGAGGAGGCTCCTGCAAAGGTGAAACCAGCCGCGGAGAAACCGGCCGCTAAGCCTGTCGCTGCAGCAAAGCCTGCGAAGGAGAAGCCGGTCCTGCCTAAGCCGACGGTCGCGTACCAAGGTACGGGACGCCGCAAGAACGCGGTGGCGCGCGTACGCGTGTTTGCGGGCACGGGCAAGATCTACTGCAACGGGCAGTATGCTGAGGATTACTTTGGCCGCGAGGCCTTAAAGACCTTCGTTGAGGCTCCACTGCGGGCGATCGACGCCGTAGGGAAGTTCGACGTCATCGCGCTTCTGAGTGGCGGCGGCATATCCGGCCAGGCCGGCGCTCTGCGGCTGGGCATCGCTCGTGCGTTGCTTGCAAGCGACGAAGAACTTCGTGGCGAGCTGAAGCGCGCGGGCCTGCTCTCGCGTGACCCTCGTATGGTCGAGCGCAAGAAGTATGGTCTGAAGAAGGCGCGCAAGCGTCCGCAGTTCTCCAAGCGCTGACGGCGTCTCGTTCCGTCTAAGCCACTCAGAGCGGTTCTCAAGGGCGATAGCCCGACACGAACCGCTCTTCAAGGCTTACGCGAAACGATCCGCTCGTCAGGTGGAAGCCTTTCTTTCCCATCTTTTCTGCTGGCTATCCTCGTACTATAAGGGGAGGTTCTGATGGCACACAACAAGCTTTTTGGTACCGACGGCATCCGTGGCGTGGCCAACGCTGATCTCAGCCCTGAGCTGGCGTTCAGGCTCGGGTTCGCGCTGGGGCGTTTTCTTGCTGACGGCCAGGCACATCCCCGTTTTGTTATAGGCCGCGATACGCGCCGAAGCTCAACGTTGCTTCAGGCGGCCCTGACGGCGGGCATCATGGCGGCCGGAGGCGACGCGTTGACCTGCGGCGTCCTGCCGACGCCCGCGGTCGCTTTTCTGGTGACAGAGCTCCAGGCCAACGGCGGGATCATGATCACTGCCAGCCATAACCCTCCTGAATACAACGGGCTTAAAGTCTTCTCGCGCGAGGGCTTCAAGCTTTCTGATGAGCTTGAGGCGCGTATCGCCGACGCGCTGGCGACTGAGCCTTCTGCCGACAGCCGCCCGACGGGGACAGGCGTAGGGCGCCGCCATGACGTGAACGACGCAGTTGAGCGCTATCTGGCGCACGACATCGCGCTCTTAACAGGAGAGGGAGCGGGAGCAAGTGGCGCGGGAGCGGGTGGCGCTGCAGGAGCGGAGGCGATCGATGGCGGGGCCACAGATGCGCGCCCGCTTGCTGGGCTGCGGGTCGCTATCGACTGCGGTCACGGCGCATCGGGCCGCGTGACCCCGAGGGCGTTTCAGCGACTGGGCGCTGAGGTCACGGCGATCAACACGGACTATTCGGGCGACGATATCAACGTCGGCTGTGGTTCGACCTGCCTGGGGCCCCTGTGCGCGCTGGTGCAAAGTGGCAGTTTCGACCTGGGACTTGCCCATGATGGCGACGCGGACCGCCTCCTGGCAGTTGATGAAACGGGCGCGGTGCTTGATGGGGATCAGATTATGGCGCTGGTCGCGCTTGACCTTCAGGGCCGCGGCAAGCTCAAAGGCGGCGCTGTGGTAGCCACGGTCATGAGTAACCTGGGATTCGTCCGCGCGATGGAGGCGGCGGGTATCGAGGTCCTGCGCACGCAGGTGGGCGACCGTTACGTGCTGGAGCGCATGCGCGCTGACGGCCTGGTCGTCGGGGGCGAGCAGAGTGGTCACATTATCTTCCTGGAACATAATACGACTGGCGATGGGCTGCTCTCAGCTCTGATGCTGGCACGGATCATGGCGAAAGCGCAACGCCCGCTCTCTGTGCTGTCTGCTGAGGTGATGCAGCACTATCCCCAGGTCCTGGTCAATGTTGCGGTTACAGACCGGGAGGGGGCAGCGGATAACGCGGCAATTGCTGCCGCGGTCGCGGCCGTTGAAGCTGAGCTCGGCAATGAAGGCCGCGTCCTTTTGCGGGCCTCAGGGACCGAGCCATTGGTCCGGGTCATGGTCGAGGCTTCTGATGAGGACCGCGCGCACGTAGCTGTCGAGCGTCTGGTCGCCGTGGTCCAGGCCGAGCTGGGCTGAGGCGGCGAGGTTTCCAGAAATGTTGTGGGTACCATGAACACTCCGTTCACTTTCCACTTGATTGGCCTGGGGCAGGGCGGCATCGCCGCTTGCGCCCAGTGCGAACGATCAGCAGGGGCGGCGGCGCCTGTGCCTCGCTCCACTGATGAGATCCTGGCAGAGCTCGCTGGCCTGTCCGCTGGGGCGGCCAATGTGGCCTTTGGGGGGTTTGAGCCGTTTGCGCATCCCGACCTGCCCCGCCTGATTGCGGCGGCAAGTGAGCGGGGCGACGCTGGGTTAAGCGGCGGCGCTGGGCGGCTGCTACTGCAGACCGACGGGGGAGCGCTGGCGAGTGGCGGCAACGCAGAGGGGGCGGCGCTGGCCGGCGCGCGCGTCTTCGAGATCTTCTATCATGCAGGCGACGAGGACGCTGACGACGCACTGACCGGCAGGCCAGGCCTGGCGCGCGCGCGTCAGGCAGGGATCGCCGCGCTGCGCCTCGTCGCGGCCACACACCCTGAGGCGCGCCTGATGGTGGTCGGCGTGGCCGCGCTCTGCCGCCACGGCGGCAGGGGGGCGGCGCTCGTGCCTATCGCCCAGGCGGCCGTACGTGATGGCCTGGATGGGCTGCGCATCGAAGCTGAGTCCGGCGCCGCCCCTGACGAGGCGCAGCTGGCCAGCGCCGCCGAGCTGCTGGTGCCAGCGGGTGTCTGGCTGTTTGGGGACGGCTGCGAGTCGCTGCTGGGCGGCGCGGCTCCCTATCAGCTTGCTCGCTCTGCCGCCCCTTCGTCACAGGAGGGGACGCCCCGATGACGCCGCGCGAGAAACTCGTCCACGACAGCGCGACCGTCGTGCTGGTCAGCCTCGACTGTCCGGGCTACAGCAGCTACGCGACGGCGCTTCTGCGCGAAAGCCTCAAGGCCGATCCGCGCCTGCCGGACCTGCGCGTCGCCACGCTCAGCATACCTGCCGGCTATGACCCCTGGTGGCTGGTCTGGCGCCTTGCGCGCCTTCAGCCTGCGCCGGATTTCGTGTGCTTCTCGGTCTATTGCTGGAACAGCGCCGAACTCACGACCGCTGCGCGCCTGTGTCGCCAGGTATTGCCGGAGGTCCAGATCGTCTTCGGTGGCCCGGAAGCGGGTCCCCAGGCAGACGAGTGGTTGGCTCGTTATCCCTGGCTCGACGCGGTTGCGCTGGCGGAGGGCGAGCAGGTCCTGCCCGAGCTCATCTGGTCCTGGGTGCGAGGCGGCGACCCGACGACCATCCCGGGCCTGGCAGCACGCGACCACAATAAGACGCCCGTGCCAGCCACCCCGGCCGTTCCCCTGGAGCCGCTCGATGACCTGCCCTGCGCCTACACCGACGAGCACCCTCCGGCGACCGACGGCAGCGCTTATCTGGAAACCTATCGTGGCTGCCCCCATGCCTGCAGCTACTGCTTTGAGGGTAAAGGCCTCAAGCGCATCCGCTCGTTTTCTCAGGAGCGCATCGCCGCCGAGGTCGCCCGCGTGGCCACAACGCCCGGCATGACTTCGTTTTCAGTCATCGACGCGGTGTTTAACCTCTCCACCGACCGCCTCGAGCGCCTGGCGCAGATTTTCGAGCCCTACGCCCAGCGCGGCCTGCGCCTGCACACGATCGAGGTCGACCTCGAACACATCGACGACCACCAGGCGCACCTACTGGCGCGCTGTGGCGTTGCCAGCGTCGAGAGTGGCCCGCAGACCACCAACCCACGCGCGCTGGACCTCGTGCATCGCCGCTTCGACCCCGAGCGCTGGCTGGAGGGCCTGCATGCCTGCCAGGCCCAGGGCATCCTCGTCGAAGCCGACCTTATCATCGGCCTGCCGGGGGACAGCCCCGCCGATGTGCGCGCCTCACTGGACTTCGTGGCGCAAAGCGGCGCTGATATCCTGCAGGTCTCAACCCTGCGGGTGCTGCCAGGGACCGATCTCTGGCAGCGCGCGGACGAGCTGGGCCTGCGGTTTGACCATGAGGCCCCCCACGAGGTCATCTCGACGCCCGACATCACCTTCGACGAGCTGCGCCAGCTTGAGACCTACGGCTTCGCGGTCCAGAAGCTCCTGCGGGCGCGCCTGGATGCCCGCTGAGGCAATCCTTAGAAAACTTAAGGGTAACAGCTTACCCTTACAATACCTGAAGCATCTTCGAAGGTATGCTATGATACTGCTGGGTGCCATATCTTGAGTCTGAATATGGTATCTGAAGTCAGGATCGATGATGATCAGCAGAAGAAAGGAGTAGGTTGGAGTGACGCTTTTAAAGCGATCGATAGCGCTTGTGGTCGCTTCGACACTTCTTCTCATCGGGCTCCCTCTTATGCGCAGCTATGCGCTCGCCTCTTCGCGGGATCTCAGCAATGTGATAAGTGTTGGGACTACCTACTACCTTCCCCAGGGGAGCAGTTGGAGCAGTTGGACGAACTCGGGCCAAAGCGACCCGGCTCGTTTACCGTGGGGTAAAGGGGTGACCGAGCAGGTGGTCGCGGTCCGTTGGGCACTGCGAACCCCGGCGACAGACCAGATCATCACGGGAGACACGTTCACCTTCTCATTGCCGCTGACGTTTACCAGGGAAGCGACCAGCACCGTACTGAGCCCTACGGGGACGTGGGTCGGCGTTGCGACTTTTGCGAAGAACGGCACGATCAAGGCGGTCTTGAATACTTCCGCCCTTTCCACCGATGAAATGCCTCTCCAGGCTGGTTATATACCGTTCATAATGACGCGTCCTTCATCGGGGCACGGTGGCGGGTCTTCTTCCGGCGGATCCGGTTCAAGCAGCTCAAGCACTTCAAACAGTTCGAGCAATTCGAGCAGTTCAAGCGCTCACCAGAGTTCCTCGTCATCGAGTTCCTCGTCAGGGAGCGCGGCAAGCACTCCCTCAAATGAGACGACTCCTGTCGCGACGAGCGTGACGCCCACGGACACGGCGCCAAGTTACGATCCCACCACCACTCCGCCCGTTACGACCACTACCGCCACGACCCAACAGCCACCAGCCTCGGGATCCGGAGGCAACATCTTGAACCTGGACGTAAGCCAGATCGGAACAGTCGCCTTGGCCGTCCTGTCAGCGGGGATCGTTTTCCTTGCTCTCCTGATAGCCTGGAAACGCAGGCGTTTGCCGGTGTAAATTCACCGGATGTGTAACCTTAGTGTATAATATTGATGCTTATGCGATGTAGATTGTGATGATGAAGCAATTCTTTTACGCATGAGCATTATTAGGTTTGTGAGGAAGCGATGCAAAATCTGGGGATAGTGTTGGCGATAATAGCGGGCGTGTTCGTTGTGGCACTTGCTGTCGTTCTGATATTTGTCAAGAACAGGCAGAAGAAATTGTCCGCTGTCGCGATCCTAGTCTATGTAGCGTTAGTGGTGACGCTCTTCTACGTTGAGGTCGTCCGCTATGAGCGATGGTGGGCCATCCCCGTCTATGCTGTTTTTCTTGTTGTCGTCCCGATCGCGCTCAACTATGTGGTGCTTCATCGGGGCGCCCTGAAAGGCGAAAAAGAGGAGAAGAAAGAGAAAGAGAAAAAAGAGAAAGAGGAATCTTCCCTGTCTTACCTGAAGGGTGAAGAGCGCTCCACCTCTGTTTCGAAGTCCAGGCCTCGACCGGTGCTTTCGGCGATCCCGTCCTGGGAGGAGAACCCGATCTCGTCCTCAAAGTCAGAACCTGCGTCAGGGCAAGGCTCTGCCTCGGAGCTTAAGCCCGAGGTTAAGGCCGAACCCAAACCCGAGGTTAAGCCCGAGCTGAAACCCGAGGCCAAGCCTGAGGTTAAGCCTGGGTTGGGGTCAGCGCCTGCCCCTGCCCCAATGCCTACGCCTGCTCCGACGCCAGCGCCTAAGCCAGCCCCGGCCTTCGGGCAAAAGCCCGAGTCAGCGACTACTCCGGTGCCAGCGCCTAAGCCATTACCGTTCACGCCGGATAAACCAGCCAGTACCGGTATCCCGGCGCCTAAGCCAGCTCCGGTTCCCGCACCTGCTCCTGCGCCCAAGCCAATCCCGGCTCCCGCACCCGCTCCCGCGCCGAAGCCAACCCCGGCCCCCGCACCTGCTCCTGTGGCGAAAGAGATCACGTTTGACTCCTGCTTTGCGAAAGCTGATAAGATCAAGGATCTTGGCCATGGCCTGGCTGCAGCCGACCTCTATCGCCAGAGCCGTTCATACGCAACCTCAAAACAAGATGAGAAAAAAGCGTATTTTGCAGAGATCAAGTGTTATCTTGATAGTAGGGAGTTTGCCAAGGGGAAAAGTTGTGCAGCCGCCCTTAAAACTGGATATGAGCTCAGTCCGATCGAATCACTCAAGCTTGATGCCTTGTTGACGCTTATGGAGGAGTGATGGTCGATTCAGTTTTGACGCATGCTATGATTAAATAGTATACAGACCAGAAAACAGGATCCTGCAGAAAGAAGGAGAAACAATATGGAGACTAATAAGACAATACTGATGCGCGAAGTCGTTTCGCTTGAGGATCGGGAGACGGTTGGTACCATCAAAGACCTGATCGTTGATTGCGCGCAGAGCAGGGTGGGGCATTTCCTGGTATCTGGTTTGGCTGATGGCAGCGTGTCACTTCTTGCGTTCAGCGATATCATCTCCATCGGTGATCCGTATATCACTATCAAAAACAAGTCGCTGCTAACTCCGAAAGAGAGCGTCAACGGTGGCAACATCCTGGCCAAGGAATGCAGCTTGACTGGTATCGAGATGCTTTCTGATGCAGGCGATCACTTCAGCTTTGTGCGCGCCTTCGAGTTCGACCCGAAGAGCGGCGCCGTGACCAAGCTCATGACCTATGATAAGTACGATAAGGGCTCGGTCGAGTCACAGGGTATCCTGTTCCTGTCTCCTGAGTATGTCTTTGTGAACGTGTCGGGCGTTTCGGTCCCTACGGCCGCTCCGGCGCCTCAGCCATCTTTCCCTGAGCCTGCTCCGGCGGCTCCCAAGCCTTCGTTTGTTCAGCCAAGCAGGCCAATTGGTTCCAGCATTCCGGCGCCGAAGCCCGCGTCGATGTCGGCGCCTGCTCCGAAGCCTGCGCCTGCGCCTGCGCCAGCTCCGAAGCCCGCTTCAGGTTCAGGCAGCGATGACCTGTCCGATCTCCTGATCGGCGCTGTGGTTGGCGAAGATGTGACAAGCAAGGATGGCAAGTTCACGGTCAAGAAGGGAACAACCATCACGAATGCGATCCTTTCAGACGCACTGGCGCATGACGCCGCATTGCTTCTGACGATGAGCGTCGACATCTAGTTTGACGCGCCAGACAACGTTCATTTCGCGTCAAAGAGAAATAAGATCAACAAGGAGCGCCGCTGCCTTCGGGTAGCGGCGCTTCTGTACCCTCTGCTATAATCGAACAGGTTCGGCTAAGATGAACAACCTGTTTTTTCAAGCTCAAAAGAGCTTCATACTGGAGGAATATAACTCGTCATGCATCTGGCACTGGTAGGCTTAAGTCATAAGACGGCCCCGGTCGACATCCGTGAAAAGGTAACGTTTCCCGCTGACACGCTGGCGGATGCCCTGACGGGCCTTGCTGCTGAAGAGGGCATCCTTGAATCCCTTATCGTCAGCACCTGCAATCGTACTGAGTTCTATGCGGTAACGACCGACGAGGCCGATGGCCCGGCACTGCTCGGCTCCTTCATGGCGAACTATCATGGCCTGACCGTCGATGCGCTGCAACCCTTCCTCTATACCCAGACTGGTGAGGACGTTGTGCGTCACCTGTTCCGGGTTGCGGCGTCGCTTGACTCGATGGTGCTGGGTGAAGCGCAGATCCTCGGCCAACTCAAGGACGCCTATGATGCGGCCTTCGAGGCGGGTACCACGAGCCGAATTTTTAACGAGATGTTTCGCCATTCGTTTACGGCGGGCAAGCGCGTACGCACTGAGACTGCTATCGGCTCGGCTCCCGTGTCAATCAGCTATGCAGCGGTTGAGCTGGCCAAGCAAGTCTTCGAGACCCTTGAGGGCCGCAACGTGCTGGTGCTGGGCGCTGGCAAGATGAGCGAGCTGACGGCGACGCACCTGGCGGCCAACGGGGTTGCGCGGCTACTGGTCGCGAATCGCACTTTCGCGCGCGCCGAGCAGCTGGCAGCGCAGTTTGAGGTCGGATGCGCGATTCCCTTCGAGGAGCGCTACGAGCACCTGCGCAATGTCGATATCGTGGTAAGCGCTACAGCCGCTGAGGACTACGTGCTGACCGCAGACGCGCTTGAACCCTCTGCGAAACGCCGACGTGACCCGCTGTTTTTGATCGACATTGCGGTGCCGCGTGATATCGATCCCGCCTGTGCGGATTTCCGGCAAGTCTATGTTTATGACGTCGACGCGCTCAACGGTATTGTCGATGCGAACCTTGAGCAGCGTAAGCGCGAGGCAAAGGCAGCGGAAGTTATCGTTGCTGAGGAGATGGAGAACTTCGAGACCTGGCTGGAATCCATGGAAGTTGTCCCGACGATCACCGAGATGCGCGAGCAAGCCGAGGCGATCCGCGCTGAAGAGCTCAAACGTGCCTACAAGCGCTTGGGCGAGCTGAGCGACGCTGACCGCAAGGTGGTCGAGAAGCTCACCGAGGCGATCACGAACAAGATGCTTCATGAGCCCACGACCCAGCTGCGCAAGGCTGGCGGCGGTCGGCGTGGCGTTGCGGTGCTGGAGACCACGCGCTACCTGTTTGGCCTTGACCGCGAGGGCGCCGAAGGCGAGGGTTCCGGCACGGCTGGCCAGGATACGGGTTTTCGTCTGATACGCTCTCTGCTGGGACGCCGCGCGACGAGTGCGACCAAGCAGACCGATCCGCTCGAGTTAGGAGAATGGCATGAGGAATAAATTAGTGCTGGGAACACGCGGATCGGCGCTGGCGCTGTGGCAGGCGAACTGGATCAAAGAGCTGATGGAAGCTGCGTCCGGTTTGCCCGTCGAGATCCATACGATCAAGACCACGGGAGATAAGATCACTGACGTCCCGCTCGCCAAGGTCGGCGGCAAGGGACTCTTCACAAAAGAGATCGAAGTCGAGCTGGCCGACGGCCGGATCGACCTGGCGGTGCACTCGATGAAGGACGTACCGACCGAGCTGCCCGCGGGCCTCGTGCTGGCGGGGATGCCGCCCCGTGCTGACTCGCATGACGTGTTGGTCGCGCACGCAGGCGAGAACCTGCTCACGCTGCCGCAAGGCGGACGGGTGGGTACGAGCTCGCTGCGCCGCATCTCCCAGGTGCGCGCGTTGCGTCCCGACGTCGAGATCGTCGATGTGCGGGGTAACCTTGACACGCGCATGCGCAAGGCCGAAGAAGGCGCGGTCGACCTCGTGATCCTGGCGGCCGCTGGTATCAAGCGCTTGGGCTGGGGTGAGCGCATCACGGCGACCATCCCGACCGAGCAGATGGTCTCGGCCGTGGGGCAGGGCGCCGTCGGCATCGAGATCCGCGGAGACGATGAACTTATGGCCGGGCTCTGCGCTCAGATCTCTGATGCGGATACCCTGGCTTGCGTACGTGCCGAGCGCGTTGTGATGAACCTGCTGGAAGGTGGCTGCCAGGTGCCGATCGGCGCCTACGCGCGCTTTGCTGATGACAAAGGGTCAGGTACTTTGTCACGTCGCATGGTACTTGACGCCTTGGTCGGCTCGGTCGATGGCAAGCGCATCGTGCGTACCCAGGTCGAAGGCGCTGCGGACAGTGGCGAGGAGCTGGGCCAGCGCGCGGTCGAAGAGCTGAAGGCGGGCGGCGCTCTGCCGATACTCAACGAGATCCGCCAGGCCAACGGCGCCGCCGAGCTACTGTGATCCGCGGCAGACGCATCATCCTGACGCGTGCGGCTGGCAAGAACGAAGAGATGGCGGCGCGCATCTCCGAGGCGGGAGGCTCGCCGTTCATCTTTCCAACGATCGCCTCTGCTCCTGTAGCTGATGACCATATCATCCGCGAAGCGCTTGCACAGGTCGAGCGCTACTCATTTATCGTATTCACGTCAGCCCAGGCGGTTGAGTACTTCACGCACTATCGTAAGCCCTTGCCCCAAGGGGAGCGGCTGCGCTATGTGGCGGTCGGCTCAGCGACGGCCAAGGCGCTACGCGCGCGCGGTGTGGCTGATGTGCTGGTTCCCGATGACTTTCGTGCAGAAGGAGTGGTCAAGCTGTTCACGGGCCTCGCGCTCGACTTGAAGAAGTCCGGCGCCATGCCGATGACCAGGGAGCCCGCTGCTTCGTCAGCTCCAGCGGTATTGGTCCCGCGTGCGCTCGTCGCGCGTGAGGTATTGCCCCAGGCATTAGAGCAGCTGGGTTTCGAGGTGACCGTAGCGCCGCTCTACGAGACGGTGCTGCCGGAGGTCAGCGCGGGGGAGCTGAGCCGTGTTTTGCAGGTCGGCCCTGAGGGACAGGCGCGCCTGGCTTGCGATGCCGTGGTATTCACCTCGCCCTCAACGGCGAAGAACTTTGTGACGCTGATTGAACAGGCAGCCGCTGACAGAATGGGGTCAGGCACCGTTTTGTCATCTGCTGCTATCAGCGGTGCGACGCTGCTTGCGGAGGTCGACTGCTACTCGATCGGTACTCCGACGACAACCGCTCTCCGTCACCTCGCTGTCCCGGAGGATCGCATCTATCAGGCCCCCCAGGCTACGACCGACAGCTTGTTCGCTACCCTCTCTGACTACTCCACGCTTTAAGCGTGACAAAGTACCTGACCCTTTGTCACAGGCCAGCTTGATACTTCTTCAGGATCTCGGTGTAGCGCTTGCCGGTAACGCGCGAGTAGATCTCGCCGATTATCGCTAGGGCGCCGATCCCTGCGGTGACGCAACCGATGACGATCCACCAGAGCTTCGCCCAGTAAGTGGGAAAGGGGAAGAACACCAATACGCAGGCTACCAATGCTGCCATGAGCAGCAGAGCGAAGATGATCAGGCGCGCTGAGAAGCGCCACTTGATGGGTGCGTCGTCGCTGATCAAAAGTCGCCACAGTGCGGCGACGACCACTGAAAGCACTACGCCTTCCAACACAAAGATGAACGGTATCGTGAAGTTGAACGCTGCACGGGGAAACACCAGCGAATACAAGTAGCCAGCTACCACGTAGGCGCACATAAAGCCTGCGAATATCATCGCTGCGAGCGTCTTTGCCGCCAGCACCTCACGCATGAGTGTTTTCATTTCAACCCCAACCTTTCCTTAAGTGCTCGCGCATATCGTCGCGAGACGATCACGCGTTCCTCGTTCTTCATGACGACCTCAAACCGCCCGGCAATGTCTGGCCAGAGCGAGGCGATCTTTGCGATATTGATGACCTGGGATTTCGAGCTCCGGAAGAAGAGCGCATCAGGGAGAAGCCGCTCTATCTCATAGAGCTTCAGGTGCGTCTCATAGACGTCGTGTTCCGTGTAGATGAAGTAGCGCTTGTCCACGGTGTCGAAGTAGAACACGTCACGGGGATCGATCACGTGGAGGGCGCCATCCTTCAGGCCGCTCAACTTTTCGTCGGTGCCTTGCAAAAGAGCGGCGATCTTCTGTATGCTCTCATTGTTGCACTGACAATTGATGATGACTTCTGTCTCAGGAAAGCCCTCATGGATCTCGATCTTCACGCGCCTCTCACCTCTTCGCGGTCTCAGCATAGTTTAATTATAGAGATTCATAATTGCCCGCATGCGCAACTCAGGCGCCCAAAACCGCAACTTAGGATCAAGTTTCTGCTGGCTGAGACCGTCAGATGCGTCCATGCGATTCTTCCAGGTAAAGGCTACTTCTGGTTGCCAAGCACTTGTTGCAACGCGGAGCAAACCTCAGCAAAAGTAATCCCATTCGCATAGGGGTATCTTTTGCTATAGTTCTTCCATATCCGCGCAAGATCAGGACTTTCAGTGATCATCTTCAAATAGCGATCAGCGTTTTCAATCACCCCTAAGCTCCCTCGTTCATTCGCTTTTATCCTGAGCGCTTCACTCAGCTCGCATTTCGATACAATATCTTTGTTCAAGGTTAACAACAGATAAACGTCATAAAAGTCACGCGCACGGGTGTTGGAAACATTACGTGTCAAAATCCCCTCGATCTTCTCAGCCAAGATGGTGATAACGTTATACGCCATGAGAGGAATGGTTCGGTCTTCAAACATCAATTGATAGGGATACTCGATCTCACGGGGAATGACCGTGTCGCCAACAGTCAGGTCGATTTTCAAAGGAACCCGCACCGTAAACAAAGTTGCTTTCAACCCGATACGAAAGTCATCGTAACCGTTGATTTCGTGGATGCTATTGATGCCGGTTATCTCAAAGCTGACTTGATCTCCAACATCAAGAGCGATAAGCTCCCGTACGATCTTCTCGATTCGTATACGATCGATTGGCAGGCTTTTTATAGTTGCGTCAATATCCATGGTGGAACGCTTATCAACTCCCACTAAAGCGGTGATCAAAAATCCACCCTTAAGAATGAAGTTCTCGCGATAACGAGAAACCGATACGCGCTCTAAAAACCGCTCCATCATATAGTTTTGCAAAAGGGTATTCGCGGGCGCCCCTGTTTGTATCGTCTTGTTTCTAAGCCAGCCCTTCAATTGGTTGGCATTAGAGAAGTTCATGAAAGCACCTCCAGGTAGCGGCGAACTACATCACGAATCTTGAAAACCTCAGCATACTCAAGCAGTTGAGCTTTGTTGCATTCAGGATCCTTCGCATAGCGTTTAAGAGCAGTAAGCACCAGATCTTTATCGAGTCTATCAATGGCTCTCAGGCAGTCGCATAATGTTCGTTCCCGATTGTAGGCGATGACGGACAATCCGAAAGGAGTAGCCATTTCCAGAGATCCCAGATCGACCAATGATGGTTTGCTGTAGAAAAAGAGCATGTCAGAATCAGTCAGGAGACGCGTGTACCCTCCGGTCGGAATAGTCATCATAAGTTGGAGGGGCGTGCGATCCGATAAGTCGTGTAAGAATAATGCCGTCTCATGCGAGAAAATCCCTTGTGGGCAGCGATACTGTGCAATAAAGTAAGGATCAGGGATGATCTCTGGAGCAACGTAGAGTCCTTGCGCAAGGCGAATAAGTTCTCCGCGATCTGTCATGCGATGCAAAGTTACGCCACTGACGCCCTGTTCGTGGGCCGCCTTGGTGGTGAGATAACCATGATTGTTTTCCAACAAGGTTGCAATTAGCTCTTTTTGATTTGACATAGGTACCAATCATCTGTAATTTTAGTTTGTATATATTCTAATATGCACAAACTAATATTACAATACCAATCAAGTGAAAATAAGTTCAACGTGACAAAACTACCTCCGGGGTGGCTTTGTCACGCGAGTTAGAAGGTGTTTAACCAAGTCTGGTGGAGATGAAGGGATTCGAACCCTCGACCCCTACGTTGCGAACGTAGTGCTCTCCCAGCTGAGCTACATCCCCACAATGGTGAAAGTCACGGACAAGGCGCCGTGAAGCTTTACTATTGTACCGTAAAACTCCCGGGAAAGGGGACGTGACAGAATGGGGTCAGGCACCGTTTTGTCAGGTGGAGCTGACAAAACGGCGCCTGACCCCATTCTGTCACGAAAAAAGCGCGCGGCGTTACTTTCTGCGACAATCGATAAGGCAGGTAATTCGTCCAGGAGGCTCACGCGCTATGCCGTATGTTGATTTCAAGCATGTCCGCAAAACTTATCAGACTGGTGAGGTCGCCGTGGAGGCGCTCCGCGATATCGACTTTGGCCTGGAGCGCGGGGAGCTCACAGTCGTTGTCGGTCCTTCGGGCGCCGGCAAGACCACGGTGCTCAACTTGCTGGGGGGCATGGACACCGTTACCAAGGGCACGATCACGCTCGACGGCGACGAGGTCAGCGCCTACCGCGGCAGGCGCCTGGTCGAGTACCGCCGTCAGGACGTCGGCTTCGTGTTCCAGTTCTACAACCTCGTACAGAACCTGACCGCGCTTGAAAACGTCGAGCTGGCAAGCCAGATCTGCCGCGATCCGCTCGATCCGGAGACCTGTTTGTGCCAGGTCGGCCTCGACGATCGCCTGCAGAACTTCCCGGCCCAGCTTTCCGGCGGCGAGCAACAACGCGTCGCGATCGCGCGCGCGCTGGCAAAAAACCCCAAGCTGCTGCTCTGCGACGAGCCAACCGGCGCGCTCGACTACGAGACGGGCCGCAACATCCTCACGCTGTTGCAGGACACCTGCAAGCGCGAGCAGCGCACGGTCATCATCATCACGCACAACCAGGCTTTCGAGGCGCTGGCCAACCGCGTCATCCACATCAACAACGGCACGGTCACGCGCCAGGAGACCAACGCGCACCCCATGCCAGCCGCAGAGATCGAATGGTAGGGGAGCGGCTATGAGAGCGAGTAGGGGAGCGGCTATGAGAGCGGGAGCAGAGCTCTGGTGAAAGCCTATCTCACGAGTATATTTCGATCGGCCTGGACTTATAAGCTGCGGCTGCTCGCCATTGCAACGATCGTCTTTTTAGGCGCGGGTATCTTTGCGGGCCTGCTGGCGGTTTCTCCCAATATGCAGACGGCGGGCGACCGCTACTTCGACGAGAACAACATCTACGATCTGCATCTGCGCAGCGCCTATGGGTTTGACAAAGACGACCTGGCGGCGATCCGCCAGACTCCCGGGGTCGACGAAGTCCAGACAGCGAACCTCTTTGACGCGGTCGCAACGATCGGGAGTCGCGACTACACGATCCAGCTCAACAGCTACGACGCCAGCAGCACGGCGGGACAGGGACAGACGCAGACGCAGGGCCAGGGACAGGCTCCGATACAGGCGACCCGCGGATCGATGAACCAGCTCACGCTCACGCAAGGGCGCTGGCCCAAAGCAGCCGATGAGGCGGTCCTGATCCGTCCGGCGCTCGGCACTCAGAATATGCAGCTGGGCGATCAGGTCACGCTGAAGTCCAAATCGGGTGATGGTACCGCCGACATCCTGAAGCGCACTCACTTCAAGCTGGTCGGCTACGCGACCACTCCCGAGTATCTGTTTTTCTTCCTGGGGGGCACTGCCAAGGGCTCAGGCACGCTTGACTACGAACTGTTTGTTCCCCAGAGCAACTTCAAACTGGACGACACGGTCACCGATGTTTTCGTGACGGCGAAAGGCGCCCGCGCGCTGAACACCTTCCACGATGACTACAACAAGAAAGTGGCGGCAACAAAGGCGCAGCTGGCCACGCTGGCTACCCAGCGCCAAAAGCTGCCCTACAGCGACGCGCGCGATTCCATCACCAAGGCTGAGGCGACCCTGGTCGATAACCGCACAAAAGCCAACAAAAGCTTTGCCGACGCTGAGGCGACGCTCGCTGACAGCCAGAAAAAACTGGACAGTGGGCAGGCCACGCTGAATACGCAGCAAAAGCAGTATCAGAGCGGGCGCGCGCAACTTGCCGCCGGGCAAAAAACGCTGGCGCAGCAGAAAGTGGCCGGCCAGGCAAAGATCGACGCGGCGCGCCAGCAAGCCGCCGCGCAATTTGCCGCGGCCCAGAAAAAGCTCGACCAGCTCAAACAGCTGATCTCGATCACGCCAACTTCAACGCCCGAATATGCAGCGTTGCAGGCCCAGTATGAACAGGGGAGCGCGACGCTGGCCGCTCAAAAGCAGGCGGTCACGGCACAACTGGCCGCGGCGCAGTCCCAGCTGGACAGCGGGATCGCGGCGGGCGCGGCCAAGCTCGCGGCATCGGCGCGCCAACTGGACGCGGCCCCGGCGCAACTGGCCGCAGCGCAGCGTCAGATCAACAGCGGACGCGCGCAGCTCAGCGACGGGCGCAAGACGCTTGCAGACAACCGCATCACGGCAGACCAGAAGTTTGCCGACGCTCAGAAAAAAATCGATGACGCGCGCAAACGCCTGACTGATCTGGGCACGCCCCAGTGGTATGTCCTGCAGCGCAGCGACGACTATGGGTTTTCGGCCTTCCAGCAGGATACCGAGGCGATGAAGAACCTCGCGACGATCTTTCCGGCGCTCTTCATCCTGGTGGCGGCTCTCGTATCACTGACGACCATGACGCGCATGGTCGATGAGGATCGCCTGGTCATTGGGACTTATTTGTCGCTTGGCTATAACAAGTTCACGATCAGCGCAAAGTATCTGTCCTACGCCGTGGTCCTGGGTGTCATTGGCTCATGGGCCGGTGCGCTGTTTGGTATGTGGCTGTATCCGACCGTCATCTGGAACACCTACTCCCACCTGTTCACGCTGCCCAAGCTCGTGACGGGTTCCTATCCGGGCTACGCGGCCTTCAGCATGGCGCTGCTGACTCTGGCGATCGTGGCAGCCGCCTCGGTCTCGATCATTGCGACGCTGCGTGAGTCTTCCGCCGCGCTGCTGCTGCCCAAAGCGCCGCATCCGGGCAAGCGCACGTTTCTTGAGCACGTCAAACCACTGTGGCGCCGTCTGCCCTTCATGCAGAAAGTGACCGTGCGCAACATCTTCCTCAACACACGGCGCATGCTCATGACGGTGGTCGGCGTGGCGGGTTGCACGGCGTTGCTGCTCATCGGCTTTGGCCTGCATGGTTCGATCTCATCAACGCTGGACCGTCAGATGACACAGATTTTCCGCTACAACATCGGCGTTGGCTTCACGGGCAAAACGCCGTCAAAGCAGCTGCGGAGCACCATGAGCGACCCGGCACTGTTCTCTCACTCGGTACTGGGCATGCGTGAGGTCGCCACGGTCGCCCATGTCCGCGCAGACGCTCACGCAAAACGCGCCACCACCAGCGGCGTCTACCTCACGAGCTTCGAGAACGCAGAGCAGGGTGGCAAGCTGGTAGCATTCCTTGACTCGAAGACGGGCAAGGAGCTGGCATTTACCGATGACAGCGTGTTCATCAACGCAAAGCTTGCCGAGATCATGGACCTTCACGTGGGGAGCAAGCTCAGAGTCTCGCCTATGACTGATCACAGCGGCAGTCACACCATAACCATTAACGGCATCGTGCAGAACTACACAAGCAACTACCTCTATATTGGGCAGAGCGCTTTTAAACGCGACTTTGGCAAGGCGCCGGCGTTCAACCAGATCCTGGCGCGCACCGCGACGGACAACTTCAACAAGGACGCGCTGAAGAAGCGCCTAGACGCGATCAGCGACGTGAGCGCCATCAGTTTTGTCGATGAGTCTATCGAGCGCATCGGGCAGATGACGGACAACCTCAACTCGGTCATGTTGGTGCTGATCGTGGCCGCCGCCGCCCTGGCCTTTGTGGTGCTCTACACCCTGACCGACATCAACATCGCCGAGCGTAAAAGGGAGCTGGCCACGCTGAAAGTTCTGGGCTTTTATCCCGGCGAAATGAACAGCTATATCTTCCGTGAGGTCTTTGGGCTGGTGGGCCTGGGGACGCTCCTGGGCCTTGTGCTGGGGCAGACCTTGTTCAATATCGTTTTATCGAGCGTCGAGCCGGATGGTTTCCGCTTTGTCCGGGCGCTCTCGCCCTCAAGCTATCTGCTGGCGGCCGCGCTGACCCTGGTCTTTGCGCTTGTTGTCAACCTGGCAATGATCCCCAAGATACAACGCGTCGACATGCTGGAGTCGCTAAAGTCCGTGGAGTGACAGAATGGGGATGACAGAATGGTGCCTGACCCCATTCTGTCATCTTACCCTGCGTTGTCGACGGTGCGAATTCTTATTCCGCTAACTTAGATTGGATGAACTCTCTGAATTGGGGCATCTCAAAGGTAACTTTCCCACGCCCTCTTTCGCCGATCACTCCCTGCTCAATGAGGCGCCGCCGATACTCTCCTGCATACTTTGTCGATACATTCATTCGCTCGGTAATATCTGACATCATGCTGTACTCTCCGTCATCCAGCATGGCTGAAAGAAAAGAGATTTCTTTGGGTGATAGATCTTGGTATGTCTGATTAAGGATCATGCGTTCCAAATCGTTTTGCGCAAACAGAACGCCTTCTTTCGCATCGCTCAGCGTGATGGTCATTTTTTCTGGATTTTGCCTCCACATTTGATAGCCAATTAGTTGAATCATAAACGGGAAACCTTCTGCATACTTAACAGCGTAGGACAGTGCTGTTGGCTCAATCTTTCGTCCGGCAAATTCTACGGTTTTTCTCATAGATAACCGCACTTCGTTCTCGTCGACCGGGCCAAGATGATGTTGAAAAGCCCTTCTCATAAAAGTAATTTTGTCATCTCTTAAAAGCTCGGATATCTTTTGCGGCAATCCGGCCATGATAAGAGCCGCTTCTCTACGCTCGCGAACAAGATGCTGGAAAGTGACAATCAACGTCTTTGCCTCTTCAATATCAATGGCCATCTCGTCGACTGTTATTAAAACTCCAATTTCCTTTTCGTTCAATTCCTGTATGAGCGAAGTCAGTTCTGACCTCCAGGTAGATTTACGAGAGCTCTGTTTAACTTGTCGGGATATGCCAAATCCTCCAGCTGAAATTGAAGTAAGATAGGCGAGCGACTCGGGAGTAAGGAATTCCTTTGCATTTGTATACAATTGAACCAGTATTTCATCAAGCATTCCGGCTTCTGCGTTGATGTTTGCGCTGATCCAACCGCGAGACGCTGCTTCCTCGGCTATCTTTGCGAGCAGAACAGTCTTTCCAGTTCCTCTAGCGCCAGTGAATATCGTTGCCCGGTTTGGATCTCCGGGGCCATTATCCAAACCCTCCAGGATGTCATTGATAATTTGATCCCGCCCAGCCATCATTAATGGTATGCTGCCAAATGAGGGCGTAAAGGGGTTTTT
>Ga0123354_10000689_pt1 | contig 36000 bp, 29 predicted proteins | sample TergutLab28metaG_2_FD_97872 | JGI IMG/M metagenome (GOLD analysis project Ga0123354, IMG submission 97872) | Labiotermes labralis P4 segment gut microbial communities from Petit-Saut dam, French Guiana - Lab288 P4 | ecosystem: Host-associated > Arthropoda: Insects > Digestive system > Gut ... | reverse complement strand
TTTTTTATTCCAGTATATCACGCAGTCCATTATCAAATGCTGCATCACCAAGAGTGTATATATCAAACAGAAAAGCACAACTGGGAGTGGCAAAGCTCACAAGGCTTGCTTTACTGTACCGCCCAAACATGGCTCCCTCCATGCTCAAACCAACAGCTGTCTCTGCCTTAATATCTTCCACGGCTCTTCTGAATACATCTCCCACACGGTCAATCAGCACATAATTGTCGACAAATTTGTTCAGTGCATCATACTCTTTTTCACTCAGGTTACTGCGGTTCATAGCAGTGTCTCTTGACATAGTGTTCTTAACATTTGACTCCTTTACTTTCCTTGGCTGAACTGCTTGCTGAACCTTCTGCATCAAGTTCCAGTTCCCAGTAGCCTCACTTTTTGTGCTACCTTCTGCATATGAACCTGGATCCAATATATGAACACTGATGACTTCACTCTTATAATAATGACTAAAACCGTCCATTTTCTTGCCTGATGGGTGAAGAACAACTTCTGTCAGGGTCAGTCTGTTGTGACGTCGATCCATAGAATAAAAAATGCCTTCCAAATTTCCAACGTTTGTCACTACAAACAACCTCTGACCCTTGCTGTATTCTGCATCCATATTTCTTCTAAAGGCAACACAATTTAGTCTTGTTTGGTTGGTTTTTTCAATGTGTCAGATAAAAAAGAGCTCGGTGAATGTAGACTCCCAAAATAATGTGCGGAACAACAACAGTTATTCTAGATGAGTACACGTTGCTTTGTAGACGAGTAAGTTGTAGTACACCATCAAAGACTATACTTTTCCCTCCAAAGAATTATGCCACTGGCACCACAGTTATTATAAAACAATAATAGAACACCGTCCTAAAATTCTGAAGCTCTGGTTGATCAGCTAAATGTCCGAAACATTCTTCATTCTCCATAGGGCAGTTTCGTTTATACGTGAATGAAAGTGTTCGTAGACTGGTGATTGACGGACGAACTGAATGTGGATTACTAAACGAAGATAACATAACGTATGGACGAGACCGGTTCTGATCACAGTAAACCGCGGATTGGAGGAGCCGTTACATAATGTGACGTAAAAGCATACACTTATTTTGTCTACCGTACTTCTGTTACAAACTTTAATTTTAAATACTAACTTTATGCCTGAAAAATTCTTTATTTGGCAAGATGAGTGAAAGAGCAATTGTAAGCAGTACATGGGAACAAAACAAGAATGTTATACTGCATAGTATAGTGGGTCCAGCCCCACCCCCCTCCAAACTTTTCAGAATATACCATATACAGTGCACTGCGTGAGGTAAAAATGTAAGAAGAGACGGCCTTCAAATAACACCCACCGCAAAACCCTGAAAAATTATGACGATTGTTCTGTTTTTCTAGCAGTTGACAAGCATAAAAATGTTACGATAAATTCGCGTATCTACGTAGTCCCTCCTGTAACTAGTGGGAATGGCTCGAAATGTGCTGCAAATAAACGCATATAAAAGTTCACATAGTGGAATTTATACGTAATTAATAGGCCGTCTGCCATTCAATCTTGTTAACAAATGGTGAATGAGACTCGTAATTGAACGGTAAAAGACGTGTTGAATAACTGGGACCTGGTGAAGGAGACCGATTTGTGAACAAAAGGATGGTGGACGAGTTGTGTTAGTGTACCATGACTGACTAGTGAACGAAGAACACAGATTATATACGAAGAATAACTGCTAAACGATGAACGGTACAAACCCTTCCGGATCCAAGAGAACTACGGGTTCACAGAGCCGAGACCCGGTTCTCAGTAGTCCTCTCACCGACCCGGATCTCAGTAGTCCTCTCACCGATTCGTTATTTCGAACCTTTTTTATTCAGGAACGTCTGCAAGTGCAAACTATTGTAGCCCGCGCCACAAACATGATGACCTACCGTTTGAGACTCTCATGCCGAATTCGATACTAGTACATCATCAGTGGTAATCAGTATTTAGAAAAGTCACTACTATTCAAAACCTTTGTTCTACTTTGTATTACAGTTCGATGCCTCTAAAGCATCACAGATTCAACCGCGGTACATTTCTATTTGAAGCAGCAGTTGGGGCAGTTATCCTTGCAAACACATCCCTGGAAGAATATGTGGCCTGACTTATCAGGCCACCTGTTACTAATGGTGTCATCTTCAGCATCTTTCAAGCCATGTTCTTTTCATTCTAATTCCTCCAGCAACTTCATTGGTTGTTCTTGTGCCATCGTACAAGTCATCTCACAATGTCAAAAAACTTTATACATATAGTAAATGTGTATACATTATTTTTTAATTCATACAAACGATTTCCTACATATATAAATATGTACTGGAATGATCATCATATAGAACTGCACTAACAATCACACCTGGAAACTCTCTATACCAATACTGTGGTGTAGTTTGAGAAACCCCATCTAGAGGAACAGTATCTGCCCTGCTCAAACAGCTGACTGGCAACTAATAATTCTTATGGAGTTTTACACTAGTAGTGATGTAGTTATGCCATCGCAGTACAGTGGATCACAACTGTTACACATGAGCCGAGCCATCTCATTACCATGTAAAAAAATGCCTAGGCTGGGTCTTAGCAACCTCACCACAGTAGTACAGGGTAAAAATGTCCACCCTGTTTTACACTTGTACAAAAAAATGCAGTGATAAGGTTCCTGTAGGCTCAAGGTGTATTAGTGGCAGTAATCAGTTGTACACTTTCAGCACAATATGGGAATAGTGTTCTGCTGAAGAACAGTGTGCTTGAAGGGCTTACCATGTTCAAAAATGGCCATCAGCATGTCATCAGTAGTGTCAATGACAGTGAGATGCTTCAGAACTGCTTGAGAATAGCAATTCAAACAAAACACTGAGGAATGGAGTCAAATGGTGTTGCAATGTTACATAAGAACATCTGTCTGCATAATGCCATCCGAACTGCTGACCCCCTCCAGAAATTAAACTTCATGGTGTCAAAGTATCATCTGTATAGTCCTCAGTTGTTCCCTTGGATTACTGTGCCTTTGGTTCAATTCAAAGGCATCTTAAGAGTATACTTCACCAGTGATCAACATTTGCAAGAAGCAGTTCATGCATAACTGGTCAGCCAATCAAAAACACTTTTTTTTTTCTGAAGACATACAGAAACTTGCAGCCCAATGGACTATGTGCACTGAAAATAAGAGTGATTTTGTGGGAAAATGATGTTACTGTACAGACTCAAATAATATTGTATTTTTTAATAATACATTCTTGATACTTTGTGACTCACTCACAAACATAAAACTAGCCACTTCTTTAACACATATCATAATGCTAGGTTGCCACCTGATAACACAAATGGTAAACATTCAAATGTTTGTACACCTGGGTAAGACTTATGCATGGTGAATGTATAACATATGAATGATGTCAAGAGTTGTAAACTTACACAATGGAATGTCATAATATGTTACAATAATGAGGATAAAAAATACCAATTCATCTTTTATCAAATATACCTCAGACCCCCACAATACGTGGCAGGCATGTTGTGCGTTTTCAGCGTCAGTGAACTCTCTCTCATCAATGCACATGCACACAAACAAAAATTAAAACAACTGTTTCAGCACTGCCTGTAGTGGGAGGGCACCACAAAGACAGTGCTGTACATTCACTGGGGTAGTGACTTGCAGTAAGCACCATTCCAGAATTCTGGATAAAATGTAGCAAGTGGTGAACAGAGGAGCACAGTGGTCCCTCTCTTATACCAAACCAGTGAAGTCCTGCATTTGTGTCTCAGGCCATAAATTCTGTTCATCTGAGTTCTTTGCAGTTCCCACAAGTCCCTCCAGGAAAATGGCGGCCAATAACATAATTCCCTTCAACCCATATGAAGTTCTTCTTACAGCAGGAATGTTATGGCATGATAATTGGTAACTAGTTACCGACATTTTGAAACATCGTAGCGCCTTCATCTTCAGGGCCAAGCAATCCAAGAACAGATTATTCTTAGACTGCCTCACTGTAAAGATGATGCCACTACAATCCTCTGATACGATGTTATGTACCTAGAAGTTCAGAGTATGTACGAAGCCATAATACTTTAATCTTAATCCCTTCCCCTAAGAACAACTAATGACGCATTATCTATATAGCCAGGGTTCGGCTGCTGCTGTTTTATAATCACAGGCCAGTTTGTGTGGGATTTGTGGTGAACAAAGTGGTATTGAATCAGGTTTTTCTTGGAGTATTTTAGTTTCCCATTGGTATCATTCTACTGACACTCCATTCTTATATTCCATTCATCGATCGTCAATTCTGAAACCAACCTTAGCAACTGACAGCAACCTTAAATAAAACACCATCCCCTCACCTGTATCTCTCGACACAATGTAATGCTACTACAAGCACATTCTTGGAAGTCAAAAGAACTCATTTAGCCATGCTGGAAACAATGAACATTCACCTAAAAGTTTCTCCAAGCTACCTGCCTCATTAGGGTGTCAGTGCTTCCAGTAGAATTCCAGCCTGTGAAATGGGAGCAGGCATCACTTATCACTCACAGCTAAGGAACTAGATACTGCAATTGTATCATGTGCAACAAAAATCAAGTGCCTTTAATTTTCAAACTCAAACTGGAAGTGATGTAACCATACAGCTCTCATCATAATTCCAGTCATTCATAACTTTCACATCTGTCTGTGTATGGACTTCCACTGCCTTCCATTAATTACAATTAATCCTTGTAGTTATCTATTGAAGAAAAACACAAATTTCTGCTATTTTTCCATTATTGATTGTTTATTTGCTTTCTGTTTAACCTTTAAAGACGAAATGCATCGGTTTTATATATGGATTCAGTCTGTACCACACAGCAAACACACTCTGCCTCCATTATAAAATGCAATCCATTAATGCTGTATAAGTCAAAAGTTGCTGTTTGTTGTGAGATCCATACGAAACATATAAATGCAATGTGAACACCACCTGGTGGTAGGTAAATTTACCACTAGGCTTTGAAAGGTTAAAGGGGTCACCTTTGAATGTGACTGCAGAGAGACAACTCAAATATGGATCAAACATAACACTGAAATGTAGAATTTTCATACATGGCATCTGACACAAGGGTCCACAGAGCATCGCTGTTTGTAACTGGCAGGATGGGCCAGATGTCCTGCATAGTTTATTCACCTCCATCCCCAAATTGATGGGGTTCATGTCAGGTGCTCACAGTGGCCAGTCAATGAGTCTGACACCAGCCGGCTGCACAGCTGTTCTTGAACCATACATGTATCATGAATCAAGGAGTGGTCAAGTTGGGACTGGGTTACTCTGTTCGTATAAAGCAGTTTTACAGCAGGCATCATTACATTCTTCAAAATGTGCTTATACTGAAGACTGTCTTGGTGTCTGCTATATAATGAAGCACTTCAGCCACTTCATTGGAGATCCAGCCCCAACAGTGGACAAGTGACTGCAGTGTCAATGGGGCAACACATACTGAGAGTTAAAATGCTCTCTCCTTGCTCTGTAAACTAAAATCAGCCCACCATTTACTAAGCTAAATGCAAAATCATCAGCAAATATGACCATTCTATTGCTTATCTACATTGCTCTCAGCAAATACTAGGTGGTAAAGAATAAGTTCATGGGTAGGCAGGTCCTTCACCACTGGATGTTGTGCTCTGAGACCTGCTTCTTTGTGTCAAAATAACCACACCTTTCTGCCCAGGCACATCACTAGTCGCCTCAGGCTCTCTTGCACTGACGAAAGGCAATTTTGGGCTTTTGCTATTAAAATAGCATCCTGAGTTGGGCCTGATACATGTCATATAATTGTTCCTCAGTCCCTTGCAACTAACATGTCTGCCAGGTATTTCTGTAGCCATGCTCTTCTTGGACTACGGTACATCACAGCATCCACTTGCAGCATTTGCATGTAATCCTGCCTCGACCAACAGTGATGACATTCTTATGAATAAATCTATTGTGAGCCACAGTGATGAAAATCAAGAAGGAATAGGTGAGCTCCCTAACAGTTGCCCTACAGCAGGCATGGAGCAATGTTACAACATCCTACCCAGTACAGTGGCCTGTAACATACCATGGCACTTTTAGATGTAGATAATAAAGAGCAACCATACACAAGGTGACCAAATACAAAACCCTTCCCAACTGTCAGTTGCATAAATAGCAGCTACACTGATGTGTAGATCCCACAGTGAAGATCATGTAAATTCAAACAGCAACAAAGTTGCTTTTTCTCAGCATTGTGTTTGATTCCTAACTGAGAGCATGCTGATAAGAACACAATCTGCAGTTAAAGCCTGGAGGTTCTGGACATCATATTAAAGATGCCTAGCATTGAAAACAGCCCAAATAACAGATATGTCAGCTTCACTTGCACTTCTAGCCTCGCCAATGCAGCAAAAGTACCTTTCGAAACATACACTTGCATAATGTAAGTGCAGTGTTTAAACCAGTATTTGTTCACATACAACACGCAAAAATACCAAAAACAACTTCTGCCGACATCAAGACTCAAACTAGCATATCTGATTGTTGAAGAACACTAGCTGCCTTATCTGCTCAGCTACAAGTAGTAACTACATTTCACTGCATTATATCCTTCACCAACACAATGCAACAAGATCTAGTCACACATCTCAGAAAATCAATGCATAGTGATTCATGTCTGTCTACAAATCAGACACATGTAATCATGTTTTTCAGTAAGAGATAACCAAGGTGAAAAACTGTAAGGCATGCAAGGCAAACAAAAGCCAAACACAGTCATACATGGAAGATATGATGATGGAATTATGATAGCAGCTGTATGCTTAAATCAATTCTAGTTTGTGACTCAGAAAATTTCTGGCACTTGATTTTTGTTGCACAGAGTGTACAATATGTATCATATAAAAGGCAGATGTAAGATTTTAATATAGGCAAGAAAGTCTCTTGCCAGAGTTAACTGAAGAGCATAATGCCTTGCTTGACCAAGAGGGACTCTTAAGTGAGGGTGGATGTCTACAACAATTAGTTTAACCTTCTGCAGCCTTTCGTCCATTAATCCTACCTACAAAACATAATTTTACAGGAGTGTCACCTCACAGCACCACACACCATTTCATGCTAGGCCTGAACAGTGGTTAGTTTTATAAACACAACAATGGTTTTGGACCCAGCTATCAAGGGGATGGTGAAGTTCATTATATAACAGCACGTAGCATGCTACTGTTTCAGAGCTCCAGCACCGCAGTAACTCATAGCTGAATTTCAGACCACACGTGTGGAGTATGCCAAGCTAGTCATTCTGTGACTTGGGAGCAACAAGTACCAAGACTTCTAAGACAAGAAGTGGTCACCAGTCCTACCGCAGACACCTTCTTGGCAGCACTCACTAAGATGATTAACTGCCCAACAGAAACCTACTCAAATATAATCAGGCAATAATGGAACAAATTTCCAAGGGGCACCTGCAGGATCCATGTGATAACTACAATCATTTGGACACTCAAAACAAATCTAAAACTATGTCTAGATAGATAAATAAAACTGGAGTTTCTTACCACCTTCTGGCCAATATTTTGGAAGTTTATGGGAAGCTGCTACACATCTATGAGATACTGCCTCAGAAGAATATCAGCCAACAAGACTGTTACTTGGTATGAGCTCTCTACACTTCTTTCATGAACTCAAGAGTGGTTTCAATTAAATGTATGAAATATCACTTCATGAGAGCACCACACAACAAAATATTTACAAGGAACTCTCTACACTTCTATCACAAACTGAAGCCTTTCTGCATTCATGAGCACTAACTATGCTCTTAAATAATCTCCACAATCTCAGTTACTAGTCGCCAGGGCATTTCCTTACTGAAGAACTTACGACCCAAATTCCTAACACAGATCTAACTGACCTGAATGTCAGCAGCCTAACCAGTTGACAGCAGATGCAGAATCATCTAGAAAAGTTCTGTAACTGCTGTCCCCATTACTGTCTCCAAGCACTTCAGCACTATTGTCATTGAAAAGGCCGGTGTCACAACTTCCAGCAGTGCGACATTTTGTAAACCGGATGATGCCTCAGGGGATATTGAAACACCAGCACCACCAGTCTCAGCTATCAGTGCTGTAAAAAACACCCTGCAGTATGTTACGGTCTAGGACAGTTGCCTTTCAAGCCACAGGAGCCGTTTGTTCATGGGCTGGGATACATGAGTGAATGAAAAAATTACATGCCCGGTTGATGGTTTGTGGTGCAGTACAACGTGCTCTTTGTGTAGTGACTACTCATGACAATACTACTGTAAAGATTACAGATCCTACAAAAATCAACAGAAAAGTAAAGTGCTTTTAAATAATATTCCACTATATCAGAGAGCATTTGTGGTGGTACAATCATACAATTTTGGTAATTTTTTCTCTTCTGGGAGCTGAGGTTCCTGAAATCTGAGTAAGTGCACTTATCTTCTACAGAGGGACATGTCTCAGTGCTCTGAATAGTATCTCAGTATGTGATCCTTCTGTATTGACATGGAGATAAGACACTTTACACCACCCTCACCACTTCAGTAGGGTGCCTTGATCATATACAAAGGTAGCTAAGCATGTCTCTCACATTGCTCACATCAGTGTCTTAATAAATGCTCTTATCTTCTACACAGGAAGATGTCTCACACTGCTGACACCAGTGATCACATCCCCTACATAGGTAAATGTATAAGTTATCTTCTACACAGAGAGAGATGTCACACTGCACACACAATAGCTCAGTAAATGCTCTTCTTTACTGAGGTTTTCACACTCTTTCCTCAGCCCCCTCCTGTATCTGCTGGTATACTACCCTTAAGAAAGTTTCCTGCTTTCCACTTTGTCCTATTGTTCAAGATTATACAAACTGTGCAGTTGAAAGCAATGTTCAGTATACCAAGATCAGTACATTTCCCAGGACATTTGACTTCAAGGGAAAGTTATGTTCATACTGTGCCACCAGGCAATTCAACATAACCCATAAATTGCCTTCACAATTAATTTTTGGCACAATAATTGGGAATGGAGACCTGCTGCTTCTCACCCAGGCAAATGCCAATTGAAATAATTTTTGGAGTACAGCAAACATGAAGATCTTACACCTATAAACCCAATTTAGATGAGGCTCTGACAAATAGCATCAGGCAAGTTCTTCAGGTACCAGCCATGGTCCTCCCCCTTTGCTGTGGCAAGAACACCACCTGCATTCTGGTGAGGCGAGTTTTTGTTATAGCAGTATTGGTTTCCATGCAGATCAGTGAGACGACCTCCCACAGCAACCAGAACTGCTTCAGGAGCACACGTGTCCCATCGCTTGCAGCCAGCACTAGCAAATACATAAGCATGTGCCTTTCCCTCCAAGAGCAGCAACACCTAAACACACACACACACAAAAGAAAAGTCTCTTAATTTGGTATGCCCAAAAACACATAACACAATGAGTGTTCACATCTATAGTGTCTGGGATTACATGAAAGTAAACGTTTTTCATGGAAAGATTCTATTATAAAATGAGCATTGGACGATGAAGAGATGACATTCATGCCAAAAGCATAGCTGATTTTCATTGAACATTAGTAACTTTGTTTTCAAATCGTTTCACCAGAGATGAGCTGCATATACAATAGTGATGTAAAGCATGTGACAATTCTGATACAGACTGTTAGGACCTAAATATTAGAAAATATTTTCATGTGTCTCCGAAGAAAAAAACATGCTCTACAAAGAATGGCATGTACCTACTGGAAAAAAGGACTGATCTACATACTAATCTACACTGTATTATAACCCAAAACACAAAAATTTTACTTCTGAAAGTTGTACCTCAAACAGAAAATGAAATATTGCTGCAGTGAACAATAGCAGTCACTTTAAGTTCTGCATCACAAACCACAGTCAATTCACAGAGTAAAATGTATTGAGAAATGGTACATTCCACATCACTGTACCTGTCTTACACACAAGCACACTATGTTGCTAATGTGCACATCTTGGAGATCTTTAGTATCAAGTATGTCTTCACCCCTAATACATGTAAAACTTTCTAAAAGACTTTGAATTTATGAATTTGTTCATTTTATCTTGAATGTCACTGACTTTTTGTGATACCATTTCTTACAAACCTATGGTCTTTTCAACTTCTATAATAGACTATGACAGAAAGCTGAAATTTACATAAGTTTATTAAGCATTGGTGCAGTTCTATATTGTTTCCTCTCTGCAATTTTTGGAAACAAGTGATTTTATATCATTGTTTGGCTGTGATTGTTTAAGTGTGTATGTCTATGTGGGTTTGCTGAGGTGCACCAATGCTTAATAAACCAAGAACAAGCAGGAACGCAGAAGAATAGACAGAAAAGAGGAACCCCCCCGCCAAGAAGTAGGGGTTGGACGAACAACGGCAGCTATAACCAGACCCACAGCTGTGCATAGCATACTCTTATCTAACTAAGTAAAAAAAACAGGTTTTCTACTCACACTATGTAATGCATATGGGATCCCTAGTGCAAAATGTATATGTATAATACTGTAAAGGGTAAAATGTATTAACGGTTCTTAAATAATCTGCCTGACGATGACTCTCCTGAGTCGAAACATGTTGCAATAATACATTAATTATAATATTGTTGTGTTGATGGAAGACATACTGTAAGATTACAATAAATAATTTATATTCTTAATAACACAATGGGATGACCTCTTTTAGAAAAAAAGTTAGGTCACAGTTCCAATCCACACCTTTCCTTGAACCACCCCTTGCCTACAACGCAGACTGATTGAATAATCTTATGCGTATTGGACCGTGCATCATCTTGATACTTGAATAAAGGTAGACCAACTTGATGTCACTTATTTTATTATGTCAAACATCAAAACATCAAAAGGCGACTACACAAAATCACAGCAACCATATGGTACAATAAAACATGCAAGATAAAATGACTAACACCCAAGTACTTCACAATTAAAATCAGCGAAACAGTAGGCAAAGCATCGACACACAGAAAGCCGCAACCCACTACAGAATAAACCAAGAAATTAAATTCCACTACCTAAAGAAAGCTAAATGAATGAGCAACTATACAAGAAACACTTAGAATGTGCAGCCACATGGCCGAGAATCTGGACATCAATCCAACAAATCATAGACAGCAACCTACAAGGCGAGATGGAGCAGCACTATACAAACCTTCATAAAAAACTAGACAAACTAAACAACAGCTGCCACAACGCACCCGGCAGGCAACGAGGGGACGCACCCAGGAATTCTACCCACGTACCATCAACCTGACCAACATCAAATTCACGAAAGAAGAACAGGAGCTACTGGACAAGGGCCTACAATACAACATACAACAAACCAGCAAAACCAACTGGATCAACCTAGTCATAGAAACAGAACAAGCAATAAGACTAGTAGAAACTAGGAGCCAAGATGCGTACCGCATACCAGCAGCCAAAAAACTCAAACAATTACAGCATTCCCTTAACAATGACAACACCACGCATAAAAAACACATATACCTAACATAGAATATCCAACACAAGATCAAAGTAAACAATGCAATGATCACGCAAGCAGACAAAGGTAGAACGCTGGTTATCATATACAGAGAGGATTACCACAACAACTTACACACATTCCTAACAAACAACAATTTCCAAACCATCCCAAAAAACCCCACCAATATATACCATAAACAGATCTCACAAACCATAAAACAATGTAACCTAGTCTTCCACAAAGAACAATGCTAATACCTAACAGTAAGAAACCCGAACCCTCCCACACTTAAGGCACAAATGAAACTTCACAAAGACGGTAACCCGATCAGACCAGTAATCAATAACAAACACGCACCTTCATACAAAGCTGCCAAAAGGCTTAACAAGATCTTGCAACAGCGCCTAAACCTAGGCAACCAGTACACAGTAGTAAACTCAGTAACCCTAGTGAAAGATCTGACAAAAATCAGCATCAGCAACAAACACAGACTAATAACAATGGACATAAAAGACCTATACGTGAACATACCTATCGCAGAAACCACCGACATAACTACCAAGCAATTATTGCAGCATAATGATCCAGAAACCACAGCACAGATTTGTACACTGCTTGGAGTAATACTACAACAAAATTACTTTATATTCCAACAGAAAATTTACCAACCCGATAAAGGAATAGCCATGGGCTCACCCATATCGGGCACCATAGATGAATTATTCCCACAACACCTAGAACAAATCTACATCAAACCCCTCATAGAGACCAAACACATACTGTTCTATACCAGATATATAAATGACATTCTTATCATCTATGATGCCAAAACAACCAACCATGACTATCTGACACAATACACCAAGTCGATCCACAGCAATCTACAATTCAACCCAACACCAGAGTCAGAAGGCCACATCAATTTTCTCGACCTCAGAATCACGAGAAGAAACACACACATAGAAATAGACATATACAGGAACCCGACCACCACAGACACCACCATACATTTCACATCCGCCTACCTCGATAAGCACAAATTGGCAGCCTATAGATATCACATAACTAGGACGCTCAGCCTACCGCTCAAAACAACACAACAAAAAAGAGAGTGGGTAACTATCCTTCATAGTGCCCAGCAAAACGGCTTCCCACCCACAATGATACACAAACTAAGGCATCAGATAGAACATAAAACAAAACACATTCCACCACAAGACAGAAAAAACAAGAAATGGGTGACTTTCACATACATTTCCCCATAAATACACAAGATCACGAACTTGTTCAGAAACATAAACATAAGGATAACATATAAATGCCGCAACACCATAGCTAACCGGATAAATCCACCCAGAGACCACACACCACCCCACAATAAAGGGGGAATCTACAAACTGACATGTAACACGTGTAATTTGACGTATGTAGGCCAGACTAGCCACAGCCTGAGCTTACGTTACAAAGAGCATATACTTTACATCTGTAACAACAATCCCCAGTCAGCATACGCCCTACACATTCTTCAAAACCGACACGAATACGGTCCAATGAATAATACTATGACTCTACTCAAACACATAAATAACCAAAGCTTACTCTTGCCATATGAAAAATACCATATCCAAGCCCTCCACCACAATAGAAAACTCATTCCCGAGCACAGCCCAGCCGAAACAAACCCCTTGTTCCAAGTGGTCATAAAACCCTAAACCCTCACGGTCCACAATGAACAGGTCAGTAGTGGTTAAACCTGCATTCGGATACCACAGCACCAACAGCCAATCTGCTACATAATACCAACATGCCTCAAGCCAGGTATGTACAAGCTCATACATATAAACATCAGTGCATATGCATAAAACACCACCAAAACACACCACATGCTAGAAAATTCAAGAGCCACAGGACACCACATGCTTGCAGGATCACGCTCACTCAGAGCCACACATGACGCATAATATAGGTATAGCACTTACCACTAGATAAATAAATGAACGCATAAACCTTTATCATTACAGCACAATACAACCTATGCAATAACACACCAAGTAGTCCCAAGCTCCTGAAGATGGGTGTATTAACATCCGAAATATGTTGAGCAGTAAAATGACATAATAAAATAAGTGACATCAAGTTGGTCTACCTTTATTCAATGATTGAATAATACTGGATGTTACCAATGCTTTAACCGGTATCCGACTAATGCGCCATGTGTTAAATGGCCATTTAACTGCCAGCGGTACAAACCCACCAAAGCTGATTAGCGCTGCGGCAATTTAAATGCTTCATACATTCATGTAGAGGCATAGAATTATAGCCCCACAAGTTAACTCCACGTTATATAATGGTTTGTGGTCAGATTCACGCTCCGGCCACTTTACCCAATTATGTCCATATGCACCTCATAAATAAAGCACTTCACAGACAGCCTGCAATCTTAGAAACCTGGTATGTTTATTTTGCTATGCTATGCAACAGGGGGCCTTTCATTACCTTCTCACAATACGTTAGCAGTGCGGGCAGCAGTCACCATTCCTTGAACAAAGCCGCGTTCAATCAGCTAAGCATTGCTGTCTACAGGAATGTCTAAATAACGGCGTGTTTTGTAGCAGAATGTTCCTGTTGTGTACCCCACTGAAATATGAAGATATACCATACCTAATATCGCTGCTGACACATGGCACGCCGTTTCCCAGCCAAAACAACCCGAGTCACTGTGTGACTGTCGCCTGAGATTTGACTATGAGTACTAAAATGGACTAAGCACCAACTTTCTTTGTATCATAATTTGCCAATGTTATATAGGTTCTTTCATGCCTGTCTTACATTTAGTTTGGATTATGCCTTCTTACAGTAGGAAAACGATAAACAAGATGCATACCAAAATAAATATAGGTAATTACTGGTTGCACTGTGAAGTCATGCTTCTTATGCTGAAATTGAAATGCCTTGTTGCTCAACTCCACTTGGGGTTATAATTTCAACTGAAGGAATACCGGTAAATAGATTGCTTGTTCCAATTTGTCACGTACCCTAGTTATGGAAGAGGGACGCCAAAAATCTAAAAGACTATCATATACGGCAAAGTTTAAACGTGAAGTTACTCAGTGCGCAGAGGATAAGGGAAACCGCAAAGCCGCTGTAATTTTGGGAGTTGATGAAAGCAACGTTCGACTGTGGCGGAAACACAAGGCAGCAATCAGCAGGTGTGAGGCGTCACAAAAGAAATTCACTTTACCAAAGAAAGGACAATTTCCTGAAACTGATAATGCAGTCTTTATATTCTTTCATGAGAGACGCAAGACTCAACTGTTTGTGAGTTATGATCTACTTCACAAGGAGGTGATAAAATAGGCCAGATCTTTGAACATTCCTCGAAGTCGTTTTAAAGCCAGTAAAGGATGGGCCATAAGGTTCATGTGCTGGATGGGGCTGGCATTGCGGCATAGGACAACAATATGCCAGAAGCTCCCAAAAGATTTTGAACAAAAGTTGTTGAATTATCAGCGGTACATCACCAACCCGAGGAAGACGCTAAATTTTCTGATGAGGCAAATGGCCAATGCCGATGAAACGGCCATTTATCTTGATATGCCACCAAACTATACGTTGGAGAAGAAAGGCGTGAAGGAGGTGCTTTTGAAAACCACTGGGTGCGAGAAGCTTCGCCTAACAGTAATGCTGGCAGCAACTGCTGATGGGAGAAAACTACCACCCTTGTTAATTTTTAAAAAGAAAGACAACCCAAATCAGAGGCTTTTCCAAAGTACGTTATAGTCAGGGCCCAGGAAAAAGGATGGACGACGGAGGAGCTGATGTTGGAGTGGCTGAAAATAGTATGGGGTCGCAGGCCTACAGCCTTCTTAAATCACCCATCAATGCTTGTCCTCAATGCATTCAAAGGGCATCTCACTGATTCCGTAAAGAAACAGCTCCGCGAGATGAAAACTGAGCTTGTTGTCATCCCGGGATGAATGACATCAGTGTTGCAACCAATGGACGTATCCATTAACAAGCCCTTTAAAGACAGGTTGAGGCAACAATATCTGACCTGGATTGCAGATCCTGCCCGTGAGTTAACAGAAACTGGAAAAATCAACGCACAGCTCCTTCAGAAGTTGTACAGTGGGTGTCAGCTGCATGGAAAACTATCCCGGAGAGCATTATCATCAGATCTATCAAGAAGTGTTGCATAAGCAATGCTTTGGACAGATCCGAAGATGACATTTTATGGGAGGACAATGGTGAAGATAAAGATGATAGTGACTGGGTGACAGATAACAATTCAGTTATGAGTGGTGATGCCAAGTCTGATGAATAATATATTATATAATATTATAAATCATAAATTAAATAATAAATTATTGTATTGTATTGTTCTTACAGCATGTACAGTGGCTCTATCATTTTTTTCAAAATCCAGCTCATGACCGCAAATCTAATCCGCATGCGATTCTAATCCGCATCTGATTTTTAGCCCTCTGAAACTGTAATGAGGGTGTGGATAAGATTTGAGAATATATGGTATGAAGTGAAAAATTTTATGAATAACTAGAATAATGGTAGTAGTTTAGTATCCATACCTTAGTTCTTAAAGTTTATTTTGTTCCAGATGTCATCCAAAACATTCTAGGCATGCTGCAAATGCACACTCAAGTTCTGCATAAAATTCTACAATAAAGCACCTTTATTGGTTCTAATTCCCTTCAATATTACACTGAATGGTTACCTCTCCATAATATGAAGGTGGCTATTTGTTGTGGAGTTTATTCGTTTGGTGTGACAGGGCTTTATTTCTTTGTGATAAACAATCAGGCATTTATTGTGGACCCTAAGTGCCACAGCAATACACTGCAACATCCGTGGGTATACAACTGTGAAGAATGAGGCAAAGGGTGAGAACGTGTTGTTTCAATGAGATGGTGCAATGGTACACATGAAGAGGCAAAACATGACATCTCTTATTGGAGTGTTAACTTCATAATTTGGCAACCATCACACTCCCCAGACTGCCTCCTGTGGGAATGTCTGAGTGTAAAGTGTATGCTGCTTGACCAGGCTGCAACCAAGCACTGTAAGACAGCACTACAGGGGAATTGTAATAAATAATAATGGTGCCTTATTACAGCTAATTATGCAGAACTTCATACAATTACAGCATTGATCACATGTCATGGAGGTCATATGGAACAAGTGATCTTGGGGTTCTACACTGCAATCATTATGTTACTGATTATTTCAAAGTGTTTTGCTCCATCTATTGTCCAGTCTGTCACAGCAGTTTAAGGAAAACCATTACATCCTCATGCCCCACCCCGTACCTGCCCTTGCTATATGATTCACTGGTCCAGCTACAACAGAAGAAATAATTTCTGTGATAGCAATGGATCATGTCTTGATACCCTAAACTTCCTTGCACATGAATCAGCACCAATCCTGAGTTCAAAACATTCTGGTCCTCATGCTTGCTACCGCTGTATGCACAGAAGAATCATTTAACTGTTCGTAAGTACCATGCACTTCAGTAAAGCTTGGCACTAGATCAAGATCATGTTCATCTCCCTCTTCATCTTCCCCACTGCTCCCCCACCAACACAATCATCACACAACTTGTCAGAACGTGTCATCCAAGACACTGAACTATGTCAATACATTTGTTTCTTGGTCAGATTTTTCTCCATTTCTTCAGTGATATTCAGTCATATGTGAGTGTCCTAACAATCTTTATAGGCACACTATGGTGCATAGGCCTTATGTACAAAAACAGTAATATTAAGAGAAATAATAGCACATAAGAAACGATATAACAACACTCAATTGCACAACCATTAGTTGCTGAAATCAATGAAATACAAATCCCACCTTACAACTGATACTGCTCCTCACCTCTACCACCCAACTAACATTCCACATCTGTCTGATGTGTGGCAACATTTTCCAAGGACAACTGTCAGAGTAACAGTTGGTACAGGCAGGTAAATGCTACTGTATGTTGCAAATACATCTTGTTACTTTCAATCCACACTCCATTGATTAGTGGTGCTACTACATATTTGAAAACACCAGGTTACTGTCCCTTGAAAATGTATTTTGAGAATACTGTGGGTTAGGACCAAGAATTCTGAATAATCAACTTGGGAAAACAACACTTTAAGGAATGGTGCCTCTAATATAACGTAACAGTGTTCACATGGTCCACTTTTTGAGACAATAAGAAATGAATGGTAACTGCACAAAAACAATGCACACAAGAACAATGGACATAGGCTTCACTATATTTACAACAAACCTCCAGACCTGCTGGTGTTCTCCATTCACAACCTGAGGACATGTCAACCCACGATGATGTGGACCCACTTAACAGCAATGCATGTTATTACTTACAATAATTCTATAATTTTTGGTGAGGTACTTAACATTTAGAGCCTAGCAGTCACTTTAACATACCACCAGGTTTTTAACATTCAAAATTCTACACGGTGCTCACAGTGCATTTATGTGCTTCATATGGATATCACAACAAACAATTACTTCTGCCTGATGCAACATTAATAGACGGGTTTTGTGTAACCAAGGTGGAGAGTGTTTACTGCATGGTATACACCAAGTCCTTGTATGGGATAGATTCATTTCATCTTCAAAGGGTCAATGGTGCTGTCAGCAGCAAAGCCTACATCAACAATTACATGCAACATGCATAAAGGTAAAGGTAGTGTTCTCCCTAGAAGAACCCACAAAGGCCTAAAGGGGGAGTAGAGGTACAGCTCCACTCTTTCCTTAACCTCAGTGCTAGATGGGGTTGGGTGGTCAATGCCATGCCCCGGCAGTTTTACGGCCGGGAAAGACCTGGTAACCAATGTATAGGAGGCTGGGTGGACCCCAGGGCTGTTCTGGATGGATGCGGAAAATCTCGCTCCAACCGGGATTCGATCCCCAGACCGTCAAGCCCATAGCGAGTAGCTACACCAATTAAGCTGTTCTGGCCCACACATGCAACATGCATAAGGCATATATTCAGCCCAGCTTTATATAGCAATAACGATTAGCAATGCACATAGTGATAAGCCTGCCAGTGCTTTACCTTGTGTCCTGCACCCCCTACTCTCAGGATTTCATCAGGCTGTAATGCATCAAGAGCAGCCTGAACCACAGCATTTGAGTGAGACCTTGTGGTGGTTATGATTCTCTTGCCTTCTGGGGGTGAACATGGCTCAAAACCTCCAACTCCAATTCCAGTGACTCCCCAAAGTGTGCGTCCCAAGTCATCACCAATGGCTGTCTCATAGTTGTAGTATGGTTGGTGTATCACGCCAGCAACTGCATTGTCACCCACAGCAATGCCTATCAATACAGTCACATGGTCCAGCAATCCTGCAACATCACAACGTCAGTTTAAGCAATGGCTTCAGGGATGCCAGCAGCATAATGATTCATGTCATATGCCATACCCTGAGTATACTCTGCAGTTCCATCCAGGGGATCGACCCAGATCACCACCTGCAACAGGAAACAGCATGTCAGAAAGGAAAAGCAATGATTCACCTGTTTGCTTGAAGAAGTGTGTATGTATGTACACACAATACAAACAAATCACTATTCATTTATGATTTGTTTAACCACACATCAGTAGCTTGGACGAGGCATAAACAGGGTTCTGGTGGAGAAACCTAAGGGAAAGAGACCACTTGGGAGACCCATGCATAGATGGGAGGATAATTTTAAGATGGGTCTTCAGGAACTGAGATGTGGGTGCATGGATTGGATCAAGCTGGCTCAGGATAGGGACAGGTGGTGGGCATTTGTGAATGTAGTAATGAATCTTTGGGTTCCATAAAAAGCAGAGAATTTCTTGACTAGCTGAAAACTGGTTAGCCTCTCAAGGAGAAGCCTCCTGCATGGAGTAAGGACGTAAGTAAGTAAGTAAATAAGTGCATGAGTTAGTAAGTACCTTGGACTACATAGCATCACATGGCATGATAAGTGAATAGGATTTGGAATGTGTACTAGAAGGAACAGTCACAGCCTAATACGATGAACTTGCTCAGAAAGGTTGAGCAGAACCATGAAAACATCAAGCAGAATGGTGAATGTCACAGCCAAAATTGGTGGGACGCATCTCCAAAATACAAGTGAGAAGCTTTACCACTTGCTCAAAGATCCAGTTTCAGCTACAGAGACCATGTGAGACCACACACCTCATTGTCCTGCACATTTAGCAACTCCTCTGGGCATGAAAGCTGCAGAATCTCTGGATCACTATCTGTCACCACCCAGTCCGATGGAACCTCACAGTTAGATAGACCTTCCTCCCCAATAATGGTTACAGTTGGGAACTGACGTGACAGTGATGTCACAATGCACCGTTGAGCTGAACGATCAGCCTCTGTCTGCAAGTCATTCTTGCCCTACAAAACAAAAAGTGTCAAGTAAAAGAATGCAGCATTAATCAAGCTGCCAATATCCCTTACTCCTCACTCCACAGATTAGGAACCTGAACCTGAGCAACTCATAACATAAGTTCTGACAATGAAACAACCAGAGTGACATTCCTGTGCAGTAACTGGCATCACTACCAAGAGGGCACAAGTTGGATCATGTGATTACACAATGCTACATTCATATGTCAACATTTCATTGGGCTGATCTTTGTTTTGTGGTTGTGATGAAACAAATTTTTATAGCAGAGAAACAACTACAAATTTTAATCAAATCCATTATTTCCAAAATGTTACACTTCTCTAATAAGACGATGAAAGAGCATGTTGTCCCAAAAACTTTGTATCTAATTACAGTGTCAAAGAGAAAATAGCAATTGCTATTACATGCATTCATTCACTCACATTACCTGTAACATCATTACCTGTTACTGGGTTTGTAATTGTTGCAAATGTAACATGATGCATTACTTCAATACTGGCAATATTCAGGCAGTGAAACTGTATCTGTGGGTTGTTTCTACCAATGAAGGCAGTCTTACCTTCTCCACAATTCCCAGGTCTCCCTGGCTCATAATATCTCTAATGATTTTTCCTGCTCGGTTTACAGCAGTGATGGATGATGCAACAAGGCGTAACAGCAGAGGAGCACTTTGTGCCATCTTGGTGTCTGCAACAGAATAGAGGTATACAGTCACTCTTACAGGAAGGCAGGTAAGACAGACCTTGAAAAGTAACAGTTCTACTATTATGACTTTTACACGCCTAGCTTTTGTAATTTCAAGGTTGGAGCCTGGCTTCTCATTATTTGCGCATTTTAAAGATATGGTATTAGTCGCTTAACGAGATAAATAAGACCGCTATTCGAATGTGTGACACATTAAGGCATTTGAACAAACCATCAGGCTACTGTAAAGCAATGTATGAACATAATTTCCAAGAATATATTTTATACACACAGGAGTTTTTAAAAAAGAGGCTTACGTTATCTGTAACGCAACCTTTTGTAAAAATCGTCGATCTGTATACATTTCTAAGCATTCCCGTACCTTACCACCTGGTTGCCGTACAGTTCCCCGTGCTAGGCAGCGCGAACACCCCTAAAAACTACACGAAGATCGTAACTTTCATTGATTATATTTCATACAGGAGTAACAACAACAGATGAATTCTCAGAATCTGTATTATAATAGGTACAAATTCTTGCGTCTGGACATCGATACGTAGGAATTCCTAGACAGTACTATACCCACTATACCTACGAACTTAGCTGAGAAATTACCCCTCCAGCAGCGCAAACATCAGCATCCCAAACCACTTCCACCCTCCTGCATTTGATTAGCTGTTATTCGTTTTTACAGCCCATGCACTCGCTCTACTGTCATCCTGCTATCCGTTAGAGTGAAAAGTCACGTTACGGCTGACAACAGGTCAAGGTCCTGTGCTCTGTCAAACATCTTAGTTGGTGTAAATTACACAGATTTGCAATTATTTTTTTTTTGCCGTACATATTTAGACTGTTCTAACTTTTCATCAATATACATTGTATACATGGTGGTCTCATGTCAGTCTGCCTTGTAACAGCAGGCTAGACCTTAGCTCACACAGAGCTTTTGGCATGTCCACGGGGTCAAGCCTAACGCCGCGAAGTTTAAGACTCATACAGTTTCCCTGTGGGGCTTCAACATGTACTGTGTTGCGAACATTTCGATGCTTGCGTCGTCATGTAACTTTTGCTTGCTGCCTGCATGACTGATCAAATTCCACAGGTACAAAATGTTGCAACCCTACTATCCGTTGGAGTACTGTTTATCATCTTTACTTCACAGTATGGATGATGTTGAATGAAAACGAAGAGGGTGTATGCAATTATCTGTTATTTAAGAAGCGAAGCTGAGGTCTCTGTTTACCAACACGAATAGACTACATAAAAAAATATTTACTTCACAATGAGGAATTACTTTACGATGGCTTGGTTAAATTAACTAAACCCACTGCCTTTCTCCTCTTCGCTTCTCGTTTATTTTTGTATTTATATATTGGTTTATCTCACGCTTGGCTTTAGGTTGTTATTTTAAATGTTAATAATAAACTCGCTCTTACCGACGAGATTCTAAATTCTCGTAGCAGTGCTGACAAAGGTTCAGTCCTACACTAGAATATCTTAAAAGACCTGGCTGTTACTCTAAAATGGTCCACGAATATCCAATTAATGGAAACAAGGCACGGTCGTCAGGGCCACAGATTACTGCCGTTGGCTGTCTGTTTCTTCACACATACACACACTGCGCGCGGCGTAAATGCAGACGAGCCCAAGTCTGACAATTTCTGTGACAAGTGATAATCCGTGCAAGTGGGAGTTGAATGTTGCATATACGAGCCGTGTGTGTTGCCGTGTGTTGTAATTTCAAGACCTCTCTTCTTCTGCCCGTTTTCTGGAGGGAGTAATGCAGTTTGAGTGTGAGTTGTGATGTGGTCTTTTTTTTCACGTGATCCATCGAAGGACTTTCCCTTCGATATTGGGGAGTCTGTAGGAGGTCTGGAAGATAGAAGTATTTGGCGTCTGCACAGAGCAAAGAAGAAGGTAGAATTAATTTTTTTATAACATACTGGTTTTATTTGCTGGATGCTCAATGAGTCATAAACGTCCAAAATTTAATTTAACGTGATGAATATAGTGCCAGTGTTCACGGCGCACTTGTGCGTTAAAACGCTCTTGGGTTAGCAGCCGCGTTATAGATTGAAGTTCACCGTTCGGAGCCTTGCTTTTTCTCGTTCGTCAGGGTCGATGCGATGAGAAATTAATGTATGTGTGGTCTTGTCCGCCTTTCCCTGTCGTGTTACTAAAGCTGGTGTTCACAGTTACCAGTCGTATTCCTCTCTTCGCGTGTTTCACATTTACTAAAGGCATTTTTATTGTCATTGTCTAAAAGTTGTACTCGAGTATTACTGGTATTAAAAGCAATTTTTCGAGTAATGTAAGTAATGTGAAATAATGTGATACAGATTTAAAGACATGTAAATAAGTACTTGTTATACAAGTAGGTGTAAATGGTAAATTAGTAAAATCATATATCAACTGATGTCGCCGCGCGGTCTGAGGCTGCTTGTTTGTTGGGATTAGGGGTTCGAATCCCGCCTGAGGCATGGCTGTCTGTTATGAATGTTGTGTGTTGTCACATAGAGATGTCTGTGACAGGGCAGTCCTTTGTCCAGAGGACTTTTCCAAAACGTGTATGTGTATCATTGAGTGTGATCATGTGCAACAATAGCACTCTGCACCTACATTGTGTTGGTAGAAGAGATTGGACTAAGAAAGAAAGAAAAAGATTTTATCCACTGAGATGAAATCAGGCTTCTTTGCTAGCCAGAATGAGTGTGGGGTATGTTTTTCCTTTATATGACTGATGACTGACTGTAACATGGGCAGTAGACAGCTCACTGAGTCAACCAAGTTTTGTGTGATAATATAGCTGACAGGATGTGACCAATTGTATGGGCTAGATTTAGGACCCAGTATAAACCCATTGTATTAACATTTTTGTTTATTGTATTTTGGTTTCCTGAATTACGTCCCCCTAATATTGCTATTAGTACCACCAATTTCTTCTTGTATGTTCTAATTGGATGTGTTTCACTATCATTTTACACTTTTCACCAGTGTTTGATATACACTATTCACTTTCTTGCCCAGTCCAGGTTACTGCATTTCACTCACTGGTTACACATTGTGTCACTATCTCAATGTTTATTTGTGAAATAATATTTTCCTCAGTCCACTGTTGTAGGTGTATTGATACTCCATAACTGAAATACCAGTCTACAAAACATCTTCCCTCCAGGTATTTGATAAGTTGTCTAGTGTATTTCTCAGATTATTTGAATGTCAGTAGACCTGTCAGAGTGGACTGTTGAAAACTTTAAGTAATCATATCTCAAATGTACATTGGCACTGATGTAATGTGCAACCACAGTGATATGATGAATATTGAGAAGGTAGTAGCAGCATCTTTTCATAATTAACAAAATACAGTCTATTCTGCTGAAGCAACAAATTAAGTTTGATGGTATGGATGTTACATATATACCAGACACAGAATTTCCAGGTTGAGAAAAATGTGAAATGGGACGTACATGGAAAGTTCAAAACAGAGTAGAAGTTACTATATAATACAGTATCTTAAGGATGTAATGAGTGCATATACTATAAGGAGTATTTATTTTGCTCATTATCGTTACCGCTCAAGTACGAGTTACTTCTTTGGGGTGGTGATTCTTAAAGTGAAAGTTTTTTTGGATTGCAGACGAGAGTTACAGGACTGATTAGTAATGCAGGAGATACACTTCCTATAGGGAGGAGTTTAAAGCTGTAAGCATACTTATGGTGCCTTACATGTGTGTGTAAGTGAGATGGTGTGCTACACTATGACAGTAAATATAGAAAATTTAGAACAAAATACAGAAGGCCACAAATACGAATCTCTGTGTTCAGTTTTGTGGAATTAATGTTTATAAAAATAGTGTTGTGGATACTGGAAGCATAGCATGAACTAGCCTTTGCATGGCTAGTCTAGGCTACTGGCTCAAGGAGGGAGCTCTGCAATGTACAGGTAACACACTATGTTAAACAGGCACAGTACTTGGAACTGCAGAAGACCACACTTCTCTCTTGTCATTGCCACCATGATGATTGAGCTTCATATGTGCGTATGTTGGATTATATCGATGTAGATAAACTTAAGACACATTTTCCTGATGTAGTACGGCAAATTCCTCCTGAAACAACATGTATATGATTATATGAGAGTGAGTGAGTGAGAGAGACAGACAGCGTGCGAGAGAGAGAGAGAGAGAGTGTGCATGCACACATATACATATATACACGTACGTGTTATGCACTTGTGTTTATGTGTGTCGGTGACTGGTAATGGTGTGCCACACTGACCCTGTTCACAGAAAGAAAATGGGTTTTAAAATTGGATTTTGACCCTGCCATTTGCAACTGATAGTTGAGAGTATTTTAATGTATCAGTGCTAGTTGATTTTATGAAGCAACAAGAAAAGCAATTAATACTGCAGATGAACATATTCTGTGCATCTATGCAAGTATTACTGTAATGAGAATGCCTTTGGCAAGAGGATTTAGCAACCCCGTGGTTTGTAATTAAAATTTATAGAAATTTTATATCACACAGAGTTATTCCTTGGAAGTGAATATTTAATTTTCTTGTGTTGTAGGGAACTGGAGAAGAAGTGTCTGTGTTTGTGTTTGATATAAAGAGTAGCAGTGAAACACAATTTGATGTTGCAAAAACTGCCATCAAGAGGTTGAAGACACTGCGACATCCGAGCATTCTCACGTATCTAGACAGCTTAGAAGTAAGAAATTAGCCAAGTTTGCTCAGTTGTAATGTGTAATTTTGTGTTTACATTTATTCATATTTCTTTTATGTACTTTCAGTCTGAGAAAGTCTTATACTTGGCAACAGAGTATGTAGAGCCTCTGGAAACTCACTTAAGGAAGTTGCCTAAGGAAGGACACCAACGGGAATTGTATATTGCTTGGGGTATATTCCAGATCACTGTAAGTAGTTGCTTCATTTTGTGATGTAGACTGAGGCCAGAAGGAATGCTCACATTCGTATAATTTCCACTTTACATGAATGTCACAAAAATTACTGTTTGCAGCGAGCTCTCAGCTTTCTGAACAATGATGGCAACCTGCGACATAACAGTGTGTGCCTGTCATCTGTGTTTGTCAATGCAGCTGGAGAATGGAAGTTGGGAGGAGTGGAATACATGGCAGGGGTCAGTGAAGGTACAGGCCTTCCAATCAAGATCATGCCTGCACTGGAGAAGTATGACCCTCCAGAGAAGTCTGACCCCAGCAAGCAGAGACTCATCACAAAGTGGTAGGGACTGGTGTCATAAATCAGAATCTCGTATTCTGTGCTGTTGATTGATCGATTGTTTGATTGATTGATTAACATTTAGCTTTGAGCCCTTACAGCCCCAATGTACCTAGGCCTTATAACTGGGCCCTTTGTTGCCCCATAATCTGGTATCAGCTCAGGGGAACCCTGTTCCATGCTAAAGTTCCAGATGGCCCCCAGACTTAACTTATAATCTCCTCTGGGTCCAAGAAAAAGGGAACCCAGATATGCATTTTCTTTTTCTCTCAAAAGTCCCAGTTTACAAACCCCCTCCAGGTTCTCCAACAAGGCCCCTATGGAGAGAGCTGCCCATTTACAGGGCCTTTTTTTTACATTTCTCTCAAATTCCTTATAAAAATTTCCCTAAATAAAGAAATTTTTCCCTTCTCTCAAAGGCCCTAGGAAAGGAGATTCCCTTCATGTTCCCCAAAAGTGGGGCCCCCTACGGAAACAGATGCCCATTTCCAGAGCCTTACTTGGCAGATACTTCGGGTTACCCAGTAAAGGAGCCCTCCCTCCAGATTCCCCTCACAGAGCTACCTCGGAGAGAGATGCCCCATTCCTAGAGCCCTCCTTCATTCATCTTTCAAAGTCTGCAGTATACGAGCCCCCTTCCAGGTTCCCCAGCAGGGCCCCTATGTAGAGAGATGCTCATCTTCAGAGCCTTTACACATCCTTCAGGTTCTCCAGTAAAGGAGCACCCCTCCCACTCCAGGTTCCCCTCACACAGCTCCCTCAGAGAGAGAGAGGCACTCTACTCTGTACCATTACTAGTGGCAGCACTACCCAGCAGAAGAGGTTGGCATTTTAGTAGTGCTGTAAATATGTGTTTGGTAGTTCAGTTAAAGCTGGTTCTTCTGCTTCTGGGTGATCTTGAAAGCTTTGTTAGCTGGAAATTTACAGAGGCCCAGTACATTTTGCATTTCCTACTAACAGACACACCTGGCACTGATTGCAGGAGTTCTGAAAGAGAAGTTTATCATGATAATTTATGGCAGCAAAATTTTAACGATAGCAACAGCGAAATGTTTGTCTTGGACACTGTCATGTACGAGGGCAGTCCATAAAGAAACCAAGCTTTTTTTTTAATTTATTGCTTTACTTAAAACTTAATCAAACTTGTCTCCTTCAAAGTACTCCCCTCCACTCTTGATATACTGCTCCCAATGTTTTTTCCAGTTCTGGAACGCGTCCTGGAACGTGTTTTGCAGGATGGCGTGAAGGTCCCATATTGATTTCTCTTCTATTGCCTCTACTGTCTGAAATCAGCGACCTTTTAGTGAGGATTTCAACTTCGGGAACAAGAAAAAGTCTGCAGGGGCCAAATCTGGAGTGTAGGGTGGCTGGGGGACAACAGTCATATCATGCCTCGTCATGCCATGCATGAGCAGGTGCATTGTCATGGTGCAGCATCCAGGTGTTGTTTGTCCAAGCCTCAGGTCTCTTCCTTTGCACTGCCTCCCTCAAACACTTCAGGATGTTTAGGTAGAACTCTTTATTGACTGTCTCACCATGTGTAATAAACTCATAATGAACGATACCCTCCCAATCAAAAAAAAAAAAAACTATCAACATCACCTTTACATTTGAGCGACTCTGATGTGTTGGCTGTGGCGAAAATTTTCCCATCAACTGCGACGACTGCAGTTTTGTTTCAACATTGTAGCTGTACACCCAAGTTTCATCACCTGTTATGACATTTTTCAGAAAGTTTTCATCAGCATTCGAATGATCAAACAGCTCCTGACTGACTGTGACGTTTCTCTTTTTGTGCATCTGTCAGCAGACATGGCACAAATTTTGTGAAATTTTCAGTTTGTCAGGCAAAATCAGGTGGCATGAACTTTTACAGATTTCTACTTTTTTGGCAACTTCACAGACAGTTAGGCGACGATTTTGACGAATCACAGCAAGCACTTTCTCAATGTGATTGTCGTCCATTGACATGGAAGGCCATCCAGATTTGGGGTCGTCTTCGATGGACATTGCCCAATTTGAAACATTGGTATCACTTTTGACATTGTGTATGGCTCAGACACTCCTCTCCATAAGCCTGTTGTAACATCTGAAAAGTCTCTGTAAAAGTTTTTCGCAATTTCAAATAGAATTTGATGTAAACACATTGCTCCTCAAGATCCTTCATTTTTCAACTTGCAAAAAATCGTGGAGGGTACTAGACACACACTCATTCAAGCATGTGTAACTCTATGACTAATTGACCTGGAGTGATGCTGCTAGTGTCAGAATAAAGCTTACAATTCCCGCAATACAATGCCACCATCATGAGCGTGCTGTGTTCACTCGCTGGCTTGCTATTTCACAAGTTCTTTACAGACTGCCTATGTAAGTAGTGATAAAAAGGGAATAGAAAGTGCAGCAGGGAAAACCGGACAGGACATCAAATTAAATGGTTTGGTTTGTCCATGAGGTTGCTCAATATGGGACAATGCACAGTACATATAATATTTAAATGTCCAGAAAACTGTGATATGTAACAACCCTCTGGTCCCAGATGTGCTGTATAAACTAGCTTACTCTGTACCTGGATTAAATTTTGACAAGGTTGTTTGAACAGTGGATGTTGGTGGGTTGTTACTTTGTCACAATGGCTGAACTAGAGCTGTATCATTCAAGAATATGTAGTCTTATGACTTGAAAGGTAATAATGATGAACATAAATTGCAACAGTTGAGTTTTATAGAGTGTGTCATTCAGAGTACCGACTACATTTCATCAAAACCATATCAGAGACTGTGCAGTATGGAGTTGTTTTCAATACTGGGATGACATAATGGTATGATAGTTGGATGTTTCTTTGCAGAACATGTTTAAGGCAGAACTGTATTATTCACCTTGTCTTGTTGATGGTACTAAGGCTTTTTTTCACAGTTCCAGTGCCACAAGTCAGCATCAACATTATTATGTTGATGCTGACTTGTGGCACTGGAACTGTTGAACCTAAATAAACTACATTTCTATCTGAAATGTAGTTAGATGCTGTGGTTTTCAATTGCTGATTAAAATCAGACCTATTAGTCTTTTTCAGAAGTCTCAGGTGTGTGTTCTGGATCAGGTTGCCAGTTGTACTAAATAAGATTTCTGTGAGGTTGCTAAGCTGTTTTAGGTAGTTAACTGAAGTATTACATGATTCCTCCTTCATCCAGTAGAACAGTGTAATATATTTAGGTAAGAAAGTGTTATATGAACCGAGAAGAAAAGGCCATACTTGCTCCATGGCTAAGAGTCCTTCTTGAGAAGTTAACCGTTTTTCAGCTAGTCAAGAAATGCCCCACTATTTATGGAACCCGAAGGTTCATTACCACATTCACAAGTGCTTGCCACCTATACCTATCCTGAGCCAGCTCGATCCAGTTCACACTCCCACTTCCTGAAAATCGTCTTAATATTTTCCTCCAATCCATGCCTGGATCTCCCAAGTGGTCTCTGCCCTCAGGTTTCCCCATCTAAACCCTGTATGCACCTCTCCTCTTCCCCATATGCACTACATGCCCTGCCCATCTCATTAGAAGAAAAGACCATTAACTTCTTAATCTTATAATGTAAGTCTGTGTTCTCCTGAACACAACCAAATTATGAAGGTTGCTGTCTTTTGGGATGTGACACTAGAATGTGGTAGAATTTAATAGTAATTCATAGGATGTTGCTGCTTCCATCTTCATGGTAGATGAATAAGCCATGCCTCAACCAATCACCCAGAAAGATATATAAGGGTGGAATCTCAGCCTTTGTTGATCTACCCTTATTATGGAACAGGAAGGTCTTCTGAAATGTTGGTCTGCTTTCGCCAAATGACACAGTCAAATGGCAGTCATCATAATTACAACTGTCAGGCCTTGAGTCTCAAAAACAAATTACACACACACACACACACACATGCACATAATTTTAGACCACTCGTTTCAATGTGATGATACCAGATGCTGTATAATACAATTTGATCTCCTGATGATAAGCACAGCAGTGCTCAAAACATGTAGGGGAATATAATAAACTTATTATAAAACAAGAATTTGTGCAGTAAGTTGGTCAGTTGCTAAGATTGTACTAGATGCATGGTCAGCAAAACATCAAAACCTGTTGTGAGACTCCAAGTTTTCTGACTTATACAAAACAGGAGACAAAATTATGATTCTATATATTTTAAGTTTTATATTTTTGGATAGCAGACTGGAAGACAAAAGATTCTGTACCCAGTGATAGCAAGCATTCTTTGACTTCAGTCTGGTCTTCATTTCTTCATGAATGGAATTTTGATCTGTTAGGGTTGTCGCCAAATATCTGAACTGTCTCAACCTTTCAAAGGATTTATTACCTTTATTTATGTTGTGGTTTTTGTCCTGCATTCGGTGCATGACACATGAGGATATACTTTGTTTTCTCAGCATTTACTTCTAGACCCATGTCCTAACTTCTTTATATTTATTTACAGTATGTATGCTTCCTCCCAGTGGTAACATCATCATTGTATATCAGATGCTGATACATACCTCTCAGATTCAGGTTGTCCTTGTATACCTTAACTCTCTGAATGGGACATTCGAAACAGAAGTTGAAAAGTAGTGGTAACATTGTCTTGTTTCAAAACCAGACAAATGTTGCCTACATTGATTCTACTGTAGTTTTCATTGAAACCAATTTTTTAGCTGTACCTGTTTCATATGGATAACAAACCCATTGCGGATATTATTCAAGACCACTCTTCTAACTTAATTATAGGCTTTCTTGAAGTCTATAAACAGCTGATATACTGCCCCATTGTATTTCCGTTTTTCTCTTGATGAAAGTGGCATGTGTGATCATTAGTTGATATGTTACATTGCAGTGCACACGGATTATCCCAAATAATTTTCATCTGCATATGGAGATAACCTTGAGAGAAGGATGTTGGATAAAATTTTGTATACAGTTGGTAACAGTGATGTGCCCAACAATTACTACAGCCTGTTTTATCAGCCTTATAAATAGGTACAATGCTTGACTCCTTCCACTGCTGAGGCAGTTGAATTCAACTGATACTTTTGAAAAAGTGACAGTTTGCCATTGTTATGAACTGATCGTGTGAGCGAAGTCACAGCAGTCTATGTGTTATGTGGAAACCTAAAGAAAGCATAACTTGTTTTAAAGGGTGACAAGTAATAAAATTGTTCATACATGTTAAATGTTTCACAAATTAGAGTTTGAAATATGCATCTTATGAAATGTTTGTCGTTTGTCTTTCTTTCAGTTCCACAGACATGTGGGGCCTTGGCTGCCTGATCTGGGAAGTTTTCAATGGACAGCTTCCTCAACAAACTGCTTTGAAGGACTTGGAAAATGTAATGGTCTTCATTATAATGCCCCATTTCATATAGTTTTGTTACTTCCAGATTTTATGTTATTGTGATTGTAACTGCCAGAACCAAAAAATATGATTACTGTTGACAGCACTGTTTAGGCCAGGAATGTGCCCATACTGTTGCAGATTCCGAAGCAGCTGAGTGCTGTGTACTGTGAGTTAGTGGGAGCAAACCCATCGTCCCGTCCAAACCCAGCAGATGTTATCACACGCTGCCGTAAACTGGGGGGCTACTTCAAAAATGACTTGGTTGATACGCTCCTTTTTCTAGAGGAGATCCAGATTAAGGATAAAGGAGAGAAGAACCGATTTTTTAGTGCCCTTACTCCCCAACTGGACAACTTCCCTGAGAATGTTTGCCGGCACAAGATTCTGCCACAGCTTATCACTGCATTTGAGTATGGGGATGCAGGTTCTGTTGTCCTCATGCCTATGTTCAAGGTGAAATATTATTTTAAGTAATATGCATGCATTCTGTTTTGCGTGTGGGGATCCAGGGTCTCTTTTTCCTTGGGGTCTATATTCATGGTAAAGTTCAGAACAGGTCTAGAAGGCCCAGAGGGAGAGTAGTGTTATAGTTATACTCTTTCTTTAACTTTGGCATTAGATGGGGGTTGGTGGTCAATGCTATTCCCCGGCTGCATTATCCCCAGAAAGGAGACTTGGTACCCATTGTACAGGATGCTGGGTGGGCTCCAGGGCTGGTCTAGATGGGTGCAGAAAATCTTACCTCTCACTGGGATTCAATCCCCATACTGTCCAGCCCACAGCAAGTAGTTACACTGACTACACTATCCTGGCCTGCTTGTTCAAGGTGCAATGTCATTTTAAGTAACATTCATAGACTCTGATTGAGTGTGGGGATACGGGGTCTGTTGCCTCGATGAATAGGTTGAAGGTGGATTATCATTTTAAGTTATATGCATAGCTCAACTTTCACCCATATATTTATGTACCAGGTCAGTTTCCAGTTCACGTTACCATGGAAACTACTGTTGGTTTTAAATTTTGTATGTAACATAGTTTTATTGTTAAAATTAATTCTGAAGTTGTGATTTACTGTAATGTTGCTGCACATCTGGGGCCTGTTATAGTTGGGTCGTCTGCTAGATGAACCAGATTACCAGAGCAAGATAGTGCCATGTGTAGTGAAATTGTTTACATCCACCGACAGAGCCACACGGATACGACTTCTGCAGCAACTTGAGCAATTCATAGGTCAGTGTGTTTCACATGCCTTCTCTGACTGTTACAACAGTATTTACATATGTACAGTTATGTTAGAAACTTTTCTCATGTCTACAGTTATGTTGAAAATAGTGCAGTCAAACTTGGTTATAACATCATGACAGGGACTGAATATTTAGTGTTGTTAGAAACAAGCGTCATTTTAACCGATTAGGGTAACGTTTTGGTTAACATTGAGAAATTAATTGGTATCACAGAACATCTGATGATATACGTGAGGTGTCGCATAAACCAGTGTCATAATAACCGAGTTCGACTGTACTTTCACAAACACTGATATGTTTAAAAAAAGTTTTGACATACACAATTATGTTGAAAACAATTCACATGTGTTCAGTTATGTATAGTTATGTTGAAAATAGTACTTGCAGTGGCACATGGATTAGGTTTTCAGGGCAGAATACACAGTCTTAGCAGAATGAATGTATTCTGTCATTGTACATTGTAATATATGATTAAATGCTAAATTGACCTATTGTCACAGATATTGCAGGTATGGTGGTGACTGTGAAGAGTATTGTCATGTAGTGTACTTGGGTAGCTAGTTAGCATGTCAGAGGAACCTGCTGCCTTCATCTTCAGGGTAGAAAATAGGGAAAGTAGGTTTTTCTGAAATGGTAACCTGCTACCAGACTATTCATTGCCTCGTCCCATTAGTCAGTATCTTCAGGATAGTAACTTTTCATCTGGTTTGACATAACACAACAGTTTGTTAAGATAGGTTTCAATGTTTCTGTATAATTTTTAGGCACATTTGCAAAATTGTGTAAAATGGCTATTGGCTTCATCATATATGTCCATCTGTGTCTGTCTGTCTGTCTCTCTGTCTGCAAGAAACAACACAGCTTCAACTAGATAGATTTTTCATGAAATTTGATATTTGGGGATTTTTAAAAGTCTGTTAAAAATCTGTTTTGTTAAAATGTGACAAGAAGAGCAGCTCTTTTACATTTGTGATAATATCTTGCTGAATTCTGCTTAGAATGAGAAATATTTCAGGCAAAATTGATAGAGAAAATCAACACACATTTTATGTTCATTAACTTTTTCTGAAAGTCCAGCCATTTATGAGAGAGAGAGCAAACAAAAATTGGACAAAAAAGCAAATGTAGAAAAATATAGAATAGCCAGACAGGCCACATGAAATAATGTGGGACCAAAAAGGTGTTATTTTAATGCCAGATAACTGAGGCAAGACTAGACACACCTTCTTAACTTTTAATACTTATTGCTTTGTAGCTGATTAATTTCATCTGATCTAAAACATTTTATGGCAGCACTTTAAAAAACTGAACTGTGTAACAAATTATCTCTCAACATAAAATTGCAGCATTCAGTATTTTTGTATGTAGTTGACAGTGATGTGTAACCCAAGAGCACACACAGATGGCATTGTTGTGTTCCCACTGCAACAGTGGTTATGTGAACAGGCCACAATGTTACATTATATGTATATTGCCTGTTTCGTTGTCATTTAAATTCCCCACTATTTTCAATTTACAGTATATTTCATAATGGATAAATTTGAGGTAAAAATACCATGGTTATACAGCAGGTGGAACCACTAGCATAGGCCAGTTTAGTAAGCATACATTTACAGTATAGTGTGTAAAATTGACATGTGTGACTGTTGGCAGGACATTTGCAGGCAGCCACAGTAAATGACCAGATCTTCCCCCATGTAGCACATGGCTTCATGGACACAAACCCAACCATTCGAGAGCAGACGGTCAAGGTAAATGGGCTTTTCTGTAGAAATAAGTGTGTTGCTGGCAAGGTGCATTTTGCTGACGTCTGTGGATGTTGCAGTCGGTGATTCATCTTGCTCCCAAGCTGAACTACAACAATCTGAACGTGGAGGTGATGCGCCACTTTGCCAGGCTGCAATCCAAGGATGACCAGGTGAGGAGCATGCTACAGGTGGGGTGACAGGTGTGTTAAACGTTTGGTAAAATTGTGCATTGTTTTTGCAGGGTGGCATAAGGACCAATACTACTGTATGTCTCGGCAAGATTGCCCAGCACCTCCATCCCCAGATACGACAGAAGGTTCTTATCTCTGCATTCATCCGTGCCATGCGTGACCCGTTCCCTCCAGCACGCAGCGCTGGTAAGTCGGCCCACTTAGCTTCAAATTCCAATTTGTTAGAACTCATGTCTCCACCATTTCTGTGCTCTTCCCTCCTGTTTATTTGTTGGGATAAAATTGCCCATGTGTATGACACAGAGGTTTGTGTGGCAATAGAACTAATGCTCCACTCATTCTTAGCCTTTGCACTGAGTGGAAGTGGGTGGCTTCACATTTTGCTTGCTTTACCACCAAGAACAGCAGCCCTGAAGCTGGGTGTGCTCCAGAGCCATTCAAGTTGTGTTCTTTAATTAATACAAATTGGCTTTATATCTGCATTATCATATAGCCACTCCTCCAAGATAACACCTCTATTTCTATTCTTAATTTTTGGCTTTTTATTGTGTAGTATCCTGATCCACATACAGTGAAGTGTCCATTACAGGTGTACCTCATTTAAGATTCTTTATTCCAAAATTTTGCATTACAGTCATGCGTCACTTAACGATGGAGAAACTTTCTGAAAAATGCATTGTTAGGTGATCTAGTCTTCGAGCAAATGTCATAGTGTGTACTTACACAAACCTAGATAGTATAGCCTGCAACAGACTTAGGCTATATGGTATAGCCTATTGCTCCTAGGCTACAAACCTGTACAGCATGCTACTGTACTGAATACTGTAGGCAGTTGTAACACAATGGTAAGTATTATAATATTAAAATAAAGTGTGTGGAACTGGACATGTAGCAATACTGTGGAAATGGGGAAGTGCATACAATATGCTCGATGATAGGAGACCCATTCGCAATTGGGAACAAAATTAAAATGAGTTTTAGGGGCTAGGATATAATTCAGTATGCTGTCACAGTAAGAACCGTTTGCTAGGCAGTTGGTTAGCAGTGTTATCACATGCTGTATGTGGAGGCTGTCACTGCTGTTTTATGTTTAGGTGTGTTAGCACTAGCCGCCACACAGCAGTATTTTCTTCTATCTGAGGTTGCAGTACGCATTCTGCCTGCATTGTGCCAGCTCACAGTGGACCCGGAGAAGTCTGTGCGTGATAATGTTTTCAGGGCCATCAAGGGATACCTGGGAAAGCTGGAAAAAGTGTCAGAGGATCCCACCCTGAGAGAATCAATGGGTAAGTGCAGGAGAATAAAGTACACAGAGTGAGCCTGGGACTTACATGTAGAACTGAGTGTAAGGTGATGGTGACCAGCATTTGCCTTTCTAATGCATTTGCTCTCAAACACATCATGGGCTGTAATTTTGTGGTTTGTGCCCAATCAGTAATGTACAAGGGCGGTCCAAAAAGAAACCGAACTTATTTAATTTAAATTTATTGCTGTACTTACAACTTAATCAGACTTGTCTCCTTCAAAGTACTCCCCTCTACTGTTGATACACCGCTCCCAGCGTTTTTTCCAG